>ERZ791926.34-NODE-34-length-170885-cov-16.715717_pt1 | contig 170885 bp, 142 predicted proteins | sample MGYA00510131_ERZ791926 | MGnify/ENA primary metagenome ERZ791926 (study PRJEB30046, sample SAMN00792052) | human gut metagenome | study: EMG produced TPA metagenomics assembly of the A metagenome-wide association study of gut microbiota in type 2...
GTTGAAGATTTGAGTCATTCCGACTTTTGTAGCTAAAATTGCCTTCTTCATTGATTTTCCTCCTGTTTAATCTACAGCGGACAAGATGAATATGCTCGCTTTAAATGCACGCACAGCGCATCCTGTCATCCTAGAACAGCCAATATAAGTGGAACCCGCACCACTGTGCTGCATGTTGTATTCCTTAAATGAATACGTTGCATAAGTTGCTTCTATATTAAACCCTTAGGATTATTGCTCTAATAATGAAAAATGTCTGTAATGATTAGTTCATTACCTTTAAGTTGATAAACACACCAGCCGGCATCTCTAACTTAGATAAAGCATCTACAGTCTTCTGAGATGGAGATAATACATCAATCAGTCTCTTGTGTGTTCTCTGCTCGAACTGTTCTCTTGAATCCTTGTACTTGTGAACAGCTCTAAGAATTGTAACAACTTCCTTCTTTGTTGGAAGAGGTACCGGACCACTTACCTGTGCTCCTGTTTTCTTAGCAGTTTCAATGATTTTCTTTGCTGACTGATCGATTAACTGATGATCATAAGCCTTCAGTGTAATTCTAATTACCTGATTTGCCATAAAAAAAGTCGCCTCCTTCGCACTTTCTAGATTTAAGTACGACAAGCGGTGACTGTACACACTCCCACGCGTATCACAGTATCTCTTAGGACATTGTGAACCTACGGGTCATCTTATTCATTTACAGATGATATTGTACAGTGACTTGTCGCCAGAATTATTTGACATTCGCTCCACGGAAAACCTGCGATTATATCGCAGCAACCTCACGCTTCACAGCTATCAATGTCACAGCAATTGCTAGTATACACGACTATACTAATAAAATCAACAGGATAATTGTTCTTTTTTAAGAACAATCACCCTGTTGTCATTTTTTCAAATTTCTACCTATTATATATAGAAGAAATCCGTTTTATATTTCTTGCCGGATTAGTAAAACATACTCATCAGGCTGCTCAGGCTTGATAAGCTTTTAATACCTGACGGTACATACAGTCCCACAGCTTTGCTCATGATAACGACTGCCACAACCGCAAATACGATTACGCTTACTGCAATCATATAAGAAAGCTTATTTTCTTCACAGATTCCTGTCATTGCAGCATATACAAAGCAGATTGCCAAAATATTGCCAAGATAGAATACTGCAAATGCTATGCCCGGATTAACAAATAACAGAACACAGCCTGCAAGCATAAACGGAATCACTGCAGCACTTCTTACACTTGTAATTGCAAGCGCCTTTTTGTAATCAATATCTGCCTTTACAATCTTGCCTGCTGCAAAGAAAATCAACGCAAACACTGCTGATAAAACAACTGAAAAAATCAATGTAACAAAAAATCCCTTTGCATTGGATACCTGATACTTATTCGATGAAAAATATGAAGTAATCCCTGAAAAAGCTGCATTGATTCTGGTGGTGCAGATTAATCCGAACAAGCCGGCAATGACTGCCTGTAACACAATCAGAATCAGTGACACTGTCATATCAGACTCTGCCACATAAGCACGGCCTTCCTGTGCCGGTGACTTAAAGATGCCAAGCAAATTCTTCCATGCATTTCCTGCCGCTTCCATACCCTGCTGCATATACTCGTTTGCCTTCTGCTGCATCTGTGCCGTATTAAACTGCGTCCCCTGTGCACCCGCTGCATCTGCCTGACCGGCATTAACCTGACCGCTCATCTGATCCGTTGCTGCCTGTGCTGCACCGGATGTCTGCTGTGCCTGTGCTGCGGCTGCCTGCTGGCTGCCTGCGCATCCACATACTTCTCCGTCCTGAAGCTCTTTCCCACAAAATTTACAAAACATTTCTTTCCCTCCGTAGTTTATTTTTTCGTTATAATTTTTTTATAAATTATACATATTTGAGTCTATCATATGGAGGTATTTTTGTCAAAATTTGTCTGATGGTATTTTACTGCATCATTTTATTTTTGTTTCTGCTGTTCAATCAGCTCCGCCAGTTCATTTAATTCCACCCAGCGGTTCATCTTAAACTCCAGCTGTTCTTCCAGTTCACTCTTTTCCTGTGTCAGCTCCGTTAAACGGCTGTACTGTGTTGCAGCCATTTCTATTTCGCTATCCAGCTTAGCAATTTTTTGTTCCAGCGCGGCGATTTCTTCATCGATCACTTCGTATTCTTTTTGTTCCTTATAAGAAAAGCGGAGTTTTTTCTCGCGGTCCTTATTGTATTCTTTTTTACCCTTCGGCTTTTCCGCAATCTTAGCCTGTTTTGCCTGCATACCTCCGGACTTTTCGTAATAGTCGCTAAATCCGCCTTCGTACTGGTGCAGGATACCATTTTCCTCAAATGCGAAAATACGATCCACAATTCTGTCCAGAAAATAACGGTCATGCGATACGGTAATGACAATGCCTGCAAAACCGTCTAAGTAGTCTTCGAGTATTTCCAGCGTTTCAATATCCAGATCGTTGGTCGGTTCATCTAATATCAGTACATTCGGCGCACTCATTAAGACACTGAGCAGATAGAGTCTTCTCTTTTCACCACCGGATAACTTTTCTATCGGTGTCCACTGCATTTTCGGCGTAAATAAAAAACGCTCGCACATCTGGGACGCTGTCGCCTTACCGGTTGCCGTTGTCACATATTCGCCGATGCTTCTTACATATTCAAGCACCGTCATTTTTTCGTCCAGCGGTTCATTCTCCTGCATGAAATACCCGATTTTTACCGTTTCACCGATTGAAACCGTGCCGGAGTCCGGCTGAATCTGTCCTGTGATAATCTTCATCAGTGTCGATTTTCCACAGCCGTTTCTACCTATGATACCGATACGGTCATCTCTTAAAAATATGTATGAAAAATCACGGATATACGTAATGCCGTCATAGGCTTTTGTGATATTTTCCAGTTCAATCGTCTTTTTGCCGAGGCGCGATGTGACCGAGTTCATCTCCATTGCCTGTTTTTCAAAGCTGGCACGTGCCTGTCTGGACGCTTCCTTCATATCCTCATAACGGTCAATTCTTGCCTGCTGTTTGGTGGAACGCGCCTGACAGCCCCTGCGGATCCATTCCAGCTCACGACGCAGAATATTCTGCCGCTTTTCTTCGGTCGCCATTTCCATCTGCTCACGCTGGGTCTTTAACTCCAGAAAACCCGAATAATTCGTATCGTAGCTGTATAAATGCGTGCGGTCAAGTTCCACAATCCGGTTGGTAACATTGTCAAGAAAATAACGGTCATGCGTTACCATCAGCAGCTCGCCCTTAAACTGACGGATATAATCTTCCAGCCAGATGACCATTTCATTATCCAAATGGTTGGTCGGCTCGTCTAATATCAGTACCTCCGCCGGTTCTACAAGTGTCTTTGCCAGCGCAACTCTTTTTTTCTGCCCGCCGGAAAGCGTATGAATATCTTTATCAAATTCCGTAATGCCAAGCTTTGTAAGAATTGTCTTCGCTTCCGCCTCACTGCTGTGCTGTTTGCCACGCAGGACGTAGCCAAGAATCGTATCCTTTTCCGGGAACTGCGCCTTCTGCTCCAGATAAGCGACCGTTACGCCCTTGCCCTTTACAACCTGTCCGGCATCGGCTTCCTCCAGGCCCGCAATAATTTTTAAAAATGTAGATTTTCCCGTGCCATTGACACCGATAACACCGATTTTATCCCCTTTGTTGACACCGAGTGTCACCTCGTCAAACAATTGTTTTTCCCCATAGGTTTTGCTTACTTTTTCTACATTTAATATATTCATGATTCTTCTCCATTCTCACCGTATAATTCCCGCAGCTTTGCCGCCAGTTCGGGATTGGTCTTGGTCAGCCTGTGGATATGCTCTTTTCTGCGTTCCAGCATATGCGCGTAGGCTTTCGGATTGCGTTCTTTAAACTGCATTGCCAGTTCGTGGCGGTGCTGCTTGAGCATACGGAGTGCTTCGGGATTGATATGCTGTAATTTTAATTCAACAATACTTCTTCGCTGTTCAATCTGTTCTTCAATCTCACTTTCATTTTCAGAGTTGTTCTGTGCCATTTCAGACAAATACATCTCCAGACGGTCAAGCAGCTCTTCTTCGTCATACAAACCAATACGGCCCCATGATACGTGATTTTCTGCTTTTTTAAGTGCCTCTGCACTATGTTCATTTGCAGCTGTAATCTGCCGGGCAACCTCTATCGCAATCTGTTCCATTTTTTCTTGTGCATCATTCCCAAATGCCCATTCAAATTCCGCGAGCCGCTCCTGCGCCTCCACAAAGGCATATTTCATATTCAGTCCGTTTTCATTCTCCAGCGGATACGGCTTATCCACACCCGCATCACGCAGTGCAAGTGAAATGGTTCTTCTTGCAATGCCTTCCTCTACCAGACTCCCCGCTCCAAAAGCCCTTAACTGGTCGTTGACCGCACCTACATGCTCTGTCAGATAAAAGCGGATTCCCTTCGCACGCAGATTTCTGTTTAAAATAACAAGGCGGTCTGCGGCTGTGATATCAATGCTTCCGATTCCGCTCGCATCGACAATCACCTGTTTGGTATCTTCTTTTATCGCATTTTCAATATCATTCTGGAATGTGTCAATATTGGCAAAAAACAGATTGCCCGAAAAACGGTAAATTACCGTATGCTGTACCGGGTGGGCATTGCGGTTTCTTTTCAATGCATAAAAGCCCTCCTGTCCCGGAATCATGCCAAGAAATCCTTTCGGTGGCACTACTGCGCGGATAATTACTGCAATAAACGATAAAATCACGCCAATAATAACACCGTAAATCGTTCCAAAAATCAGAACACCAAAAAACGCTGCCATAAATATTAAGAATTCCTGCTTATTCGTCTTCCAAAGCTTCTTTGCAAGTCCGAATTCCAGAATGCCAATCAGCGCACAGATAACAATACCGGTCAGCACCGGAACCGGAAGATACTGTAACAGCCCTGTGCCAAACAGCAGTACCAGTACCATTGTAAATGCTGCCGATAAAGACATCACCTGCGAGCGTGCGCCAAACTGGTCGCCGATGCCGGTTCTTGACACACTGCCGTTAATCGGGCAGCATCCCACCAGCGCTCCGGCGAAATTGCCCACCGCATAGGCAAGCACCTCGCGATTGTTGTTGATTTTATAATTGTATTTTAACGCATAATTACTGCTGGCAAGTAATGTCTGTGCCACAATAACAAGTGCCACGGTAAAAGACAGCAAAAGAATATCCCCTGTATTTTCACCCAGCACACTGACATCGGGAAAGGCCAGTTTTGGAAGTCCCGCCGATACCTGCGGCAGAAGCTTCACCCCATACCGGTCAATATGGAAAACGGCAGTCAGTGCAGCTCCCACTGCCATTAATACCACCGACATTGGAAACTTCGGGACATATTTTTTTGCTGTTAAAATAATCACAATCGTACCAATGCCAAGCACCGCCGATAACAGGTTAAAATATTGCAGCTGGTTTAAGATATGGGCAATCAGGACAAAAAGTTCTCCCGTGCCTGCCGAACCGCCAAACAGCTTTGCCACCTGCATTAAAATAATCGTACAGCCGATACCGGAAATAAATCCGCCCATAACCGGCGTTGAGATGTAACTCACCAGCTTGCCTGCGCGCACGATGTAAAACAGCAGAAGCCACCCGGCAGTCACCAGCGTAATGACCGGCACCAGCCTGATTGCTTCTTCTGAGCCTGTTACAATGCCAAGTGAAGCCAGTGTCGCACCGACCAGTGCCGCCGGTGTTGCATCGACACCAAATACAAACTGCGGCGATGAAGTAATCAGACTGAATACAAGAATCGGGAGCAGTGAGCCGTATAAGCCATATACAACCGGCAGCCCGGCAACCTGCGCATATCCCATTGAAATCGGAATTGATACCAGGGCTACAATAATTCCTGATAAAATATCTTTTTTCAAGGTTTTCGTTTTGTAATTCTGAAACATTTTCCCTCCGTTCCGGGGTGTACTTTTATTCCCTTTTGTCATTTTTTCTGCAAATATGATGTTATTATACTGATTACCCCGTTATTTTGCAACTTTTCCGCATGGATTTGAGATGTTTCTTCCTATTATATAGACTGATATCCGCACAACCGCTCCAAATTCTGATTGCCTTAAATCAATTTGCACTACGCACTCCCAAAATTCTGCCCCATATTCACATATCGTGGGATTGTCACCATCAAACCTTTATGATATGATAAATAAACATTCATAAGCGATTATTTATGATGTCTATGGCAGACGGCAAAAATCCGTCCGGGTCTGCATAAATGCTTGCCGGACTTCAGCCCATATACATCAGGAAAGAAAGGTTTTATATATGTTTATTGCAAATAACTGGAAAGATTACGAAGTCATTGATACTTCCGAAGGCGAAAAGCTGGAACGCTGGGGAACTTACCTGCTTGTAAGACCCGACCCGCAGGTTATCTGGAACACACCAAAAAAAGAAAAAGGCTGGCGTAAAATGAACGGACATTACCACCGCAGCAGCAAGGGCGGCGGTGAATGGGAGTTCTTTGACCTGCCGCAGCAATGGCAGATTCAGTATGAAAGCCCGTCCTTTAAACAGCCGCTGACGTTTAATTTAAAGCCGTTCAGCTTTAAGCACACCGGTATTTTCCCGGAACAGGCAACCAACTGGGACTGGTTTGGACATCTGATTTCCGAAAAGGTAAAGAAAAATCCGGATAAGCCGGTAAAGGTATTAAATCTCTTTGCCTATACCGGCGGTGCAACCCTTGCCGCAGCTGCTGCCGGTGCACATGTCACCCATGTTGACGCTTCCAAAGGCATTGTTGCATGGGCAAAGGAAAATGCGACATCCTCCGGACTGATTGACAAGCCAATCCGCTGGATTGTCGATGACTGCGTTAAATTTGTCCAGCGTGAAATCCGCCGCGGCAACCACTACGACGGTATTATCATGGACCCGCCATCCTACGGCAGAGGTCCGAAGGGTGAAATCTGGAAAATTGAAGAATCCGTTTATCCGCTGATTCAACTGTGCGCACAGCTGTTATCCGATGACCCGCTGTTTTTCCTGATTAACTCTTACACCACCGGCTTACAGCCTGCTGTGCTTTCCTATATGCTTTCTACGGAATTAAAGGCATTTGACGGACAGGTTGATTCACAGGAGGTCGGACTTCCGGTATCCTCTAACGGACTGGTGCTTCCGTGTGGCGCTTCCGGCCGCTGGTCCCGCCCACTTTAAGCCAGAACAGCTAAACTTATAAAAAATTATAAAAAATGCAGGAAAACGCAAAGCTTTACAACCTCCTTGCGTTTTCCTGCATTTTATTTTTACTTAGAAAACATAATCTTTTCGCTGTTAAACATTCTTGTCAGTACCCATACGAAAATTCCCGCATAAACCAGATTGGATACAAAGGTAATCATTACATGCACGGCATTGACCGAGAATAAAAAGACACTGCTCATGCACTGCACGCTGTTGTAAATCGGAATCAGATACCAGTAATTTTCCTGCGGCGTTCCGTTTCCAAACATCGTACTGATTGACACAATCATTATAATTATCATTAACGGCGATACATATGTCCCCGCTTCTTTCACATTTTTTGCATATGCAGATACGACTGAAATCAATGAAATAATCAGCAGTACCGAACACAGCACAATCATTAACAGCAGTGCATAGTCCTGTACATGATAGACATTAACATTCACCCCTACGTCGTCACCGCTCATTGCCATAAGCTTCGGCAGGGACAATGCCGTTCCCGTAAAACTTGACAGACCACTCAGCAGTGCAAGGATACTAAGGGCAAGAATCTTTCCAATCGCAATTTCAGAGCGGCGTACCGGTGTTACAAGCAGTGTGGTAAGCGTGCCGCGCTCCTTTTCCCCTGAAATCGACTCTGGTGCGAGGGACGTACATGCACTGAAAATAAACGTCATCAGAAGCATTGGGAACAGCATGGAGAAGATTTTTCCCGTAATATCCTTATCCGATGCCAGGTCATACCCGCCGTCTGCATTTGCGTTAATATCAAACTTGTTAATCATGCTGCTTTCGTACTGGTTTAAAACCTCTGTAATCATGCTGTAACCGCTTGCCGATTCGGTCTTTGAGGAATTATAATAAATTTCAACCTGCGGTGCCGGGGTCTGTGCCGTCATGCTGTCGTAAGCTGCCACTGCCTGTTCAAAATCCTTCGGAAATACGACAATCAAATCACAATCCTGATTTTCCACCTGCATTTTCATCTCGTCCATAGATTTATCCGCATCCCGGTAATCCAGATTCAAGCTGTCAAATACCGGCTTTAAGCTCTGCGGCGTATCCAGCATAAATACCGATGTCTTATAATCATCTTTGACCTCAAACTGGCTCGACATCGCCTGCCCCATAATCGAATACACAATATAAATCATCAGTCCCGGCAGTAGAATCGTTGTCAGAAGCATACGCCTATCCGAAAGATACCGGAACAGTTCCTTTTTCATGATTGTAAAAATATTATTCATCTGCCTTACCCTCCATATTTTCATACAGTTCAAAGAACCGGTCTTCTAACGGCTGTCCCGCCATAACATTTTCCAGCGTATCACAGCACACGGATTTGCCACGGATAATAATGACCACACGGTCACAAATTTTTTCAATCAGGCTGAAAATGTGGCTGGAAATAATAATGCATTTGCCCTGTTCGCGCAGCTCCTTTAAGAAGTTCACCACAATCCGTTCCGTAATAACATCGAGTCCGTTGGTCGGTTCATCAAAGATAATAATATCCGGGTTATGTACAATGGAAATGACCAGTGAAATCTTCTGTTTCATACCGGTTGACATATCGGCAACCTTAACCTCTGCAAATTTATCAATACCGAATTTTTCAAACAGCTCTTTTTTACGCTGTGCTGCCTGTTCTTCCCCGACACCGTACAGCTTTGAAAAGTAGTCAAACAGATAATTCGGTGTAAAGTAATCCTCAAGCTTTAATTCACTCGTTAAAAATCCGATATGTCTGCGGTAATCCATAAGATTGCCTGTAATGTCCGCACCGTCTAAACACACCTGACCTTCATCAGCCTTAATAACCGATGCTAAAATTCTGAGCGTTGTGGTTTTTCCGGCGCCGTTTGCGCCAAGGATTCCAAAGATTTCTCCCGGACGCGCATCAAATGAAACGTCTGCTACCGCCACTTTGATTTTTTCTTTTGTCTTTTCGATTTTCTGCTGCTTTTTCGACATTTTAAATGTCTTTTTCAGCCCCTTTACTTCTAACATACACTTCCTCCATTTCTTTAATCCGTTATTTTCATATTCGGATATACCCACTCAATAAAACTGTCCGGATAGGTGTGGTCCAAAAACTGCTCTACTGCCGTATCCGCGCCGGCCTGCTGCTTTCTGTCTACATAGCGCATTAATGCCACGGACGAAATCAGCATATCCAGCGCCATTGCAAATACTAAAATATACGTAAGTACTTTTCCCGCTACCGGCGGAATCTTTTCAATCACCCTGCTGACTGCCGGGTACAAAAGCTTTAACCACACAATGGCAAGCACACCCCAGAAAAAGCAGAACAGCAGATTAATCCGCCCGTTGATATTAAACGGCATATGGCTGTAATCCCAGAACGAGGTTCCAAACACCACTTCCGTAAACACGCTGCAGCTGTATTCATACACACCACCCATGAAAAATCCTGCGATAAAAATATAACGGTCATTTCTTTTCTGCAGGGAATATAAAAGACCTGTCGCAATCGCGCCGCCAAGTCCCCACACAATGCTGAATGTTCCGTATAAAAGACTGCTTCGGCTCATAAGCACCCCGGAAGTTGCCCACACAAACACCGTTTCAATCCAGTCCCCAACCAGCGCACTGATAAAGAATATCCAAAACAGCTTATCAAAGCACAAGCCCTTTGCAAACACTCTGTTTACCGGCTTTCCAAAACCGTCTGCTTCGGACTTTTCCTGATGTTCCATTTCCGGAAAAGCGCGGTACATTCTTTTCTGAATCATGAAAATGAGTTTTTCCCCGATACTCTGTTTGGTCTTTTCAAGTCCTGCCGCCACCGTATCATAAACATTGCCCTGTATTTTCCACTTGAGCATGGTCGCCGCCGTCACTAAAACGTCCACCGCAAACAAAACCAGCAGTACCACTTCAAGCACCTTCAGCACCCGCAACGGAAGCAGTTCATATAAAATGTATAAAAACGGATGCACCAGCCAGATACAAAGCATGGCAGTCACCGACCAAAACAGTGATGTCCGGACACTTACATAGCCGTTTAAATTCCACTTATGTCCCGAATAGTCCCAAAGGCGGTGTCCTGTGATTTTGCGTACAAGTGCCGCCGCCACATACTGAATGACCGTGATAATCACAAAACACATGACAAACTGTAAAAAAGGATTATCCATCAAATCACTGACATCGGTTAAAATCACAATCATGCAAAAGCCGTATTTCATGCAGAGCGGTCCGTTGACAAACCCGCGGTTGACAAATCTGCCGTACTTAAATGCCGCCAGCACTTCTTCAAATACCCATCCGATAAATGAATATAGGAAGAAAAAATAAATGTACTGAAATATTGTATATTCCATATCTGCTCCATTTCTGTGCGATTCTGCCGCTAAAGACATTTTCGCTGTTATTTATTTGATTCTCAAAATATCATCCCACGAAAATGCGGCTTTTTCCTGACAGATTCCCTCCCCTCTATGCCGGATTTTATACCACACTTTCATTCTATGCAGTTACAGGGCTTCTGTCATCCTGTACTTTCTAACCGATTTTTCACGTACAAACTTGAGAACTCATTATTGCTATGGTATCATATTCCATAGCTTTACGCAACGTAGTATTTTTAAAGAACCCAAAAACCGCTTTCGAAAGGAGCTGTCCATGACTGATTACAGTGCTTTTATCGCCATTACCAACCACCATCTGCTACCGCCGGATTCCGACACCCTGGATTTCATTCCGGGCAGTGTATCCTATCACCGCTTTTTAGCGCAGGTGGAAAAAATCGCAGCAACAAATGTATCCGCCATTGTACTGCGGGAAAAGGATTTAGAGGAAACAGTTTATGAAGCACTTGCCAAAGACTGTATCACACTTTGTACGCATTATAATAAGAAACTGATTTTACATTCCTTTCTTGAATCGGCACACCGGTTAAATCACCCGTATATCCAGCTGTCGCTGTCACAGCTTGAAACATACCGCAAAGCGGGACTTTTATCGGATTTTGCACAGATTGGCACTTCGGTACACTCTGTAGATGATGTCCGCCTTGCTGAAAAGCTTGGTGCAGACTATGTATTTGCAGGAAATATTTATGAAACGGAATGTAAGGCAGGACTTGCCGGACGCGGACTTTCCTTTTTAAAAGAAGTCTGTGACAACACCTGTCTGCCCGTGTATGCCATTGGCGGCATGACACCGGACAGACTTCCGGGTGTTTTAGAAGCAGGCGCAAAAGGCGCATGCATGATGTCGGGATTTATGAAGCTATAATCAGACTGCTACGCTAATGGCAGCTTTGTGACGCCTGCGGCACAATTCGTCCTTCGGCGATTTCGATGATTTCATCGGATAAAAAGTTTAATTCCTCGGAATCGTGACAGGCAATGATACAGACGGCGCCGCGCTCTTTCTGTTCCTTTAGAATCGTGCGCACCTGTTTGGCACCACTTTCATCTAAGGCATTAATCGGCTCATCCAAGATGACGATATCCGGATTTTCCATGACGGCGGCAGCAATGCCGAGCCGCTGTTTCATGCCGAGCGAATATTTTCTGTAGGTGCGCTTATCGTCCGGGTCTAAGCCAATCTTTTCAAGCGTTTCCCGGATTTCATCTTCCCCGACACGCTTCTGGATTGCGGCAAGCACCGAAAGATTTTTAAGTCCCGTATACCCCGGAATAAACGAAGGATTTTCAATCAGAATCCCGACACTTCTCGGGAATGAAATCTGCTTTCCAAGCTGTTCCCCGTTAATGTTAATGCTTCCGCCGGTCGGCAGAATCAGTCCACAGACGGCACGCATAAGCATTGTCTTTCCCGAACCGTTCTTTCCCTTTAATCCATAAACCTTTCCGCCCTCCAGATGTAAATCAATATCTTTTAAAACCTCTGCCCCTTTAATTTTTTTATTCAGATTTTTGATTTCGATTGTATTCATTTTTCTCCCACTCCTTTGCCCGGTTAAAATTCACCGTCATTACTTATTCATGCTGTTTTTGTTTAGTACGTCATATCTGCCAAAAAGAAATACCCCCGCCGTTATGCTTGCGGCTATGACTAAAAGATTTATCAAAATGCCGGTCTGCCAGTCCACACCGTTTGCATTGACCGGTTTCATACGGTAGAGCATCATATAATTCCCCAGCCAGCACCCTTTCATAAAAAATGCGGAAAATACACAGTTTGCCATAAGCACCATGAAACTGACCCACGGCTGTAGGATAAATTCGATTGTCATCTGAAAAAGCGATACCGCCATGGAAGTCAGCACCGGAAGCACAAATACCATACAGCAGAGCATTTTGTCATTTAGTTTGTCAGGATTTTCACAAAAAAGCAGTTTTACAACCACCTCTTTGTGCGGTGCTATCCCTGAAAAAAATGCCGCACCGCCCGGTTTTACCGAAGCAATAAACGCCGCCGTAACCGCTCCCGCAATCAATGCCGCATAATATCCAAGGACACTTATCACATTCCAGATACATTTGCAAATCCACCAATCGGACCTTCTTCGACAGCGCACCAGCTTATTCAGCCCCGTTCCGTGCAGCTCTCCGGCCGCATAACCGCCAATCAGCACCGCAAGCAGAATATTTATCAGTAAAAATAATACCGGCACTTCAAACGGCTGGTGCTGATTCGGAATATACTCCTGCATACCGCGGAAAATGTAAGCGAAGCAGTCCCCAAATGATGCTGCCCGCAGCTCTCCTGTCCATGCTTCCAACAGCGCATACCGGTTTAAAAATGCTGCCGTGCTGACCGCTCCCAGCGCAAACGGCAGAATGTACAGATACCACCGCCTGACAATTCCCTGCTTTAATTCCGCCCTAATCTGCTGTTTCATTAATCTGCCTCTTTCTTTAACATATTTTTTCTTCGCATCAAAAACAGTCCCAGTACAAATGCCGCCGCCACACAGCACAGCGGAAAAAGTATCTCATCGCCCGCACGAATCCCCTGATAATAGAGCCTTGTGCAAGGAAAACACATGCGCAGGAAAAAGATATTGACCGGTGCCGGTGTCATCCGCTTTTCCAGTGTAAACAGCACCATCATTACCGCATAACCGTAGACCGGCTGGGACAGCTTCCACCAAAGCAGGACAATCATCATTGCCATAACGGTAATTTCCGCAAACAGCACAATCAGAAAAATGCCTGCCGTCTGCCACGCCGCCACTTCAAATTCCACCGGACGCTGCATTTGTGCATATGCATTGCTGTTTAGCTCCCGCCAGTTGCATTTCCACTGGAAATGTGTCACGCCGTATGCCGTTACCAGTACAAACACATACAATACAAACAGTCCCGCCTGTAAAAAAATCTTTTTACACAGCGAAAGCCAAAAGCTTTTCATGCTTTTCTTACGCACCAGCACCGCCGCACGCATTTCATATTTAATATGGTTGATAATAAAAAGCTGGGACAACAATAAAAAAATAATTAATCCCTTTTCATGTGCATAGCTGTATATATCACTCATGCAGTACACCACGTCCGGCTCCGACATCGCCGTTTTAAAAATAACCATAAGCCAGACCGGAATAAGCACTGCCGAAAACCACAAAAGTCCGGTATCCAGCCAGCCGTTGACAAATTTTTTCAAAATTTCTTCTCCCCTTTCCCCATTTTTTTTAGACACGCTCCGCTGACACAATTCCCCTGTAAAGCTTTTTTATTCATTGGTAAACACCAGTTCTTTTTGTACCGGATACCACCAGTAAACCAGCGTGTACGTCTCCTCCTCTAATTTTTGAAACCACTTTTTCCCGATAAGAATCTCCGTTACAGTACACGACAATTCAATTTCCTGCACCTCTCCGGGCTGTATCGTCTGATTTTTCTTTCGGTTCTCCTGTGACACACCGTTGTGAAATCCGCTGTTTTGTGCAACGGCTAAAAATGAATCCGCCTCAAAACGCAGTTCCTTCTCTGTCGTATTGCGAAATGCCAGCTTATACACAATCACCTTCCAGTCCTTAGCATGTTCTCCCGCATCGAGCGAATCGGGATACCGCTCACGATATTCATCATAAGAATAAATGTGTGTCGAAAGCGGTGTAATCTCCAGACCGTCAAGCATTGCGGGTGAATCCTTTGTATACTGCTCACAGACCGAAGGGTTTGGAAAACGCCTGTTAATATCCCGGATAAAATATCCCATAACCGCCGCTGTTATAAGACACGCAAGCACTGCCACGCTTCTGATCATCATTTTCTTTTTTGAAATTTGTTTCCTTTTATAATGCATCTTGTTTCACCCCGTTTACAAAATATATAATCGCCGTAATCACGCCGACAACCGCTCCGGTCACAAAAACGGTTTCCTTATGCAGTATCGCGCCGTGGCTCATATCCAGCAGCCAGATGAGATCCACCGTAATTCCCGACTTTCTTCCCACAAAATTTGATGCCGTTGTAAAACCATACCATATTAAAAAAGGAACCATTCCCAGCAGAAATATATTATCTACAATGCTTGCCGCCGCCAACGCCGTTGTCGCAAAAATTCCGCCGTAAAAAAATGTAATCACCATATAAATGGCGATGTAGGCAAACGGTTTGGTATAAAATATCGATGAAAACAGCTCTGTTGCCGAAAGATACTGTCCGTTCCGGATTGGTGTCAATGCCGGAAGCATACAGGCGGTAACCGGCAGGCTGACAAGATACGGAAACAGCACCGTCAGACCGCCGCTTAAAAAAACAGCCAGATACTTCGCCGTCAGATAATTGATTTTTTTCGTTCTGGTATACACATTTTTAATATAACCGCCTTTCCGGTCCAGATGATACGACAGTGCATGCGGCATCATTGCCAGCACCGGAAAAATCGTTAAAAAAGTCACTTTATACGGACTGCCCGAATTTAATCCGAACCAGTACATAAAAAGGCTTGCCGGTTGTCCGTCACTGCCTCTGTAAAACATCAACGGATTTCTGGCATACGGATAAACTTCAAATACCGTCTGTGCTATGGCAAGCAGACAGCCTATAAAAACCGCAATCCACATCATTTTATTTTTCACGGCTCTTTCCCATTCTGTATGAAACTGCTCTCTCACAATGTTTCTCCTTTTTTGCTTTTAATTCCCGTCCCCGATATCCAGCCGGAACATATAACTGCCGTCTGCAATCGAGTTGACACCGTCTGTACCGCCGATTCCGCCAATGCCCGAATACATATAGACATCTCTTAAAACACCGGGTGTATTTATCAACTGGTATACCATTACGGTTTCTATTTCCTCATCCTGTGCAAAGTTATAAAAGTATGCGTCCTTATGCAATTCTTCGGGACGTTTTAAATACGGACATTTATCAAATCCTATTATTTCCGCAAACGAAATCCGCTGGAATAAATTCTCACCATCTTTATTCACCAGTGTCCCGCTCATTTCCAGCTTTTTGTTATTCCCACCGGATACATTTTTCATACGGACCTTGACCGCAACATACTGGTGATTGTTCTTGGACGATGAGCCGTCTTCATTTAACTCGCGGCTTATAACCAGCCAGTTTTTAAAGGTGGCATCGCCGTTTTCAATTTCATCTAACCGGGTCAGGGTGTTACCGAGCTTCCACGCATTCAGCACGGTAATTTCAAAGCCGCCATACAGCTTTGTTTCTCCCATTCCAACCTCTGTTACGTTTACCTTTTTGCCGTTAAACTGATACGCCGTTGGTTCTTCATGTGCTATCATTGCCGTGGTTGTCGCCTGACTTAAATCCTTGGTCTGTGCCTCGCCTGCATCTCCCACCAGCGTAAATTTTTCATCGCGGCTTACGGCATCTTCCACCGAATACTGATTCCCACAGCCGCCGCAGACTGCCGCCAGCAGTACCGTAAGTGTGACTGCAGCGGCTCTCCTGCTCCCTGCCTTAACCCCCGGCATTTCCCACTTTTTTCTTTTCATAACCTTCTCCTTTATTTTTTTATGCCCGCCTGCAAAATTGAAATTACCGATACCGGATTCTCTGAAATTGCTGACACGCTCTGGCATTTCCTTAAAACAAATATACCCCCTCCTGTTATCTTCTAACAAGAGGGGGCGGCACAAGCGGTCACTTTTATGGCACGAACGGTTTTATATTCGGATATGCACGCAGAAACAGCCGCTGTCTTCATACAGATCCATAAATCCGTCGTATTTTTTTACAATTTCCCGGACATTTTTCAAGCCAAAGCCGTGATTTTCTGCATCCTGCTTGGTTGTACCAATATTTTTTACTTTCTGTACATCCTGTAAAACCGGCTCTGCAATGCGGTTTCTTATCAAAATGTCCAATACTTCTTCTATCATGACAATCTTTATTTCAATCTTTCTCTGTGCCTTGGAAAGCTTTAACTCAGCTTCAATCGCATTGTCTAAAAGATTTCCGAGTACACAGCATAATTCCGTCTGGGTTAATCCACGGATATTCTTATCCACCGAAATCACCGCCGGAATATCCTGCTCTTTACAGTACATCAGCTTCGCATTTAACACCGCATCCGCCACGCTGTTTTTCGTCTTTACAAATTCCTGTAATGCCGCAGTCTGACGGACATATTCCAAAAGATACTGCTTTGCCCGCTCCTGACCGTGTTCCTCATCGGAAAGAAGCATATTCAGGGTGTTGACGTGATTTTTTAAATCGTGGCGCATTTTGCGGACATGCTCGTCAAGCACTGCCACGCTGTCCATATACTGTTTCTGGTAAGCGCTCTCCTGCAATGCTTTTTCCACCGCCTGCTCATTTTTCTGCATGGACTTGATACGGCACAATAAGACAATCAGAAAGCTTTCATTTAACAAAACACCTGCCACTACGATTGTTCCCATGCCACGGTCTGGCACCCTGTCCGACAGCATCCCTGCCGATACTGCCGCGCATATCAGAATCGTGAGCGCCAGCAGTCCCAATTCTTTTGGGTGAAGCTGATACAGCTCTCTTTTAACAAGTGCATCTGCCAGCACAAATTCCAAAAATGCAATAAATGCGGCGGATAACATCACACTGTCCTCCGCTCCATTGTAAAAACGTTCTCCTAAGACGCAGGCAATTCCTGCCGCCACAGTCAAAACACCGGTCGTAACCATCGCTTTTTTGATATTCCCGCCGGTCAATACCCCTGTAAGCACGCCCAGCACAACGCCCTCTGAAAGCACCAGCATGTATATGGCAAGTCCCTTTGCAACAATCAACTGATTTGCCGCCGTCAGCACCAGAAATGCCGCCGCCACACATACCATATAGTTACCGCGGTTTCCCAAAAACGTGTCCTTTTTATAACCGTTTTCATTTCCCGTGCGCCGCCGCTGTATATCATTTCTGATTGTACGGATAAACAGCAGTGCCATTTCAAGCATAATCATCTGGAACAGCAGAATCCCCACGCTGTCCTTTGCCGACAGCAGCAGTTGATACATATTTTCATTCATCAGTGTTGTATTCATCTATACCGCTCCGTTCATGTTGCGCTGATACTGCGTGAAACGCTCCAGCACCGTATCCTTACACCGCCTGCTCATGTCCAGAACCGTATCATTCATTAACAAAACAGTTTCGTCCCGCATATTGACCTTTTTCACATATTTTAAATTTACAAGATACTGCTTGTGGATTCTGACAAAATCATACGGTTCAAGCTGTTTTAAAGTTTCCGTCATGGTCTTTCGCACCTCGTAACTGTATTTGGTTGTATAAATAACAACGTTATGCTTATCACTTGCCACATAACAGATACTGCTGACGGCAATGGATTCCTTTTCATTTTTACCGTCCAGTAAAAAGGTTCCGTTCTGATTTAAAACCGTTTTCAGCCTCGCCATAACCTTTGGCAGAACTTCCGTATAGTTTTCTTTTCTTAAAAAATAAAACGGCTGGTACTCAAAGCTGTCAAATACGAGCGATTCATTCGATGTCAGAAAAATAATCCGGGCTTCGCTTTTTCTTTCGGCTAATGCCTTTGCCGTATCAAATCCCGACATGCCTTCCATATATAAATCCAGAAATACCGCATCATAATTGCACCGACAGGCACCCTTTAACAATTCTTCCCCTGAATGATACTCGTCCACAAACAGTTTGTTTCCGCCGGTATCAAATGCCGCCAGCTTTCTTCTTAAATTGGCACACAACAGTATATCATCATCACATATTGCAAGATACATTTTACAGGTCCTCTACTTTATTATTCATCACTTTCAATTTACGCTTTTTGTGGTGAACCGTCAACGGGTTTTCGGGCTTTACATTTTTAAATTTTCAGATAAAAAACTTTCTTTTATTTTGTTGACAAACTATTACCCGATTGGTAATATTATTTTCTGTAGCGAAGATGCCACGAAACCCTTGGACATCTTCGCCTTTTTTTACTTACGGCACTATATTACAACACCGTATTGCAGTGTGGAACAATCCACAGGCATCATAGCCGGGGATTTTTGACCCCAGCTTCATAATAAGTTTTTTATAGAAAAAGGAGGTCCCTTATGACAACTACAGCACTTTTACAGGAAGCTGCTTCTTATCAGGAACAGCTTGTCCGGACAAGACGATTTCTGCACACACACCCTGGTACGGGCTTTGATATTCAGGAAACCGTTGATTATGTAAAGCAGGAACTCATTTCCATGGGCTACGAGCCACAAATGTGCGGTAAATCCGGCATTGTCGCACTGGCAGGCGGTAAAAAGGACGGCAAAGTCTTTTTAATCCGCGGTGATATGGATGCCCTGCCAATGAAGGAAGAAGCCGATGTTTCGTTTCCCTCCACCAACGGCAAAATGCACGCCTGCGGTCATGATATGCACACTACAATGATGTTAGGCGCCGCACGCCTTTTAAAAGCACATGAAGATGAAATCGAAGGCACGGTCAAACTCATGTTCCAGCCTGCCGAGGAAATTTTTGAAGGCTCCCACGATATGATCGAAGCCGGTGTCTTAAAAAATCCTGATGTCGATGCCGCCATGATGATTCATGTAATGGCAGGGCTTCCTCTGCCTGCCGGTACGGTTATTTCCTGCGACGGCGGTGTCAGTGCGCCTGCCGCCGATTACTTCTATATTGATATTCAGGGAAAAGGCTGTCACGGTTCTATGCCGAATAACGGTGTTGACCCGGTTACCGTTGCCGCCCACATTATCACAGGTCTTCAGGAAATCCACGCAAGAGAACTCGGACTTTCCGATGAGGCTATTTTAACAATCGGAACGGTTAATGCCGGAAATGCCGCCAATGTCATTCCCGATACCGCCCATATGAGTGGAACAATCCGCACCTATGATGAATCTACGCGCGCTTTTATCAAACAGCGTGTTTCTGAAATTGCTTCCGGCATTGCCACAGCTTTCCGCGCCACCGCGACGGTTACTTACGGAAGCGGCTGTCCATGTCTTTACAACAACCCGGACCTTGCCGTCTGCACCGCAGACTATTTAAAAGAACTCTTAGGCCCTTCCAAAGCATTTACGGCTTCTGCACTTAATGCGATGTCCGGTGAATGCAAAGCACCGAAAAGCACCGGAAGCGAAGATTTTGCCTATGTAAGCCAGGAAGTTCCATCCATTATGTTTGCACTGGCGGCAGGCACACCGCAGGAGGGCTACTGCTATCCGCAGCACCACCCGAAAGTAAAATTTGACGAAGCGGTATTATCCGAAGGCTGCGCCGTTTATGCCTATACGGCAATGCGCTGGCTTACAGAACACAAGAACTAAATTTTATTCTGATTTACATGCGCCGCATCCGCGGCAGAAAAGAGGTTTTTATGGCTACCATGAAAGATATTATTACCAGTCCGCTGCTCCTTGCCATGGTTATAATCGGACTGCTCTACATTGTAGGATTTTCACTGGTCTATTTAAAAAAAGCATACACACACTGTCTGGAACTGGGCATTTCCAAAGAGGATTTAAAAAATGTCATCAAATCCAGTCTGGTCTTTTCCATTGTCCCAAGCCTGTCTATCGTTGTCGGGCTGTTTGCACTGATTTCGGTACTCGGAACAGTCTGGAGCTGGTGGCGCCTTTCCGTTATCGGCTCACTTTCCTATGAGTCGCTGATTTCAAGCTCCGTAGCTTCCGCTATCGGATTTTCAAGCAGTGCGGAAATGCTGGAGGGTGCAACCGGACAGCAGTTCGGTGTTGTCATGATTCTTATGAGTATCGGCATGTTAAGCGGTTTTTTCATTTTACTGCCGCTTGGCAAAAAGCTTTCCATGAGTGTCAGCAAATCCGAAGAAAATGGAAACGGCTGGAAGTACGTTTTAAGCGGCTGTTTCATGCTGTGTCTTTTTGCCGTCTACATTCCGGTTTTATTAATCGGCGACACCGTTCAGGCGGCTGTTATGCTGACCGGTCTTGTCATTGCCGTAGGGCTGGGGCTTCTTTCTAAGAACCCGAAGCTTGCATGGCTCAATGATTTTATCATGGCATTTTCCATGATTGGCGGCATGATTTCATCCGTATTGTGGTGTAAGTTGTTTTTATAGCATTTTTGCAGATTGGAGATATCTTATGAAGAAAAAAGGTTCAAATAAAATTGTAATTGCAGACTCCTTTCAGGCATGGGCGCACAAATGGGGACGCATCGGCACACTGATTGCCCTGTTGTACATGATTGCCATTCCGTTTGTTGTGCTCACCTTTTATGACAGTCTGCCTTCCATTGGTGAAGTCATTAACCTTAGCACTATCAGTATTTTAATGGTTTATATTCCGGTCGGATTTTCGGAAGCAATCAGCTACACACCGATTCTCGGCGCTTCTTCTTATCTGACATTTATCACAGGAAATATTATGAACCTGAAGCTGCCATGTGCCGTCAATGCCATGAAGCTTGCCAAAAAAGAACCGAATACCCCGGAAGGCGAAGCCATTTCTTCGGTTGCCGTTGCGATATGTTCGATTATGACGATTATCATTCTTGCGCTTGCCGCACTGCTTAGCGCATGGATCAGCCCGGTCTTTGAACTGCCTGCCGTAAAAACAGCTTCCAACTATCTGATACCGGCGCTGTTTGGTTCGCTGACCCTCGGTCTTTTTGCCAGCACCAGCTCCGGTAAAAAGGTTGTAAAAAACGGTGTTATGGGCGTTGTTCCTGTTATTGTCATTATTACGGTGCTTGCCCTCGTCGTACGTATCACAACCGGTTCTTCCCTGTTTGGCATGGTCGGCTTCCTGATTTTATTCATGCTCCCGGTTGCCATTATTTCTTCACGGATTATGTGGAAAAAGAATATTATTCAGGTTGTTGATAAAGAAGATGCTGATACGGAAAAGTCAGAATAAAAAAATATAAAATCAGGCGGGTATGCCGGGAAGTATAATTCTTCCGGATATGCCCGCCTGTTCTGTTTTTGTAAAAAATAATGTCAAAACTTTCCCTGTCATCGCAAAAAATAATTATCACATAAAATCTGCCAACGTCATCTGCTGCCCGCAGCCCTTTTCTTCAAAGGTGTTCAGATACTCAAATATCTGATTCGTCCGCCATTCAATGCCCGCCGCTTCACATTTTCCCCTGAATACCGGAAAAATCTCCCTGTCACGCGGAATTGGCAGTTCATAGGCATTTCCATACGCTTCAATATACTGTCTGCGAAGCCCCGGAAATTTTTTATCGAGCTGGCTGTAAAAATACTGCCGGTCGCCGTCCCTTAACGTTACTCCAAATGAATGAAATGTCATAATGCCGCGTACCGATGCCTTTTGACAGGCTTCTAAAATGCCGAAAATATTTTCTTCGGTGTCATTAATAAACGGCAGTAACGGTGTCAACCATACCACAGTCGGAATGCCTTCCTCTTTTAAAATATTTAAGACCTCTATCCGCCGCGCGGTTGTGCAGACACCCGGTTCTATTTTCCGGCTGAGTACATCGTCCATAGTCGTCAGTGTCATCTGTATGACACACTTTGTCTTTGCATTGATTCTGCGGAATAAATCCAAATCCCGCAGTACATTATCGGATTTTGTCAGTACGGTCAACCCGAATCCATACCGTTCAATCAGCTCTGCGCACTGCCTTGTCAGGTTTAATTCCATTTCCAGCGGCATATACGGGTCACTCATTGCCCCGGTGCCAATCATACATTTTTTCCGTTTTCTTTTTAATGCTGCTTCTAATAACTGCGGCGCGTTTTCCTTGACCTCAATATCCTCAAATACATGATTCATCTGATAGCAGGTGCTTCTTGCATCGCAGTAAATACAGCCGTGCTGACAGCCCCGGTAAATGTTCATTCCGTTTTTTGCCGAAAGAATGGCTTTCGCCTGAACCTTGTGCATGATACTCTCCATTTCTGAGCGACTTGTTGCGAAGTGGCGATGAGAAATTCGCGCAGGCGATTTCTCATCTGACATGAGGAATATTTGTTTTTTTTAACAAATATCTGTGTGAAAAATCAGACATCAGTGTGATTTTTCACATTAATCTCCATTATCTTCCAAAATACGCATCAATACCATCTGCAATGCCGTGCACCATTAACTGCTGATAGGTATCGTCCTGCATATTCGCATCATCTGTCGGATTGGTCATAAATCCGAGTTCCAGCAGGGCAACCGGATTGGTACTCCAGTTGATACCCGTCATATTGTCACTTCCGACTACCCCGCGGTTTTTCATTCCGGTTGCCGCACAATACGAATTGATAATACAGCTTCCTAACTGACTGGAACTGCCTGCCAGTTCCGGTATATACGGATTTGACGAATCTGGCACCAGTACCGAAGCCCCGGAAGCGGAAGCACTGTCCACACCGTCTGCGTGAATCCTGATTGTTGCCGCTGCTCCCGCCGCCGTTGCAATATCTGCACGTTCTTTATTGGAAATATCAACATCGTTGGACTCCCTTGTCATCACTACGGTGTATCCTCTGTTTTGTAGTTCGGTCTTTAACATCATGTCGATTGTCAGGGTCAGCTGATATTCCGGCACGCCCGATACCACACCGCCCGTTCCGCCTGCCACTTTAGTCTTCATCGTCTGTGAACCCGGCCCTTCCGGCTCTTTTCCGTTGTTGCCGCGGCTTTGATGTCCGGGGTCAATACAGATAATATCTCCGGTTGACCCTGCCGGGCGGCTCACTGTTTCATAGCCTGCAAGCCGTTCTGCCAGTCCTGCGCCCTGTGCCTGTCTTTCCTGTTCTTCACGGGCTTCCTGCTCGGCTTTTTCCTGTGCAATCGAAGCTTCCTCTGCTTCTTTTTGTGCCTGCTCCCTTGATTCTGCTTCGGATGCGGCTATGGATTCATCACGGCTCTGTGCCTCGGAAAGTGCCTTCTGCAATTCTGCCTCGGCAATACTCCGGGCTTCCTGTTCCTGCTCTTTTTGTGCCGCAAGGGACTGTTCCTGTGATGCGCGCTGTACACTTTCTTCCTGTACTTTTGCCGCCGCTTTCTGATTGTTTTTATGACTGCCGTAAGCTAAAATGCCTGCCGCACATGCCGTAATTATAATAAGAATTATTCCTGTAATCAGCAGCTTTTTCTTTCCGTTTTCTAATTCTTTCAAATGCGCACTGCCTCCATTTTCTCATAAAATAAATGCTGAAATACCGCAATCACTCTGCCGACTCCCAAATCCGCAATCAACATTCCGATACTGAGACCGATAATTTTATGTGCAAAAATCAGTCCGGTGATAATGGTCATTTTTCTGCCTCTTGTATGATAAATTCAATCTTATATTTCTGCAAATCATAGACATTTGCAAAAAATCCCCTGAGAATCGTTTCCGCGTTGCTCTCCGCATTTTCAAGCAGACCATTTGCAACCGCATCCTGCTTTGCATTTTCAATGAGCGTTTTCAGGGCATCGTTATTATCCGCCAGTTTGATTGGTGTGAAAATGCTTTCTTCCTCATGATACACCTTAAAGGTATCCGTGTTGATTTCACTGCTTAAAATCTGCACCTGCGGCAGACGAACCTGAATTATGCTGTTATCTTCGTCAACGCTCCATTCAATTTGACTAAAATCCAGTCCCGCTCTCACTTCCACATCATAGCTGTAAATGTATTCGCTCTGTGTAAACGGAATCGTCATTCCAAACAGCTTACGCGAATCCTTTGTGACATTCATCTCCGTACAGTAAGCCGCCTGCGTGACCATCTGCCCGATATTTTCAAAGCCAATCCTTGTTGTCTTGCTCTCCGACTCTGCCGGCTGTCCACTGCCCTTTCTAAGCCCCGCAATGCCGGCAATCACCGCCAGCACCAGCAGTAATATAATTACCAGCTTTATAAACAGATGTCCTCTGAATATACGGATGGTTTTCTTTTCAATAACTTCTTTTTTTGTATTTTCTTCACTTTGTTCTTTCATGGTTGTCCTCGTTTTTGTGGTTGGTTTGTATTATTTTATCATTATTCGTGAATACCCGCAATATATCAAATCTTCATTTGGGTGCGAATCTTATCAATCAATGCCAAATCCGCAGGAAGCCAGTTTACACTGTCAAGCGTTTCCCTTGTAAGCCACTTTGCCGCCTCTGCTTCTTTTAGTATCAGATTTCCCTCGATGACTTCACACCAGAAACAATCCATACTTAAATGAAAATCCGGATAATCATATTCTACTGTGTCGATTAAATCATATACCTTAATCTTTGTATCCAGTTCTTCCATAATTTCCCTGCAAAGTGCCTGCTGTGGTGTTTCACCCGCTTCTATTTTTCCACCCGGAAACTCCCACAAACCTTTAAATTCTCCATAGCCTCTGGCTGTTGCAAATATTTTCTTTTTCTGTGTTATTGAATCACAAATTACCGCCGCCACTACTTTTATTGTTTTCATTTTTTCTCCTTTTTGCTTTTTATCAGCCATTTACAATATATTCATAAATATCTTCACGTACCGGTGTATCCAAAAGCCACTCGATCTCCACTGCCGTCTTATTTGTATTTGGCATGATAATCTCATTGGTTTTTCCGGTTGCGCACATTCGTCCTAAATAATAAAATTCTTTGGAAATTTTATCATCTTTATTTTTTCTGATAAACAGCTCGACATCAATTCCCCGTTCTTTTGCATGAATAAAATTTTGCACATCTTCCGACTGTACACTCCGTCCACTTTTAGAAATTGCTATTAATCGGTTCATTCCTGTAAAATGATCTTCGTACTTTGTTGTATCACTAATATTGTCAGATTTATCATAATTAATAAACACCGGAAATGTCTTCGTTTTTTTATCAAACTTATATCCGCCAATATTTAACGGAACTTCATTATGCTCCCAATCGAGCAACCTGCACGCATCTTCATATGTATATTTTTTATACAAAACTAAATTCGTATTCTGATACCGTTCCCGATATTCTGCTAAATAACGTCCTATTCCATATTCCACTAATTCTGTCACAATGTCTTTAAATGCTTTATTTTCAAGCATTTTTGCAAATGTGTCGCTGATACCATACTCCGTATTGTCGCCCAGCAGACGTTTTGCATACATTTCCACTCTATCCAAATGGTTTCTATCTACATTTTTACGGTCATAAAATGAAACGACATGGTCCATAGTTTCCTTCTTGATGAAAATACAATTTTCATATGTCTTTTTCCCTGTTCCTGCCGGAAATTCATTCGTCATTACATTAATAACATTCTCTACCGTATTTCTATTCATTGTAATGTCATAACACTGAATCAATGTATCCTGCATTTTTCCGATTAAACCGTGTGGATTTTCCAATAAATTTTTTAATAAAACCAGTTCATGGATTCTTTTTCCGTCTGACAATTTTTTTGATATAAATTCCACAATCTTTTCTTCATCTTTGGACAGTCTTATTGTGTATTCTTTTTCATATTTTTCTAAAAACTTATAGTACGACCCCAGGTTTGCATTATCAAAAATGTGTTGTACATCCATTTCCCCATATCGGTCAAAATCAACAAGCGCGGGAATTCTTCCCAGCTTATTTTTTAAGTTCTGATAATTTTCCTTGATTAGCTTAATATCACTAAAATTAGCATTATCGATTGCACTAAATATACGTTTCTGTGAAATCTCATCAAAATGAATTGTGCTGGAACCCGGAATAATCCGTGCACCTTCTACCACGTATCGGCGAACATTATCTTTATTGTAACTTCTATCCCCTGACAGTGCGATTGGAATCATAAAGTTATTTTTATAATTTCCAATAAAATCTAACACAACCGTATATTCCTTATTTTCAGCCTTTCTAAGGCCTCGTCCTAATTGCTGGATAAAAACAATCGGTGATTGTGTCGGTCTTAGCATAATTACCTGATTTACTTCTACAATATCCGTACCTTCAGAAAAAATATCCACCGACAGAATATAATCCAATGGCTGCATTTCATCCGTTGCATCTTTTTCGTCCATTGCCAGTCTTTCTATCGCCTTTTCACGCATTTCTTCCGATGCTGAACCGTCAAGAGCAATCGTTCTGAATCCTCTCTCATTCATTTTTTGTGACAGCTCTTTTGCTTCATTTACTCTGCTGCAAAATATCAGTCCTTTTACTCTGTCTCCGCTATATCCATAATAATCCGCCTGCCGTATCACATAATCTACACGCTCATCACTGGTTAAATATCTAAAATCTTCCAATTTCTGTTCTTTTGCACTATTTTTATTTTCACCGATTGTATCATCAACCCATTCCAAATCTGTTATGCCAAAATAATGAAACGGACATAGTAAATCTTCTTCCATAGCCTGTTGCAATCTGATTTCATATGCAATATTGTGATTAAAGATTTCATAGATGTTTCTACCCTCTATATAGTCATCTCTTTTATCCGGTGTAGCAGTCATTCCTAATGTAAACTGCGGCTTAAAATAATCCATGACTTTTTTATAGCTTGCCGCACTTACATGATGCGCTTCATCATATATAATCGCTTCAAAATGCTCCTGCTTAAAAAGGCATAAATTTTCGTCTTTACTTAATGTCTGAATTGTTGCAAATACATAATCTCTATCAATCTCTTTTTTATTCAGCGTCCCTGAAAACATTCCCATAGATACACTTTCACCGAACACTTTACAAAAAGACTTCATTGCCTGCTTTGCAATTTGATTTCTATGCACTACAAATAACACTTTGTTAAAGCCAAAATGTCTCATAGCAAATGCGGCGGCATATGTTTTACCCGTTCCCGTACTGGATAACAGCAATGCCTTATCAATATTTTGCTCTATCATTTTCGCTAAATTATCAATAAATGCCACCTGCATTTTATTTGGTTTTAATGTGTATCTGTCAAATTCAACAACCGCTTCCGATGCCGCCTGTCGCTGCTGTTCTCTGATAAGCTGCTGCTTACGATAACGCTTTTTATATTCATCAATATATTCTTCGTAATCTGCTGTATGCGAATCCTGCCACAGCTCTTTAAATTCATTTAATATTTCCTTTGCAACTTGTCCTTGCTGGGTAGATACAATTTTTGTATTCCACTCTCGATTGGTCGTAATCGCACTCATTGTCATATTGGAACTTCCAATAATAATCCGATACAGTTCATCTTCTCTGAAAATATATCCCTTTGTATGAAATCCGTCTTTCGGAGAATCGCAACAATATATCTTTAAAGAGATATTCTTTAAAGATGCCAATTTATCAAGGGCCTTCGGCTCTGTAAATAACTGATAATCCGTTGTGATAATTTTCCCCGGTATTCCTTTTTTCTCAAGTTCCTTTAAAATCATAAGCAGCGGTGTAATTCCACTTAACTTAATAAATGCCACACTTATAAAAAATTCATCACATTTTTTTAATTCCTTTTCTAATGAAACAAGCACTTTCTTTCCCTGCTTATAATCATTAGAAATAAACTCCGGTTGATATGCCAAATTAGAATTTATTGTCCCATCTATAAATGCCGTTTCCAGTGATTGTTTTACTTCCTGTACCTTCATTTCCAATCTTGTTCCCTCTCTTCCACTCTGAATTCTGACAGTACCATCCGCTTCACCGGTTCGCCTTTGATATGGCTGGCTTCCATACGCCATGCGCCGCTTCTGATACTTGAATCCATAAGTTTTAACACATAAATATTGTCAAAGCGGTTATAGATGGAATCGCCGCCAAGTCCCGACAGGCAGATGAGCTGCGTATTCGTTTTCTTTGCCATCTCCATCAGTGGTTTCAGCAGATGTTCCGCATTGGTCTGTGCAAACGGATTATCCATAATCAGCACCTTGCCTTCCTCTCCTGTGGTAAACAAATCACTCTCATCCCGCCGCATATAACTAAGCAGACAGGTCAGAATCACAAACGCTGATAAAAAGCCTTCGCCGCCGGAATTTGCTGATACCTCCGCCTATGTAATCGGGACTTCACGTTCCGCTTCAATCTTATACAGCTTAATTTTCACACTGCCGATACCCACAGTATCATCATACAGTCTTTTTGTTGTAATGACATTTCCCAAAAATTCATTCAGATTTTCATTCTTATCAATCGTATCAAGGCCGTTTTGTATCACCTGCTCAAAATAATCGTGCAGTTTCATACGAAAATGTTCCTGTTCGCTTTCCCAGTCTGCTACCTGGATTTTTAACATTTAAATGTTTCTGCCGCGCACGCTGATTGTTGAATTTTTATCAATCATTGCAATATTGGCATTAACACTGCGCACGTATTCTAAAAACATTTCTTCAATGTTTTTCTGTTCATTGTCGATGCTTGCAAGATCAATTTTAAGTTTTTCCAGCTGGCTCTCATATGAAGCCTTATTCACGGCATACTGCTCTGCCAGATTCTTTGGACTGGCAGTCTGTGTCAACAGACTGTCAAATGTTTTCTTAAAATAATCTTCTGCATAAATATCTTTTGCCGCAATTGAACGGATTTCTTCTGCCAGACGGTTCTGCTCATCCTTTAACCGTGACAGTGCCGTCAGCAGATTTCTTTTTACCGTCTTCTGATACCGGGTATGTTCCTGTGCTTCTACTATTTCAATATCCGGAATCTGCTGTCTGATTTGTTCCTGTTCCTCCGGTGAAGCTGACACCGGTTCATCTGCATATTCAGATACACTTCCTGTCTGGACCTCCAGCTGATTTTTTTGTTTTCCAGATTTTTTAATGCTTTTTCAATCGACTGTACCTCATATTTTTTCAGCTGTATACGTTCTTTAAAATCTGTATCCGTAATTGTTTCCGGTAATACGCTGTATGAAGAAGCGGATGCAGCTTAAAATTCAGCTTATCACTGACATCACCGTAATCCGGCTCTTTCACATACTCCCAGAATGCCACGGGAAGCGCCGGCTTTTTACCATTTGTTCCTGCACTGCGGACCGGTGCCAGCGTTCCCTGTGAGAGTTCAAGCATAATATCTGCATACAGCTGTCCATACTCTTTTTCAGGAGATTGTGCGATAATATCTTTTAAAAACACTTTCCTTTTTTTCATATATTATTTCCGCTTTCTAAATGTTATTTATATCTTAAATCTGCTTCCCCACAGCCCGATTTGAATTGTATTTAGTATTATTTTAACATTATTCATGAAGTGGGACAATAGAATCTTATATCTTGCTTCTTAATACGCTTTTATTATATTCATATTGTATTTTTATAGATGCAAAAAACTGCACGAAATCTTCCAAAATCTCAAAAATATGTAAAAAATCAGTAACATTTTCTCTATAAACGACCTATAATCAGTATATGATTTGTGTCGTAAGATATTATTGATATATCAAGAATGCGGCAATGTACCATTTTATTATTTTTCACACGGCTATTTGTTTCTGAGCGAAAACAAATAGCCATGATTGCAGATGAGAAATCGCCTGCGCGAATTTCTCATCGCAACTTCACGATAAAGTCGCTCAGAAATGAGGTTATTATGGCAGATTTTATTTTACTTAATGAAGATTTCTCTGATTTTCCCATTGGTGAATTCCCTTATGATAAGAATCATTCGGCAATGGGTGAGTATCATTTTATCCATTATCCCGGATATTATGGTAAATGGCATGACCCGGTATGCAACCACACTTATAACGGTCAGGGTGCTTCCTGGATTATTTCTGAATATAATGGAAAACATTTTATGGAGCAGATGCGTATCCGCAATGACAAGCCCCACCGGACTTTTCCTATGCTTACAAGCGGCGACAGATTCTGGCGCGATTATACTATAACTGCAAGTGTCCGTATGTTTACTACCAAATGGGGTAATGCCGGCATTGGTTTTTGTTGTCAGAACTCTGCTAATCTTCTTGTTCTTGTTTTTGAAGAACATGAACTGAGAGTTGAATACCGTCACAAGGAAGAGGTTACTATTCTTGATTCTGTAGCTTTCAACTACAACTGTGACGATACTTATATCCTTAAAGCAGAAATTAAAGGCAGCCATGTTATATGCAGCGTTGATGATAAGGTTTATTTTGACTTTGACACTGAATATGCCGGACAGGGTGGCAAGGTTGCCATTACAGCAACGATCCCTGCACAGTTTGGTTTTGTAAATGTTACTACTTCTGAAAGTACTGCTGCTTCTATTGATGCTGCAAGAAATGCTTATAAAGCTGAATGTGAAAATGCACAGGCACATTATCCTAAGATGAAGCTTCTCAAGAAAATTAATCTTAAGGGCTGTGGCACAGGAAGGCAGCTTCGTTTTGGTCATCTTCTTGGCAACGGTGAATACCAGATGGTTATGGCACAGTGCCAGAAAAGAGTAAACCGTGATGCTTATGGAACCATCAGCTGTCTCACCGCATTTGACCTTGACGGCAATATTTTATGGCAGCACGGTGAACCAACCAATAATCACGACATTGGCACTATATCAGCTGACATGCCTATGCAGATATATGATATTGATGGTGATGGTTTTGACGAGGTTATAACCGCCAAGAATTTTGAAATTCTTATTCTTGATGGCAAAACAGGTGAAGTCAAGAAACGTGCCAAAGCACCTTTCTCTACAACAGAGGAGGATGGAACGATTATTGGTGTTCCTGACAAAATCTATGCTTTTGACAGAATTAACCCTGACGGTATGCGTATATGCAATTTCCGCGGTCTTGATAAGCCACGTGATATTCTTATTAAGGATCGTTATTGCAGGGTGTATGCACTTAACGATGACCTGGAGGTTATGTGGCATTTCCAGAGTGATAAGAATACCGGGCATTTTCCTTTTGCAATTGATATTAACGGGGATGGACATGATGAACTTCTTGTAGGTTATAACATGCTTGACTGCCACGGTAACAAGATGTGGACCATGCCTGTTAATGAAGACCACATTGATGAAATTGTTCCAGGAAGATTCGAATCAGGACCGCACAAAGGCACTAAATTCTTTGCCTGCGTTGCGGGAAAGGAAGGCTTCCTGATATCTGATTTTAACGGAAAACTTCTCAAAAAGGATGGCATAGGTCATGCACAGCGTGTCAGTCTCGCTAATTACCTTCCTGACCGCCCAGGTTATGAAATGGTTGTTGTTAATTTCTGGGGACATCAGGGAATTATATATTTCTATGACAGCGAAGGTAACCAGTTATGGGAAATGGAAAATGAGCTTAATGGTAATCTTTTAACACCTGTAAACTGGACTGGTGACGGTCAGGACTTCATTCTTCTTAATGCTGATGTAGATCGCGGTGGAATGATTGATGGCAGAGGTATTCAGGTTGTTAAGTTCCCTGATGACGGTCATCCTACCATGTGTGCAGAAGCTGTAAATCTCTACGGCGATGCCCGTGATGAAATTGTGACATGGGATTATGATTCAATGTACATATATACACAGGATGATGCACCTAAAGATGATGTATATGCACCTTTCAAATATCCTGATTATAACGCTTCTAATTACCGTGGAGAGTACTCTTACCGTGAGAAGTGGTGGTAAAAATTTAAGAATATAAATGGCTGAGCAAGCCAAAAAAAGGCTTCCGGGAAAATCCCGGAAGCCTTTAAATTTACTGTATAAATACTGAGTACATCAACCAATAAAATTACTCAATGATTGTAGCAACAGCACCTGAACCTACTGTACGTCCACCTTCACGGATAGCGAAACGAAGACCCTGCTCCATAGCTACGTTGTGGATAAGTTCAACTGTCATTTCTACGTTATCACCAGGCATGCACATTTCTGTACCAGCTGGAAGCTCACAAACACCAGTAACATCAGTTGTTCTGAAGTAGAACTGTGGTCTGTAGTTGTTGAAGAATGGAGTATGACGTCCACCTTCGTCCTTTGTTAATACGTAAACCTGAGCTGTAAACTTGTGATGAGGTGTAATTGAACCTGGCTTGCAGAGAACCTGTCCTCTCTGGATTTCGTCTCTCTGAACACCTCTAAGAAGTGCACCAATATTATCACCTGGCTGTGCTTCATCAAGAAGCTTTCTGAACATTTCGATACCAGTTACAACAACCTTACGAATGTCATCATGGATACCAACGATTTCAACTTCTTCATTTATATGAAGAACACCACGTTCTACTCTACCTGTAGCAACAGTACCACGACCTGTGATAGAGAATACGTCTTCTACTGGCATAAGGAATGGCTTATCTGTATCTCTTTCTGGATCTGGAACATATTCATCGATTGTGTGCATAAGTTCAAGAATCTTATCGCCCCATTCGCTGTTCGGATCTTCAAGAGCCTTAAGAGCTGAACCCTGGATGATTGGTGTGTCATCGCCTGGGAAGCCATACTCGTTAAGGAGTTCTCTGATTTCCATATCTACTAATTCAAGAAGTTCCGGATCATCAACCATATCACACTTGTTCATGAATACAACGATGTAAGGAACACCTACCTGACGAGCAAGAAGGATATGTTCTCTTGTCTGAGCCATAACACCATCTGTAGCAGCTACTACGAGGATACCAGCATCCATCTGAGCAGCACCAGTGATCATGTTCTTAACGTAATCGGCATGACCTGGGCAGTCAACGTGAGCGTAATGTCTCTTTTCTGTTTCATATTCAACGTGAGCTGTAGAGATTGTGATACCTCTTTCTCTTTCTTCTGGAGCCTTATCGATATTTTCGAATGCAACAGCTTCACCTGTACCAAGTCTCTCATGAAGAGTCTTTGTGATAGCAGCTGTAAGTGTAGTCTTACCATGATCTACGTGTCCAATTGTACCAATGTTACAATGTGGTTTAGTTCTTTCAAATTTAGCCTTTGCCATTGTTTAAAATCCTCCTTAAAATGATTCATACCCTTTATGGGGTTTCATAGCTAAAATCTATTATATTGCATTTTTAAATATTTTGCAACTATATTTTTATTAGATTATTTTGCTCTTGAAGCAATAACCTTATCCTGAACGGACTTTGGAGCCTGTTCATACTTATCAAAGAACATAGAGTAGTTACCACGACCCTGTGTCTTAGAACGAAGGTCGGTAGCATATCCGAACATCTCTGAAAGCGGAACGAATGCTTTAATCATCTTACCACCTGAGATATCTTCCATACCTTCGATACGTCCTCTACGAGAGTTGATATCACCGATAACATCACCCATGTATTCTTCCGGCATTGTAACTTCAACCTTCATGATTGGCTCAAGAAGTGCCGGAGCTGCCTTAGCCATAGCATCCTTGAATGCCATAGAACCGGCAATGTGGAATGCCATTTCTGATGAATCGACTTCATGGTAAGATCCATCATAGATATCTGCTCTAAGTCCGAGAACCGGGAATCCAGCTAAAATACCTGAGTTAGCGGCTTCACGGATACCATCTGCAACTGAAGGGATGTATTCCTTAGGAATAGCACCACCAACTACTGATGATTCACAGAAAAGTACCGGAGGCTCATTGATTAATACTGTATTCTTTGTTTCAACATCGAACTTATCAACGTTTGCTTCAAGTGGTGAGAAACGTACTTTACAGTGACCATACTGACCACGACCACCTGACTGCTTAGCATACTTACTATCAACATCAACTGCCTTTGTAAAGCATTCTCTGTAAGCAACCTGTGGAGCACCTACGTTTGCTTCTACCTTGAATTCACGAAGAAGTCTGTCTACGATGATATCAAGATGAAGTTCACCCATACCTGCGATAATTGTCTGACCGGTTTCCTGATCTGTGTGGGCACGGAATGTCGGATCTTCTTCAGCAAGCTTTGCTAAAGCTTCACCCATCTTACCCTGGTCATTCTTAGTCTTTGGTTCGATAGCAAGTTCGATAACCGGCTCTGGGAATTCCATTGACTCTAAGATAACCGGATGCTGTTCGTCACAGATTGTATCACCTGTTACAGTGAACTTCAGACCTACAGCAGCTGCGATATCTCCTGAATAAACCTTATCAATTTCTTTTCTGTTGTTAGCATGCATCTGAAGGATACGACCAACTCTTTCCTTCTTGTTCTTGTTTGCATTTAATACATATGAACCACCGTTCAATGTACCAGAGTAAACTCTGAAGAATGCCAGCTTACCAACGAATGGGTCTGTCATAATCTTGAATGCAAGAGCTGAGAATGGTTCTTCATCAGATGACTTTCTTGTAACTTCGTTACCGTCTTCATCAACACCTGTGATATCCGGGATATCTGTTGGTGCAGGCATGTATTCGATAACTGCATCAAGAAGCTTCTGAACACCCTTGTTCTTATAAGCTGTACCGCAAAGACAAGGAATTGCTGTACCTTCGATAGTACCCTTTCTTAAAGCTGCCTTTAATTCAGGAATTGTAAGTTCTTCATCATTAAAGAACTTTTCCATAAGGTCTTCATCAAGTTCAGCACACTGTTCAATGAGCTTGTCATGATATTCCTGAGCCTGATCCTTTAAATCATCAGGAATTTCACCTACGGAAATATCATCACCCTTATCTCCGTTGAAGACATAAGCCTTCATTTCAAATAAGTCGATGATACCCTTAAATTCATCTTCCTTACCAATCGGAATCTGTACAAGTACAGGATTCTTACCAAGCTTTGTTATAAGCTGGTTGCATGATCCAAAGAAATCTGCACCCATCTTATCCATCTTGTTCATGAAAGCCATACGTGGTACATTGTATTTATCAGCCTGACGCCATACGTTCTCTGACTGCGGTTCTACACCGTTCTGAGCATCGAACACACCTACAGCACCATCAAGAACTCTAAGTGAACGTTCAACTTCTACTGTGAAGTCAACGTGACCCGGAGTATCAATGATGTTGATACGGTATTCTGGCTGTGTCTTATCTGGCTTACCTTCTTTTTCCGGTGTCCAGTGACATGTTGTAGCAGCTGAAGTAATTGTGATACCTCTTTCCTGCTCCTGGGCCATCCAGTCCATGGTAGCAGTACCTTCATGAGTATCACCAATTTTGTGGTTTACACCAGTATAATAAAGGATACGCTCTGTTAATGTAGTCTTACCTGCATCGATATGAGCCATGATACCAATATTTCTGGTTCTCTCCAATGGATATTCTCTTCCAGCCATCGGTAAATCCTCCTATATTATTAGAATCTGTAATGAGCAAAAGCCTTGTTTGCTTCTGCCATCTTGTGCATATCTTCTTTCTTCTTTACAGAAGATCCTGTATTGTTTGCAGCATCGAGGATTTCATTTGCAAGTCTTTCTTCCATTGTCTTCTCGCCTCTTGCACGAGAATAAGCTGTCATCCAACGAAGAGCTAAAGCCTGTCTTCTGTCCGGCTTAACTTCGATCGGTACCTGATAAGTAGCACCACCGATACGTCTAGCCTTAACTTCAAGAACTGGCATGATATTGTTCATAGCTTCTTCGAAAACTTCGATAGCAGGTCTTTCAGTCTTTGCTGCGACTCTGTCAAATGCTCCGTATACAATCTTCTGGGCAACTCCTCTCTTACCATCAAGCATAATGTTGTTGATAAGCTTTGTCACGACCTTATTATTGTAAATAGGATCTGCTAATACATCTCTTTTCTGAGTATGTCCTTTACGTGGCACGGTTCTTCCCTCCTTAACAATATTCATTAATTCATCGGTACTCACAAATATATATGACCTTTTTCCACCTGCGACATCCAATAAAGGCTGCCGCCATCGGGATAATCGGCTGTGTACGTGCGCGGTATATCTTAAACCTGCAACCTTCGGATTAATCTAACTCCGGCACTTGTTATAAATCATATTGTGAATAAATGCGGACCATTTCCGCGTTTTACTGCATGGTTTTTAGAAAATCCGCCAACCTGCAATTTGCCTTTACGATACTAATTATTTAGCATCCTTAGGTCTCTTGGCACCGTATTTAGAACGTGCCTGTCTTCTCTTAGCGACACCTGCTGTATCAAGTACACCACGAACGATGTGATATCTTGTACCTGGTAAATCCTTAACACGTCCACCTCTGATCAGAACAACGCTGTGTTCCTGAAGATTGTGTCCTTCACCTGGGATATAAGATGTTACTTCAATACCGTTTGAAAGACGAACTCTGGCGATCTTTCTAAGGGCTGAGTTAGGCTTCTTAGGTGTTGCAGTCTTAACAGCTGTACAAACGCCTCTCTTCTGTGGAGCAGCTACGTCTGTTGCTTTCTTCTGAAGTGAGTTGTATCCCTTCTGAAGAGCTGGTGCTGTAGACTTCTTTACTGTTGTTTTTCTTCCCTGTCTTACTAACTGGTTAAATGTAGGCATTCCTTTTTCACCTCCCGGAATTAGAATAATTCATGGTTGCATATTCAGTTCGTTTCTGAATAATGTGGCATAGCAGGGCTTTCCTGTTATCACACACTTGTTTAGTATATATTTTATATTTTTATATGTCAAGCACTTTTTAAAATTTTTAGCTCAAAGATATATCTGCTCAAACTTTTTCTGTAAAAACCAAAAATTCCGGTACAGTGCATTACCACTATACCGGAACTTTTTATCCTATGCCTGAAACGGCTTTAGTTTTATTCTGTTACTGTAACTTCTTCTTCCGTCAGTTCCAGTGTTTCGTCATCAGAAATGTCAGATGCAGCTTCTTCTTTTGCTCTTTCGGCTGCTTCTTCTTCAATTTCTTTGCGGACTCTTTCATTAGAATCCAGTTCAACGTTCTGATAACGCTTCATACCTGTACCGGCAGGAATCAGTTTACCAATGATAACGTTTTCCTTCAGACCAATCAGCGGATCGACCTTACCGTTAATAGCGGCATCTGTCAGAACCTTTGTTGTTTCCTGGAAAGAAGCAGCTGACAGGAATGAATTTGTTGCAAGAGAAGCCTTTGTAATACCCAGAATAATTGAAGTACCTGTTGCAGGAGTCTTGCCTTCCTCTTCCAGCTTTTCGTTTACTTCTGTAAATTCAATTGTATCTACCTGAGAACCTGTCAGGAATTCTGAATCTCCAGGGGATTCAATAACAATCTTCTTTAACATCTGGCGTACAATCAATTCGATATGCTTATCGTTGATTTCTACACCCTGGATACGGTAAACCTTCTGAACTTCACGCAGTACGTAATCCTGTACGGCACGTACGCCGAGGATTCTTACGATATCATGAGGATTTTCAGAACCTTCTGTGATTTCTTCACCCTTTACAACAATCTGACCTTCCTGAACCTTGACTCTTGTATCTCTAGATACAGGATAAGCCTTTGAGTTACCATCATCGTCTGTAATAACAATATCTGTCTTCTTTTCTGTTTTTGCAAAGCTTACGACACCGCCAAACTCTGCCAGTACAGCAAGTGCCTTTGGCTTTCTTGCTTCAAAAAGTTCTTCGACACGAGGAAGACCCTGTGTAATATTATCACCGGCAACACCACCTGTATGGAAAGTACGCATAGTAAGCTGTGTACCCGGTTCACCGATAGACTGGGCAGCGATAATACCAACAGCTTCACCAACCTGTACGGTCTGACCTGTAGCCATGTTAGAACCGTAGCACTTTGCACATACACCGATGTGTGAACGGCAGGTAAGAATTGTTCTGATTTTAACCTTTTCAACACCTGTTGCAACAATCTGTGCTGCTCTCTTTGGTGTTACAAGGTGGTTTGCAGCTACAATCACTTCACCGGTAGACGGATCAATGATGTCTTCTGCAAGATATCTGCCTGTAATACGTTCTTCTAATGATTCAAGGATATCTGCCTTTGCATCGCTGCTTGCAGTTGCCTTATCATTTACGAATTCAGATACATACATACCCGGAATTGTCTTACCGGCGCTGCAGTCTGTTTCTCTGATAATCAAATCCTGTGATACGTCTACAAGACGTCTTGTAAGGTATCCTGAATCGGCTGTACGAAGCGCTGTATCGGACAGACCCTTACGCGCACCATGCGCTGAAATGAAGTATTCCAGTACATCAAGACCTTCACGGAAGTTGGACTTGATTGGGAGTTCGATTGTATTACCGGATGTATCTGCCATCAAACCACGCATACCTGCAAGCTGCTTAATCTGCTGGTTAGAACCACGGGCACCTGAATCGGCCATCATGAAGATGTTGTTGTATTTATCAAGACCTTCAATCAGGGCATCCTTTAATGCCTCATCCGTTTCCTGCCATACGCGGATAACATTCTTATGTCTTTCTTCATCTGTTGAACGACCTCTGTTGTAGTTTACAGTAATCTGTTCAACCTTCTTTTCTGCATCGAAAATCAGTTTCTTCTTAATCGGCGGCACAGTCATTTCTGAAATAGAAACGGTCATGGCTGCTCTTGTAGAATACTTATAACCCATTGCCTTAATATCATCAAGTACTTCGGCTGTTGTCGTTGTACCGTGGGTATTAATAACGTGCTGTAAAATATCCTTTAACTGCTTCTTTCCTACATGGAAATCAACCTCCAGAAGCATCTGGTTTTCTTCCTTGCTTCTGTCTACATATCCTAAATCCTGTGGAAGAATTTCATTGAAAATAAATCTTCCCAGTGTAGATTCTACATTACCTGAAACGGTATTGCCTTCTGCATCGGTCTTTGTCATATGAACTAAAATCTTAGAGTGTAATGTAATAACTCCGTTTTCATATGCAAGAAGTGCTTCGTTTACATTCTTAAAGAACTTACCTTCACCCTTTGCCCCCGGTCTTTCCTGTGTCAGATAGTAAATACCAAGAACCATATCCTGTGAAGGAACGGCCACAGGACCACCATCAGACGGCTTTAACAGGTTGTTTGGTGAAAGCAGCATGAAGCGGCATTCTGCCTGTGCTTCTACTGAAAGCGGCAGATGGACGGCCATCTGGTCACCATCGAAATCGGCGTTGAACGCTGTACAAACAAGCGGATGCAGCTTAATTGCCTTACCTTCTACAAGGATTGGCTCGAATGCCTGAATACCAAGTCTATGCAGTGTAGGAGCACGGTTTAACATAACCGGATGCTCTTTGATAACATCTTCCAGCACATCCCATACGCTGTTTTCAAGATGTTCTACGCTCTTTTTCGCTTTCTTAATATTGTCAGCCAGTCCACGTCTTACCAGTTCTCTCATAACAAACGGCTTAAACAGCTCAATTGCCATTTCCTTTGGAAGACCACACTGATAAATCTTTAATTCAGGACCTACAACGATAACAGAACGGCCTGAATAGTCAACTCGCTTACCAAGGAGGTTCTGACGGAAACGTCCCTGCTTACCCTTTAACAGGTCTGAAAGTGACTTTAACGCTCTGTTACCAGGACCTGTTACCGGACGTCCGTTTCTACGTCCGTTATCAATCAGGGCATCAACAGCTTCCTGAAGCATTCTCTTTTCATTACGGATAATGATTTCCGGAGCGCCCAGCTCAATCAGACGTGCAAGTCTGTTGTTTCTGTTGATGATTCTTCTATATAAGTCATTTAAATCGGATGTTGCAAAACGTCCACCGTCTAACTGTACCATTGGTCTTAAATCCGGTGGGATTACCGGAATTTCAGTTAAGATCATCCATTCCGGTCTTGTTCCGGCTGTTAAAAACGCTTCCATGACTTCAATTCTCTTAATGAGTCTTGCTGCCTTCTGGGAAGTTGTATTTTCAAGTTCTTCCTTTAACTTTGCAACTTCTGATTCCAAATCTACATTTTTAAGCAGTTCATAAATGGCTTCCGCACCCATGCCGACACGGAATGTATTGCCGTACTGATCGTAGAGTTCACGGTATTCCTGTTCTGTTAAAATCTTCTTGAACGGAATTTCTGTCGTACCCGGATCAATTACAATATAAGCTGCAAAATATAATACTTTTTCAAGGTTCTTCGGTCCGATGTCCAGAATCAGATCCATACGGCTAGGAATTCCCTTAAAATACCAGATATGGGAAACAGGAGCCGCTAAATGGATATGTCCCATACGATCTCTACGGACACTGGCCTTTGTTACTTCGACACCACACTTATCGCAGATAATACCCTTATCTTTGATTTTCTTATATTTACCGCAGTGACACTCCCAGTCCTTACTCGGTCCAAAGATTCTTTCACAATACAAACCATCTTTTTCCGGTTTTAAAGTTCTGTAGTTGATTGTCTCCGGCTTTGTAACCTCACCGTGAGACCACTCTAAAATATCCTCCGGAGAAGCCAGTTTAATCTGAATCTTATCAAACTTCATAGACTGACTGGTCAAATCTCTTTTTGATTCTTCTGCCATGATCGTGCTCCCTTCTATTAATCCATCATATCTGAATTGCCATCGCCATAATCATCTGCATCATCAAATGCATCATCGCCGGCATACTCTACATCCTCTGCATCTTCAAAGCCGTCTTCACCGACTGTCTGAATGGTTGAACCATTCTTAGCATATTCTGCTTCCTCTTCTCTGCTGTCACGTCTGTATCTGCCATCATCAAGAACTTTCTTGAAGTCAGTTACTTCGTATTCAGAGCTTTCAAGCAGTTTCACTTCATTGTTATCCTTATCAAGCACTCTTACGTCTAATGCCAGGGACTGGAGTTCCTTTAAAAGTACCTTGAAGGATTCCGGAATACCCGGTTCAGGGATATTTTCACCCTTGATGATTGCTTCGTAAGTACGAACTCGTCCTACAACATCATCGGACTTCACAGTCAGGATTTCCTGTAATGTATATGATGCACCGTAAGCTTCCAGTGCCCAAACTTCCATTTCACCGAAACGCTGTCCACCGAACTGTGCTTTACCACCGAGCGGCTGCTGTGTTACAAGTGAGTAAGGACCTGTTGAACGTGCATGAATCTTATCATCAACCAGATGATGGAGCTTTAAGTAGTGCATGAAACCGATTGTTACAGGGCTGTCAAAATATTCACCTGTACGTCCATCACGCAGTCTTACCTTACCGTCACGTCCGATCGGAACACCCTTCCATTCTTCTCTGTGTGCTCTGTTGTCACTCAGATACTGGAATACGTCAGGATTCAGCAGTTCTTTATATTTATCTGTAAATGTTACCATATCTTCCGGATAATCTTCGCCATTTTCCTGTGCAGCTGCCTTTTCACGCTGTAATTCTTCATCGTCAAAAGGTGTATTTGCATAGTCATTTGCCATATCCAGTGTATCCATAATATCATTTTCGTCTGCACCGTCGAATACCGGTGTAGAAATGTTAAAGCCAAGCACCTTTGCTGCAAGACTTAAATGGATTTCAAGCACCTGTCCGATATTCATTCGTGAAGGCACACCCAGAGGGTTTAAGACGATATCAAGCGGACGTCCGTTTGGAAGGAATGGCATATCTTCCACAGGGAGAACTCTGGAAACGACACCCTTGTTACCATGACGGCCGGCCATCTTATCACCTACAGAAATCTTTCTCTTCTGTGCAATATAGATACGGACAGACTTGCTGACACCCGGTGCCAGTTCATCGCTGTTTTCTCTTGTAAATGTCTTCACTGCCACAACGATACCATATTCACCATGAGGTACCTTTAATGAAGTATCTCTTACTTCTCTTGCCTTTTCACCAAAGATTGCGCGAAGCAGTCTTTCTTCGGCTGTCAGTTCTGTTTCACCCTTTGGTGTTACTTTACCAACCAGAATATCTCCGGCACGTACTTCTGCACCGATGCGGATCACACCGTTTTCATCCAGATCCTTGATAGAATCACTGCTTGCGGAAGGAATATCTCTTGTGATTTCTTCCGGTCCTAACTTTGTATCACGGGCTTCGATTTCATATTCTTCAATATGGATAGAAGTGTATACATCATCACGCACCAGACGTTCACTTAATAATACAGCATCTTCGTAGTTGTAACCTTCCCATGTCATGAAACCGATTAACGGGTTCTTACCTAATGCAATTTCACCATTCTGTGTAGAAGGACCATCTGCGATAACATCGCCTTCCTTCACCTTGTCACCTTTAAATACGATTGGACGCTGGTTATAGCAGTTGCTCTGGTTACTTCTTGAGAACTTTGTCAGCTTATACTCATGTACCTTGCCGTCATCTTCTCTTACAATAATTTTATCAGATTCAGACAAAAGAACTTCACCGTCTGCTTCTGCTACAACGCAGACACCTGAGTCTCTTGCTGTCTTATTTTCAATACCTGTACCAATAACCGGTGCTTCTGTCATCAGAAGCGGTACGGCCTGACGCTGCATGTTGGAACCCATCAGCGCTCGTGTACAGTCATCATTCTGAAGGAACGGAATCATGGATGTCGCAACAGAGAATACCATCTTTGGCGATACGTCCATTAATTCAATCTGTGTCTTGTCAAATTCAGAAGTTTCTTCTCTGTAACGGCCGGATACAGTATTCTTAACGAAATGTCCTTCTTCGTCAATTTCCGCATTCGCCTGTGCTACATGATAATCATCTTCTTCATCAGCCGTAAAGTACTGTACTTCATCGGTAACACGCGGATTCTTTGGATCGGTTCTGTCTACCAGACGGTACGGTGCCTCTACGAAACCATATTCATTAATTCTTGCATAAGATGCAAGTGAGTTAATCAGACCGATGTTCGGACCTTCAGGTGTTTCAATAGGACACATTCTTCCGTAATGTGTATAGTGAACATCTCGAACCTCGAAACCGGCACGATCTCTTGACAGACCACCCGGTCCTAATGCAGAAAGACGTCTTTTATGCGTAATTTCTGACAACGGGTTATTCTGATCCATGAACTGTGACAGCTGGGAACTTCCGAAGAACTCCTTAATCGCTGCCGTAACCGGTTTAATGTTAATCAGGGACTGCGGAGAAATACCGCTTAAGTCCTGTGTGGACATTCTTTCCCTGACAACTCTTTCCATTCTGGAAATACCGATTCTGAACTGGTTCTGTAACAGTTCGCCGACCGCTCTGATACGTCTGTTACCAAGGTGATCAATATCATCCTTTGTACCAACGCCGTATTCAAGGTGCATATTATAATTAATAGAAGCAATAATATCTTCTACAGTAATGTGCTTTGGAATCAGATCGGCAATGTTCTTGCAGATTGCTTCTTTGATTTCTTCAAGTGATTCATTTTCAGCTAAAATCTGGCTGAGTACAGGGAAGAATACAGCTTCTGTAACACCGAGTTCTCTTGCTTCTTCCTTTGAAATATCAACCCATTTTGTAATATCAACTGCCATGTTAGACAGCACTTTTACTCTCTTTGTTGTAATTGTACCGTCACTGTTTCTTAAATCTACATTTAAGAAGACTGCCGGAACCGCTGCATCCTGAATTGCCTGTGCTGTTTCTCTGTCAAGCTTATCGCCTGCCTGTGCAATGACATTGCCCTGTGTATCCACAACATCATCTGCAAGGATATGTCCTGAAAGTCTGCTCTTGAAAGAAAGCTTCTTATTAAACTTATATCTTCCCACCTTTGCAAGGTCATATCTTCTCGGATCAAAGAACATACCTGAAATCAGCGCTTCCGCACTATCTACAGATAACGGTTCACCCGGTCTTAACTTCTTATAAAGCTCTAAAATACCTTCCTGATAGTTTGTAGAAGTATCCTTCTCCATTGTAGCAAGAAGCTTTGGTTCTTCGCCGAAAATATCAATAATTTCAGCATTTGTTCCGAAACCGAGTGCACGAATCAGCACGGTTACAGGAACCTTTTTATTTCTATCTACTTTAACATAGAACACATCGTTGGCATCTGTTTCATACTCTAACCATGCACCACGGTTTGGGATAACCTGTGAGCTGTAAAGGAAAATCTTACCGTACTTATCCTTCTGGATATCGTAATAGATACCTGGTGAACGTACCAGCTGGCTGACGATAACTCGTTCTGCTCCGTTGATAACGAATGTTCCCGTCTTTGTCATAAGTGGAAGGTCGCCCATGAAAATTTCATGTTCGCTGATATCTTCACTTTCCTTATTGTGGAGTCTTACTCTTACCTTCAGAGGTGCTGCATATGTAGCATCTCTTTCCTTACATTCTTCAATAGAATACTTGACATCATCTTCGCATAAAGCAAAGTCAACAAATTCCAGACTCAATCTGCCATTGTAGTCTGCTATTGGAGAGATATCATCAAAAACTTCTTTTAACCCTTCATCCAGGAACCACTGATAAGAGTCCTTCTGAACTTCAATAAGGTTCGGCATTTCAAGAACTTCTTTCTGTCTTGAATAGCTCATTCTCATGCTCTTGCCTGCCTTGACCGGACGCATTCTGTTTTTCTCCATTGACGTTTCACCCCTTGTGTTTATTTTTATATAAAATCTGATATTTTTAATATGCAATGCAATAAAAAAGCATAAGCATACACAATAGTGCATTGTCCATAATAGCATACAGTCACTTGTCTGTCAAGCACTATACATGATAATTTTTACCAGTTTTCCTTTTTATTACATTTGCGCGCATAATTATGAATATTATAACATTTTCAGAATTGAAAGTAAATTCATTTTCACGAATTACACCGCTGCCGTACAGTATTTCTATAACGTAAAAAACCGGACTCCCGCAGGAATCCGGTTCTTAATTTTATATTGATACTGTTGTGGGTAAAATTACTTAAGAGTAACCTTAGCGCCTTCAGCTTCAAGCTTCTTCTGAATTTCTTCAGCTTCTTCCTTAGAAGCGCCTTCCTTAACAACCTTAGGTGCGCCATCAACAACTTCCTTAGCTTCCTTTAAGCCAAGACCTGTGATTTCACGAACAACCTTGATAACCTTAACCTTGTTAGCGCCAGCTTCTGTAAGTTCTACGTCGAATTCTGTCTTTTCTTCACCTGCTGCTGCGCCAGCACCTGCTGCTGCAACAACAACGCCTGCTGCTGCAGATACGCCGAATTCTTCTTCGCAAGCCTTAACTAAATCGTTTAATTCTAATACTGATAATCCCTTAATAACTTCAATGATTTCCTGTGTAGTCATTTATTTACTCTCCTTTTATATTATTGGGCTGCTGCCCGGACCGTCCATACGGTATCCGTACAGACTCTGTTCAACATTTCCATGGATACGTTTTGTATCCGGACACGGAAATTAAGCAACTTCTTCGTTCTTTTCAGCGATCTGCTTAATAACACGTGCAAAGTTTGTAATAGGTGACTGGATGCTTCCAAGGAACTTGCTGAGAAGTTCGTCTCTTGACGGAATAGAAGCAATTGTCTGAATGCCAGCTGCATCGTAGTATGTTCCTTCAACAACACCGCACTTTAATTCAAGAGCTTCAGCTGTCTTAGCGAAGTTGCTAAGGATTCTAGCCGGAGCTGTTGCATCTGTAGCGCAGATAGCAATTGCTGTAGGTCCTTCAAGCATATCTGTCATTGGCTCGAATTCTGTACCTGCGATAGCTCTCTTTACTAAAGTATTCTTATATACCTTGTAAACGACACCGGCTTCTCTTAACTGCTTACGAAGCTGTGTATCCTGCTCTACAGTTAAGCCACGGTAGTCAACTAAAACAACGCCCTGCGCGCCATTTAAGTGTCCTGAAATTTCGTCTACGATAGGTGCTTTAAGTTCTACCTTTGCCATGAATTTGTTACCTCCTGTTAGATTTGTATCCCACCAGAGGGATAAATTCTGCCCAATTCATAAAAAAGTCCTCCAAAGCACAAGACTTCAGAGGACGTAGATTCATGTCTTAATATACCGCAGACTGTCTGTCTGCCGCATTTCATAATCCTCGGTAGGCGAATAACCTTTAACCCCGGATGGGGACCTGCTGTCTTAGGCAAAATATTGCATTGTGTGATGTATCACACAAACAAATGATAGTATACTATCTTCATATATAGGTTGTCAACCGTTTTTTACAAATTAGCCAACATATTTTGCTGTGCTGACCTTAACACCAGGACCCATTGTAGAAGTAAGTACAACACTTCTTAAATACTGACCCTTTAATGTTGAAGGCTTTGCCTTAACGATTGCATCCATAATAGCCTGGAAGTTGTCCGCTAACTGGTCTTCAGTAAATGAAGCCTTACCAATTGGCACGTGAATGATATTTGTCTTATCAAGTCTGTATTCAATCTTACCAGCCTTGATATCATTAACAGCTTTTGTTACATCCATTGTAACTGTACCAGCCTTCGGGTTTGGCATTAAGCCCTTAGGACCGAGTACACGTCCCAGACGACCAACAACGCCCATCATGTCAGGTGTTGCAACAACAACATCAAAATCGAACCAGTTATCATTCTGAATCTTAGGAATCAGTTCCTCACCGCCTACGAAATCAGCGCCTGCTGCTTCAGCTTCTTCAGCCTTAGCACCCTTAGCGAAAACTAAAACCTTAACAGTCTTACCTGTTCCGTGTGGAAGAACAACTGCACCTCTGATCTGCTGATCAGCATGACGTCCATCACAACCTGTTCTGATATGAGCTTCAATTGTTTCGTCAAATTTTGCTACTGCAGACTTCTTTACAAGAGCAACTGCATCTGTAGCTTCATATAATGTTGCGCGGTCGATTAACTTAGCCGCTTCAACGTATTTCTTTCCTCTTTTCATTATCAAAAAACCTCCTAGTGGTAATATCGGAAGGGACTTGCTTTCCTCCCACATATATCAAATTAATATGAATCAATTAATCTTCTACAACGATTCCCATACTCTTTGCTGTTCCTTCTATCATAGACATAGCAGTCTCGATAGATGCAGCATTTAAGTCTGGCATCTTTAATTCAGCAATCTTCTTGATTTCTTCCTTAGAAATCTTTGCAACCTTTGTCTTGTTTGGTGTACCAGAACCTGACTTAATGTTGCAAGCCTTCTTTAAAAGAACTGCTGCCGGCGGAGTCTTTGTAATAAAGCTGAAACTTCTATCAGCATATACTGTGATAACAACCGGGATAATTAAATCTCCCTGATCTGCTGTCTTTGCATTGAACTGCTTTGTAAACTCTACAATGTTTACACCATGCTGACCAAGAGCTGGACCAACTGGTGGAGCCGGTGTAGCTTTGCCGGCAGGAATCTGTAATTTGATATAACCTGTTACTTTCTTTGCCATTTTAGGCACCTCCTAAATATTATGTGGTAATTGGCGAAAGATACGGCTGATTTAAATCTGCCGCTTCAATCTCCCACGCTTATGCCTCACTGCCTATATGCCCATAAGCAGCTGCTTAAGCTTTCTGTTACATAAGTTTTACGTCTGTAAAACCAATCTCAACCGGTGTTTCACGGCCGAACATTTCTACATTAATGGTCAGGCACTGCTTGCCGTCATTAATTGCTGTAATTTCCCCAACTGTATTCTCCCATGCTCCTGAAAGAATCATTACCTGGTCACCAACTTTACCAGCAAACTGGACAACCGGCTTTGGAGCCTCAGTTCCCGGAAGGGTAATTCCAAGTGATTTAATTTCAGCCGGAGTGAGCGGTACCGGTTTGGATCCCGGACCTACAAATCCTGTAACGCCTCGGGTGTTGCGGACAACATACCAGCTGTCATCGTTCATCACCATGTTAATGAGTACGTATCCAGGGAACATCTTCTTCTGGGCAGACTTTGTTGCACCGTTCTTTACTTCAACAACCGTTTCAAGCGGAACGATGACTTCGAGAACCTGGTCCTGAAGATTTCTGTTTTCAACTGTTTTTTCGATGTTTGCCTTTACCTTATTCTCATAACCAGAATAAGTATGGACAACATACCATTTTGCTTCGTCCATCTAATCACCTTTTCCTTACTTCACCAAGAATTCGATACCAAAGCGGGCAATCAAGTCCACTACTGAAATGATTACACCGACTACAACGGATACAATCACAACCGCAGCAGTTTCCTTTGTAAGTGACTTCTGGTCAGGCCAGACAATTTTCTTGAACTCAGCCTTTAAACCTTTGAACCAGCTTTTTTTCTGTTTTTTTGTTTTAACAGTTTCACCCATAGCTTTTACCTCACTGCTCCAAATTACTTGGTTTCCTTGTGTAATGTGTGTGATTTACAGAACTTACAGTACTTCTTTGTTTCCATTCTGTCCGGATGAGTTTTCTTATCCTTCGTAGTGTTGTAATTACGCTGTTTACACTCTGTACATGCCAATGTTATCTTAACGCGCACAACTTCCACCTCCAATTTTCGTTAAATTTTTGTAGGTGTATGAGATTCTACACCAATTGGTTCTTTTTTAGGCATAAAAAAAAGACCGCTTCCATAGCCGTTCTAGTTTATCATAGTAAACAGGCACTCGTCAATATCTTTTTTGACAAATTTTTTAATCCAAATCTTTAAATTTTCCTTAAAGAAACTGCGTGACATTCCGAATATATTAGTATATAATATTATCCAATCATTTTAGATAATTGCTTTTTTTACAAATGCCCCACATGGAAAACGGATTTTCTAACGGGACATTCAGCTTTTTTACGTAAAGCTGTCTATTATAGTTTTTGTAACTTCACAGCTTACCACTAATAACCACAATACACGAGATATAGATTATTGCAGACAAGGAGGTTCGTGACGATGATCAATTCGGTTTATAACTACTATGCCGCCCAGTACGGTCACAGAGAGTATTCTAAATATGATACCCATTCAAAGGCCCAGCTCAAAAGCACCTTTGGCAGATTACAAAAAATCAACAGTCAGACTCCTTCTTATAAGATTGATTTTTCTGACGCGGCATTAAAATATGCTATTGATTTAAAAGAAAATGCACGGGAATTAAGCCAGATTGCAGATGAGCTTTCCGATGAATCCACAGATTCCATTACATACAAACGTTCTGCAACATCCAGTTCGCCGCAGGTCATCAATGCCGAATATATCGGAGATTCTTGTGTGCAGGATTATGAACCGCTTGAAGTTACCGTTTCACAGCTTGCCTGTCCACAGACAAACACCGGCAACTTCTTACAGCCAAATTCTAAGCCGTTTGCAGCAGGTGAGTACTCATTTGATCTGCAGGTGCAGGATTTGACATATCAGTTTGAGTTCGGCGTAAACGCTACTGACACCGTAACCGATACCCAACAAAAGATTGCACGTCTGATTAACCAGGCTGATATCGGGTTAAACGCACAGCTTTTAACGGATGGTCTTGGCAATTCTGCTATTTCCATCACATCCGATGCAACAGGCATCAGGGGAATTTCTCCGACGATTTTCCATATCCAGTCCCAGAATTCCTCAGATGCTTCTGATTCCAATACCGAACTGGTATCTACACTGGGTCTGGACCGCGTGACACAGTATCCGGCAAATGCTGTATATTCTGTAAACGGAACAACTGCCACCTCTGTTTCAAATGAGGTGACAATTGATAATAATTATGTACTGACCTTTTTTGATACAACCGGCAAAGCGCCTGTCACCATCAGCATGAATACCGACACCGATGCAATTGCCGACAGTATCGGCGAATTAATCGGCGGCTATAACAACTTGATTTCGGTAACAGCCAATGATGCCAACGAACATTTTGAAGGAAATGAAAAGTTAAAAAAGGACTTTGCAGGCATTGCAAAATCTTACAACCACCTTTTAAATGAAAACGGGTTAAGCGTTACCGATAATGGTACGATTGCCGTTGACCGTGATGCCATTATTTCTGCCGCAGATAACGGCACATTAGGCGACATTTTTTCAGGTCTGAATGCCTTTAAACAGGCTGTTCAGAAAAAAGCGGAAGACATTTCACTCAATCCTATGGATTATGTCAACAATAAGATTATCGCCTATAAAAACCCGCTCCGCCCGACAAATGACCCCTATAATTTATCCGCCTATACCGGCATGATTTTTGACGGTTATCTGTAACCCCGTTACTATCAATTAATGCAGAGGCATAAAGAATAAATTTATTATCATTGTACGACTTCAATCCGGTATGGTTGATACACCAAAAGGGACAGAAAAGTAAGCTTGTGTCATGTGACCTGCTAATCTTTTCTGTCCCTTTTTATCATTAATATTGTCCCGTTTCTAACATTTCCTGAATTGCTTCACCGTCCACCTGACCATTTTCAAGCTTTGGCAGATTCTGCTTTAATACAATGACTTTCTGGATTTCCCAGCGATATCCTTTCTTTTCATTGTATTTGTCAATCTTTTTCTTCATACGGTCTGCTGTCATCTCTTTATCAATCGGTACGATTACAATGGTGAGCTTGTCCCCGTCCATTGTCAGATAGCTTTCCGCAACACCGTGAATTGCCGTAATTTCCTCATTAATTACCCGGCGGCAGATTTTTTCACCGGTTGGCAGCTGCAGTACGCCCGGATTTCTCTTTGTAATTACCAGTCTGCCATGGCAGTTCATCCTGCCGTAATCACCGGTATGGAACATACCATCTTTTAAAACTTCTTTTGTCGTCTGTTCATCTTTGTCGTACTCTTTCATTACACAGTGCCCGCCGACTAAAATTTCTCCGTCTGCACCTAACTGTACTGCCTCATCATCATATAATTCATATGAGCCGTCCATTTCACGGTTCACCGCAATGCCACCGCTGCACTCTGCCATGCCATATATTGTATACACGTTGTAATTCCGGTCTTTTAAATTTTCAAATAACTTATAGCTGCTCGGTGCGCCGCCGATTACAATGGTACGCAGTTCCGGATTAAATGCCTTGATTCTCTTTAAATATTCAATCATCGACGGTGTACCCGGCAGAATCGTTGTCTTGTAATAATAGGTTTCAGCATCAATATGACGCAGTCCACGTCCGACACATACACACGCGCCGTTTGCCAACGGCCACAACAGACTGTAAACCAGTCCGAAAATATGAAACAGCATAGTCTGTGCCAGCACTCTGTCATGCTCGCTGCAATAGCAGTGATGATTCATTGCATTCACCGTATACATCAGATTCTGTGTGGTCAGCACAACCGCTTTATCAGATTCTTTATCTGTTGCCGTAAATACCAATACGTTTCCTTCCGGTGTCTGCGGATTATATTCTCCCTCGACATCATCTTTTTCTGCCCCCGGTATCATGATGGCATGACTGTCTGCAAGGATGTACTGATTGGTAGAAGATAAAATGTAATCCACCCCTACTTTTTCCAGCAGGCTTTCCCGTTCCTTATGCGGCAGAAAGGAGTCCACCAGCACAACATCTTTTCCCGCCAGAATAATACCAAATAAATTGACAATCCACCGGTATGATGACGGTCCGCAAAGTGCAACCCGCTTCCCCTCAAAATGCTGCAAATGAATTGCCTTATTGGTCACATCCCGAAACAGCTTTTCATAGCTTCCTGCAAATGTATCATATAAAACGGCTGTTTTCCCGGCATATTTTTCTGCGCTTTCTTTTAACAGCCCGTAAATCGAATTCGTATCCTGCATAATCCGTCCTCCGACAATGTATTTTTATCACATACCTTTATGTGATGTCTGGGTCATAAACACAAAACTATGAGCAAGCTCATGTGGATTTAGACTTTTTGACCCTGATATCATTTGTGTTTTATTATAACACTTATTAAAGGTTCTTGTAAATTATTCTGTCAAAAGCTTTACAAATCGTTCCGCTACTTTATTCCATGTAAATTCTTTCTGATACATTTCATACGCTTTATCCACAAGGTCTTTACGCCTGCCGCGGTTTATCAACAATTCTTCTGCCATATCACATGCCTGTTGTGGATTTGCCGGTGAATACAAAACAACCGGGCAGTCCGTATCAAGGATATGCTGTCCTGTTCCGAAGACTTTTTTTCTATAAGGGCTTTCATCAGTCAGAACCGCTATATGGTTTGCCATGCCCGCAAACACACGGTCATGGATTCCCATTTTAAAAAACGGGGACGAATCTGCCATCACGGCGCTTCCCGCAATTTTGTCAAATGAACGGTCAAATGCAACAGGCCGCTCCAATTGCACATTTTGCGCACCGGCATATGCGTACTGCTCCCACCAGTCGCCTACAATTCTTACCGGGATTTTTGCCTTTATGAGTGCCGTCACCAGCTGTTCCCGGTCATAATTGCGCAGATACATTTCCACCGGATAGTATGTATTCATCAGTAATGCAAAATCTTCTTCTGAAATTTTTCTATCCTGTTCTTCCAAAACGGCTCTTAATGCGCGCTCCACGGATAAATCCGGCTCTGCCTGAATCCGCTCAATCATTTGCAGCATTTCTTTCTGCGCCTGCGTATCCTGACTGCGAATCTGCTCCAGATAGACTTCCGGTCTGCGGTATGTTCCCATAAATAATACATTTTCCTGCTTCTGCTCAAAAGTTTTTCCGATAACCGCTTCATTGGCACCAAGCGAAAGCATATGCGTACCCTGAATATGCGGATAATGCTTCCGTACATAAGCGGCGTGTTCTTCATCGACTAACAGGACATGATATCGCTGTAACGGACATTGCAACGTTGCATGATGGTACAGCGGATTGTCTAAAATGTAGTTAAAAAACGGTGCCTGAATGGTGTCCAGATAATAGGTGGCATCATCACACATCAGCCGCGGCAGCTTGGAATTAAAGTCAATGACCGCCGCGTATTCCTTTCCGATATAACGCTCCAGCACGGCTGCTGCCTGCGGCGAAATCTCCCCCGCCGTATCTTTTGCCGGTACTGCCTGCTCGTACATTTCTCCCGCGATGCCGTCTTCCGGGATTTCGCACAATTCACATTGATACCCTGCATTTTCCAGTGCATCTGCCAGCTGCGCCGCAAAAAATCCGGCGCTGTGGTAGCATAACTGTCTGGTGGTAAAGATTAGAATTTTGTTGGTCATGGGGAACTCCTTTTTAGCGGGAAAATTTCTTTACCATGCACTCTTTTTTATAAAAACATATGCCATACTTTGTAATGCTGGTATAGCCTTCATTTTCCCAATATGCGGCATAATTTTGCTGTTCTATCTGCTCTAATGCCGCATCACACCCGGCTTCCAGTTCCTGAAACCGCTTTGCAACCTTTAATTCCAGTATGATAACCGGCCCTCTCGCCGACGGATACGCAAGCACTATATCCGGGCGTCCATTCCCGCTCTCCCTGTTAGAAATCGTTGCATACCGGTTACAGCCTTTCAGTAAGCCGCACAAAAATCCATGATAATAACTCTCGGCATAATCATAATAGCTAATTGTTTCTGCCAGCTGATTGTTTACCTGTTCTTCAAATACAGTGCAGTTCCCATCTAGCACTGCATTATATAAAACATTCAAATCTGTATTTTTAAGTTTATTTTCAAACCACTCTTTAATATTATTTCTATATATAAATCGCACTTCTTCATTCGGTATTGTCATTGTCAGATAACTCGTATCAACCTCGAAGCGCTCATCAGTTTTTTTCAAATATCCTGTAAAAAATAAGAAATTCCACAGGTTATCCTGTGTTTTATGGATATCCTCATACGTAATATCCTCATGTACCGGTTTTTCTATCGTCCCGCCTGCTATGAGTTCTTCAATTTCTTTTTTTACGTGCAAATCCGCATGATCTATTAATTCACGTACAATACTGTTCGACGAAGTATTTGACCAATACGGCTGCGGAAATGAACGGCTGCCTGAAATACCATTTTTCACATAATTAATAACACTCCATGGATTATATACTTCGGTATTGCCAAACAAATATCCATCATACCACTGCTTTACTTCCTGTAATTTTTCTTCCAATCCATAAGTTCTTAACATTTCTTTCACTTCGGATTCAGTAAAGCCATAATACTCTGAATAATTCTCATTCAGCACAGAAATTACCTCAAGATTATTCAATCCTGTAAAAATGCTCTCCCGGCTGATTCTAAGGCACCCTGTAATTACCGCAAACTCCAGACTGTCATTCGTCTTTAATGCTGATTCAAATAGGGAACGGACAAAATCAATCATTTGATTATAAAATCCCCTGAAATATGCATTTTCAAGCGGCACATCATACTCATCAATTAATATCACTACATTCCTGCCATGGTATTTTTTCAAACATTCCGCTAAAAACTTCAATGACGTTGCATACTGTGCCTTTTCGCCTTTTCTCTCCATGATGCTGGTATAAATTGCTTTATCTGCATCAGACAGTGCCTCTCCAAGCAATACGTAACGATGTCTGTCATATTCATAAGCAATATCCTGAATCATGCACTGATATGCCATATCAAAATCCGGCTGTTTTGCTGATTTTAACGAAAGTGATATCACCGGATATTTCCCCTGCTGATTCATATAGCATTCACCAGCTTCTGCAATCTTCATTCCCTCAAAATAATGGCTATTATCAATTACATTTCCTTTGCTGTCCATTTCCAGCTCAAAAAATGTTTTTAACATACTCAATGCCAATGTCTTGCCAAAACGTCGCGGCCGGGTGAAGCAGCTCACTAATGTACCATTATCCAATAAATCCTTTATTAACAGAGTTTTATCAACATAATAATATGGTCTATCTACAATTTCTTTATAAGATTCTATCCCTATCGAAATGGCTTTTTGATTCATCGGTTCACTCTCCTGATATTGCAATACTATTGTAACTTGCGCATATTATAGCATATCTCAATTTGATTTTCTACTACTGCTCCTCCGACACCATCGCCGGTTTACGCTGTTGTACAAACCGGCAGATGAGCGGGGACGGACTGCCGTAATAAGCTGTCATATCATCTATACCGTTTATATCAAAAACATTCTTCGTTAATAACTCAATTCCTTTATTCTTCCGGTATTCCTTTAATACCTGTACAAGCATATCTTTTTCCTGCCCTGTGCAGATATCCCACGCTGCAATATCATACGGATACAGGCAGACTGCAACTTTTAAGGATTCCGGATATTGTGTCATAACATTCAGACGTTCTTTTACTTTATTGATTGCCATCTCCGCATTTTCATAAAATTCATTTTCACCAATGCAGTATAACAGCTTTTTTTTCGGCGGTATCTGACCACACTGACCGTTTTGAACAGGCTGTCCGGTCTGCGCACTCTCACCTGAAAATGCAGAAATTGTCATCACTTTATCAGCCCAGACCTCTTTTGTATCTTCGCCCGCAAATGCTGTCAGATGATTTACAAACAATGCTTTCATCGCAGGCGATTCTATTAAAATCCGGTCAGCATACATTGCCCCCGGCATCGTCAGACTGTATTTCAGCCCGTAAACGTCCGTGATATCATTTTCCGTAAAATCATTGACTCCCTGCGGCATCATATAAATCAGACAGTCTGTATACTGCTGAAGCTGTTTTGCATAATACGCCGGCGGAACCGTCAGATACGGATTCTCGGCATCATACGGATTCTGAATCACTATCGCCGCAAATTCATACGACTGCATCTGCACTGTATGCCACGGTATAACATTCAGATAAGCCGGATATTCATTGCGCTTATCATTGCGGTCATATTCGTCCTGTCCTGCCACAATCTCTCCATATAGATTTTTGGCAAACAGCGGCAGTGGAATTACGCAGACTTCTGTATTTTCCTGCTGTGTATAATAATCATACAATGCCTGCATTTCTTTCCACCGTTTCGGGTTATCCGGTAAAAATGCGACCAGTTTTTTATGGATAATTTCATTTTCAACCGTCTGCTTCATTTGAACAAATGCCTGCTGTAATGCTTCGCAGCCATACAAATCTGATTCTGACTGAATCTTGTCTGTCCAAACCGCCTGCGCTGTTCCTGCCTGCATTCCATTATCAATCTGCGAATTTTTTTCCGGCCGCTCATTAATCAAAGACATTTTATTATAAGTATTGAAAATTTTCTCGCAGTACTTTTCTAGTGCCGCAACACACACCTTTGCTGACGGATGCTGCTCACCTTTCATCTGCTCAATGAAATTGCCCAAATCAATCGCAACACCCTGACACTGCGCCAGAATATCCAACAGCTGTGCCGTACTGTCTGCTGACAATTTACCCGTTCTCTGCCCTGCATTATCAGTCCATGCTTCACTTCTGCTTTGCTCTGTATCGTCCGCTTCTTCACTGCCTGCAACAACGCTTCCTGTTTTTCCCTGCATTTCCTCCATAAACGCTTTATGCAGTTTTTCAATATTCAGCAGTGCTTCTGCGGCGATGTTCTGCATGGTATCGGAATTTTTCATTTCTTTGGTGTTTTGGCGCAGCATTACCTTATCAAATGTAAATTCCGGCAGTTTAAAATCCGCAACTGCCTGCAGATTTTTACGCTGTCCCTCAAAATACGGATAATCATGCCCGCTCCAGACCTTGTGGATTTTAAAATAATCATGGTATTTACCGCTTAAAATCCTGTGATAATCTGCCGGTACAGGCATTGTCGTATCTTCAAACGGAAGCCGTACAAACTTCTCATAATATTTTTTATCCTGCCCACGATTGCCCAATAAACCCCATGGAAAAATCTGTGCCATTCTGTCGGACTGTTCCTCTGGCACACGCGACATCTGTTCTTCTGCCAGACGGTACAATTCAATCCCCATATGGCGGTTGTCCAGTTTTCTGTTGAAAGTTTTATGATATTTCTCTTCCAGCTGAATCAGATTGGCTTCCTTTACCGGCTGTGCAATCTCTCCCGCAATAATGCTGTCCGCAACCGCGATAATGTGTTTGACTTCCTCACAGCGCTGTTTTTCCTGCTGTTCGTCTTTATACAGGTAATCCAGTACAAAAATATCAATCCCGGCTATGTACGGAAAGTTGTGAAACTGTTTCATATGCTCTGGCTCAAAATTGATATGGACGCTGTTGGCAACGCGCGACAAAAACAGCCAATGGTCTTCCTGATGTTCATAATCATGAATCCGGAAATTCTTTGGCAGTTCTGTCTTTGCGGCTTCTTTAAACCGCGTGTAATCCGCTCTTTTCATGCAGATATCCATATCATCGTCCCACGGCACATAGCCGCCGTGGCGCACGGTTCCAAGCATCGTTCCCCAGTCCGCAAAATACGTGATGTCATGCTTTCTGCAAATTGTTTCAATCACATCCAACACCTGTAACTGCGCCGCCCACGCCTGTTTTACCGCTGTCGGAATAAAAAATCCGTTTCTTACCTCATCCCTGAAAAAATCCATTGAAATTTCTTTCATCTGCTCTGCCTCTTTCGCCCAATCCGTTTTTACTGTCCGTCTGAAATGTTTCAAATCCACTTTAGTCACTTATTCCATAACCGCCATAATCTTAATATAATCTTCTGATTTATCCCGCATGATTTCAAAGCCCCGGTCTAATTCTTCCAGTCTGTAACAGTGTGAAATAAACTGCGCCGGGTCAATCTTTTTTTCTTTTAACAAATGCACGATCATATGCCAGTCATCGGTTACTTCTCCTGTAAAAGAAGAATTCCACGTTCCCGTCACCGTCAGCTGGTTTCTTAAAATCTTCCAATAAACCTGCTTATCAAGCAGCATGTCCGAATACGGATTTCCCACCAGACAGACCTTGCCGCCGGGTGCGGCATGATTTATCGCAAGCGAACAGGTTTCATTTTTGCCTACACATTCAAAAAAGACGTCCGCTCCGATTCCGCCGGTCTTCTTATCCAGCCATGATTCTGCATTTTCGCATTTGCTGTCACAATATTGTTCTTCTTTGATACCAAGCCTTAAAATCTTTTCCTTTTGAAATGCTTTGTTGCCGATTACCAGCAGATTTTTCACATTCCGCTCCAATAAAAGCATGACAATAAACATGCCAATTGTTCCCAGACCGCACACCGCAACCGTATCGTCCGGTGACACTTTCACACGGCGCAGTGCATGGCATGCCACCGACATCGGTTCAAGCATTGCCGCTTCCTCATATGAAACATTTTCCGGCAGTTCAATCAGGTTGCACTCCGGCACTGCGACATACTCCGCAAATCCACCGTCCCGTCTGGAACCGAGATAACTGTAATTTCTGCACAGCTCATACTGCCCTTTCTGACACGCAACGCAGTTATGGCAAGGAATTAACGCAAAAATGCCGACCCGCTTATTCTGCCATTTTACATCGGCATTCTCACCGGTCTGTACCACCTGACCTGAAAATTCGTGTCCCGGAATCAGCGGCATTTGGTGTGCGCCGGTCTGATAAATCCTTGGAATGTCCGAACCGCAGATACCTGCCGCTTTCACTTGCACTAAAACCTCATTTTCCGAAATCTGTGGCTTTAATACTTCTTTATATTTTATATTTCCGATATCTTCAAGCACCCATGCCTTCATTTTTAATGATCCCTCCAATTATAGCCTCTTTTGCGAAATATATTCCCTGAAACGTTTCAAATCCGCCTTTGTCGTGATTTTATAATTGCCCTCATCGCCCGGTATCATCGCAATATCCATTCCTGCAAGCACCGCCGGTTCAGTCGAACCGTTGACCTGCAAAATCTTTTGCGGAAGCAGCTGTTCATTGGCTTCATAGTATTTTCCTAAAACAAACAGTTCCGGCGCCTGTCCTGCAAAAATCTCCTGTCTGTTGAGCAAAGACGACACGCATTTTCCGTCACGGCTTAAATAAACCGTATCCTTCATCGGCAGCACCGGAAGTACGCCGTCATGCCCGTCCAATGCACCAATACACGCCGTAATCAGTGCTTCTGACAGGCACGGACGCGCTGCATCGTGAATCAGCACGGTATCCTGCGCCCCGGCATAAGTTAAAATATCCCGCAGTCCGTTATAAATTGAGAGCTGACGGTTTTCGCCCGGACTTGAAAAGCCTTTAAATTTTTTGTTTACATCATAAGTTTTTAAGCAGTCTGCAATCGGTTCGTGCCATGCTTCCTGTGCCACAATCTGAATCGCATCAATCTGCGGGTGTAAGGACAGACATTCCACGCAATATGATAAAATCATTCTGTTCCCGACTTTGATATACTGCTTTGGCATATCCGCACCGAGCCTGCTGCCGACCCCGCCGGATAAAATCAGTGCGATGTTCATAGCCGCAAATCCCTGATATCCCGCAAAATTTCACCGTAAGGTCTGTCCTTTCCAAACAGCAGCGTTGTTCCCAGCACAAACCCTTTCATGCCCTTTGGCGCAAATTCCAGGATACGCTCGGCACTGCACGCACCGTCCCAGTACATTTCAAAATCCATATCTTCTTTTAATGCCAAAAGCTTCGTAATCTTTTTGCCGACATACGGCAGATACATCTGTCCGGCATTTCCGGGATTCACCGACATTACAAGCACCTTTTTGACAATCCGGAGCATTTCAAACACCGTTTCAACGGATGTGCCCGGATTAATCGCAATGCCCGGCACCATGCCCGCATCAATAATTGTCTGCAAGGTAGTTGACGGGTGATACTCCGCTTCGGGGTGAATATAGACGGTATCGCCTTTTCTTAAATTTTTCAAAAATAAATTGATGTGGTTGTTTGGATGTTCAATCATTAAATGCACATCGAGCGGCTTGCTTGTCGCTCCCGCAATATAACGCATATCATTTAACGACATTGCAAAATTCGGAACATATCTTCCGTCCATAATATCTATATGAAACGAATCAATTCCGCCTTCTTCCAGTGCTTTTACTTCCTGCGCAAGATTTCCGTAATTTGCGCACATCATCGATGCTGATAATTCAAACTGCATATGTATTTCCTTTCTTTGTCACGTACCCACTATTCCCAATTTTGTTGATGTTAAATATTCTTTCCCAAATCAAAAATATATACATTCTGATATCTGCCACCATTTTCTTTCAATGCTTCCTCTAAACCGCTGCAGCCACCGGAAGCTATCAATGAATTACATTTTGATAATAAATTAATCGACAATATATATTCCATTCCTAAATCAAATCCACTTCTTTTATCAATTTCTTTCTCATGGAATTCTGCAAGAAGTTCATCTTTTTTCGTTGTATATCTTTCCTGATCCGTAAAATAAACTTTGTCCTGATATTTTTCTTTGAAATATCTGCAATAAGATGCATCTTCTGTTGCAACATATATCCTAGATTCTCAGCTTAACATGACGAGGTTGGTGCCTCTATCCCAAGCGCTTCATATATCTCTGCCTGTTTGTTAAGCATTTCACCAATCCGTAGTGAATGATTTGAGTCCTCAAAGCATTCCAAAATATCAAGTTTATCAAGCAGTGCCTGCATTGTATACTTATTATATAAGCCTGATTCTTTCATTTTATGATCAAGATAAGAAACCAGAATCAATGCAACAAACTCCATGAAAATTTTTCCATCGAGCCCTTTTTCACTCGACACAAGGAGACGTCTTATATTTAGACGTTCTTTAATGTTGCCAAATGCTTTTTCAACTACATCTTTCATTCTGTAAAGGTGCAATGCAGTAAATGCATCCATTTTTTCGTTTGTGATAAGAGCAAAATAACCAAGATACTTCCTTGCCTCTTTTATGGCATCTTCTTTGTAATTAACCTGACATCCACGCTTCGGTGTGTTCTTAACTTCGAAGAACTGTTCATAAGCCTTTTTGTGACTTTCAACCAGCTTATTTTCAAGCAGTTCCTTATGCAGACATGCAATTCTCTTGTCAAAATCCTGTTCATCATCAGCACCCTTTTCGATGCTGTAATAATAGTGGATGTACATCCGGCGCTTATCCCTGATCGTGTCGCCCTTATAGGGTCTTTCCTGAATGTAATCCCACTCTGTGGAAACCGTATACCCATAAGTTGCGATGCTGTCATCATAGTTATTAAACATACGAATATCGTCATATACATCATCAAGATTTTTCTTGATGAATTTAAGTGAAAGCCTGGTGCCAACCAGAAACTTCACATGCTCGCGATAAAGACCATTAATGTTTTCCTCGGAATAAAAGCCCCTGTCCATGACAAACTTTGTTTTACCAAACCCCAGAATATCAAGATCCTCCAGAAGATGCTTAACCGTCTTGGAATCAGGGATATTCCCTGCCAGCTTGCGGTAATAAAAAGGGATGCCGGATTTTTCGCCAAATACAAGTAAAAGATTAAGTTGCGGCAGCTTATCGTCTTCCTTGTTTTTTCCATACTGCACCTGGGCAAGGGTTTCGGAATAGCTCGATATACTGGTACTGTCATATGCCCAGTATTCTTCTTCAACACGACGCTTTCCCTGAAGCCTAAAAAACTTATTTACCTGTTCATCGGTAATTGATGCAAAGAATTCGCTGCTACGAGGCGAAGTTATATCTGCACCGTAAGGATGCTTATGTGTGAAGTTCCACTTTTCAAAACGATGCAGGGGATTATTATCCTCAAGTAGCAGGTAATAGGCAATCGACAAAAGCTTCTTGTAGGAATCCGGAAAACACTGCTTCAAATCAGATGTGAGACTAAGTTCTTCTGAAAGTTTATCAAACAGATAAGTAGCGCCATAATAAAGATGCCTTGTCCGAGCAAATGGTTTTGGTCCTGTCTTATTAGCATCTGTAATGGCTGCTTTTCCTTCTTTCTTCTTGGCTTTGCCACGAGTAGGAATGATTTTACCAGTGGCCGGGTCCACCTTTCCTACTCATACGCGCTTGGAACGTGATTGCTTTTTCTCTTTATCCCAGTGATACTGAGTTTCATAAGCATATGTGATACCAGTTCTTTTATCTGTTTGAATTACAATTGCCATAGCACACCTCGTCACGTTTCCGAGAATCCAGAGGATATCGACTTCATCCGAATTAAAATTTTGTCTTTTTGTTGTTTAACATCTGTTATCATCAAATCTGTTTCGGGATAAAATTTATCTAAACATATTGTGTTTCTAGACTCCATCATTTGTAAAACTCTTATATATCTTGATACATATATTATACTATATATCCGATAATTGAGGAAGAACCTTTCAGCCTGGATTATTCACTCCCTGCCTGCATCGGTTCCATCCGTTAGTCCTACACTTTTCTCTGCGTAATCCACGATTTCTCCAGCTCTGCTGTAACCGCGTCCTCTCAGTTTTGCATCGTGCCAGGTTTTTTTCATGCCTTCTGCTCCTAGTGCCGCGACACCATTCTTAATATATCACAGGAGGCTTTTTATTGATATCCTCATCGCTTCCAGCTATTCCATTCTCCCCAGCATAGCTGGAAGATTAGACCTCTCATTTAACTATAACTATAGTCCCTCCCTCGTCTGCCAATGGAACTTTTCTTAATTTTACTCCAATTTCATTCTCGTATCTGTGAATAGCGATTTTTACTCCTTCCAAATATCTATTATTATAATCATGGATAAAAATCATCCCACCATTATTTAATCTAGGATAAAAAAACTTAAGTCCTTCAAATATTGACTGTTCAAAATCAACATCTATAGATACAAATGCAAATTTTTCCTCTTCAACTCCTTTGGTTGTTTTTGGAAAAAAGCCTTTGCATATCTTGCATTTATCTGGATAAGGCATAATTGATAACACATAATTTTCGTCAGTCTGTTTAAAGGTTTCATAAAATGTGTCCGGAACTCTTTTCAAGTTAACCTCTTTTTCAAATTCTTCTCTATCAAATGATTCAAATGTATCAAACATATATAACATTTTATTCGGAAACTTTAGATTTATCATCTTAGAAAATGCTCCTCTAAACACACCTAACTCAGCAACATTTCCCTTTATATTATTGTCTAAAATTTCATTTGCTACTAATTCAAATGTTCTAAATCGAAAATAATCTTTTTGGTAATCTAAATTTAAAAATTCATCCTTTGATATTAAAATATTGTCATCTAGCAAATCATAACCATTCCTTGATACAACTATAAATTGATTTGCAAAAATATCATTTTCCTTAATATATTTATTATATAATAGCGGAAACTCATTCTGTACATTTTCTTGAACATCATTTATTTTTTTGCAACATCTCATTGGTGGTGTTAAAGATGATATACTTTCCCCATTATTCCACATCCAATTTTTTAATAATATAATTTTATTTTTATCCAATCCTATATGATTACACAAATCAAATATTTCATTTGCATAATCATATACACACACAATAATATAATCATATTCTTTATCAACCACATCATCAGGAGTAAGAACAGGTTTATTACAGAATATATTCTTACTTTTTTGAGTTTCAATAAATCCACATAAATTTTCATTTGGTATTTCATTACATGCCATATACTGTGTAGCAATTTTTCCCGTTCCCCATATATATATTTTCATATTTTTTTTCATTTTGTATTCTTCCCTTCTTAACATTTTGTCAATGATCAATGATACACATTCTATTTAATATTTCTTTATAAGCCTTTTCTGTATTTTGTCTGTTTTTCAAAGATTCTTCTTTCATCCATCCACCATCAAAATGATGTATTGAAAAAGTATTACTTGTCAATACCGTTTGTCCACTCATGTAATCATATGGATGAAAAAAATCAGAAGAAAAAATTGTCATATTATTTATTCTTTGAACAGTATTATTTATTTTCATACCTAATTCTAAAAATGGGATTGTTTCATAAAATCCATTTGTTTCAATCCTGAAGTCGTCTTTATTAAACTTTATATTTTCTCTATATTCCAACATTTTACCTATCATCTTATGATGTTTTATAGCTCCGCAACAACCACCTGTATTGATATTCCCCCATTTCTCAACTCCACAAAATGCGCCCTGTTTTCTTAAAGAATCTAGACTCTTTAACAATTCTACATCTGTATCAAGATAAAATCCTCCATAATTATACAATATATCTAATCTTGCATAATCAGATACAAATGACCATTTTCCTAATTCATAAGCATGCCTTACATAATCATTTTTAGTAATATCATAATTATTCTCGTCCCATCTTACTATATCATAACCAAAACATTTACTTTTCCAGTTTGATATACATTTTTTTAGATTATCCGGAATATCTTTTTTAGAAAACCAAAAATAATGAATAACCTTGGGAATCATATCATTACTATAATCTTTTATAATATTCTTCTTTATATTTTTTTTATTATTAATTTCTATAGTTTGTAACACTGGAAATATTACTGTTTTTAACCCATTAAATTTTTCATCCAAATCTAACATATTAACAATTGAGTTAAAATCACTATTTGAAATAATTAATAGACTTCTTTTTACATCTGGTTTTATGTTTTCTAATCTACATATTTCAACACAATTCTGATTTATATTCACAATACTGCCATTTTTTTTAATATCTTGATCTATATACTTTTTAATATTATTCTCAATCCCAAATTGAATGCAAAAATTGGGAATAACAATTTTGCCAATCATTCCGGCTCCATATATATACACTTCATAATTATTCTTTTTGATATAATCAGCAAGCTCAAATTGTGTTCCCTTTAATAATTGCAGCATAAACTCTCCCTAAATTAGTATGTTAAAATCTCATAGTCACAGTTATCAAATTTCTGTAATCTTTCAATTACCTCTTTCTGGTATTCCTCTCCCACGCAGATATATACAAATGTTTTATTATATGGCAGATATTCTGTTATATCAACAACTGGAGCATCATGTATTTCCGTTGGATTTCCAAATTTACTTGTAACTAATACCGCATCAATATTTATATTATTGTCTGACAGATATTCTATGTACTCAATTCCATGCTTTCCCGCTCCAAACACGCATATTTTATACCCTTCTTTTACCAATTGTTTTATCCTACGCTTTATTGTTTTTGAGTATATATTCTCTAATATTTCGCCCGAAAAAAAAGCAATTGTCAGAAAGTCATTATACCTTTCTGGAATAATCATTTTAATCCACTTTTTATATTTTAAAAACATTTTTAGATTGTACAAATGTTGTTTTTTTAACTCAATAAGTTTTTCTCTTGATAAAAAATATTTATCAATTGTCTGCAAAATAGTTTTACTATCGTAGACTTTATCTGGTAAGGAAGATATAACACTTCCCCAGCTCTCTAAACATATTCTAATTGTTTCATCATTCCAGCTCGCCTTTTGAAACCTGAATAAATCATAAAAAGTTTCTCTCGGAAATTCTAATGTTAATATTAATGGATTACCAATATTGCTTATTTGTTCAAGATATAAACCTATTTGAGAAAAATTTATTTTTTTTTCATCAAGATATTTTTCTGACATTTCTTCCCATTTTACCTTTTTTAAAAATGTTTCATTCCGCATTATAGCAGCTCCAAATCTTCCTAACTGCCATGCAGCCTTTAAAGCAAACTGATTCATGTCACATTCTATAATGCAATTAAAATCTTGACATTGTTTTCTAATGTAAATAAAATCCGGTTTTTTTTCTAAACTCTTCATAATATAATTCAATGCCTGTTCATTGAAAATTGTATGATCATGACTAATCCATACATATTGATATGTTTCATCTATTTCAGATGCAACTTTGAAAAATTTTTCATTTGATGAGACTTTACTGTCTACTTTGTTATAATACAGATTGTTATATTTTTCTTTTTGAAAATGCTCTATAATTTTTTTTGTCGCTTCTGTTTCACTCGAGTCATAAAATATCAAGTCAACTTTTAATTTGTATAGTATATCTATTTCTTTCATTAAGAACTCATTTATTATTTCAGGTCTATTATAAGTCAACAAACATAATACCATCTTTTCACTCATTAAATAACTGCTCCCAATAATCATTAAAATCACAAAATACACGTTTCTGTAATTCATTTTCTTTAAAATAAGCTTCGATAACCTGACACGAATTTTTTTTATTCATTCCTAAAACAATTCCAACATCAGAATCATTTAATAATGACGAACTAAACTGCTCAACTTTTTTTCCCATAAAGAAGTCATTTTCTTTTATTGTAACACAAAATCCTTCATAATTAATTCCCCATTCTTTAAATTTGTTTGCAACTATTTTTGCATTACATCCGCATCCATATATATATAATTTGTTATACTTTTTTTGAAATGTTTCTATATCAATTATCAAATTCTTACAATTTAATTTTAAACAATACGACGCTAATTTAATAGGCATAATAGCCATTAAAAACATTTTAAAAAAAGAGATATCTGTGACATAATTAATTCTTTCTAGATATTTTATAAATACCTTTAAAGAATATTTCCCCTTCTGTCTTAATATCAACATTCCTTTAACTGTAAAGTACCCAGACATTATTCCTAATTTTCTAATTACATATTCTTTATTAATGTACCCATCAAGTTTATTAATTGCATTATACCAACATTCCCACCAGATAAAAAATATATTATTATACCATCCCGATTCTTCTTTTAATGAACTAACTGTAAATTCAGAGGAATCAATACTATAATGTAAAACTTTTATGTTTTTAACTTCCATCATTCGTTCAAAATATAAACAAATATGTGAAAAGTTAATACATTCAGAGAGCAAAAATGCATTCTCATACTTGTTCCATTGTACACCTCTTAATATTCTATCCGTATTAACAATAGTTGAGCCATACAATGTCATTTCCCAGGCTAAATCCTCGAAAATCTGTTGAGGATTATTATATATTTTATCACCTATATTCTCTTTATCTCTATGATTTAATATTACTAAATCATAATCTTCTGTACGCTTCACCTTATATAAAATATCTTCTGACCACCTTATCGAATCAGACCATACCCATATATAATTATAGTTTTCCAGCAAATTATGATCCTGATATATTTTATAGACTTTTTCATTAGAGTGTATCTTCCTATCCGCATGAATATATTTAAACTTATAATTTAATCTGAGATTTTTACACACAGACCATGTTTCGTCATTATCGCTTGAATCGTATATATATAAATCATAATCCAAGTTCTCAAAATATCTACAGCATTTTAATATCAGTTCCCGTATAACCAGCGGTCTGTTAAATGTAGGAACACAAATTGCTATTTTTTCCATAAATGATACGCTCCTAATTCTTTCTCTGTACTCATATTATATAACTTATTGGAACTATCACTCCAAGATCCATCAAAATGATGTATGGCATGTGTATAAGGCTTTGTATTTATCACAAATGTATATATACTTTTGGCACACAGCATTTTTTCTGGATATATTGCATTTCCTTTTATAATCTGATACTCTCCATTTAATTTTAAACCATTTCTTTCTAAAACAGCCGTCTGGTAATATGGACTTGGAAGCATATTTAATGTTCCATTCTCCAATATAAAATTGTATTTGTTATATTCTTCCATCATTTCACATAATATGTCATTATCTTTCTTTGAGCCAAATCCATGCCCTAAATTAACCAAATCATCTTGCTGAAATCCCATAAAACAATTCTGATACAACAAATCATCCATGTTTTTTATTAGTTCCACATCAGTATCTAGATAAATCCCCCCATATGTATTAATTATATCAATCCTTGCATAATCTGGAACAAATCCCCATTTTTGTGATTCATAAGCCTGCCTCATATATTTATTCTTTTTTATATCATAATTACTTTCATTCCACTCAATTATTTCATAATCTGGACAATATTTTTTCCATGATTCCATCCAATTTTTATACTTATCAGGTATGCTGTTTTTACCAAACCAACAATAATGAATAATCTTAGGGATTTGCTGCTTATCATTTAGATATACATAGTCTATATTCTTATTTAGACTATGTATATCGTGTTCTATTGCAATTGTATGCGTCAAACAGACAACTTTACATTTATCCATAATATGCTGTATCTCTAACTGACAACAGATATCGCGATATACTCTATCCGGAGTGACGATTATTATAGATTCTTCTGTGATATTGTGCATAATCTCTTCTAAACTACACACTATATATCTATTATTAAATATTTTAATAATATTCCCCTTTAATTTTTCCGAATTATCTATCACACCTCTAATTTTATTCTTTATATTACAGTCTAAAAACATTTCTTGAAATAACCCCAGTCTGTTACCTACACCAAAAATAAATATTCTGTCCGCTTTCTGTAATTTTTCTTTTAATTCCGATACACTATACAATTCCAACATAATTTCACCTATTTATCAGACAATATATTTGATATATAATTCTAATGATTTATTGTCTCTTTCCTGATAATATCCTGACGCAAATTTGTTATGTCTTAGTTTGAATTTCTTATCCTGCTTCATGAGTACGCAATCATCATCTAAAACAATTGTTTTTTTTATACATTTATTAGCCACATCTATTTTCAATAACTTATTTTCAGAATTAATAAACGCATATATCTCTCCGTTATATTGAGAAGACCAAAAAGTCTCACCACCACTTTTAATCGTATGCATTTCATTGTTAGTGATATCATATAATTTTATATTTTCTGCCTCAAACGGAAATATTACAATAACATTATTTCTTTGATCAAACTGAATTTCTGAAAATCCTATTTTATCTGATATGTGTGTAGATTTATATAATAATTCTGAACGATTTAAAACCAAATCTGTTATATATAAATGTCCACTCACAGTTAAAATATAAATTTTATTTCTTTGATTTGAAATCTCTACTGAGCTTAAATTATCCTCAATCTTAACATCTAATAATTCACCATAACCTGTATCTAAATTAAATTTTATCAGACTATTAATTGAAGGGCATGCAAAATAAGCAAATTTATCAATTTGAACTATTCCGTGACGTATGAAGTTTCCACTTGTTTTCTTCCTTACTTTATTTACAATATCGTTAAAGTATTGTATCTCATATGTTTGAAGATCAATTCTAACAATTGAAGAATATGTCCCTGGAAACATATATAGGCTATTATTATAGACCAACGACTCAAAAAACAAATCTTTAGGTGATTCACTTGTCTTTATTTTTATTCTTCTAACATAATCTGAATTATTTTGTAGAATTACTACATCTTCCGAATATAATGGGCATAATATTATTTGATTATTCCAAACAACAATTGAGCCATATTTAGGGCCATTGCTAAATTCTATCAGATTATAATTTTCATAATTTTCTATTTTATCTGTTATTATGTCATATAAAAATATTGCATCATAATCCCATACAGGAAATATTAACTTTCCATTTAACCACCCCGCTGTTTCAAATGAAATTTTCATAACTCTCCTCGCATTTTTTATTATATTTATTTTAAATATATTCATCTTTGAAATATAATTAAATATATTTAATCAGATTTTTACCCCGAACAATATTATTTTTCGATATACCATTCTCAAGTAATTGCTTTATAATAGATTCATCATCAGATGGTGTTACAACTATATAATATTGTTTATTATATAAGCTTTCAGCGCCATATACCTTTTTACCATTAAACTTAATATCTTGTTTTTTCAAATCATTATCCACATAAAACTTCGGATTTAACGAAAGCTGATTAATCAGCTTCTTTGCGTTACTTCCCGTTCCAAAAATCACAAGATTTTCCTTTGTCTGATTTTCATATATTGATTCAATACATTTGATAATATTATTGCCTTGAAATTTCATTTTATTTTCATAGTCAAAACTTAATGGTTTTGTAAAAACCACGTAATCGCTCCCTATATTCTTGTTCTTAAACAATAGTAATTGCTTCCAGTCATATTCTATAAAAATATAAAATTTGTCATCTTCAACTTGCTCTATATTCTCAATAACAGAGTCTATATACACTCCATTCCACATAAAAAGTCTGATAAATTCATCGCTTTCTATATTTGAACCCACTATAACTATTCTTTTACCTTCTGCAATATGTTTTTTTACTAATTCAATAAAAACGTCTGTATAATCTCTAATCCAATCTGAATCATAATAATTATTTAGACCGAACAAATCACATTGAGAACAACTCTGAATATCAGTTCTTCCAACATTTAACATGCGTTTTCTTAATCTATTGTAATTCTCCGAATTCCAGACCTCTCTTATACTATTAACCGAAACATCCCCTAATGTTTCTTCTCCATAAGCATCCTGACAACATCTGCTGACTTTTCCATCTGGTCTGATTACCATTTGAAAAAAAGGTAAAATACACGCTGACTTAAATAAATATTGATTCTTTTTGTTCGGGGAATTTCCACCTCTGCTTAACAATACCTGATTTTTTTTTCTGAGACTTAATGTAACATTACATCTGCTATAAGTATCTTCTATATTCATTATTTTTTTAATAGATTCATTTATTTCAAAATCATCATTATAATTATCAATCACTAAATAATCCAATAACTCTATAAGTTCCTTATATCCCTCTTCAGTGATCAATAAGCCATTCGTACACAATGCATGCTTTGCATATGGTATTTTTTCTCTGGCATACTTCAGAAATTTAACAATTCTTTTATCTAATAATGGCTCATTGTTAGAAAAAAGACTTATATATCCAGTATATTTCATATCCGATAAATCATCAATGATTTTATAATACAATTCTTCATCCATCATTTTCAGGCTTCTAATATCGTTATTTACTGACACTGGACAAAAAGAACAATCATTATTACATCTGTTAATTGTTTCAATTTCCACACTATTCAATTCGGTATTCATATATTTATTTGCAATAATTTTTTTTACATAAATGTCACTGTTTTGATCGAGAACATTTAATTTCCATTCATCACTTATCCAGTTATCTTTAGCTCCATATACAATCTTCATAGCAAAACCTCGTAACTTAATTTCATAATACCACACATGCAACCAACACTTCATAATCCATTATCATAATAGGCTTTCCATCATTACTATACGCCTATATAATGGCAGATGTGTCACCATAATATGCATCACATGAATTAATTATTTCTTTATCATTATTGCATGGATATCTGATTTTTTCAATTTAGAAAATTTCATAATTCATAGCCCTTTATTTTACTCCTACTTCAAAAATTCAATATCAGCATTTATATTGTCTAGAATATCCTGTTTAACCTCCTCTTTATATGGATTATTAGGAAGAATTACCGTTGTGTATCTTTGTTTTTTTATTTGCGGCGAATATATTTCTATTTGAATTCTACTTACCTTCTTTCCTTGTTTGTACGAGTCATTGTCTAATATTGCCTCTATTTGATCAATATTCAAACCATAACTCACAAAAAATTGTGCAGCAATGTGTGCTCTAAACAAGTAACATTTCCTATTTGTTGAGCAAATTACATCATTCCATCTCGCAATCATTTTTTTATACTAATCTACATTGTCTAGAAAGTCTGCCTTGTTTCTCTGGACTAATTCCTTAGTTATCGAAATTTCTTTTCTATTCGCATTATATTTTGCAACATATATTAGCTAATGCCCATTTTCATACTTGATTTTTCTTCAACCTCAAATCCATACTTTTCCAAAATAATATCCACATACCATTCCCCTAACCAAAAAATATGTTTAAAATTAAGAATGCTTGTAACTCTCTGTTCTAACAAGACATCCTTATCTGGGAGTGCAAATACCAAAATCCCTTCTTTTCTTATTGCGTTGTATGCCCTTCCATAAATGTCAGTATATCTTCCACATGTTCCATAACGAGTGTATAAATAATCAAATCATACTTCCTACTTAACAAACAAAAACCATCCGAATTTAATTACTTCGGATGGTTAAGTATAATTTTTTATAATATTTCTGCCTCCATGCAATACTAAGACTCATCCTAAATCTTTCATAATTATATATAATGTATCGGCTATATTTCATAAAAATTTAGTATATCTTTAATTAAACTCTTTTAGTAATAAATTTTCATACCTAAAATTTGATTTATAGCTTAAAAATTTATTTAGCTCACAAAAGTTTTAGTTACTCATTTATAATACCATATTTGACCGCAACCAATCCATCCAATGGAGCGGTTCTTTCCAGACTTAGTTGATTTGAATTTCATTCAGTAGCAATTTAGCTTTTAATAATTCAAAACTATTGCGACCATACATTATTCGTTTAGTTAACTTTATTTTGTTTACGCTACCTTCTGCTAAACCATTATTATACTTATATTTTATTGCATTTTTTACTGCATCAATATCTGACAATAGTCCATTTACATATGTTTCTACTTCATCAATCTGTAATGATAAAGCCTGTGTTATCCATGTCTCAAGTTCTTCACTTTTTGAGAAAAAATTATTCTGTGATATTCACAAATTAGAGAATATAACTGACCTAAAACAGGGTATTTTTTTATAGATGCATTATATTGTTCTTTTGTCAAACCCTTTATGTTTTCTAATTCGCGATATATAAGTTAACATCTGTTTCAATAGATTCTGCAATTAATATAAACTTCTCTTTTTTAATTTTATATTCAACACATTTTAAGTTCTTGTCTAAATTTTGTATAAATGCTTGCTTCATAATATCACCATCCTCCAATAATTATAAAGCAAAATCACATTATTATCAACTAAGTCTGGAAAGAACCGTTGGAGCGTTTACTAATAACCGGTTTCTTGGTGAACTCTTTTATACTTTTCTGGTGAAATGTCTGAAATCACTTAGATACAAGCATTTCAAATACTGTTCCAAACATTCAGAACAATACTTACAGAAAATACCGAGTTATCAGATAAGAAAATCAGCAAATTTGTAGATACATTTATGAGTGCACTTCCAGTAATGTTGAAATTCCAACTATATGCTGCATAAAGTTGAACATTGACAATCAAATAACTGCCAGGTATTGAATTTTCAAGGTGCATAGCTTAAATTTATGTGCGCCGTTTGAGTTACTTATCTTTTTTTTCGTCATGAGTACTATGTAACCAATTTTTTTTAGCAATCATATTTAAAATTTTTTCTATTTCTTTTGGTGAATATCCATCTAACTCTATTCCCTTATATTTAAATTTACTTTTTTTATATTTATTTTTAGATAAAATAATAATAGACAATAATGCCGAAACAATCTCTGGTGTTACATTAATCAACAGTGTACTTAATTCTGCTGTACCATTAAAAAATTCACTTTTTACTTTTTCAGCATTCAATCCTAATTTTTTTAATTCTTTTTCTAATTCCTTATCTTCATTTGATAAAACTAATGTTATTTTTTCCATAATATCATTTACTCCCATATTTCATTATTCAAATAGTTGATTTTTATGTAATTTAGCATATACATTTAAAATCTCATCAATATTAAGAATTTTAAGCATTTCATCCATTTTGATTATATTAATATTAGGATTTTCCTTTTTTAATTTTTTAATGTTATTTTCTATATTTTTAACAAGTTTTTTATATGTAACCGAATTACAAAGAGATTGTAAATCAAAAACACCTTTTATACTTTCTTCATTTCCAATTTCACTTTTAACAAACATTCCTTTAAAATCCTTATTCACATATCCATCTTGATAAACATGAAAAACCGTATAAACAACTGATTTATAGTAATACTCATGTATTTCATCTAATCCTTCAAATATACTTTGTATACCTTCTTCAAATTCAAAATCAAAATTAGCAGTCCCATAAAATTTTGTAAATACATTAAAACATGGGATATTATCTATAATTTCTGAATTCATATTTTTATTTTGTTTTCTACATTTTATTATATATATTTCATTTAAGATGCCTATTACAAATAATTGTATTCTTACTATATATTTTTGTTTTATTATTTTTGTTTTTCCATCAATAAAATCTATCATTTGTTTTATCATATGATTAGATTCTTGAATCACAAGAATTTTTAATATCAAATCGATAGCAATTATAACATCATGCAACTGATAATCAGCTTCTTCTAAAACATCATACAATGCCATAAAATCGCAATAACATTCTTCGAAATTCTGAAATAAATCACTATCTTTTTCCTGATTATTAATCTGATTCTCTATATCTTTGTATACATTATAAAATCTTGTCCATGATGTTATTTCAGACTTACAAGCATTCAATAACTGATGAGCAAATTTATCTTTGCCAATTCCCGCCTCTAATTCTTTAATAATGAGACTACTTCGTTCACAAATACCACTTGTAAAATGCTTTAAAATTTTATTATATTCTTTTTCTGCTGTATTCATGCCAACAAAATACCAATTATAAACTATATTTAACGGAATATTTAATTTATCTTTTAATTCAATATGATGAATTTCATGTGCTAACAAAAAAACTGAACTTATATGTGTAATCAGTTCTTCCATATTTAGTATCCAACTTTTATTATTATTACTTAACTCTTCATAGCGTTCTCTATAAATATGTACTTCTACATTCGTTGCATATATCAAATTAGACTGCTGTATATAATGAAATGCTGCATCATAGTATCCATGTATAAACATAATATCTGCAATTATTCCATACACATCTTTTAATATTATTTTGTAATTAATTTTCTTTTCATATACATGATTTAAAAAATCATTTATATCTATTCCTTGCATTAAAAAATAATTAATCAAATCATTTTTATCAATTGAATCCATTTTTTTAATTAAATCATAGTTTTCAAATTTAGTTAATGAATCTTCATTCATAAGGAATGAAGAAATAATTATTTTAGCAAAATCACTAACCTGGCTATAACTTAATATTATTGTTTTTTCGTTATTAATATCAACATATTCTGTTTCTTTTTGAAGATCTGCTACCCATTTTATATTTGTAATTTTATTTTCCAAATTACACCTATTAAATATACGAATTGTACTTTTAGTTAATTTATCCAATCTCTCTTTAATTAAAACAAAACTTTCAAAATGTCTTATTAACCGATCATATTTATTCTTATTTTCTATATATTTTATATACCAATTAACATCTTGATTAATAAATTCCATTTCATTAAACATATCTTTTATTTTTTCTTTATCAATTACTGTACAATTTTTATATAATGCATTTATTAACACCTGCATTTCTTCTTCTGACAAAAAATCAATTTCATTAAAAAAATCAATTTTTATATCAGACAAAAACTCCACTGGCATAATATAACGTGTATTTTCTAAATATTCTTCAAGATTTTTAGGACAATAAGAACTCCACGGATAAATTATATATTTTGATTCTTTCATTTTAAATCATCTCCTCTATATTATTCATCAAAACAGCAACAAGCCACCCGAACCCTAACGATTCGAATGGCTTGAAATTCTTGTGTCTACATATTGTGTATTGCCTCCATGCAATCATCAGGATTTATCATAAATCCTATCTCTTATTATCTTGTCTATAGTATAATCTTTATTTGTTTCTTGTGCAACAACCTATTTTATAAACACAATTAATTTCAATGGAGGTGATTCATCCTCTGATTACGGCTTACTTCTTATCAAGGAATTTATCTCTACACTGTTTGATTGCTTCTAAAAAATCATCTGATTTGTAGTTAAACAGCTTGATTGCTTTGTATTCGTCTGTCAATCTTATATCTTCAAGCACTTCATAAAGTACTGTTTTGCCAGTACCGCTGTCTCCACCAACAAGAGTAATCCTGTCATCAAATTCTAAATCATATGAAAATGGATCTGCTTTAAATGTAATATTCTTATAAATCATCTGCCTCTCTCCTTTCATACTCCTTACTCCACCAAGAATTATAACCTCTTCCACCAGTAACTATATCTGAATCATTAAATCTGATTGTTACATCATCCGAAATGTCAAAAAGCGTTGGTCTGGACATATAAATTTTTATATTATCCATAGTAAAAATGATTCTAAGTACATTCGGACCACATTCCTCAACATTTACAACCTTATCAGGATGCTTCACAATATTAAGTAATGTCTTGCAGCCTGAGGATAAATTACGGATTGTACCTAAGCCATATTTTGTTTCAATATGCTTATCCGGTGTCAGCTTTGCTTCATCTATTTGCCGGATTAAATCAATTTCTTTTTGCGACATTTCTTCATTTCCTGTATTCAAATTGAAATACAGGTCATTTTGAAGTATCCAATCTTTTGAATCAGTTTTCTTCGTATATATATCAATCATTTGATGTAACTCCCTTCTATTAAATTTATTCTGTTACAAAACAACCGGAGTGCAACCTGCTTTAATTCTACACATCCACCCTCTCAATCCTGCACTCATGCTTCTTAAACTCTCCGTTTTCCTCTTTACCGGAAACATAATTAACCCCAACAAGAACGACTTCACCAGAATACCCTTTAAGACTCTGTACATATTGCTTTTCCTTAATCTGCTCTATCGCCGCACTGACTGTTTTATTCCATTTCAGTTCCACTACGATTGCCGGTTTGTTAACATTATTTCTTGGTATGAACACCATATCTGCATATCCCTTGCCGCCTGCAAGTTCGCGATAAATTAAATAATCCTTTTTTGCCGAATAATATGCAAGCGATATCACACATGCCAGTGCATTTTCATCATTATATTTTAATATGGAGGTATTCTCCTGATGCGCCTGCTCTATCATTGAAGCTGTCTTTTCCTCATCGCCTTCTAATGTAGCTGAAAGCAACTCATCTGAGCTTCGGATTGCGTCCATAACCGGTTCCCAGCCTCCGTCTTCAATACAGTTGATAAATTCCTTCTGTACCTCTTGATTTGGTATTGTAACCTTCTGATTATAAAAATCATATGTGAGATATCCCAGATGTACAAGCAGTGTCAATACATCATCGGCACTCTCAAGCGTAGTCATATCATTTTGAAATTTATCTGGATTGACAGGAACACTTTCTCCCGCTATCAGTCTTGTTACAAGCGCTTTAAGATTATACATATCTAGTTGTATATACTTTTTTAAAGCTTCATAAGTTTCCGTCTTCGTCCAATAGCTGTCAAAATCGTGTCCAAGAAGCGACATAACCACTGACCTTGGGTTATATATCTGGATTCCTTTAAGCTCATATCCGTCATACCACTGCTTCATTTTTTCATATGGCATATCATACCGGACACATAATTCTTTTACTTCTTCTTCGGTGAATCCAGTAAATTCTGCCAGTTCTCGCTGATTTGTCATGGAATACTCATCAAACATATTTAACGCTGAATGTTCGCCGTATTTCTTAATCGGCAGGATACCTGTCATGTATGCTAACGCAACATAGGACTTCCCCTTTATAAAAAATCTCAAAAAATCCAGATATTTCTTCTGTTCCTCAATATTATCCGGATATTTTCTGAATATGCAGTCCCATTCATCTATGATAATTATAAAGGGCTGTTTCTTTTCACTATATACAGTTTCAAGAACATCTACAAGGTCGTTCCAGTCAAAGCAATCAACATCCGAATATTCTTTCTTAATATCCCACAATAACCTTCTTTGCAGATAGTCTATTAAGTCATCCATCGAATCTGCTCTACTTAAAAAATCAATCATATTCATATGAATTACATTGTACTTATTAAGATGTTCGTCATAATCTTGCTCCTTTGCTATTTTAAGCCCTTCAAACAATTCTTTTGACGCACAGCCTTTGCTATAATATGCGGCAAGCATATTTGCAGCCATTGACTTTCCAAAACGTCGCGGACGGCTTACGCATATATTTTTATGTTCACCGCATAGAACGGAATTGGTGAATTTTAACAATTCCGTTTTATCAACATATATTTTAGAATTTATTACCGCGTTGTAAAATTCATCATTTCCCGGATTCAGATATATTCCCATTATCTACGCCGCCTCCCTTTATACTGTACATAATAGCGTTATTCTGATATTATCATACCATATTAAACTCATTTCTTTGACCGATATTTTTTTGATAATTCTACATTTCACTAGTCGCATAGCGGCATTCCGGAAAATTACTGCATCCATAAAATTCACTTCCGGATTTATGATTATACCTTAAAACTAATTTTCCATTGCATAAAGGACAATGATGTTCATTTTTTTGCAATTCTATATCCTCAGATGCCGGATTTATTTCGCATCCAATAATTTTTCGTGCCCTATCTACTACTTTTGAAGATGCCCACACATCTTTATCACCAATAAAATACACCCTGTATTTTGCACGGGTAGCTGCAACATTTACAATATTGCTGTTGACCCAGCGTACAGCACCCTTGGAATTTTTATCACATCCTAATAAAACAATTACCTCATCTGCTTCCTTTCCTTGAAACGTATGTACTGTTCCAACTCTTTTTTTGTCCGTATCCTCAATCCATTCCAAAACTTTATTTTTCATACCGCCATATTTTCTAATCAAATCGGATTCCTGAATTTCAGTAATCATCTCCTTAACCACGGATTTAAATGGAGATATGATAAATAAATTGGGACTGTCTGATACCGAAAATGCCTTTTCTAATATCTTTAAAACAATTTCACCCTGTTTTTCAACAAAATGATTCTTTGCCTCTGTATCTTTTTCCAATCCCTTTACATCAATCCAGCATGACTGTTTGTAACAAAAGTTCTTTTCTTTTTCCGGATTGGGTAGAAGCGTTTTTTGTTTCATTGTATTATTGTAGGAAATTTCATTAGAGATGTCATACATAGGACTGATACATCTTCTATGAACATTCAATGGGCAGCCTATCCATATTTTTTCCGTATCTTTTCCTAAATAAGTGCCATATAAATTGATTGAATCCGCAAATACCTGAACCGAATTTGATTTATTTTTATATGCCCGTAAATCCTCCGGCACTATTACATCTTTAAGCAAATCAACTTCATCCGTTACAACCGGTTCAATCTGTTTCGGATCGCCTACCACAATACATTTTCTACAGCGGAACATTGCCCCTAATGCCATCTGCGGCGATGCCTGTCCTGCTTCATCTATTACCAATGTTCCAAGCACTTCAGGACTTTTTATATCTTTTAAAAATGACTGAACTGATGCAAATGTAGTTGAAATCACTGGTGTAATCAAAAATACTGTCTGAAGAAGCGTTGCAAATGCTTTTTCCCGATCGCGCCAATCCATACTGGTTGCCGTTTCTGTACTCCAGCCCCAGGCTACCAGAAGATTCTTAACATTATGCATACAGCATTTTGAAGATAATACAAATTCTTTATTTAAGACACATGCATCATAAAACAATTTTTCCCGTTCTCTGTTATATTTGTGAGAAAACCACGGATTTGTAACCTGCGCCTCCGTTGATTGTAAATTATCTTCTGATAAATATTTATGAAGAAATTCCTCATCTAACGGAATTATTTTATTATCTTTCACGCTAAACCGTTGTAAGCACTGCTCATAATATTCTTTTTCAGCCTCTATTTTCTGCTTTTGTTCCATTATTCTATTGACATCTGTCTTAAATCTATCCAGTTCATCAGCACTTCGAATTTTTTCTGCATTTTTCCTTTCAATATCTGCTTGTAGTTTTTTTAGTTTTTCTACCTTTCTGACATATTCATCCTTTCCTTGTTCTATTTTCAAATCCCGCATCGTCTTTTTACCAAATAACTTTTTAATTCTGTCATTCCACGTTCTGCTATCTTCTAAATCAATAATTGCTTCCTGTTTTTCAGAAACTTCTTTTTGCAATTCTATTTTTTCATTATCTAAACATTTGTATTGAGCAAGAACGCTCTCATATGCCTGCGACATTTCTTCTAACTTTTTATTACACTGTGCTATTTTCAAATCATATTCTTCCGGTGTCGGCATATTTGATATTGCTGTCTCATAATTGCAAAAAAGCTCCACCTCATCTCTCAACTTTTCTACTTTCGCTAACTGTTCCTGAAATTCCTCTCGTGCTTTTAAATATTTTTCTTTATGAATATTTCTTTTTTCAATGATATTATTTTTTAAGAAAGGTTCCAAAACAATTCTACAATACTTATCAACATTTTTTAATTTTCCCAAAGGTGCCGAAATCATTCCCCACGCATCTATAGAATCTATCATATGTCTGGCATATTGTGTAAAATAAATGTCCTCTTCACTATCTTCCTTAATCTCTTCTTTAGATTCTACGCTAAATAGCTCCCTGATTTTCATTAATCCAGCTGATACTTCCTCGCAGTCATCTTCTTCTGACTTCAAACTACCAATGATTCCTTTTCCATTCGGCAGTTCCATTGTAATATTCTCTACAGCTGCATTATTACATGAAGCTACAAGGATTCCATATTCATTTATTTTATCATTTTTCAATCTATAATAATACGGTGCATATTTGTCATATCCTTTACTCCCCGCAATATCTCCATATTCAAATGAACATCTTTCAAACAAATCATCTGCATCTTCACATTCTGCTAACAACTTTGCCCGTTCAACAATATTATTTGCCACAATTTCTTTCAGCATCGTTGTCTTCCCCGTTCCCGGAGGTCCATTTACCGAAAAGACTTTGCAATTCTCATCACCTGTGAACAAATTTACTGCTGCCTGCTGCATCAATGCCGGCATATATCTTGACGGCCACTTTCCCAGTGGAGCTCTTCCAATATCCAAATTCTTTTGAAAAAAATCTTTTAATTCTTTCTTTTCTGCCTGGGGACTAATATCTATCCGCTTTTTCTTTTTAATCCCATCTGAATATAAAGCATATATATAATTTAAAACCATATCTTCATATTCCGTATTTCCAAAACAGCCTTCTCTGAATTTTTCCTGAAACAGTTCTAAATCTTTAAAGATAAAACTTCTCCACAAACAGCTATAATCCGTTTCGTATGCTTCCTTCTGTTTCTCTTCAATACTGCAATAACGCTGATAAATCAGCTTTCCATTCATTTCATACGATTCATTTTTAAAATATTGATTAATATATTTATCATAAAACGCTTTATAAATTTTATTTATATCGCTAACAGAAAGTTTTTCCTTATTGAAAAACTGATTTTCAAATTCTTTTATAAAAGTTCTGTAATTCTGATATGAAATTGCCCGGTCCAATTCTTTTATTCCCTGCTTTTTCATTACATCTATTGCCCACAGCACCGGCGACACTGATAAGCTTCCCCTCACATATGCACCGTCTGTTGTTGTCTTAAATGCAAACCATGCAATACTATCTGACTGTTTCTCCGGTCTTAACTCTGATTCATAATGGACCTGATTTGCTATTAAAGCTGTGCATTTTTCTCTTTTTATATTTCCGAAGCAATAATATAAATTATCCCCTAAAACATGATATGCCGAATACTCCTGTCCATCCTGCATTAAAAAGTTTTCAACATTTACTCCGTCCTTTATTTCATGAAACAGACAAATTTTCTTTACCAGTAGTTTTGTCCCATTTTTATTTTTCATCTGATTTTTTGCTTTTTTATTATTAACACGATCCTCCGGTTTTTCTGCCGGTATCTCAGCCTGTCCTAAAAATTCGATATTTTTCCAATATTCAATTATATTATCTATTGAAATTAATTTATTCATTACCACTCCCATGTATTATAATACATTCCATTTGTTTTTGTATTTTGTAAGAATATATTACTATTTTTAATGAATTAAATCAATTATGATATATCTTAAAAATACACAAAGGAGTCTTTACAATGAACAATTTACAAACACTTATTCAAAATTATCTGGAGTATTGCAAATTTCAGAAAAGATTAGACGAAAAAACATTAAAAGCATACCGGATTGATTTACAGCAATTTTCTAAAAACATTCGTGTGAAAAAAATTACTGAAATCAATTCACATATTTTAGAAAATTATATTGCATCACTCCACTTACAATATCAACCAAAAACTGTTAAACGTAAGATTGCAACACTAAAAGCATTTTTTCATTATTTAGAATATAAAGATATTGTCAGCCAAAGTCCATTGAACCGTATGCAGATACATTTTCGTGAGCCAATAAAGCTTCCAAAAACAATCCCTTTGCATACTTTAGAGCTATTTCTCTCTACAATTTATGACCAATGTGAACACGCTCCAACATTATACCAACGCCGCAATGCTTTGCGTGACGCCGCCGTAGCAGAATTATTATTTTCAAGCGGTATGCGAATATCAGAATTGTGTTCCTTATCCCCTGATAATATTAATCTTTATGATGGTACTATACTTATTTATGGGAAAGGTTCTAAAGAACGTCGTATTCAAATCGGTAATAATGAGGTTCTTGATATTTTACGTAAATATAAAAAAGATTTTACTACTGAAATCAACTCCTGTCATTACTTTTTTGCAAACCAAAACAATGCCCCCTTATCCGATCAATCTGTGCGTAGAATGATTAACAAATACTGTTCTCTGGCCGCCATAGAATTGCACATCACTCCGCATATGTTCCGGCACACATTTGCCACCAGTCTTCTTGAAGCGGATGTTGATATCAGATATATTCAGGAAATGCTCGGTCATAGTTCTATTAATATCACGGAAATATATACTCATGTTGCGATAGCTAAACAGCGCGATATACTGGCAACAAAACATCCCCGCAGGAATTTTAAAATATAATTTCTTATTGAGCAATCTATAGTGTTTGAACTGTAGGTTGCTTTTTGATAGATAATAGAAGATTATCTTTCAATAAATCTTATTTATAATAAACAGGAAAAAGGAAGTTTTTATGAAAAATGAAATAGATTTTTTTATATCACATAGCAGCGAGACAAAACAAAAAATAGCCATTCCAATTACACAAATTTTAACAAACATTGGTTTTGATGTTTGGTTGGATCGAAAACAAATATCTGTCGGTCAACATATATATCCGCAAATAGTAGATGCTATTAAGTTATCTGCTTATTGTATCGCAATTATAGATGACACATTTTTACAAAAAACTTGGCCATTAAAAGAATTACAGTATTTTCATAAGAAATCCGATAACAATATTTTGCCTATATTTGTTAATATAGAAAATGATGTGGTTTATGACAAAATTTCCTGGTTAGACGGAATTGCTTTTGAGAAAATATCAAGTGATACATTTAATCTAACCATACATATGGATATTTTGTGTAGAATTGTAAGCCGCTATTATGAAAATACTACTTATAATTTACTGGAAAATTATGTGGAATTATTGTCAAAGTACTCTTTTCCTTGTAAAGAAACATTGTTATCATTATTGCGGGTTAAGGAATATTATTCACAAGATTTTAGATTGGCTATAATTTCTTTATGTAATGTAAATGATATAACGTATGCAATATTCAAGAATATAAATACTAAACCAAATAAAGCAATTGAAATAGTGTATAATTTTAGTAATATAATTAAACATCACTGTTTTAATATCGAGTTCAATCTAAATTATACTATATATACTGCAATATATAACTCTGTTCTTGTATCAATATCCGAACTTAAGTATATACTTGAACAACAATAATAAACTAATAATCCATCGCTATCGTATCTAAAATTGATATTATAGCATTTACGACTTTATCAGGGTCAGTACAATCTTGCAAAACCTTTTCCTGTCCTTTTAAATAAGGAAAATCATCCAATTTTAAGCTTACCTCATTCCAAATTTCTTTTGCTACATATCCCGTTGAACCTATTGGAATAATATAAGCACCGCATTGCTTTGCCATTTCATACTCTTTATATACACCATCAGCACGAATTATATCACCATCTGATACTTTATTTCCAAACATAAAAATAGCAATTCCGGCATATTTAAAGATTCCTTCTCTGTAATCTTTAATAAGTTGTTCATAATCCGAACGTTCTTTATCTTCATATGGAAAAGCTTTAATTATTAAATGTTTTTCAAGTGCATTTACATTTAACTGACATTCTTCTATTACAGAACTTATTACATAACTTCCAACTCCTCTCCCATGTCCTGTTATTATTTTATAATTTTTTTTATAAATATTGCTAACTAATTTCTTTATAAAGATAGGTGCTGTCTTTTCCCACGCTGCTCCGTATTCTTGTGCTGCTCCAGATATAAATATATTATTACATTTTGATATTTTTTTTACTTCTTTTAATATTTCTGGAATTTGATTATAATCATCTATTAAAACTGTTTCAATACCATAACGAAGTAAATCATGCATTCTTAATTGCTGTTTATTTAAATCATAATAGTACTCTTTACTTTTTCGTATATAATCTTTTTTCTGAATCTTTTTCAAAAATAAATAGTGTGTTCTACGATTTTTATCTAATAAAACTCTGATTCGACTTAAAATATATTTTAAGTTAGGATCTTCAAAGCTAAAACCTATAAATAAAAATGTTTTAGATACTAAATCTCCCTGTAATGTAGTTGAAAACAACTGCCTTGTTTCATTATAAAGCTCATAATCATCCTTAATTATTACACAGTTTTCTGGAGTGCTACAGTCTCCATGCATTTTGTATACAACTGCATCATTTCCAGATAAATTAGTTGCAAGGTTTTGAGGAGTTAATTTTATATCTACGCTTTTGCCAGATTTTTTTAAAGTATCTTCAATTAAATGGTCATAATTTGTTGTCCAAAATGTATGAATAGGAAGTTCTGATAATATCTTTATACTTTCATTTTCTTGAGAATCCGTTACGAATCTATTTAAAATTCTTTCATTTATTTCATTTCGACTTTGTTTTTCATTACAATAATATTGTGCAACTTCTACCAAATCATTTTCTTTTTTAACATCTAACTTAATTTCTTTCGCCAGATCATCAAGTAATTCGTTCCAATCAACAAATCCTGATGCTTTTGATAATCCTGCTCCCGCAAATATAGCTGCATACCCATTCTGAATTGCTTTGGAATATGCTTTCTTAAAGTTCTTAATCTCAACCATAAATATGTTTTTCCTTTTGCTTAATATAATTATTTACTTGTTTGTAATCATTTTATATGCTTATTAAAAGATAATCTTCTATTATCTCTTTCTTTTTACTATATCACATATTATCTAATTTTACATCACCATTCTGCAATGTTATCAGCTTTTTAACAACCCCATCTTTCCCCACTCCCCTCTTGCAAATCCCCGCTCCTTCCCTTACAATGAAACTATATTTTATAAAGGACGGAGATTTTCATGAACATTTTGTTCCCAGTGAAGACCTTGTGCTTTTTAACTCTCTGGAATATTTCTTAAATAAATGCGATTACTACTTAAAGCATAACAATAAACGCCGCTGGATTGCCGTCAATAGTTATGGAAAAGTAAAAGATATCCCTATCATCTGATTGATAATAAAATCATTTTTGTTTCATATCAAGAAATTATTCCAAAAAACTCATGGGCATCTATAAAAATAGGTTGTATTTATCCTATAATATGCATATAATATAAATGAAAGTGAGGTGCATATTATGACAGTTGATACGAATACAATGATTTCTATAACAGAAGCCAATCAGAATTTTTCAAAGGTTGCCAGAGTTGTTGATGAACATGGCACAGCAGTTATCCTTAAAAACAATGTACCAAGATATCTTGTAATTGACTTTAGCAAAGCAGAGCAGGAAAAAATAGCATCCACAGAGGACGTATTTGCTATATCAGAGCGCCTTATCAAGCAAAATACGGAAGCTTACGAGGTGCTTGCCAAATGATAAAATTGAGCAAAGAGCAGGCCATTTTACTTCATGAGCGACTGATTGAAGCCACTGGTGGTAGTAATGGCATTCGTGATAATGGTATGCTGGATTCAGCACTGGCTAATCCATTTCAGTCATTTGGAGACAAAGAATTATATCCAAGTGTGCAGGCAAAAGCAGCACAGCTTTGCTTTGGAATTGTAAAGAACCATCCTATGGTTGACGGAAACAAAAGATTAGGTACACATGTAATGTTAGTGTTCCTGGCATTAAATGGTTATGAGCTTTCATATACACAAAAAGAACTGAGTGACACTATCCTTGATTTGGCATCTGGCAAAATAGGTGCGGAGGATATATTGCAATGGATTATACGCCACCAAAAGTAATGCACGAGATTATCATATGCAATTAAGTTCATTGTAATGAATTACATACCGCCCCAAATGAAAACCCATCTTTCCCACTCCCCTCTTGCAAATCCCCGCCCCGTCCCTTACAATAAAATTATATTTTATAAAAGAAACGGAGATTTCCATGAATATACTGATTTTTGAATATGAACATATGGCAATTGAAGATTTGTGCGAAGCACTGACAAATCTTGGTCATGTTTATACCGTTATTACTGATGAACAGATATACGACCGCGCCAACGGTGCTTTTGCCGCCCGGTTTGATAAGCATATTGAAAGTGCTTCTTATGATGCTGTTTTCACTTTTAATTATTTTCCAATCATTTCTAACTGCTGTAAAAAGCACAATATACCTTATATAGCCTTTGTATATGATTCGCCGCTCGTTTCGCTGTATTCATATACCATTATCAATCCCTGCAATTACGTATTTTTATTTGACCAGCAGACTTATCTGGAACTAAAAAAAGAAAATATCCAAACTGTTTATTATATGCCCCTTGCTGTCAATACCAGCCGGCTGGATAAGATGACCGCTTCTGCCATTTCCGCTTCCCAGCAGCCACTGGATTTTTATCAGAGTGATGTTTCCTTTGTCGGTACAATGTATAATGAAATACACAACCTGTATGACCGCATGGAACATTTATCCGACTACACCAAAGGCTATTTACAGGGGATTATGCAGGCACAGATGAAAGTGTATGGATATTACTTTATTGAAGAACTCTTATCCAAAGAAATCATTGAAGATATGCAGCACTCCCTGCCGCTGCAACCGGGAAATGACAGCGTTGAATCTACAGAATGGCTCTTTGCCCATTATGTAATTGCCCGTAAAATTGCGAACTTAGAGCGTACTGCGCTTTTAAAAGCTGTTTCTGAACATTTTAATACAAAACTTTACACTCCGAACCCTACACCAGAACTTTCGCAGATTCACAATATGGGTTCTGTGGATTACCAGCACCAGATGCCGTATGTTTTTAAAAATTCGGCTATCAACTTAAACATTTCCCTGCGCAGTATCCGAAGCGGTATTCCACTCCGATGTTTCGACATTATGGGATGTGGCGGATTTTTACTTTCCAATTATCAGGGGGATTTCTATGAACATTTTGTTCCCGGCGAAGACCTTGTGCTTTTTGAATCTCAGGAAGATTTCTTAAATAAATGCGATTACTATTTAAAGCATGACAATGAGCGCCGCCAGATTGCTGCCAACGGTTATGGAAAAGTAAAAGAATTCCATACGTATGAAGTACGACTGAAAGAAATTTTTGAGGTGGTATTTTCCAAATAAACTTACACAAAAGGACTCATCTAAACGATATAAATCATTCTACGAGTCCTTTTGTATTATTATTCGTAAATTATATGTTCAGCGATTCTCTCTAAAAAGATATTCTCATACCGTTTCAAAAGCTCTGCATCTGTAATCGGTGTATTTTCTGCATCCTTATAAAATCCAAATACTTTATAATCTCCAAGTAAGAACCGGCCTTCCTCATCTGTCTTTTCAGAATTTTCAAAGTGAATTTCATAATCCCTGGCATTTGCAACTGCACGATATACATCTTTGGGATGCAAAGATTCTGTAATTGTATACTCTCTCTCTTCCAAACCACCAAATGCTTTTGGCAGTTTACCATCGATGCTGGCTGCATCATATTGAATATCTGCAAGCCTGCACATAATTGGGAGATAATCCGCTGTTGATATAATCTCATCTGTTACCTGCTGTTTTACATTTGCACCTCTAAACATAAATGCAACTTTTGTTCTTTCCTTAGAAAGAAACGGTTTACCTGTTGGTATCAGATATCCCTGTCCATGATCTGCAAATAAACTGATTAAAATTTCATCATCTGTATAATTGTTTTCAATATAAGTATAAAGAAAACCAAACAGCATATCAAAATACTGAATTGTTTTTTTATACATTGCTGTCTTTTTTGCACTATAATTCTGCTTCACTGACGTCACGCCCAATTCGTCAAGTTCCCGTTCTTCCAGTGTAAGATTTTTCTGTACGGCATCTGATAAATCCAGCCCGTCTGCTACATCATGCAGGTCACCTACTGCCATCCAAAGATATTGATCTGTCTCCTTAAATGTTTCTAAATGCTCAATAACATCCATAATTTCCTGTTCAGCTCTAGCCCCCATAGACTGGTGCTGATACACATATTGATCCAACCCCCTTGCATAACCGTAAGATGGTATACTTCTCCATTCACCATCCATCTTGCTTGTATAATATCCTTTTCCCTTAAAGTACTCAATTAAAGTTGGACTGTTTTTCGGCAATTCACCGTCCAGTTTGTCATGAAACATCATATGATGCAATGTATCCAAACCACTCACGCAAGTTGCAAGACTTGGATATGTCCACTCGGAACAGCTATGTGCCTGTGTGCAGATTGTTCCTTTGCTGAAAAATTTATAGGTATTTGGCATCAGCTTTTCAAAATCATCACCATTAATAACTTCCTGTGCCAGTCCATCTGCAAAAAAGCTCAAAACAAGTTTTCGCCTTCCCTGCTTGTGTTCCAATGGAATCGGATAACCATAATATGCCTGTTTCATTGATTCAACCTGTATACCATTTTTGACCCTGTAGTAGTTAAAATGTTGTGAATATAACTGACCTACCTTATGCACTTCCTCTGGTGATTGAAATGTATGCGTATTATCATTTTCAACACTTGCTATCGGAAGTAAATATTCATCCGATGTTCTTTTTACAAAACTTCCATTTCCCTTTTTAGCAAATTTGAGAAATTCTGCCTTTGTTCTTATCAGACTTAAATTTTCTTCACCAATGAATTGTGACAGTGGTGCTCTATATATCCCAATATATCTTAAATCATCGTCTGTAACCCAGTATTCTTTGCCTACAACCAGTCTGTTTTCATCTCTGGCAATTTTTTCAGCTTTGCCCCATACTACATCCTGACGATTTAAAAAAGATAACATTCTAGAAATATTTACGGAATCATTGTAAGCTATATACTCATTTGACAACTTTTCGAACGAATCCTCTAAGTTTTTAATTTGTGCTTTTATATCTTCCAATATACTGTCATTTGCATAATGTGTATATAAATTTAAAGCATATGCAATATGATAACTCTTCAACGCTTCAAGTATCATTCCCTTTGCCTGATATACACTTGCCTGATAATAATATGACTCATAGCTGGTTGGAAATTTATGTACGCATTTATCTGCTATTTTCTGCGCTTTTTCCAGTTCTCCAACTGTCAATGCGAGAACACATTCATAAAACCATAAATCTCTGTCTGATGGATATTGTTCTTTGTATTTATGCAGTAGTCCACTCACTTCTTCGAAGTTTTCCTGTTCAAAATAAGATTCTATTTGATTTTTAGCTCTGTTTTCATTTTTACTCCGCCTTTAAATTCAGCTTTTCTTCCATCCGTCGCATCTCCTCGAATTCACCCATATCTAAAAATGAATCTTCGCTGATTGGATACATTCCTACTTTTCTATTTTCTTTTAACAACTTGTCTGTTAAATCCGTCATATGAAAAAAGGTATCTTCCGGTATTTCTTTTTTCAATTCCGGATTTAAAATATACATTCCGGTATTCACAAAATAAGACAGTTTCGGTTTTTCTTCCATTGACTGTACCACTCCGTTTTCACTGGAATGTACCACACCGTATGGCACCACAATATTTTTTAAAGCCGTAATAATAGTCAATTCATTACCGGATTCTTTATGATACCGGTAGATATCTTCATAATCCGCATGAATTAAAATATCGCAATTCGTAACAATAAATGGTTTATCAAACTCTTCCTGAATTAACCGAAGGCTTCCTGCGGTTCCAAGCGGCTTATCCTCTTCCACATAATGTATACTGTAGTCTCTTTCACTCTCTGAAAAATAGGACTTTATCATATTTTTACGATAATTAACCGTCGCATAAAAATGCTGTACCTCATATTCACAAAATCTTGTAATAATCCTCTCCATAATAGGAATATCTCCGATTGGAATTAAAGGCTTTGGTAAAATCTTCGTATATGGATATAATCTTGTTCCCTTTCCACCTGCCATTATAATCACCGGCACATCTTTTAACGTTCCTTTTATATCTTTATGTACTGCAGCCTTTTCATCCCGGAAGATTATATCTGATACAATACCTTTAGCAGTAACAACTGGCAATGCTGTAATCGAATACTGCTGCATCAGCATTTTTGCCCTGTTTTGTTCCTTTTTTACAATTTTTTTTGGAGCTGTATTCATAAACTTTTCAATCGCTGCCTGTAAATCTCCCGTGCGAATGAGCCACCGGCGGATATCGCCATCTGTAAGAACCCCCGTCAACTTTTGCTTATTGTCGGTTACAAAAAGAATTCCTCTTGCATTGGAATCAATTTTCTGCATTGCTTCGACAACTGCACTTTCCGAGGAAATTAAAAACTTATCTAATTGCTCCGCCTTCATAAAAACCTCCATGTTTTCTGCTCATTTTCCATAATAAGCTTTATATATTACTGTAAATCTAATTTGTCTGCTAACACTTTTACCACCCGCTCTATTTCTTCTTCCGTCAGGCTTGTACTGCACGGTACATTGATAATGCACCTGCTATATTCTTCTGCCTTTTCAATCTCGTATGCAATATCAGATTGATATGGTTTCTGCTCATGAATCAATCCCCATATTGGTCTTGTCTGGATTTTCTCATCCTGAAGTAATTCAATCAGTGTTCTCACCTCAACTGCACATTCCTTTGGAATCGGAAAAGAATAAAACCACTTATTAGACTCTGTTCCCTGTCTGAATTTTAATAATTGCGGTAATCCTATCTTTTTTAAACATTTCTGATAGGTATCATAATTTTTCTGCTTTCTTTGTATGAATTCCGGTAATAATTCCAGCTGTGCCACGCCAATTGCCGCCTGCACATTTGTCATACGATAATTGTATCCAATCTCATTATGAACATAATACAAGGCATCATCTTTTGCCTGTGTAGACAAATATTTTACATAATCCAAATCTGATGGATTTTTAGCTGTTATTGCTCCGCCGCCGCCGGTTGTAATAATCTTATTTCCATTAAATGAATAGGCTCCGTAGTCACCAATCGTACCTGCCATTTTTCCGGCATACTTTCCATCTGTAAAATGTGAGCCCAGTGCCTCCGTTGCATCTTCAATCACCTTTAAATGATACTGACCGGCAATCTCCATAATCTGTTCCATATCAGCCAGATTCCCGAAAACATGCACCACCACTACTGCTTTTACAATCTGTCCCGTCTTTTTATATACAAGATATTCTTCCTGTAATGCACACTCTTTTTCGCAAAAGCTTCTCAATTTTTCCGGATTCATACACAAACTGTCATCACAGTCCATGAATACAGGTTCTGCAAACTGATACTTCACAGGATTTACAGCCGCAATAAATGTAACTGTCGGAACAATTACTAAATCTCCCGGTTTTACATTACACGCAACCAGCGCAAGATGTAATGCACTTGTACCACTCTGACATGCCGCTGCTTTTTCTACTCCTAAAAATTCTGCTAATTTTTCTTCAAACTGAACAATATATGCACCACCTGTTGATACCCAGCCCTGATGTACTGCATCTAATACATATTTTTCTTCATTTCCCTCAAAATTTGGTATTGATAACGGAATGAATTTTTTCATCATTTTCTATCCCCTTCGTTTAAGAATTGATTTATTACTTTCATATGTGAATTTTTAGTTGTATAATGACTTAACTCTAATTGCCATTGACTATGTCCATTTTCATCTCGATTTAATAATGTATATCCCATATTACCATAAAATTCGCTAACCATTCCATTCTTTGATGTGCAATAATAATATCCAACAATTCTACTAATTCCTCTTTTTTTTGCCTCTGATATTAAAACATTCATCATTGCATTCTCAACTTCTCTCTTCAAAACACGACAACTCATAAGCCACAGTCTAATATCCAAAACATTACCTCGTATTTCTCCAACAACAACTGTAATAAGGCCATTATCTACATATTTATCAATTAATCTGCCACATAAACATATATAATTCTTCTGTCTTCCCATATTTCTAATATCGTCTTCTGTACAACGTAATGTCGTTAAATTAAACTGATTAGATTTATTTGTTAATTGTGCGATTCTTTCTATATACATATCTCGAAAGTTATCTATGTACAATTGCATTTGTAAACTTTCCAAATATTCTTCATAATTTGCAAATAATGCTTTTTCTTCAGCTGCTTTTACTTTGGCATGATACATTTCCGTTTTTTTTAAATCCTCTTGTGATAACACAGTGGCTTCAAAATAGCCACTATGATCTAGTATATTAATAAAATTTTCAATTTTATCCATGTCCGGTACCGCTACGTTCGGTAATTGCGAACTTACTATATCTCTTTCCACTGGATTATCATCAATAAATACAAAACTATCAATCCCCAATGTTAGTTGAGCTGCAATTTCACTTATATTTTGATCTTTTGTGTTCCAATTTGCTTTTATTGCGACAAAATCTTCTGGTCTAAGAATCCCATCTGGATGTTCTAATCCTTCTAAAGCATTCTTCATATCATTTTTTGAATTAACTGCTAATATAACTCCAATATCTTTAAGTCTTTTGCAATATTGCTGAAACTCTAAATACGCCTGTCCCTCTGACTGTTCATGTCCTATTTTAATACCTTCTACACCGTCATCTCCAATCACTCCACCCCATAATGTATTATCCAAATCCAATACCATTACCTTTTTATTTTTGCCATATATTGACTTAATAATATTTGCTACACTTTGCGCCACATACGGTATAGCATTTATTGCCATTGCACATTTATACATATTCCAATACAATGGATCATTCCATTCTGTAATTCCATAATCTTGTGCAATATATTCCAAATCGTTAATATAAAAATTTTCATTCATTTGAGCATATTGATAAAATTTTTGATTAAGACATGAAATAAAATTACTTTTCCCCCTATAATCCCAAATATCACGATTTCCCATTAATCGGCTATTAGGTCGCTCAAAATTATTTTGAATAATAGGACAATGAAATTTATATTTAAGTTTTTCCCACATTATCTCAAAATGGTCATATTCTTCTGCCAATAATTTTTCTACATCTCCTTTAGAATCAGACATTTTGGGGAATTTATTTATATTTCTCCAATTTGTATGAATGTAGATTATATCTGGTTTAAACTCACTTAATTCCCCAGTTTCAAAAACCGACTCCTGCCAATACTGTCCATAATCTGATTGATAGAATTTTGCTGATATTCCATAATACAATAAAAAATTTTCCAATTGCTCAACTATTTCATTCGTCGTAGAGCCTCCCAATACCGCAATTTTCTTTTGAATTAAATGATTATTCTTTAATAATTCACGTCTAATTTTATTCTTTTTTCTAAACAACATTTTTGTATCTAATGGATAATTAAAATAGTTCATATTTGCACCACCTTTTTTTTAATTTGGGCGATCTTGATCACCATCACCTTTAAATAGAACTATATCACTATATGTAGTACATATATTTATATCAATATTGCTTTGTACAAATGGAGCAAAATAATTGGGAATTATATTTTCATTTTCTCCTACAAGTCTATATCCTGCCTTATACATCTTTGTTTTATCCAATCCAATCTCATACATATCAATGTATTCAGCGCCTAAGTTTTCTGCAATATTATCGATTTGAATCGTTACTTCATATATCAATTCTTTTCTTCCAATAACATCTATAATTCTCAAAACCTTTTGCTGTCTATATTCCTGCACTCTAAACACAATTACTGTTTCAATTTGATTATTTTCCTGCTGTACCCCCATTACTATATATTTATATATTGGATGATTAAAATATCTTTTTTTTATATATTCATGACTTTTAAAAGGAACTTCTTCGCTATCAAATAATTTATCAGATGCAGTTTCTATTAGTTTGTCATAATAACTAATATTTACTAGCTTTAGTTTGTCATTCTTTTTTACATTTGGTATTGTTTTATCTATAATTTTTGCAATCTGATATTTTTCACATGGTCGTAATCTATACCACTGTTTCAATTTTGCTGTTTCTATCCCTAATCTATGATATATTTTTTCTGAGGAGTCAATATTTATACCGTTACAAAACATATATCTATGTGGTTCTTCATTTAAAAGAAACACTAATAACTTCATCCCTAAAAATCCTGTTTTCTCTTTTGCCTTCCATAATGAAAGTGAAATATCCTTTCTCTCATCATTCCCATAAACAATAAAACCTAATATTGCTTGTATTTTAAATTTTTTATCTTCAGCTATTATCATATTAACTTTATCACTAATATACTGCCATTCAAACAATTCTCTATTTCGAGAAAGGATATGTCCTTTTTTCCAGTTTTCATCAATAAATTTCATTATTGAAGGTATGTCGTTTTGAGTTGCATATCTAATATTATACTCTAACATTTTTTCACCTTTTTCAATCTGTACAACCACTTAAATTTATATTTGCGCCACTAATAAACTCCGCTTCATCGGATAAAAGCATATATATTGTAGGAATAACATCTCTTACTTCTAAATTTCTATGTTTTGGATTTTTTTGAGCTGTAATCTCTTTTATTTTTCTACCTATTCCCTCTACAAATTTAGTATTAATCATTGCAGGTGATATACCATTTATATTAATTCCTTGATTTCCAAAATCACTGTCAATACTCTTCATTAATCCTAACAATGCATATTTTACCGTCACATAGCCCGACATATTTTGGGGTGGTATTCCTATTGTATAAGCCGTCAACATTACAACTATTTTACCGTAATGCTTTTTAACCATACTAGGAATAAAAGCCTTTACAATTTCCGCAAAAGAATACACCTGAATGTTCATATCTTTTTGAATTAATTCTGAATCCCATTCCGAAATTCTTGTATATTTAAAATTACTTGCCGATAAATTAATGATATGTGTTGGTTCAATATTTAAATTTTGAATAGAACTAATCATTGCTTTAGTTTGCTGCAAAATACTCAAATCTGCTTGAATCAAATATATGTTACTGTCCTTATATTGTTCTTTTATTTTCTCTAAATCATCTTTTGATTTATTATAATGTGCAATAATAATTATATCTTGTCTATTTTCTACTTCTATTAACTTCTGAATTAATGCTATTCCTATATCCGAAGATGCTCCTATAATTAAAAATACCTTACTCATAGCTATTCTTTTCGCTAGTAAAACTTACTGTAATTTCAGCTACGTTTACTACTATTCCCTCCTGATTAATCATTTTTGCTTTTATTCTGATCCTACGTGTTCCCTCTCTTTTATCAACCACTTTTCCTTCAATTAAAAGTTTATCACCAACATAAACAGGTTTTCTAAAATCAACATTGCATTTATTTAGCAAACATTTTTCTCCTGGCAAATACATTCCTACCAACGTTGAATATAATGAAGATGCTAACATTCCGTACACAATTTTATCACTAAATCCATGATTTTTTGCGTATTGATGATCTATATGCATTGGATTATAATCCCCTGATATCAATGTAAACATTTTCATCTTCTCTTCAGTAATTTGAGTTTCAAAATGTTCTTGTACACCAATCTTAATTTCTTCGAAACTATAATGATTCATACTTATGTCCTTACTTAATTTTTTTTAATATTAAATCTATCATGCTTCCGACATTTTCTATTCCTATAATATCAGCCATATCAAAACGTATATCAAACTCATCTTCTATCATCTCTATAAGATTCATTTGCATGAGTGAATCCCAACCCTCAATGTCTAAAGATGTTGTTTCTAATCCCACAACTAAATTTTCCCTATCAAATGCATCTGCAAATATTTCATTTACTTTTTTCAAAATTTCCTCTTTATTCATACTAATCTCCTAATAATTTTTATAATTTTCACTTTTAGGTGGAAAATCATTGCAATCCAACCTAGGTAACTCAAACACTGAATCTTTTCCTAATTCTGCCACTCTGACATCTGTTGTAAGTCCCAGACACGCACCATTTTTCTTTATACACTCAATAACATTGGAATTATAATCTCCATATGGATAATTCATCACCCACTGTTTTCTATCAATAAACTCATCTAATGTATCAAGTGCCATTAAAATGTCCTGTTCCATTTTATCTGCCGGAAGATTCCCCAGCCAATAATGGTCATATCCATGTATTCCAATAAACATACCATGCCGTTTCATTGTCCGTATCTGTTCTTCTGTCATATAAAGCTCATACGCAAGCTGTTCTTCAGTAACACTTACATATTTTTCAAATAAATTGCTTGATATTGTATTTCTAAGCTTTTCAGGCAATACCGTCTGTAACATTCTCTTGACAAAAATTGTTTCTTTTATATCAAAGCGATTAGCCACCGCATATTCATGAAACAATTCATCTGTCGAGGCATATTGATACTCATTTCCCCGGTAATAATCCATCTGTTTTTTTAAGTCTTCAACCAATTTATAAATATCAGCACTTGCCAATATGTAATGTATTTTATTGACATCGAGTAACTGATGTGTTGCAAATGTTTTCCCCGGAATAAAAAATGAACCCTGCAATCCATATTCTTCAAGAATCGGATACGCTACTGTATAATTATCTACATACCCATCATCAAATGTCAGCAGCAGTGCATTTTCTGGCAGTCTTTGTATATCCCCCTGTATACTTTCTAAAACCTGTTCCATCGTGACTACGTTAAACGAATTTTTCATAAATTCAATCTGATTTTTAAATAATTCTTTATCCAGTCCTTTGATTTCTGGATATCTGCTATGCTTTAAATCTCGCGTATAATGATACATTGCAATATATAATTTACTCACTCTGTTCTCCTTTCTCCCTATACATTATATATATCGGTCTTATATGCTCCCATATTATTCTTAATCCACTCTATTGTTTCTGCAATTCCCTGTGCAAATGTATACTGTGGCTGCCAGCCTGTCAGTCTTTTAATCTTTTCATTGCATCCAAGCAGACGGTTTACTTCACTCTTTTCCGGACGCAGTCTCTGTTCATCACATACAATCTGCGCCTTTGGATTAATCTGTGAAATAATTTCATTTGCCAAATCGCCAATAGAAATTTCTTTCTGTGTTGCAATATTGATTTCTTCACCAATTGTTTTATCCGATTCCGCAATTGCAATAAATCCTGCTGCCGTATCCTTTACATAATTGAAGTCCCTGGTAGGTGTCAGAGAACCCAATTTAATCTGCTCTTTCCCCGCCAGCAGCTGGGATATAATCGTTGGAATTACCGCTCTTGCCGACTGTCTTGGTCCATATGTATTAAATGGTCTTACAATAGATACCGGCATGTCAAAGCTTCTATAAAAGCTTTCTGCCAGACGGTCTGCACCAATCTTTGTTGCAGAGTATGGTGATTGTCCCTGATATGGATGTTTTTCATCAATTGGGACATACTGTGCCGTTCCATATACTTCAGATGTTGAAGTCACCAATACCCGGTCGGTTTCAAGCTGTCTTGCAGCCTGTAATACATTTAATGTTCCTTTAATATTCGTATCCACATAAGAATCCGGCGAATGATAACTAAATGGAATTGCAATGAGTGCCGCAAGATGAAATACACCATCAACTCCTTTCATTGCTTCACGAACACCATTTGGATCACGAATATCTCCTGTAAACACTTCTATCTGATTTAACTTTTCCTTAGGAAGTGTATCTAACCACCCCCATGTATTAAATGAATTATAATAAGCAAATGCCTTTACATCATATCCTTTTTTTAAAAGACTTTCTGTCAGATGGCTTCCGATAAATCCATCTGCTCCTGTTACTAATACCTTTTTCATGATGTATTCCTCCCTGAATATTTCCTTATTTTGTCCTAAACATTATATTTAATTATAATTTTCAAGAATCGCCTTCGCAATAATAAAGTCCAACTCGCTGTCAATATCTACAGAATGAAGATTATTCATTATATATGCGTAACATTTTTTTTCATAAATATTTTTTTCACGAAATAAATGTTCTGTCCTTACAATATATATTGCTCCATTTTCCCTGTAATACGTAGGAAGCTGCTGCCTTGGAATCATCGCCACCTTTTCATCTTCAAAATTTTCCATCGACAAGTCAGGTGGAAGAGTATTGCTCCATAACGACGAATGCTCCATTTCACATACAGACGATATCATATTCGCATCCTTATTTTTAAAAAAAGCAAATGCAGTTTTAATATCTCCCGCATCTCTTAACGGTGATGTCGGTTGTAATACTGTAATTGTATCATATTTTTCCCCAAGTTTCTCATATTGTTTTAAAACATATTTCATTGCATCCCAGGTTGATGCCGTATCAGATGACAAATCACTGTTTCTTAAAAAAGGAACATCTGCACCATATTTTTGTGCAATATCTGCATACTTTCTAGAGTCCGTAGATACATGTACCTCATCAAATACTTCGGATTGTAACGCTGCTTCAATAGAATACGCTAATAATGGTTTTCCCAACAGTTCCTTAATATTTTTATCCTTTAATCCCTTCGAGCCACTTCTTGCCGGAATTACTGCTAAATTGCGCATATTACTCCTCTCTGCCTTAAATGTCTATTATGTTTATCTCAATCTTCATCTGACATCATAAAATTTTTTCTTTAAATTAATACAGTCCATTATTAAGAATTTCTTTACTATCTCAACAATTTTCTTAGATGTTTCTCCATCTCCATATGGATTGACTGCATTCTTTGCGATCTCTTTAAATGCCTGTGACCTTGCTTTTTCTATCGCAGCACAAATACTTTGCTCATCTGTTCCGCAATCAATAACACTGTCAGCACGTAGTCTTCCTTTTTGTCTGTCACCTATATTAACCGTTGGAATTCCAAAACACGGTGTTTCAACGATTCCACTGGATGAATTTCCTATTACAAACTCTGCATACCGCATCAGACTTAAATACCGTACAATACCCAAAGACGCATAACAAAATATATTGTCATTTTGCTCTGCCCCCTGCATAAAAACATCATTAATTTCAGCACCATGCAAATCTGCATTGGACATTGTAACAATAAAGTTCATCTCTTTATGCTTTTTTAAAACATTTAACAGTGCCTGTGCCTGAGCAACCGCCGTATCTTTTTCAAGTGTAACCGGATGAAATGTAACGCTTGCATAAGGCTTTCTCAAGGAAATTTTTAAAGATTCCTCAAGCTGTTCCTTTGATAAAAATTCCATCTTTCTTACATTTTCAACTCCAACATCACCATAATTAAACACTCTTTCCGGTGATTCCCCCAGCTGTATTACTCTCTTGCAGTATTCTTCACAGCCCGGAAAATGCAAATAACTCATCTTTGTCACACAATGCCGAACCACATCATCTACTGCACCTTCTGTGACTTCTCCACCTGAAATATGGGCAATCGGTATTCCAAACATCATTGCTGCACTGCATATTGGCAAAAGCTCATACCGGTCGCCTTCAACAATGAGCATATCCGGCTTTTGCTGTTCATACATATCCGCAAATTTCATGGTCATTTCACCCATGGTATAACAGATTTCTTTCTCTGAATTGCCCTGTGTTGAAACTTCAATTTTTTGTGCAATTGGAAAACCGTCTTTTTCTATTTCTTCAATTGTATATCCATACTTTTTCATCAGATGCGTTCCTGTAACCACAAGACACAATTCCAATTCTTTGTCCTGATATATTTCATTTATCACTCTGCGTAAAAGACCATATTCTGCTCTTGTCGCAGTCACAACACATATTTTTTTCATCTTGTTATCAGTTCGTCCTCCGAAAAGTCTTTTACTGCTTTTGTTCCCAACAAATCATACCAGCACATCGGACTGATGCCATTGCCCGGTCTTTTAATATCCAGATTATCTTCTGTCAATTCTTCACCTTTTTTAATTGTTTTCTTTGCTACAATACTTTTTCGAGCAATATCTATATTTTTAATTTCTGAAGCACTTGGTTTTTTTTCAGAACTTCCCAATGCTTTCTCAATATTTCTAATTGACTGCACCATCTGCTTTAATTCATATGGTTCCAGACTAGCCTTATGATCCGGTCCCGGCATATTCTTATCCAGCGTAAAATGCTTTTCAATCACAACAGCTCCCATTGCAACCGCAGCTATCGGTACTTCAATTCCCTTTGTATGGTCAGAATAACCTACTTCTACTCCAAATGTATCTGCCATTGTCTTCATTGCCCGCAAGTTGACATCTCCATATGGTGTCGGATATTCTGTATTACAATGTAACAGTGTAATCTTTCCTGCACCATTCTTCTTCAAAATATCAATTGCTTTTTGTATTTCCTCCATCGTGCACATTCCTGTAGACATAATAATATCTTTTCCTGTATGTGCTATTTTTTCTAAATATGGTAAATTTGTAATTTCTCCTGAGGGAATCTTCCAAAAAGGTATATCTATTTCCTGTAAAAATTCTATGCTTTCTAAATCAAAAGGTGTAGATAAAAACATGATTTTTTTCTGTTCACAATATTTTTTTATCTGCCGGAACTGTTCAAATGACAATTCCAATTTTTTTACCATTTCATACTGACTTTCACCAGTGCCCGTACTTTCCTTTTGATAATCGGCCTTTTCAGCTAATTTAGAAATAACTCTCTCTGTCACAAACGTCTGAAATTTGACACAATCTGCACCGGCTTCAACTGCTTTATCCACTAACTTTAACGCTGTATCATAATTCCCATTATGATTATCTCCTGCTTCTGCTATAATAAATACTTTTTTCTGATTATTCATGATATTACCCTCTGTATTTTATTAAAAATGGTCTTGAACTGTTAAAATCTGAATCATTTTCTTCTCTGATTTTTACCAGCTCATCAAATGTGCTTTTATCAAAAATATTTCTTCCAATACAAAAATCGATTTCTCCATTTCTGTTAAAATGCTTTTTAAAGGAAAACAGGCTGTCTTCTATGCCTAATCCTCCCCCTAAATGAAATTTTTTAATATTATGTTCTGCCGCCCAATAAGCCGCTTCACTTAATACCAGATTAGCTGCCCCTAGCTTTCTATATTCCGGCAGTGTTCCGGATAAATGATAATGCATAAAATGCTGGTTATATAAAAATATAGATGCACTCACCGGTATTCCCTGATATTCTGCATAAAAAAACTGTATTGAATCAGGCATTGTATCAATCAATTCCTTAAAATATTTTTTTTCAAAATAATAGTAGCTGTCAGCGCCATTATTTTTCATTGTTGCTTCATATATTTTAATGAATGTTTCCAGTCGTTCTCCCTTATCTGTAACAATAGAAACTCCGTTTTTTTTCGCCTTGCGTACCATGTTTCTATTGTTTGGTGTCATATTCTTAAAAATAACATCAGAATTTTCCGTATCAATATAAATTGTCTTCTTCATATAAATAACATCGCTGACACTTTCGAGTATCTTCTGATTCTGCAATAATGGATGAAACCTAAAAAACTGGGATATAATTCCACTCTGCATGCACTTTTGAGTTAATTCGTGCATAAATTCTTTTATCCATTGTTCGGAAATATTCCCTTGTATCAACGGACCACCATACCCATATGGTGTTGTCCAATCGTAATATTTTTGTGCCGGTATCACTTCACTCAATGGAGCAAATTCTGAAATATCATTTTGCATCATTACATAGCATAATCTTGCACCATTTTTCTCATGATATATCAAGTACGGTATACCATCACCATGAAGCTGCAGCGAATGAGCATATTCATTCAGATAATAAATATCCCATTGTGGGAATTCCATTACCAAATTGTTCCACTTTTCCTTTTCTTTTAAGCTAATTAATTCCATCCTGCTTTTCCTCTTTAAAATAAGCTTCTATTACCTGTGCCAGATATTCTATGTGCATACTTTCATATCTCTGATCAATTGGAAGTGAAATGATGTTTTCATATATCTTTACCGCATCTGAATCGTTTTCCATCCCTGTCCCTGCTAAAGGCCAGTGTACTGCACAATATATCTTATTTTCCATCAGATACTGACGGAATTGATTTCTATTCTCAACATATACCGGATATACAAGTGGCACAAAATTGTCTGTCGATAATACATCTTTTACTGGGATATTCTTTAACTTTCCCTTTAACTGCCAGTAATTCTTCTTTCTTTTTTCTTGAAGCTGTGTAATTGATATGCATTCTAATATACTCTTTGATATATCAGATATCTGATATATCTCTGTCTGCATATCCAGCCGTTGTTCTGACTTTGCAAAAATTTCTCTGTATATCGAATTACAATCCACACCGTACTGTATATAATATTTTTTCAATATCATTGCTTCTAAAGAATCAACGAAATAATTTTTTTGATACTCCGTCATATCAAATGTATCTGTCACGTTTTTTTCTGTATAAAGTACGCCACCATCTGTAATCGGAAACCACTTTCTAAGACTACACACGCAATAATCACCTACTGTTCTTTTTTTAGTAAAGATGCTATGAGTAGTATCCTCAATAATGGTATATCCGCGCTTCTTCTTTGTGTTTTCCAGATACTTTAACACTTCATTGTTCTGGACACTTCCAAAATAATGCATCAGATAGACAACTGTTACCTGCGAATCCATCTTGCTTTTCAAATCATCAATATCAATTGTCATATCCTTATTTATTCTATAAAAGCAAATCCTAAAATCATTCTTAAAGATATCAAGCACTGATTCACAGATATAGTCAGGCAGCAGTATTGTCCCTTTTTTTAACGCCTTATTTAATAATCTGATTGCACTTCTGCCACTATCCGTATAAACAGTATAATAATCATTTAAATAATTAAATATATTATCCTTTTTATACTCTGATTGTGTTAAATCCAGTTCAAAATTGCTCCCTAATTCCATATCTGTGTCTGCTTCCCTCATATTGATATTATGTTCTTACCTATTAAACGTCTCTAAACTTTCTTCAAAAAGTTCCTTGGTTTTCTTAGCATTCTTCATAAAAATTTCTGCCATTCTCATGCCTTTATCCGCAATAGCATTTATATCTTCTTTGGAATACGTATCCTGATTTGTACTTTCTTTATACATTGTCTGTATAATTTTATCAGCTTCCATAGATGATGCATCTGCAATCATTTTTCCGGTAAAGCACCGTTCTGACTTCATATATAATTCATCTATATCTTGCATTATTTCTGTAATCTGCAATTTATCACTTATTTTTTTCAGTCCATCGTATAATTGATAACACTGTTTGTAATTATCATATATTGCATTGCATTCATTTACATAACTTTCAACAGAGTCTTTTATACTGCTTTCACCTACATTTACAAAAGTTCCTTTACTTTTGTTTATTAAAGCTTCAAAATATGTTTTTTCAACAGGTATATACTTTTTTATTGCTTCAATAAATGACATATGTTGAGCACCTTCAATATATACTCCTTTAGATGCATTAATAAATACTAATTCATCTTTTCTTTCCGCTATCCTTTTTTCAATGTCTTCCTTATAAAGTATAAAATTTTTGTAAGTCAGCAAATCTTCTCCATTTTGCCCCTTAACAAATGTATAAGCCTCTTTTTGTTTTATATTAATTCCTCCGTCATCATAAATAACTGAAGTGTGTTTTCTTTCTTTCAAAAAAGCCAAATCTAAGCCTATTGCTATCACTTTATGAAATCCCAAATAATTCAATATTGAAAAAGCAAAATTAGAAACACTTCCTCCTGGACTAATATACTTTTCTCTATCTGAAATTTCCTTTGGTATGCAGCTGTCACAATGGCAAAATACCTTTTTTCCCTGCAGTCTTTTAACCTGCTTATATACACTTGGCAATCCCCAGAACAGCGGTGCATTATTTGCCGTTTCATTTTCAAATAAAATCTCCTGTTTCTGAGGATCTATTGTTACAATTGCATCTGGTTTTACCCCATATTTTTCGCACATCATTATTGCTGAATCTACTGCTATAACAAAAGCTCTGTCTTTTATTTTTTTTAATTCTTCTATATTATCATCTAATGACGGTCCTGCTGCCACTAATACCGCCACTGTATTAGCCATATCTAATTCACTTTCAAACACAGATTTTATATCAGATATCATTACACTTTTATAGATATACGGCAGATTCATAATACGATTATAATTAAACATTTCTGCATATCTATCAATCGTATTATCTGAATAAACTGCATTACATACTGTTTTTTTGCATTTTTCTATTTCATCATTTATTTCGTCATAATATACCTTCCCATACTCTGGTTGTATATATACATATGAATACAAATAAGTCACATTATCAATATATATAAATGTACATTTTTGTAACTCTTTTTCATTTAAATCCTTTACAAATAAAAATACATTTTCTTTACTAAATATATTTGTCCAGTCATGATAATAACAGTTTATTCCTAATATTTTAGGATTTGGTTCATAAATAAATATCATTGTGTCAGAGGCAGCATGTTCTACCAAATATTGCACAGTATCCATATTTCCCATACCAAATATATACAATGCACTGATATAATTTTGCCGTTTTATTTCTTCTAATGCCAATTCTGCTACATATTCACTATTATAAAAACTATTTATACGCCACCATCTATCTTTCTCTAATACCGCAATATTGCCATACTCATCTACTGCTATTTCTGTATCATTCAAATCAAAATCTCTACAATAATCTTCTATTTTTTGATAATTAAGTTTTTTTAGTGATGACAGACATTCTATATTTTTATTATAAATCTCTTTTGTATTTATACATATTCTCTGTGAGCTTCTTTTAACATAATCTTTTACATCTATTCCATTTATTATTTTTATGTATACCGCTACAATTTCTGATATTTCATGATATACTGTATCTGCCGCTAAAAATATATCAATATTTTTTATTGCATCTAACAATCTTGGAAAACAATTTAATATTGCATTTTCCATTTCTTTTGACATTGCCACAGCCTCTGATACAAATTCACTCAATTCCGGTAATAGTGCCCGCAAGTCTTCCCACGCACTGCTATCATTTCTATATAACCGTTCTCCTAGCTGTAGCAATTTCTTATATAATTCTACCGTATTCATGCATTCCCTCTACCTATATATTATTTTATAAGAAAAAAGAGCCAGCCGAAGCCGACTCCTTTCTTTTATTATAGTACTTAAAATTACTGAAGTAATGAAAGAACTCCCTGATTTGCCTGATTTGCCTGTGCAAGCATAGACTGACCAGCCTGCTGTAAGATGTTGTTCTTTGAGTACTGAACCATCTCTTCAGCCATATCTGTATCTCTGATACGTGATTCAGCTGACTGAGTATTCTCGCTAATGTTATCAAGGTTAGCTACTGTATGCTCCAGTCTGTTCTGAAGAGCACCTAACTTAGAACGTGTCTTTGAAAGGGCCTCAATAGCACTCTGAACATGAGAAATAGATGACTGTGCTGCTGATGCAGTACCAATTGTCAAATCATCACTTATTGCAACATCAACAACTGCTGTTAACGCAGAAATTTCAATAGTAATTGTCTGAGCCTGATTAGCACCAACCTGAAGTGTCTTATTCTCTGTTGAAGAGAAATCACCTTTTAAGATATCCATCTTATTGAACTGTGTTGTAGAAGCAACTCTTTTAATTTCAGTCTTTAACTGTTTAACTTCATCATTAAGTGCTGCCCTATCTGTTGTAGCGTTTGTTCCGTTTGCTGCCTGGACTGAAAGTTCGCTCATTCTCTGAAGCATAGAGTGTACTTCATTTAAAGCACCTTCAGCTGTCTGTACTAAAGAGATACCATCCTGAGCGTTGTCAGATGCCTTATTAAGACCTCTGATCTGGTTTCTCATCTTTTCTGAGATTGAAAGACCAGCTGCATCATCTGCTGCACGGTTAATCTTATAACCTGATGATAACTTTTCTGTAGACTTCTGAAGTCCGTTTGTTGTGATTCCTAACTGTCTGTTAGTGTTGGCTGCTGTCAAATTGTGCTGTACTACCATAATATTCTTCCTCCTTGAATATGTAGCGGCTTCCATGCCGCCGTGATAATTTTAGTAATCTTCTTGATTACTTACATTTATTATATCGGGTGTATTTTAAAATACTTTAGCCCGGATATAAACTTTTTTCATTTTTTTTGGTCTAAAAAATGCGATTCATAATTATTGAGCTTATTGGCATTCTTATAATACGCATTTGCCTTGCTGGTTGCACGCTTGGCATTACTTAATTCTTTACGCATCTGCGCAAACCGCTTTTCGACCAGCTGTTTATTGCGCAGCTCCTGTGCCTGTATCCGGACACCCATGTCCGTAACCGCCGACACCAGCTCTTTTAACCGCTGTAATGGCTGCTTAAACTTTGCTTTATTGTGCTGTACTTCGTCTTTTACGCGGTTAAAGACGGAATTAAAGCCCTCATCCAGCTTAAGAATTTTTTCTACCAGTTCGCCTTTATCGCTTAAATTCTGCTCAAAAGCCTGATCATCAAATTCTGCTGCCGTAATAATTGCCTGCTGTTTTTCATTATAATCTACAATCTGCTTTAGCAATTCTTCTTTTTGAACCAGACTGTCAATCATAATCTGAAGATAATTTTCTGTATCCATATCTGCTCCTCATTTTTCGTGTACATACTTCCACATTCAATGAGTTACACACTTTTTGCGCTTTTCATGACCTGTTTCCATGTATCCCGCATACCGCGGATTTCATTTAAAGCCTTCTCTAACGTTTCTTTATCCTTATGGATATTGGCATCTGTAAGCAGACTATAAATATAATGATATACGTTATCAAAGTCCTCAGCCACCTTATAAGAATGATTCAGCGTGGACTGTAATTCTTCGATAATTGCCTGAGCCTTTTTGATGTTATCATGTGTCTTTTGAATATTATTTTCTTCCAGTCCCATCATCGCAATGTTGCAGAACTTAATTGCCCCTTCATAAAGGAGCAATGTCAGTTCTGCCGGTGATGCGGTGAGGACTTTATTGTTATTGTATTGTGCATATGCATTATTTACTGCCACGATTTTTCCTCCTGCATGCTGTATTTATCAGCCAAATAATCCAGAAATAGAAGATGCCTGTGAATTTAATGAAGCCAGTGCAGATTCCATTCTTGAGAACTTCTTATAATAATAATCTTCCCACGTTGAAATCTTTGTTTCCTGGTCTGAAATCTTTGTCTTATATTCTGAATACTGTGTTGCCATCTCCTTGTCATTGTAAATGGACATATAACTGCTCATGCTGTTTGATGTTCCCAGCTTTTTGTTCAGTGTGCTGTACAGGTTATTTGCCAGCTGTGAAAAGAATTTGATGACTGTATCCGAATCATTGGCAATGGCTGCTTTTAATTTATCTGTATTACCTTTTGATGTTGAATCGTCTTCATCACCGTCAATATGAAAAACGCCCTTTTCATTTGTTGATGTTGAGAAGTAACTTCCTGTAGAAATACCAAAATCCGAAAGATTATAAGTTTTTCCATCAATTGTAATTCCTGCAAGCATTGAATTTTTCATAGAAGAAACCACGCTGCTTAATGTTCCATCATTACGAAGCAGGGAATCCTTAATCTTTGTTTCCCATTTTTCAATTTCATCATCAGACATAGATTCCTTTTCATCATCCGTCAATGGTTCATATCCTTTGGCACTGTCTGCATTCAATGCAGTATCTAATGTCTTGATAAGTTCATTGTATTCAGAAAACATATCTTTGATTGTATCATAAATACCATCGACATCTGTATCTGTCGTAATCGTTACCGCTTCGTTGCCTGTCAGTGCAGTTGCCTGAATCGTTAAACCATTGATTGAGAAGTTGTTGGTCGTATTTTCAAATACTGCACCATTAAGTTCAATCTGCGCATTGCTTCCGGCAATACGGACTGCTGATGTTGTATCTGTTGATGACGAGGTGGACAGTCCGAGCAATTCTTTCTGAGAATCTGTAGCTGTACCTGCTGTATATGCATTGTAGGCTTCTACCATGCTCACAGCATACTCATACTGCGTGGTAGCTGCTGCCTGATAGCCTGTTGCCAGTGAATTGCTGCCTGTGATTGCATCACTGTAGCTTAACAGAATCTTTCCGTTGGTGCTGTCTACCTGTGCTGCATTGGTGCTGTCTACGCCCGCTTCCGTATAATACTGATTGATTGATGTATTATTCGCCGCAATTGTTTCGTTATTTGATGTAATAGAAGCTTCTGTACTTGTAAGCAATGAATCCACATCACTTGTATATGACACATTGCCATCGTCATCTGTCTTCTGTGTTCTTGTAAATACAAGTGTATCATCACTCACTGTTTTAGAAACAGTCTTTACTGCTTCCAATTCTAACTTTTCATCATCCGTAATGGTTCCATCTGTTTTTTTAGCTTCTAACTCTGACTCTCTGTCAGACAAATACTTTCTGGCCTCATCAAGTGTCGTCGGATTATAAATTCCATCACCTGTGCCTGTATAATTTGCCTTTTCAATAAAGCTGTCCACATACTGCTTCTGGTATGCAAGTTTTTTATTCTTTTCTTCCAGTTCTGCATTCGATGTCTTTAACTTCTCAATTGCTGTATTATACTGTTCAATTGTTGCATCATAATTGCTCTTAGCTGTATCAGCAATGTAAGTATTCTTATCCGTGCCTGCAATTGTCTGATATTTTGCAATATCCTTTGCAACTGTATCGGCTGTAGTTGCCTGAAGCTTTAATGCTTCCAAAGCACTCTTACCGTTGCTGTTGGCAGCCGTCATTGAAAAATCGTTATCCGCACCGGACGACTTCGAGCTGATAAAGAACCGCTGGTTATTCTCATCAAAGCTTGCCGTCAGTCCTGCATTTTTTAATTTAACAACAAACTGGCTGATTGTCATATCAGAAGATAAATCAATTGTTGATGTCTTTCCTTCTGCTGTCACAGAAATGCTGGCGCCATCCGCAACAGAACCCATACCATCCACTTCACTGAGCTTGCTGCTGCCTGTCAGCTTAGCCTTATTGCTGCCGCTAATCTTTCCACCGGTCAGATAACCTGTAGAAGCAAGCTTTGTCACCTTTAAACTCTGTGTGCCACTGACCGCAGATGTAGAAGCTGATACGGTTGCATAAGATGAATTATTAATCGTTGCTTTCTTTAAATTATACGCACTTGTCAGCTTATTGCTTGCAAGCGTACCCGTGTAAAAGTTCGTAATCTTTGTATTGATACTCTTCCACTTATCCTGCTTCCAGGAAAGCTTTGTCTGTGCTTTTTCATAATCTTCTTTTTTAGTACGGTAACCCATGACCAGTGCAGATACTAAAGCTTCTGTATCCAGACCGGACTGCATACCTGATAAACGAATTGGCATATCATCTACCCCTTTCTAAAGTAAAGTACATCTGTACTTATATTCATTACATTTTTTCATCGACAAGAAGTCCTGCCAGTTCACAGGCCTTTGTAAACATCTTGAGCATCTTTTCAGAAGGAATCTCTTTTAATACTTCTCCTGTTTCCTTGTCTTTAATCTTAATGGTGATCCGGTTCATCGGCTCATAAACACCGAATTCTGCAACTGTGTTGCTGTTTAACACTTTGCTGATGTCTTTGACATCTGCAAGGGTCGCTTTGCTTTCCTGACTTTCAAGAGATGCACTGTCCTGTCCCAACGAAAGCTGTACTGCCTGTGCCGCCTGTGATGAAGCATAATCTGCTGTCTGTGTGCTGCTGCCTGCCGCCTGTACATTTGCCGTTACAGGTGCCGTCGTCTGCACACTCTGTGTTGCTGCCGATGCTTTGTTAATCGATTCTAATCCCACTTTTATCCACCTCCGTGTGATAACGCATACTTTGTTTCCTTGTTCCTCGGCGAATATCCTTTTTCGTCTTTTTTAAACTGCACTGTAACCGCAGTTTATCTCATTTCTTATTAGTATTATCGGTTTTTTGGACCTGAATCTTTAGAATAACTTCTTTAATTTTTCCATATCTACAGACTGCGAAGCCTCTTTATTGGCTTCCTGTATCTGTATAAAAACCTCTTTCCGGTAGATTGGAACAGACTTCGGTGCAGAAACACCGATTTTAATCTGGTCGCCCTTGATTTCAAGAATTTTTACTTCAATATTATCATTAATAATGATTGCTTCGTCTTTTTTCCGCGATAATGCCAGCATTTCTACTCACCCGCCTTTTCTTTTCTTTCTTTTAAAAGATTATAAACCGGAAAGCGAACAACATAGTCTTCATTGACTGCAACTGCCTGAACTGCTTTCATCGTCGCCGTATTAATAATAATCGGCGCTTTTAAATTACAGGTCATCTTTGTAAGATCTGACGGTACTGTCATCGTAACAAATATCATCAGATCATCACTTTTTACATTTTCTCCCAGTTTATAAACAAGTTCATCTTCAACATCCGGTGCATATTCATCCACAATATATTCCGGCTTAATAATCGGCAGTGCCAGTGCCTGCTCATCTAACGACTGCAGCCACATAATTGGTTTTTCTTTCTTATCTTCTGTTTCATATACAATTGCAAACCGGCTGCAGTCCTCAAACCCAATCAGCCCTTTTTCAAATGTAATCACTTTGGCAGCATCAATTTCCACTGTGCCAAACCATTTTGTATTAATCTGCATATTTTACTCCATTTCTGAGCGACTTGTTGCGAAGAGGCGATGAGAAATTCGCGTAGGCGATTTCTCATCTGCCATAATGGCTATTTGTTTTCGCTCAGAAACAAATAGCCGTGTGAAACATATGCTATCAAGCATATTTTTTGCATTTCTCCATTTTCTAATAAAGACTGCCTGCGCACATTCTCACAAGCAGTCTTTTATTTTGCTTTTATTTTTATCCTAAGAAATCTAACAATGTCTGCTGTACAACTTTACTTGCAGCCTGAAGAGATGCGTTGTATACCAGCTGGGCTGATGTATAGCTTACAACAACATCTTCCAGATCAATATCTTCATTGGCAGACTTGCTTTCTGTGACATTGGTAAACTGTTCTGTAAGTCTTCCCTGTGTCAGCTCCAGTCTTGTAAGTCTGTTACCGACATCTGCATTGGCAAGGGAAATCGTCTGCTTATAGCCCTGCATCTGTGAAATGCCGCTTTCAAATGCCTTTGTCATTTCATCTTCTGCCAGTGTCTTCTGCTTATTTAAGCCATTCAGCATAGAATTTAACTTTTTCTGTGAATCCTCATCGCTGTACTGACTTTCCTTTAACATGCCCTCAACCTGTGAGATCTGGCTTTCTAAATCGAGTACATTCTGAACGGATGTCACAAGATCATCAATATCTCTTCCGAGGTTGATATCGAATGCTTCGTTGGCCTCTGTATTAATCTTAATCTTCTGTGCATAGTTGATGTTATATTCTACATCTTCTCTTACCTTATCATAGACGATTCCTGTCTTATTATCCACACAGTCATAGTACATGGTAGGATTCAAATCATCTTTAACGAAGTTATTCTTCTGATACGTAAATGAAAAGCTGTCTGAGGTGTAAACCTGCTTATAAACATTTTCACCCAGCAGCACTTCGCCTGTTGTCGCATTAAAGGCAATTTCATCATCACCCGGAATGTAGTTTTTATCCGTTGTATTTGTAAATGTCAGTGCAGTACCGGTAGAATCTGTAATGCTGTACTGTCCGTTGGCATCCGGATTGACCGTTGTTGTCGTTGTAATCGGGTTGCCGTCTGCGTCCAGCTGCTTGTTACCATTGCCATCTAACTGATACGTTGTAACGGTTGCCGTGCCATCTGCGGCAAAGCTAATATCTGTATTGTTATAGCTTAAGCTATATCCGGTGTTTTTCACATCTGAATAGCCAAGGCGCAGTCTGTAGACACTTTCCACATTTGGCATCACAGCATTGCCATCTGTATCGTAAGATACATTGAGATTTAAAATATCTGCATTGCTGTACGCATTGGTATAGACGGTCTTGCTTGAAATATCATCTCTGCCAAACTTCTGTGTAATCGTATAATCTGCTTCAGCTGCCAGTGCATCGGACTGATAGGTCAGTGTCGTATCAGTCTTATAACCGGTAAATACGTAACGTCCGGCGTAATCTACATTTCCTTCATCGTAGAAAGTCTTTTTTAAAGCCTTTAAGCTTTCTGCAATCGTATTTCTCTGTTCTGATGCATAAGAATCGGATGAACCCTGATTGCAGTATTCATACAGCTTATTAATAACAGATTCGCCCTGTGTCAGCGCGCCCTGTGTTGTTGAAAGCCACTGCTGTGCATCTGGGATATTTTTCTTTAAATACTGTGTTACTTCATTTAAGCTGGCACGAAGACGTAACGCACGAATGGCAATAATCGGGTCTTCTGACGGCTTATTAATCTTTTTTTGTGTAGACAGCTGGGTATCCAGTGTATTAACCTGTTTTTTATTCACCTGGATATTTGCCATACTGCTGTTAATCATCATCTGATTTGTAATTCTCATATCTTCTCCAATCCGGAATGAAACCTAATCATTAAAACTTATAGTCCTGTTCCATTAATCAGCTTGTCATAAATTTCGTTCATGACAGACATCATCTTTGAATTTAAGTTATATGCCTGCTGGAATTTCATCATATCCATCGCTTCTTCATCGGTATCAACACCCATGATTGATAAGCGCTGATTCTGAATTGTTGTGCGCAGGTTGTTGTAATTATCTAACATATTCGTTGCATTGCTTGAATCAATGGACATATCACTGACCATACTTTCAAGGAAGTAAGCGCCTGTACCACCGTCAAAAATCTTTTCGCTCTGAAGCTTTCTTAACTGTTCCATAATATCCGCTTCTGCCTGTCCGGTCGCCGCAGAACTTCTTGTTGCAAGCTTATCGGCATCTTTAACCAGTTCTGGGTTGACTGTAATGTTTAAAGCCGTCATCGTATCTGTGTTTGTCTGTGTTACAAACAATGAAATGCCGTGCTGTGTTCCGTCTGATGTCAGACCACTCTTTAAAACGTTATTAACCGATTCCGACAATGTGGAAATGAACTGGTTTAACTGGGACTGGTAATACGGAATCCCCTTAAAATCTGTATTCTGTTCATTTCTTAATACAGATTCCAATACTTTGTTACCGTCTGAATCCAGAATGTAATCGCCGTTCTCATCTACTTTGTACTGTTCAAACTCACCATTACAGCCGTCACGGATATCTACCAGTGCCTTCATCTGTCCGCCAAGAGACGGGCTGTAAAGATTGAAGTTTTGTCCGCTCTCCCACTTTACATCATATAAAGCGGCAGCATCGGAAGCATTTCTCTTATCTGCTCTGGCTTCTGTATAAAGCTTATTGTAATCGTATCCTGCAACCAGTGTCTGTCCGTTAATGGATACCCTAAAATCTGTCAGACCGTTTCCGATGTCTTCTTCATTGATGCTGACATTGACAATCTGTGCCAGATCATCAATCAGCGCATTTCTCTTATCTCTTAAATCATTTGCATCGCCGTAGTTGGCTTCAATCTGATTAATCTGTCTGTTTAAAGAAGCGATGTTTTGTGCATAGGAATTAATCTGCTCTACCGCATCCTTGATTTCGTTATTTGCATCTTCCTGAATCTTTCTAAGATTCGTAGACAATGTATTAAAATACTGCGCCATGCTCGCTGCATTGTTAATCAGCTGATTCTTTGTCGAAGCCTCGCCCGGTGCTTTAATAACTTCTTCTACCGATGTAAAGAACTTCTGATATTCCTTACAGTAACCGTTCAGATTCCATTCATCAAAGAAATCTTCAATCTGATCCATATAATTTTCTTTTGCTTCATATTCACCATAATTTGCCTGATTGTTACGGTATTTTTCATCGTAATAGCTGTCACGCAGCTGGCTGACACCTGTTACTTTAACACCGGCACCGAGCATACCGTAGGTCGAGAACGTACGTAATGCCTGTGCAGCTTCTGTGGATGCCTGCTGTTTTGAATATCCCTTTGTATTAATATTGGATACGTTATGTCCCGTAACATTCAGCGATGTGGATGCTGCCTGCAGACCGCTGTATGATATTGTTAATCCAAAAAATGTTGATGCCATATTTTCCTCATTTCCGGGCGGTTTTATTACCGGGCAGCATCCGCTGCCATGGTCATCTGCTTTCGCCCCGGTGCAGATAACTGTTTAAACTTCATTTTATGCATTTCCAAGTGAAACGATTAAGCTTTCTAACATATCGCTGACAACATTAATATACCGTGATGCTGCATTGTATGCCTGCTGGAACTTAATCATCTTTTCAAGTTCTTCATCAGAAGATACACCCTGCAACTGTAAACGCTGGTTATCATATCCGTTTACCATGGTTTCCTGATTGCCCACGTAATTGTCAAGCACACGACCCATCGTTGCGTATTCACTGATGAAATTTGTATAATATGTATTAAAATCTGACTTTGCATAGACCTCAGGATTTAAAGAAGCAAATTTGTTCTCCCACATATCCACCAGTTCCTGTGCTTTATCAAAATCTTCTTTTCCCTGTTTCGTCGTCAGTGCAATCTTACCGACATTCTGTGCAACTTCCTCGTTCATCTCAAGGCTGCCGATCGTATAGTAAGACTGGTTTCCCTTCACATCCAGATTGTTTCTGACATAAATCGTACCACCGTTCGCATCGGTTGTCACGATATAACGCTTGGTATTGGTACGGGAAATCAGTTCCTCACCGATGGTCTTATCATCGTCCATACCATAATCTGTCTTATCCATGTCCAAAACAGAATATACATAAGAATCTACCTGTTCTTTCTGTGTCAGTGTTTCATCTGTAAAAAGGGCTTCCTCCGATGTGTAACTGTATGTTCCGTCACCATTGTCCGTTCCCTGTACTGCCTGTCCGTGTCGTGTATACAGAACTGCATTGGAGGATGCGTTATATGTATACTTCGCTGCGGCAATTTCATTGCCTTCACTGTCTGTCAGCGGTGCATCCAGCGTAATTTCTTTTTCAGGACATAAAACATCATTGATGGACTCCACAATCCCGTTTACCAGCTTATCCAGCCCTGCCATCGCACTTAAAATAGCAGACGGTTCAATGTATGTATTGTAATAATCCTGCTTTTCCTGATATGCGGCATTGGCTGCATCGTATGCTGCCTGTCCTTCTGCCGTTGTCAGGTCATAATCACTCTCATCCGGCTTTACCGGTACATCGGAAGCCTTGACATTGACACTTCCCCGCGCAATAATTGCACCTTTTAATGAACCCATATCATTTTTACTGCCATTTGAAATCGGCTGTGTAATGTCAAATACATCCTTTTCAAAGGAAGGCCAGGTTGGAATCAGCAGCGAATTACTGTCCATGGTTCTTGTGGACATCTCTGTCACATTATTCTCATTGACAAACGGAATGCCTTCGCATGTGACGATGACACGTCCGTTTGCTTCTTCATAATAAGACATCTTAATATATCCACTGAGTTCATCGAGTGCATTATCACGCTGGTCACGTAAATCGTTGGCATATTCACCCGAACCGGATTCAATTCCCTGAATCTGCTTGTTTAATGCAAAAATGGTCTGCCCCAGTTCATTAATCCGGTTTACGGAATTCTGTACTTCGGTATTCAGCGTTGTCTGATAGTCTTTTAAACTCTCATAGATTTTATTGGATCTGTTTACAAATGCTGATGTATACTGAATTAAAGAGGATCGTGCAACGGTGCTTTCAGGATTCTTGCTTAATTCATTCACTGCGGAATATAAATTTTTCAAGCAGTCCTGATAGGTAACACCCTGCATTTCACCAAAAAGATCTTCTACTTCTTCTACGGCTTTTAAGTTGCTTTCATAGTAACCCAGTCTGCCGTTCTCTGTCCGATACGCTCTGTCGATAAACGTATCGCGGATTCTGCGGATTTCACTGACGGAAACACCGAGTCCGTATTTATCAATTGTATTACTTCTCGTACCAACAGTCAGATACGTCATATCTTCAAACGTAATCTGCTGTCTTGTATACCCCTCTGTATTAATGTTGGCGAGGTTATGTGCTGTTGTATTTAAAGCTGTCTGCGCGCTGTGCAGGCCGGAAACGCCAATATACAGACTTCCCATTCCGTTTGCCATTGTTTCTCCATTTCTGCCCTCATCTGCTTATCCTTAAGCCGGCCGTCCTCCCCTCCGTGGGAAAACCTGTATAAAGTATAAAATTAAATATTACTGTCTTGCATCAAAGCCGCTGACGGTCTGGATTCTCTCCTCGTCATAAGCGTTTTTACTGTAGTTTCCTGTCTGTGGTGTAAGCACTGCATTTTTTGCAATGTTAAGTTCAAACTCAACCATATCCAGTGATTCTTTTGTCAGTAATTTATTATTCTCGTTGATTTTCATCAACTCATTTAATGTCTGTTTAAGCTGTGCATTAACTGCCTCAAGTGCATCATGCTCTTTAGGCTGCTTCTTTAGCACTTCTAAAATATCTTCTAATTTAATGTCTGTTCTTCTTAAATTGAGTACATTGCAGATATCATCTACATTTTCCATACGCTGCTGTTCCAGTTTGTTAATGGCATCAATACGTGCCTGTTCCTGAACCAGAATATCCTGTAACCGCTCAATATCCGCACCGACAATTGCCTTTGTCTTATTATTGGATAACTCCAGCAGTTTTTTATACTCTGCATCTTCCTGTCCAAGTACATCAATAAGTGTATCAATTAAACTTGCCATGAAAGAATCTCCTTAAAATGTTAATGTTGCAATATTCTCAAGCATCTTACCGGCAACTTCCTGCGCACTCACACGATATGTTCCTGCCTCCATTGCCGCTTTTATCTGTGCAACCTTGTCTTCTCTTACTTCCGATGTCCGGCTTACTGCCTCTTTTGCTGTCTGATAATCCTTTGCTGTTCTTGAAATTTCCAGTTTATCACTATATGAAGCAGTACTGCCTCCCTTCTTTGCAGAAGAAGCTGCCCCACTCTGATAAATCCGGTTCACAGCACTGTATGCCTCTACACGCATTGCTGACCGCCTCTCTTTCCGTTTAAACTCTTTTCCTATTCTCATTAAAATGGTTTCAGAAATATTATCGGTACTTTCGGCATATTCCTTAACCTGTTTTTACAATTTTTAAATACAAAAAAAGAAAGAATCACCCTGAATTCTGTATGTATCCTGAGTAATTCTTTCTTTATGCTCTGTAATATAAGATTTATTATTTATCAAGGAATCTCATTCTTGCATTGTCACGATCCCTGCCTGCCCTTGGTGCCGGAGCCGCTGCCGGTGCCTTATACAGATTATCCAGCTTGTTTGCCATCGTTCCTTTGCACTTATCACAGTAACGCCCTGTCTTAATCGTTGCACCACAGCACTCACACTGCAGTCCGATCGGTGAATCATCCGCAAAGCAAAGACGTTCTTCACGCACCCACTGTTCAATCTGCTTGGTGCTGACTTCAAATTTATCTGAAATCTCTGATATACTTGCAACTTTGTTGTCGCGGATATATTCCTTAATTTCCACGAACTTGTCTTCCAGCTGTTTAATACAGCTCGGGCATAAATTACGGTAACTGCCGCCTATATAATTATATAATTTCCCACATTGTCTACAATTTCTAACATCCATAACCAATTCTCCCATTCTGCCGTTCCCGGCATTTTCTTAAAATCCTTTCCCCGCACACAGACATAAAAAATATACTTTCTGTGCGCCCTTTTCATATAAAACTTTTGCGCAGCTGTCTATCGTTGCTCCTGTTGTATAAATATCATCAACAAGTAAAATTTTTTTATATTTTACTACATTTTCTTTTACAAGAAAAGCCCTTTCTACATTTTTTCTTCTTTCCTCGTCATTTAATTCTTTCATTGGAGTTGTTTTTCTGATACGTACCAGAATTTCCGAAGCACAGATTAGATTTAGATTTTTAGAAAGTTCACGTGCAATCAGTTCCGCCTGATTGTATCCTCTTTTTCTTTGTTTAGCTGCATACATCGGCACCGGAAGTACAAGATCGATGTCCCATTTCCGAATCAGCGCACCGCACTGCCGTGCTGCCTGCCTGCCATAAAACGCCGCATACTCCCTTTTATCGTGATACTTAAATTGGTAGATGGACTGCTTTATGCCGTCCGTATAGGCAAATACCGCCACCCCGCGTTCATAGAAATGCCGTTTCACCGTGCAGTCATAGCAAAACTGCTGCGTATCCGTCTTTTTTAACGGTTTGCCGCACTTCATGCAGCGCGGTTCGCCGATATATTCAAGTCTGTCGTCACAATCCGGACAGATTTGTCTTCGTCTGCCCTTTTCAAACCCCAGAACGCCGCCGCAGACCGGACACGCCGGCGGAAACACTATATCCGTCAGTTCTTTGATGCCGGTCTGTGTAAGCTGCTGTATATATTCTTTTAAGTTCTGCGTGTTATTCCGCTTGTTTTTTCCCTGTTTCATTTTCCCCTCTATTTCACAAACGTTCCAATTCTAAATGATGCACAAACTGAATTCATTTCTGAGAAATCTTTGATTTAAAGATTATCCATTTCCTGAATCCGCAGGTCCAGTGAAGAATATCGTTTCTGCTCCGATTCATTTGCCGCCATTTCATGAAAGCAGTCTTCCAGTCCCACCATGCAGACACAGGTTCTCGCCCTTGTCACTGCCGTATATAAGAGATTGCGGTTCATCAGCATGCGCGGTCCCGGAAACATTGGAATCAGCACTGCCGGATATTCACTGCCCTGCGATTTGTGAATTGTAATCGCATATGCCAGCTCCAGTTCATCCAACTGTGTAAAATCATAGTATACAAAACGGTCGTCTTCAAACCGCACCAGCATCTGTTCCGAAAAGAAGTTGATGTCTTCTATCACACCGGTGTCCCCATTGAAAATGCCATTGCCGCGGTCATAGGTAACACCGTAGCGGCTCTTACGCTCCCACTCCAGCTGGTAGTTGTTTTTTATCTGCATGACCTTATCGCCCACGCGGTAAATGGTATCCCCGACTTCTTTTTCCATTTTGTCTGCGGACGGCGGATTTAAGTACTGCTGCATAATCCGGTTTAACCGCTGTGCGCCGACTGCGGATTTTCTCGTCGGTGTCAGTATCTGTATGTCTTTGCGGTCCGCGTGGACATAATCCGGCAGTTTTTCTTTAATCAGTGTACACATCGCCGCAATAATGGCATCGGGATTGTTCCGTTTGACAAACAAAAAGTCTTTGCTGTATTTGTTGAGTGTCACCGGTTCGCCTTTATTAATCTTATGCGCATTCATGATGATTTCGCTCTCTGCCGCCTGTCTGAAAATCTTTTCCAGCTTCACGACTTCAAAGCAGCCCGAATGGATAATATCCTTTAACACATTTCCCGGTCCAACACTCGGTAACTGGTCCACATCGCCCACAAGAATCAGACGTGTTCCGACAGCTATTGCCTTTAGCAGTGAGTTCATAATAGATACGTCCACCATGGACATTTCATCTACAATAATGACATCTGTTTCCAGCGGATTGTCTTCATTTCTTTCAAAATGCATGCCTGTGTTCTGTGAATCGGATGCACTGCCGCAGATTTCAAGCAGTCTGTGAATTGTCTGCGCTTCATATCCGCTTGTTTCTGCCATCCGCTTTGCCGCACGGCCCGTCGGCGCTGCCAGACGGATTTCCAGACCTTCCATTTCAAAATATTTAATAATGGTATTAATAGTTGTTGTCTTTCCCGTTCCCGGTCCGCCCGTAATAACCATCAATCCATTTAAAACAGCCTTATGAACCGCCTGTTTCTGGATATCATCAAGAATTATGTCGTTTTTTTCTTCGATTTGCGCGATTCTCTGGCCGATTTCCGCTTCATCCTGCGAATACGGGATATTCAGTTCGATCAAATGCTTGGCAATAGAAGCCTCCATATAATAATACATCGAAGCATAAATGCACTTTTCGCCAGACGCATTTTCACGGACAACAATTTTTTTATCAATTGCCATATCCATGATATGGCGCTCCATATCACGAATATCTATTAACAGCAGCGCTGTAACCCCCTGCTCTAATTCTGTCCACGGCAGATAGATGTGTCCCTGTCCTGCCGCCTGTGTCAATACATACAAAATCCCACTGCGGATTCTGAAATCCGAATCTACTTTAATGCCGGCCTTTGCCGCAATTTCATCAGCCGTTTTAAATCCGATGCCGTCAATATCGTCTGCAAGTCTGTAAGGATTCTGCTTAATAATTGTATATATTTCCTGTCCGTATCTGGAATAAATTTTACCCGCAATTCCCATGCTGATGCCATAGTCCTGTAAAAACATCATGGCTTTACGCATGTCGCGTTTATCGACAAGCTGAGCTGCGATATCCATCGCTTTTGTAAGACTGATGCCTTTAATCTCCGCAAGACGTTCCGGTTCTTCTTCCATAATGCGGAAGGTGTCATCCCCGAACTCTTTTACAATCCTCTCAGCCATTTTTTCACCAATGCCTTTGATGGCACCGGATGCAAGATAACGTCTGACCGACTTGGTGTCGTCCGGCGCTTTGAATTCATAAGATTTAATAGAAAACTGCATATCATAGGACGGATGTTTGACAAATCCTCCATTTGCAGTAATAAATTCACCTGCGTTGATGTAACTGAATACACCAACGCAGGTAATCTCTTCACCTTTATAAACCACGTTGAAAACGGTATAGCCGTTGTCTTCATTGCGGTATATGATATTTTCTACAAAGCCTTCAATATATTCTGCTTCGTAATCTAAATTACTCCTCAATTCCGTAATTCCTCTTCATCTGATTATAAAGGGTCTGTGCCAGTCCCAGTCCGCTGCCGTTTTCTGTACTGCACAGTGCTTCAGACAGCTTTGACACCATCTGGTCACCAAAATAGCTGGACATGGTACTCATTCCGGAATCACTGCTGTCAGAAGACAGTCCAAAAATAGAAGCATAGCTGTTATCATCATCACTGCTGTCTACTTTTGCCATTTTAAGCATGGATTTTACCATCTGTTCTGCAAAATATTCTTCAAAATCCTTGCAGACTTCCATGAGTTCATCGCTGGAAGACGTAGATAAATCCTTATTATTTAATGTGCTTTCAAGCGCACTTGTTGTTGAATTGGTATAGGTACCGTTTAAATATGACGAATTTAATCCGCTGATTGTATCGCTCATATGTACACCTTTCCTCCCCGGCATTAAACTGCCGCACCGCTGCTTTTACTTATCGCTTCAGATTGTTTGCCTGCTCCATCATCGTATCGGATGTGGTAATTGCCTTTGAGCATAATTCATAGGCTCTCTGCGCTGTAATCAGATTTACCATTTCTGTTGCTACATTGACATTAGAAGCTTCCAGATATCCCTGCTTTAAGGTACTCTTTTTGCCTACCTCATCGATATCTTCATTTAATGCAATACCGGATGCTTCCGTTTCCATTAAAAGAGAATCTCCTGTCTTATCAAGACCTGCCGGATTGGCAAACTGGAATAATCCAATCTTTAAACCGATTGCCGTCGGATTGTTGTTATTTTCTTCACTTGGATATAATAAATTACCGTCGCCGTCTACTGTAATCTTTGTCGGGTCATATTCCGGTCCCAGCACCAGTTCATTACCGTCTGAGCTTAATACCGGAAGACCTTCTGATGTACAAAGCATATAGCCTTCTGTTGCAATTGAGAATCCAAAGTTACCGTTTCTTGTGTAATAAGTCTGTCCATCTTCACCGACTACACCGAAAAAGCCATTTCCTACGATTGCAAAATCCGTGTCACTATCTGTTTTGTTGACAGAACCCTGTACATACTGTGATGTTACAGCAGATACTCTTGAACCTAAACCAACCTGTGCATTAACCGGCTTTGTTTCACCGTTTGCAGATGTGGTCTTTGCCTGTAACTGCTGATATAAAAGGGATTTAAAATGTGTTGTTTCCATCTTGTATCCTGTTGTATTTACATTTGCAAGATTATTGGAAATCGTATCTACATTTGTCTGCTGTGACGTCATGCCTGCTGCTGCCGTCCATAATGATCTTACCATATTCTTCTCCATTCCGTAATCAATACCGGTGATTTTACCGGCAGCTTACTACCATAATATTAATGTCTTTTAACCCGGGCCTTATTATAATTCTGACATTGTCACCATTTTGCCAAGCATTTCATCAATTGCCTGGATGACTTTCTGTCCGCTTTCATACTCTCTTGCAACCGCAATCATGTCCACCATTTCTGATACGACATTAATATTAGAAGCTTCTAAGTAGCCCTGCTGTACGGTTGCCGTACAATCCTGTTCGGTTGCACCATCCACCGCACGGTACAGATTTTCACCGTATTCTTCCAGATAGTTATAATCTTCAAAATCAACCAAGGCAAATGTATCTACATACTGTCCGTCTGCAAAAATATTCCCCTGTGAATCAACAGATAATTCATTCAAATCTGTCGGAAGCTGGATTCTTCCGCCTTCACCTAAAATATAATCGCCGTCTTTTGTCACAAGATAGCCTTCTGAATTCATCTGAAATGCGCCATCTCTGGAATACATTGTGCTTGTTACACCGTTCTTATTGGTGAACTCTACCGAGAAAAAGCCCTGTCCTGCCAGTGCAAAATCATAGGTGTTGTTCGTTGCCTGTAACGAACCCTGCTCCCAGTTTCTGTATGTTTCCCCAATCTTTGCACCCAGACTGACTGAACCGATATTCTGGTTTAAATGTCCGACTGTTGCATCTTTAATCTTGATGGCATACATGGAATCAAATGCCTGTGTTGTACAGCCCTCTGCTTTAAAGCCTGTCGTTGTTGCATTTGCAAGGTTGTTGGAAATCACATCCAGTCTTTTCTGGGAATTCACCATTCCTGTGTACCCTGTGTAAAGCCCCTTTACCATTTCTTTCCTCCTCCGCTCACTTCTTATTTTGCTGATAATTATTTATCATCTCTGTATCCTGCAAGGAATTCAATAAACTTACCGGTTCCGATTGCAACTGCTGTCATCGGGTCTTCGGCTGTCATTGTATGGATTCCTGTCTTTGATTCAATCAGTTCTTCAAGTCCCTGTAAAAGGCTTCCGCCGCCTGTCAGGACAATTCCTCTGTCTGCAATATCGGAAGCTAATTCCGGTGGTGTCTTTTCCAGTACACTGTGTACGGCTTCAACAATCTGGGATGTTGCTTCTTTTAATGCTTCCTGTGTTTCTTCTGACGTTACCTCAACCGTCTTTGGAAGACCTGTTACAAGGTTTCGACCTCTTACGTTCATTGTTGCAATCTCAGTTCTCGGATAAGCTGAACCGACTTTTATCTTAATATCTTCCGCAGTTCTTTCACCAATCAGAAGATTGTGTTTCTTTCTCATATATCGGACGATTGCTTCATCAAAATCATCACCGGCAATCTTAATGGAGGTGCTGACTACTGTACCGCCTAAAGAAATAACCGCGATATCTGTTGTACCACCGCCGATATCAACAATCATGTTACCGCAAGGTCTTGAAATATCAATCCCTGCACCGATGGCAGCTGCAATCGGTTCTTCAATGATTGCTACTTCTCTTGCACCAGCCTGAAGTGTTGCATCTTCTACCGCCTTCTTTTCTACTTCTGTAACACCTGACGGTACACAGACACTGATTCTTGGCTTCTTTAACATTCTCTTGCCGATTGCCTTCTGGATGAAGTACTTTAACATTTTTTCAGTTACTCTGTAATCAGAAATAACACCCTGTCTTAACGGTCTTACCGCTACAATATTACCCGGTGTTCTTCCTAACATCAGACGTGCTTCTTCGCCGATTGCCTTAATCTTGTTGGTATCTCTGTCAAATGCTACTACTGACGGTTCTTTTAAAACAACGCCTTTCCCTTTTATATAAACCAGAATACTGGCTGTACCCAAATCTACTCCGATATCGGTTGATAACATATGAATCCCCTTTCCGATGTTCTTCATTCTATCTATGTTCGTTTTTCTTATTTTCTTCATTTCTATATATATGTAGACAGTATAACGCAGTCTAAACATACATAGTAGAATACCATTATATACAACATTTTGAAAATTTAAAAGAGCTAAATGAAATTTTTTTTATTTTTTCCTATTAAAATACTCTTTAAATTCGTCCAGCGCTTCGCCAAACTTATTAGACGTTGCGGACGGGAAGCTGTTTAACATGGAATTTTTGAATTTGCCGACCTTTTCCTTTGCCGCATCCAGTTCCAGTCTTAAGCGTTCCGCACGTGCTTCCTGCATACTGAAAAATTCACGGCTTCTTTCATTATTCTTATCCGTAAATACTTCTTTTGCATCGTTTAAACGCTCTGTCAGTTCTGACAGTTCATTTTTAATTCTTGTTTCATACGTGAGCAGCTTCTGGAAATCCAGCGCCTTTTTAAACGCATCAACCGTATCCACGGATGCCACCGCAATGATAAAAAATAATCCAACTCTTAATATATTTGCCGGAACGGAAGCCACCAGTGCCGCAACCGGAATATGCACAAAACAGACCAGCAATACCGTCAGCACGCCCCAGAATAAGGATGAGGTCAGACAGATATAGCCGTGAATCTGAAACTTTTTATTGCTGTAATCCCAGTAGCGCATGTTAAACATCATTTCCATCAGTACCCCTGTGACATATTCCAGCGCCGTTGCACCGATTGTACCACAGATGTATACTAAAACATAATTATCCTTTGCCCAAAGTGTTGATAACAGCATGATTACCGCTCCCGAACCGTACAGTGGCAGCATCGGACCTTTTAAAAAGCCTCTGTTTGTCAGTTTGCGCTTGTTAAAGGATACAATGGCGGATTCAATGCACCACCCTAAAAAGCTGTAAATAAAAAAGAATGCAATCCACTCTGTAATACTATAATTTTCAATCATACAATTCCTCATTTCTTCATTTTTAAATGCATTTCTATCAAATTTATACAGGATACGGCGAGGCCTACTCCGTAAATACAGTTTCACATCTGCCCTGCGGCAGCTTACTTTTTCTTAAAAAACAGACTTTATTTAAAAACAGTATAAGCCGACAATGGATGGTTTGTCCATAGCCGGCTTATATCTTCCCTCTGGCTTTCTTTATTCTTCCAGAATTTCCCGTTGTTTATTCCTGGATTTCAGGATATTTTACAAATACATTTTTAATGCATCTACACGGTCAAGTTTTTCCCATGGCAGATTCAGGTCGTTGCGGCCGAAATGTCCGTAGCTTGCTGTCTGCTTGTAGATCGGTCTTCTTAAATCAAGCATCTTGATAATACCTGACGGTCTTAAATCGAAGTTTTCACGGATGATTTCTACAATCTTATCTTCGCTTAACTTCCCTGTTCCGAATGTTTCCACGCGGATAGATGTCGGCAGTGCAACACCGATCGCATAAGATAACTGGATTTCACATCTGTCTGCAATACCTGCGGCAACGAGGTTCTTTGCTACATATCTTGCGGCATATGCTGCGGAACGGTCTACCTTTGTGCAGTCCTTACCTGAAAATGCACCGCCGCCGTGTCTTGCAACACCACCGTAAGTATCAACGATAATCTTACGACCTGTCAGACCGCTGTCACCGTTTGGTCCGCCGATTACGAAACGTCCTGTCGGATTGATATAAATTTTCGTGTCATCATCTACCATACTGTTGTCTACAATGGCATCAATAACATACTTCTTGATATCTGTATGAATCTGTTCCTGTGAAACTTCCGGTGCATGCTGTGAAGATACAACGATGGCATCCAGTCTTACAGGCTTGTTGTTTTCATCATATTCCACTGTAACCTGTGTCTTTCCGTCCGGTCTTAAATAAGACAGTGTACCGTCTTTTCTGACCTTTGTCAGCTGTCTTGCAAGCTTCTGTGCAAGTGCTGCGGAATATGGCATATATTCTTCTGTTTCATTGGTTGCATAGCCAAACATCATACCCTGATCGCCTGCACCAATGTCATCTGCATCCGGATCAATGCCTTCTTTTGCTTCAAGTGCCTTGTCAACACCCATTGCAATATCCGGTGACTGCTTGTCAAGTGCCACCATAACGGCACAGGTATTACCATCGAAGCCTTTTTCAGAGCTGTCATAGCCGATTTCTACTACGGTATCTCTTACAATCTGTGCAATATCTACATTGGCCTTTGTTGTAATTTCACCCATAACCATCACAAATCCTGTATTGGTTAATGTTTCACAGGCAACTCTTGAATATGGGTCCTGTGCATATAATGCATCCAGTACTGCATCAGAAACCTGATCGCAGATTTTGTCCGGATGTCCTTCTGTTACTGATTCTGAAGTAAATAATCTTTTCTCCATGAATTCTTTCTTCCTTTCTTTCCTCGGGCTTTTTATGTCCCTGTAAACTGTTAAACGCTGCTTCTGGTACTTCTCCTGAAACTGAAAAACGAGCCCCTCAGACAGGACTCGTAATCTATGTAAGATCCGTAATCCTCTTATTGTTCGACCTGCCGCAAAAGCAGGATAGTCGCTCAGGTTGGCACCTTCCATATCTTACCATATGGGGTTGCCGGGCTTCATCGATCCTATGTATCTCCACCGCTCTAAATAAGGGACATCTTAAATTATTCAGTTAATCATTCATACGTATGTATATTACACAATCTATGGGCATTGGTCAAGTACTTTTTATTGACTTTTTATCCCCTCAACCATATAATGAAGCTACCGGAAAATTTATACTTTTGTAAAGGAGATTTCAAGGATGATCGACAATACACAGAAGAAAAATATTTTTATTTTTGATGCCGCTGAAGGCATGGTTTTATCACAGGATATTATGACTTCCACCGGTCATCTTATTGCTGCAAAAGATACCGTTTTGACTTTAGATATGATTGCAAAAATCTCTGAGTACAATGTCTTAAAAATTAATGTATATGAGGAAGCTGCCGCACAGCCTGAGCAGCCGGAAGTTCTGGAACAGATGACTTACTATGAAAAAATTAAGCAGAGCCAGAATTTCGAACATTTTAACGAAACTTTTATTGATGGTATTAATGATTTGAAGACAGAATTAAATGACATTGTCATTAACCACGAAACAATTGATACGACTGCGCTGTTAAAGAATACCGAAAAAATTCTTGCAGAATATACGAATACTCTCCAGATTTTCGATATGCTCCACTGTATGCGTGATATGGACGATTTAACATATGTCCACTGCATTAATGTTGCTATTATTGCCTCCATTCTTGGAAAATGGCTCGGCTATTCTGAGGAAGATGTAAAGGTGCTGACTTTATGCGGTATTTTACACGATATCGGAAAGCTTTTAGTTCCAAATGAAATTTTAAGCAAACCGGACCGGCTGACCGCTAACGAATATGCCATTATTAAAGAGCATGTCAACTTAGGCTATCAGATTGTAAAGGATGCCGATATTGATGAGCGTGTTAAATCTGCAATTTTACTACACCATGAGAAATGCGACGGTTCCGGATATCCAATGGGTTTAAAGTCAGAAGACATTCCTGATTTTGCAAAGATTATTACAATTGCAGATATCTACGATGCAATGACCTCTTCCCGCATATACAGAAAAGCCCTCTGTCCATTCCACGTTGTACGGGATATGGAACAGGATGCTTTTACAAAATTTGACCCGAAGTTCAGCCTTCCGTTCTTAAAGAATGTCGCCACTTCTTATATCGGAAATAATGTCAAACTTTCTGATGGCCGCACCGGCGAAGTCGTTTTAATTAACGGACATGCCCTGTCACGCCCGATTGTAAAGTGTGAAGGCAATGAATTTGTAGATTTATCAAAAGAACGCAATTTAGAGATTGTTGCAGTATTACAGTAACTTTTCTCCCTAAACAAAACAGGCCGGTACCGTCTGATGCATCAGACGGTACCGGCTCATTTTATATGCTGTTACTGTTCGTGCAGGTATTTTTCGCGCGTTGCCAATCCGCCGCGGATATGGCGCTCTTTTTTGTTGACATCAAGCACCTTGCGCGCTTCATTTGCAAGCGCCGGATTGATTCGTGTCAGACGCGCCGTCACATCTTTATGTACGGTGCTTTTGCTGACACCGAATTTTCGCGCGGTCTGGCGCACGGTTGCTTTGGTTTCGATAATATATTCCGCCGTCTTTACTGCCCGTTCTTCGATATATCCTTTCATGCAATATCCTAAAGTTTGTTTGTATATCCTATTCGGACAACGGGGAATATATGACTTATTCTTAAAGCCTGCCAGCCACAAAAATGAGGACAGCCACAAAAGAAGTTCTTATTTACAGTTTTGTGAAATATTGTCCTCTACTTTTTGAAGCAATACGAAAAGCTGCTCCGCTTCTTTCTCTGAAAGATTACTGCAATAAATTTTATCGGTTTCTTCAAATATCTGCTGTACTTTTTTTGCGATGTCCGTTCCCTTGTCTGTCAGGGCAATCAGCCATGAACGGCGGCAGTCGGGATTACTTTCCCGTACAAGCAGTCCTGCCTGCTCCATTCGGTCAAGTGTCCTTGACATCGTGGTTACATCTAAAAGGCAGGCATCCGCAAGTTTTTTCTGTGTCATACTGCCTTCAAAAAGCAGTTCTTTTAAAATGCGCGGCTGTCCCTGCCCCACTGTAAGCCCCAATGCGATAAACTGCGGCCGCATTAATCTCTGCCGCAGCACTTCTATCTTAAATAATTCATTCCGAATCTGTTCTTTTTTCATACTTTCCTCTTTTCTATAGATATTTGCGACACCTGCGGCGTAAATATCTGTATGGACGAGTTTACTGGCAATCTACGATAATGGCAATTTGCTTTACCTGAAAGCAAATTGCCGTATGAGCAATCTCTCGCATATGAATTGCTCATACTTCATACTAATCTTCATTCCGCAGGCATTTTAATGCCGTAGGAATCGCGAACTGAATCTATTCAGTTCTGCGATAAAAAGCGGCTTTGTGACGCCTGAGGCACAAAGCGCTGTGTGAAAAATCTTAGATTTAAGGATTTTTCACATTATTCCAATTCAAACTGTCCCGTATACAACCTGTAGTATCTTCCCCGCTGTTCTAACAGTTCCTCATGACTGCCGCGCTCTATGATTTCGCCCTTTTCCAATACCATGATTGCTTTGGAGTTTCGCACGGTTGACAGGCGGTGTGCAATAACAAATACTGTTCTGCCTTCCATAATCGCATCCATGCCCTTTTCAATCAGCCGCTCGGTGCGGGTATCTACAGAACTGGTCGCTTCGTCTAAAATAAGCACCGGCGGTTTGTCAACTGCCGCTCTCGCAATCGCAAGTAACTGGCGCTGTCCCTGCGAAAGATTACTGCCGTCTGCATACAGCATTGTATCATAACCGTCCGGCAGTCTGCGGATAAAGGAGTCCGCATTGGCAATGCGTGCTGCCTCATAAACCTCCTCGTCAGCCGCATCTAACTTGCCGTATCGGATATTGTCCGCAATCGTTCCCGTAAATAAATGCGTATCCTGAATAACCATTGCCAGTGAGCGGCGCAAATCGTCTTTTGCAATCTGCTGAATGTCGATACCGTCATAGGTAATCGTTCCCGACTGGATTTCATAAAAACGGTTAATCAGGTTGACAATCGTTGTTTTTCCCGCACCGGTTGAACCGACAAATGCGATTTTCTGTCCCGGTTTTGCAAAAAGAGAAATGCCGTTTAATACGCGCTTTTTATCGGTGTACCCAAAGACTACATTTTGAAAACGCACATCACCTTTTAATTCAACATAGCGGAAGCCGCCGTTTTCCGGCACTTTCCATGCGTAATCCGGTGTGCTTTGTTCACATTCTGTCAGTGTGCCGTCCGCATTTTTTATAACGTGACATAAATGCACGTTACCTTCGTCCACTTCCGGCTGTTCGTCCATCATGTCAAAAATGCGTTCCGCACCGGAAAGCGCAGACAACAGGAAATTGACCTGCTGGGTAAACTGATTTAACGGCATTGCACTCTGGCGCACATATACCAGATATGCCGAAAGACTTCCCAAATCCATCAGTCCCCGGATTGCAAGCAGGCCGCCCGCGCAGGCAGACACCGCATAATTCAGATAGGAAAGACTGACAATGGTTGGTATCATCATACCGGCAAAGGACAGAGCATTGGTGGACTGCTTTCTGAAATTTTCACTGAGTTCACAAAAACGCGCATAGTCTTTTGCTTCGTGATTGAAGACCTTTTCGACCTTCTGTCCCTCTGCCATTTCCTGTACAAATCCGTTAATTTTGCCGAGTTCCTCCTGCTGCCGGTTAAAATATTTTTTGCTGTGCTTTCCGTTTAAGCGGATAACCACAAACATAACAATTAAAAATACCACAACAATCAGCGACAGCCGGATACTGAGTACCATCATCATTATCACCGTACCAAAAAGCATCATGAAACTCTGGATAATCATTGCAAAGCTGTTGTTCATCGCTTCCTGTACGGCATCGACATCGTTGGTGAAGCGGCTCATTAATTCGCCGTGTGTATGCGCATCAAAATACTGCAGAGGCAGTTTTTGTACATGTGCAAATAAATCACTTCGGATTTCACGGATGACTTTCTGCGAGGTCTTCACCATTAAACGGTTGTATCCGAGCGTTGCCAGCGCGCCGCACAGATACATCACGCCCATTGCCGCAACGGCACGCACCAGTCCGTTTAAATCTCCCGGAACGATAAAACGGTTAATGACCGGCTTTAAAAGATATGTTCCCGTAATATTGGCTCCGGCACTGATAAGTACCAGCAGGGCAACCAGCAAAAAGGACCATTTGTGCATGCCTAAATATACCAGCAGATGCCGGATTGTCTTTTTCGTGTCTTTCGGTCTTTTATATCCTACATATTTTGCCATTATAAATCCGCTCCTTCCTTCTGGGATTCGTAAATTTCCTGATAAATGCGGTTGGAAGCAAGCAGGCTTTCATGTGTACCGATACCGCTTACCCTTCCGCCGTCCAAAATAATAATCTGATCCGCATGGCGCACGGAAGATATGCGCTGTGCAATAATAATTTTTGTCATATCAGGCAGTTTCTCTGCAAGTCCTTCGCGGATTCTGCTTTCTGTCGCCGTATCAACCGCGCTGGTTGAATCGTCTAAAATCAGTACCTTCGGCTTTTTTAAAATGGCTCTTGCAATGCAGAGGCGCTGTTTCTGACCGCCGGACACATTGACACCGCCCTGTCCCATTTCGGTCTGATAGCCGTCCTGCAGGCGGTCAATAAATTCATCGACACAGGCAATTTTGCAGACTTCTTCAAGTTCCGTCATGGAAGCGTTTTCATCGCCCCATTTTAAGTTATCAAGCATTGTTCCAGAAAACAGTGTATTTTTCTGAAGTACCATAGCAATCGCATCTCTTAAATGCTGCATCGGATAATTTCTGACATCAACGCCGTCCACCTTTACCGTTCCCCGCACGGTATCATAAAGACGCGGAATCAGCTGGACAAGCGTGGTTTTTGCCGCACCGGTCTGACCGATAATTCCTACTGTCTGACCGGCTTTAATATGAAATGATACATCGGAAAGCACATATTCTTTTGCTTCTTCCTTATATTTAAACCACACATGGTCAAATTCGATTTCGCCGCGCTCTACGCTGATGTCCTTTGCATTTTCATCGGTCAAATCTATTTTTTCATCGATGACCTCAAGGATACGCGCGCCGGATGCCAGAGAACGTGTCATCATTAAAAATACGTTGGACATCATCATCAGTGAATTTAAAATGAGCAGGACGTAGCTTAAAAATCCGGTCAGTTCGCCGATACCGAGCCTGCCCTCATGAATCAGATAACCGCCGAATAACAGCAGGGACAGTATTGTTGCGTACATAACAAACTGCATGGCAGGCATATTTAACACGGCAATGCCAAATGCTTTTTCGGATTCTTTTTTCAGATTAAGATTTGCTTCTTCAAATTTTGCGATTTCGTAATCGCCCCGCACATAGGCTTTGACTACACGGACTGCCGTCAGATTTTCCTGAATCGTGCGGTTCATGCGGTCTATCGCAAACTGCATTTTGGAATAGAGCGGACGTACATTTACAATAATGGAAATGAGTAAAACGGCAAGTACCGGCAGTGCCACGAAAAATACAAGCGCCAGTGTTGAATTAATGGAAAATGCCACGCCCGTTGCAAAAATCAGCATGACCGGACTTCTGCCAAACGGACGCATACCGGTTGAAACGGCATTCTGAATATTCGTGACATCGCTTGTTAAACGTGTCACAATCGACGATACCCTGAAATGGTCGATATTGGCAAATGAATACGACTGCAATTTTTCGTATTCGGCTTCACGCAGGTTTGCGCCCAGTCCCTGACCGGCAAGCGCCGCAAAACGGGCGCTTCCGATGCCAAGCACCAGTGCCGCCGCCGCACAGAGTACCATTTGAAATCCTTTTTGATAGATGTATCTTTCATCGCCTGTCGCAACACCGGTGTCAATCAAATCCGCCATAATCATCGGAACCATTAACTCCAGCACCGCTTCCACCGCGATGCAAAACAATGCCAGAAAGGCATATTTCTTATACTGTTTCATATAAGAAAAGATTCTCTTTAACATTTATTGCACCTCCAACTGTTGTATGTGCAATAATTGTAGATTCAAGTTTTTGGAATGTCAAGAGGATTTTTGCAACTTTTCCAACCTTTTTTATAAATTTCATTCTATATATTGTGCATCGCTTTACCCCTTAAAATACAAAAAGATGAAACTCTGCGCTACATTCTTGCAAAGTTTCATCTTTTAATTTCTATACCACTTCCTGTTCACTCCCCGGAGCTGCCACACCTTCCCCGTCCCATGTGCAGGAATAAGCCGAAGTTAAATGGACGAGCGCTGTGGCATTTCCGGTGCAGGATACACCTCTTCACCTTTTTCTGTATTGCAAAGTGACACTGATTTACGGAACAAAATAATGCCTGCTACAAATAAAACTGCAATCATACCTACACCGGCGTTGATGTTTCCGGTTATCTGCGATACAAGGCTTACAATCGTTGTTCCCATAAATGATGCGCCTTTTCCGCAGATGTCCATCAGTCCGAAATATTCTCCGGACTTTTCGGCAGGAATGATTTTTGTAAAATATGAACGGGACAACGCCTGAATTCCACCCTGAAACATTCCAACCAGTACCGCAAGTATCCAGAACTGAATCTGGCTCTTTAAAAATACGGCAAAGATTGCAATTCCAAGATAAGCAAAGATACACACGGTAATCAGGCGGCAGGTTTCCATTCTGCCGGATAATTTTCCGAAAAGTATTGCGCACGGAAATGCAACAATCTGCGTAACAAGCAGTGCCAGTAAAAGTCCTGTGCTGTCCAGCCCCAGTGCAGAGCCGTATGCCGTTGCCATGTCGATAATCGTGTATACACCGTCTATGTAAAAGAAAAATGCCAGCAGAAACATAAAAATATGTTTTTCTTTGCGGATATTGCCAAAGGTCTGTCCCAGACGGCAGAAGCTTTCTTTTACCGCGTGTTTCTGCTTTTCCACATAAAATTTCTGTTCATAGCCTTTTAACAGCGGAAGCGACATCACAAGCCACCAGACGGCAATGATTAAAAAAGCGGCTCCCATTGCCATTTCCATGCTGATACCGATTTTTCCGCTGCCAAGCACAAGCACCAGACAGACAATAAACGGCACACAGCTTCCGATATATCCCCATGCATACCCTGCCGAAGAAACATAGTCCACGCGGTCTTCGTCTGTCACATCACCAAGCATGGAATCATAAAAAATCAGGCTGCTTGAAAATCCGACTTTTGCAATAATGTAAATAACCAGAAATAACAGCCAGCCCTTTGCCAGACCAAGCAATGCGCAGCCAATCACACCGGTTAAAATCGCCCCCGTAAAAATCAATCGGTAAAATTGTCGCAATCAGCAATGTAAATGCTGAGTTTCCCACGTCATACAAAATCCAGTTTCTTTCCTTTTTTGTTAATTTCTTTCCCATTTTCTTCTCCATTTCTAAGTGATATACGTTCTGCCGTTTGTTTACCCGCACATTTCCAGCGGTTCATCTTTTTCTTTTCCGCCAAAGGTCAGACCATACCGCTTATCGAACGGAATTTTTCCCGATGCGCTGTCCTCATACTCATCAATTAACCGCTCCGCCAGCTTTTCGGCATCGCGGTAGAGCTGCATCAGCATCTGGGTACTGTCCGTGCATTGCGGATTTTCGCTGTAATTGACTAACAGACCGTGCATTTCCTTATAATTTCCCGTTGCCTTTAACAGACCGTAAATCAAAAAACGCTTAAAATAGGATGGAGCTATCAAAAGTTTATTATTGGTAATCATGCCCTGTAATGCCTGCTCTGCCTGCTGTGGCGTTACATTTTTATAAAACAGACTGATAACCTCGGCATTTTTCAAAGTAGGATGAATATGCCCCGTCAGATTGTGTGTCAGCGGATTAAACCCGTCCGTCAGCATTAATTTACGGTCGAATTCCACTTCGATTTCCGTATGGCTGACCCCGCTTTCCGCAATTTTTTCATCAATGTAGCCGTGACAGCTGACGTCCAGTGCAAAATGACAGCAGAAGCCGTAAATATACGCTTCACACGCTTCCTTATTTTCCGCTTTCTGCATCACCAAGGATGCCTGCCTGAAAAATTCAATGCCCGGACGGTCATGCATCGCATATCCGACATGATTGACCGGATTTGCAAAGAGCGGCTTGTAATAAAACAAAATATCCGGTCCATGCAGTCCGATATCATATAATTCCTTGTACTTTTCTATAATTTGTTTGGGCTTTCCTGTGAGATTACGATAAACCTCCTGCCCCATTCTGTAATGTGCATATGTTGATGGCATATTTCCTCCATTCCGCAGGCATTTCAATGCCGAAGGAACCGCGGACTGAATTTATTCAGTTCTGCGATAAAAGCAATTTGTGCTGCCTGCAACACAAATTGCTGTATGAACAAGCTTACGTTTATGGCTTGTTCATACTTTCCTCTTTTCCGAGCGACCTTGTTGCGAGGTGGCAATGAGAAACTCGCGCAGGCGATTTCTCATCTGCCAACAGTGTTGTTTGTTTTCGCTCTTTATATTATTTAGTTTATCTCAAATTTTGTAAAATTTACTACCTTATTACAATAAAATATCCGTAAATTTTTTTTAAATGTATGTAAAAAGGCGAAAAAAATATCTTCCCTGCCGGTTTTACCCGGTAAGGAAGATACTTTTTACACGCTCATCGCCGTTCTGCCTTTGCGCGTGCTTTTTTCCAGCCGCTTACAGCAGTAAATAAATGCCGGTATCAGAAAGATGTCGGCGGCTATCCATGCACACGGATTGGCAAGACATGCACCGGTGTAGCCCGTTTTCGGCACAAACAGGACTGCAGCAAAGGTTCTTGCCGCCATTTCAAATACGCCTGCAAGAATCGCAAATACTGAAAAGCCCATACCCTGTATGCAGAAACGCACAACATTGACAAAGGTCAGTGGAATATAAAACAGCGCACTATATAAAATAAACTGATATGTCAGATGAATGATTTCCACTTCATTTGCATCAACAAACAGCAGGGCGATGTAATCGGCAAAGAAATACAGCAGTATCAGCGCACCCACGCTGTAAACCGCACCGATAATGCCTGCTGCACGGATTCCTTTTCCAAGGCGCTTTAATTTGCCCGCACCGACATTCTGCCCGCCGTAGGTTGCCATGGTGGAACCGAGCGCATCAAACGGACAGCACGTAAATGTAAAAATCTTACTGCCGGCGGTCATCGCCGCTACATACGTTGCACCGAGCGTATTGACGGCGGTCTGCAAAATAACACTGCCGATTGCCGTAATCGAATACTGAAGCCCCATTGGAATCCCGTTCATGCAGAGATTAATCATATACCGTTTTCCCGCCCTGCGGTCTTTTGCCGAAAGCTTTAAAACCTCGAAGCGTTTATTCATATAAATCAGACAGGCAACACCCGATACAAGCTGTGAAATATCGGTTGCCACAGCTGCTCCCGCGACACCGATTTTAAGTCCCTGAATCAATACAAAATCCAGAATAATATTTAACACTGCCGAAAACACCAGAAAGATGACCGGCGTCTTGCTGTCGCCCAGTGCACGGATAATGCTGGATACAATATTATATAAGAATACGGTCGGAATCCCGGCAAAAATAATGACAATGTACGCATACGCATATTCATAAATGCTCTCCGGCGTGCGCATTACCGTCAGAATATTCCGGCAGAAAAAGACGGAAAGCGCCGTCAGCACAATCGAAAACACAACGCTTAATAAATAGCCGTTGTATACATAGCGCCTGAGCTGTTCATATTTCTGCGCACCAAACTGCTGTGCCACGGGAATGGCAAATCCACCACACACGCCCATGCAGAAACCAATAATCATAAAGTTGATACTGCTTGTTGCACCGACACCTGCCAGCGCATCAACCCCCAGTGTTTTTCCTACAATCATCGTATCCACCAGATTATAAAACTGCTGGAACAGCATACCAAACAGCATCGGTATGGAAAATCCCAGAATCAGCTTCATCGGTGAACCCTCTGTCATATTCTTTGTCATGAGAAACCTCCGTAATTACTTGATAAACACATTCTGTACAGAATCATCAGCTGTTTTGTTCAATGCACCGGATAAATGCTTCTCCGTACCGCGCAAATTTATTTTCACCGACACCGTTGACATCAAGCATTTCCTGCTGTGTATGCGGCATTTTATGACACATGTCAATCAGTGTCTTATCCGAAAAGATAATGTACGGCGGTAAATTTTCTTCTCTTGCAAGTGTCAGACGCAGCTGCTTTAACGCACCAAAAAGCGCAAGCTGCTTTGGCGAAAGCGTATCGGTTGCACGGCTTTTTGCCGTTTTGACCTTTGCCTCTGCCATTTTTTCCGTCCGTTCTGACCAGCGGATTGAAAAAGAAGCGCCCTCATCTAAAAGTTCTTCGCATGTTTTATCCAGCTTGATTATTCTATAGATGTCCGGCGTTTCTGTCAAGTACCCTTTTAAAAGCAGTTCTTCTGCAACCGCCTTTAGCTGCGCTTCGCTTGTTTTGCTCTGGATTCCGAAGGTTTCATAGCGGCTGACACCGTAGCTTTTTAACTTTGCGGTATTTGAACCTCTTAAAATGCCAATAATCACTCCCATTCCATACCGCTGTCCGCTCTCCCGGATACAGGCAATCATATCCCTGCAAAGCACCGTAACGTCTTTTTCTTCAAAGGAAGCATTGCAGTTGCCGCAGTTGCCACATTCCCTGCGGTTTGTATACTCCCCGAAGTAATTGAGCATATATTCCCGCAGACATTCTTTGGTTGCACAGTAAAAACGCATTTTATTTAAACGACGGATATCATTTTCTCTGATAACGTCTAAATCATCCTGCGTAAATTCAGTATTCTGCCCTTTCTGTTCAATCAGAAATTCATGAATAACCACATCCTGCGGCGAATAAAACAAAATGCACTCGGCAGGCTCACCGTCACGTCCGGCACGCCCCGCCTCCTGATAATAATTCTCAATACACGCGGGCATATTGTAATGCAGGACAAAACGCACGTTGGATTTGTCAATACCCATGCCGAATGCGTTGGTCGCCACAATCACCTGCGCCCTGTCGTAGATAAAATCCTCCTGGCTTTCTTTGCGGGTGTCATTGTCCAGACCCGCATGATAGCGCGCCGCAGCAATGCGGTTTTTACGCAGCATCAGATATACATTGTCCACATTTTTTCTTGTAGAACAATAGATAATACCGCTCTCGCCCTTGTGTTTTTCCAGATAATCCAGAATTTCGGCATCCTTCTGCTTTGTTTTGCGCACTTCAAAATACAGATTTTTCCTGTCAAATCCGGTGATTAATACTTCCGGATTCTGCAGTCCTAAAATACACTGGATATCTTCTTTAACCGTCTGCGTTGCCGTTGCCGTAAATGCACTGACAACGGGACGTTTCGGAAATCGCTTTATCAGATTGACAATTTTTAGATAGCTCGGTCTGAAATCCTGTCCCCACTGGGAAATACAGTGCGCTTCATCGACTGTAATCATGGAAATGTCGGCATTCATGACAAATTCCAGAAAGCGGTCGGTTTCAAGGCGTTCCGGTGCAACATATACAATTTTATACCGCCCGCACATTGCATTGTAGAGTGCCTTTGTAATCTGTGTTTCCGTCAGGGCGCTGTTTATATATGCCGCATGGATTCCGGCATCATTTAATGCTTTCACCTGGTCAATCATCAGGGAAATAAGCGGCGATACCACTACCGTAATTCCCGGAAACATCAGCGCCGGAACCTGATAGCAGATCGATTTTCCCGCGCCGGTCGGCATAATGCCCAGTACGTCCTGCCCCCGCAGAATCGCATCAATAATTTTTTCCTGGCCTTCCCTGAAACTGTCATAACCAAATACCTTCTTTAATACTTCTAGTTTTTCCAAAATCTTCCTCATTCTGCCGCAAGGGCGGCTTTTACTTCGTCTGTAATCTGTGCGCCGCCATTTTCCTGCCATGACCGCACAAAAATATCAAAATATTCCGGCGGTTCTTCGCCGCAGATGATTTTTAAATAGGCTTCTTTTTCATTTTCCTTTAATTTCCACCACTCCGACTTCATGGTTTTAGTGGTTTTAAAATACAAAGACGGTACTGTAATCACCGAGCCTTCCCGGATTGCCTCACACGCCTTAATCCGTGTCATATACGCCGCCCACGCATCGGTTCCCGCGAACTCTTTATTTTCCATATAATTTTTACATGCAGTATAATAAGACTTTTCAAGCAGCTTTAAATCGTCTTCCTGCTTTTCGCCGGAAAAAACTGCCGCAATATCCTCATAGCACAGCTCCAGCGCATTGTTATAATCCACATTGATTGCCAGCGGTCTTGCCGTGGGTTCTACATTTAACTGATAATATTTTTCAAATTCTTCGGACGAATCACACTCATAGCGGATTTTGTCAAACATTACACTGATCATCTTCGCGGCAATTTCAGGGTGTTCGTAACCCTTCCTTACAACCACATATTTATATGCCGGATTCTGGCTGTGATACGAGGTATTGCCCTGCGCATCCGTCGCTATCAGATACGGCTGCCAGTCCGGCTTTTCAGACTGCGCTACAGCACTGACCGCAGATGCCAGCGGATTATTTGCCGCCCACCACGGTCCGAAAAACGAGCCGCATTTTCCCTGTTCTATCATTTCAATCAGATTCGATGTTGTATGTATCAAAAAATTTTTTTCAAGGATTCCTTCATTATAAAGTGTATGCACATATGAAAGCGCCGCTTTGGCTTCGTCTGTCACCGAACCGTATACCACCTCGCCGTCATCATCTGTAATCCACTGCTTTGGGTATGCTCCATAAGAAGCAAAAATCAAATCAAGCAGATATTCACTGCTGTAGCCGCACTCGCCTGCAATCTGTGTATCACAGACCAGTCCCACGGTTTCTTCCCCACCCATTTGATTATCTATAAACTGACGTACAATTTCAACCACATCTTCTATGGTCTGCGGTGCCGAAAGTCCCAGTATATCCATCCAGTCTTTCCGCAGCCACACAAGGTTCGGTCCGTCCGTAATATTCGTTTCGGGCAATGCCATAATTTTACCATCAAATGTCACGCTGTCTATCAGGTCTTCGCCGTAGCTGGCATACATTTCACGTATTCTGTCACTGATACAGTTCTGATACGATACCGTCAGGTCTTCTATCATATCATTTTCGATAAGCGTTTCCAAGTCCTCATAATTGCTCACAAGCATAATATCCGGCAGTTCATTCATTGCAATCGCCATGCTCACGTTGGTATCATACTGCTTATCGGCTTCTTCAAAAACATCCCTGTTCTGGACATTAATCACTTCCTTAATATACCGCGTATACGCATTGTCTTCATACGTATCCCCCGCCGGCATATTGGAATTATTCGTGCTTATCATCTTTCCCAGTGTATACACAACCGTTTCGGGATACGCGCCAAACGGCGTGGATACCGCAGCCTGCATCTGCTCTGCATATTCCTGCCGCGAGGACAAAACACGATTAGCCGGGCTGTTACACCCGGCTAAAATCCCGCCCGCAGCTCCCGCCGCCAGCAGACACAAACAAAATTTTTTAAATCCTTTTATCATTCCACACACTCCAAAACCGAGTCATCCTCTGCAAAAAGCCCTGTCACGTCACTCTCTCGCAGGCATTTCACAGAAATCAGCCGCCAAACCTTCCGTCTACACAGGCTATTTCACAAAGATAAGCCGAAGTTAAGCGACAGCGGTGAGGCGTTCTTTGTGAAACACCCACGCCGCAACCGTCACAGGCTTTTTGCAGAGATAAGCCGAAGTCAAGTAACACGTTGAGGCGTTCTCTGCAAAAAGCCCTGCCACTACCCTTTGACCGCTCCCGACATGCTCTCATTATAACACTTCTGCATGAAAATGAACAGCACTGCAATCGGAATTGAGATGCAGACTGCTCCTGCGGCAAAACAGGTGTACCAGCTGTCTACATATTCCTTTTCAAGCATCTGCCACAGACCAATTGCCACCGTATAATAATCGGCATTGGCACGGCATATTACTCTTGCAAAGATGAAATCCACCCATGGTGCGATAAAGGTCGTGAGCACCGTGTATACTATAATTGGCTTACTAAGCGGTATAGTGATTTTTGTAAACACCTGCCATTTCGTAGCACCATCCAACATAGCCGCTTCATCAATCGTTTTGGGAATTGTATCAAAAAATCCTTTTGCAATATAAAACTGAATGCCGGACGAACCGGAGTAAACCAGTATCAGTGCCACGCGAATCATGGAGCCTTCTGAAAGTCCAACTGCTTTTAAAATATAGTAAACCGCAATCATCGCCATAAAGCCCGGAAACAGTCCGAGTATCATTGCAATATTCATCATCGGCTTTCTTAAACGAAAGCGCAGACGCGACATGCAATATGCCACGGACAATACAAAAAATGTTGAAATAATGCAGGAACAGATTGCAATAAACAGCGTATTGCCAAACATTCTCGGAAAATTTAAAATTCCGGTATCCGTAAATAATTTGATATAATTGTTAAATGTATATTTTTTCGGAAAAAAGGACGAGGTATAAGCGCCTTTCTGTGCGCGGAAGCTTGTAAGGATAATCCAGAACAGCGGACTGACCCAGATAATTGCAAGCACGCTTAAAAACAGATGCACCAGTATATTGTTGATTTTCTTTTTTCGTTTCATTGAAATCCCTCCTCGTCTTTATAGGATTTCGTCCGTCTGTATACAAGCAGCGAACCGATTGCCAAAAATATAAAGGTCATAATTCCGATAACGGCACCTAGATTGTAATACTGGTAATCCACCGTCATCTTATACAGCCATGTAACCAAAAGGTCTGTTTTGCCCGCGGTATTGCCTGCCAGCACCGGGTCGCCTTTTGTTAAAAGATAAACAATGTTAAAATTGTTGATATTTGCCGTAAATGTCGTAATCAAATATGGTGTTGTCACAAACAGCATATACGGCAATGTAATTTTAAAGAAACGGATTACCGGACCGGCGCCGTCTACTTCTGCCGCTTCGTAAAGCTCCAATGGGATATTCTGTAAAATTCCCGTAACCTGCATCATCGTATACGGAATACCAATCCACAGATTAACAACAATTACCGTTATTCTCGCCCATGCGACGTTAGAGAAAAACGGCAGGGACTTCTGAATCCAGCCAGCATTTTTTAACATTACATTAATAATGCCGTCCTGACTTAGCATACTGCGCATAACAAGCAGTGACACAAACTGTGGAATGGCAATCGACAAAATAAAAATCAACCGCCAAAAGCCTTTGATTTTTGTTCCCTTCCTATTAATAAGCAGCGCCAACAGCATGCCTAAGATGTAATTTAAACCTGTTGCAAATACCGCCCAGACAATTGTCCAGCCAAGCACAGACCAGAATGTTTTTCCGAGCGTTCCGCTTACATCAAACATCTGCCGGAAATTTTCCAGCCCCACCCAGTCAAACAGGACAAGATGGCTGTCTACTTTGCTGTAATTTGTAAATGCCATGGCTATCATAAAGATCAGCGGCAGAATCGTAAAAACTAAAATGCCGCCAACCGGCAGTGTCAGAAGCAGTTTGTGCAGATTTTTATCAAACAGGGACTTAATGTCCTCTGCAAATGTTGTCACCGGCTTATTTTTTTCAATACAGACCTGTGCCTGATACGCACTTTTTACCGCACCTGCCCACACACAGATAAATGCGGCACAAATAAATAAAACTGCAATACCATAAAGTAAAATTAACAGGGAGTTATCTCCCTGAACATATTCATAGACGCCCAGTGTTTCATTCCACACTTCTCCCTGTTCTTTTTCACCAAGGCCCGGCAGTGCCAGAAGGCACTGCCAGCCATAGGCTGCCATAAAGAATAGGAAAGCTGCTTCTGTGAAAAGGAATAAGATTCCTTTGATAAATTGTTTTCTGAGGATATTGCCAAGTCCCATCACAATTGCAGAACTTCTTGTGAGCCAATCTCCCTTTTTGAACGCATTAACCAATTCCATACGCAACCTCCAAACGCTGTGCGCGTTTTATTTCTATTTTACAATTGATGTATTAATCAATTTGTAAAAATCTTCTGTCTTTTCTGCTGCATTATCCAGTGTAATTTCTCCGTTAACAATGGATTTACTGAAGTTCTGTGCCGGTGTCCAGTAATCATTCATACCGGTTACCGTCGGCTGGATAACAGCAGTATTGTTAAAGGTATTATTCTGTGCAGTTACAAGAACATCAGATTTAACCGGCTCTACTGCCAGCAGTTCTGTGTTGCAAGGAATTACACTACGTAAATCATAATGGGACTGCTGTGCTTCCTTACCACCTAAATACTTTGCAAGTGCAACGGCAATCTGCTGGTATTTACAGTTTGGATTCACGGCAACTGCTTTAGAACCTGCAAATGCCTTTAACTGCTTATCCGTACCGCCAATCTTGACTTTCGGAAGCTGTACGGCACCAAAATTATCACCCAAAATTTCTTTTACATTCTTATAATCCCATGAACCTGAAAAATAAGCTGCAACACTGCCGTCACGCAGACCTGCGATTCCGACACCGCCTGCATCGTTTACAAAATTCGGATTGCTGACCATAGATACCATTGCTTTCGTTGCATTTGTACCCTTATCACCTGAAATATCAATTCCTGCTGCATTATCTTTTCCGTCTTTACCAAAATATACACAGTCATTTGCAAGGAAGAATGATGACATATACCAGCCTTCTGTGATATTAAATGCAACCTTGTCCTTTGCAAGCATTGTATCCAGACTCTTCACGTCGCTGTCTGTAAATTTGCTCTTATCGTAATACATAAACCAGGTGTTGGTTGTAAATGGTACACCGTAAACTGCTCCGTCTACCGTAACGGAATCTACAATTGCCTGTGAGTTTGTACTCTTTACGTAATCTGCCGTTTCACCACCAAGCTTTGCTATTGCCTTCGCATCAATTAATGTCTGTAACTGGTCATTTGCAAAGAAATATACGTCGGCTGAATTACTCGGATCCTGCGGAACGGTCTTTCCGGCATCCTGTTCGGAGCAGACACCGTATTCAAATGTAAGATCCCATTCCGGATGTTCTGTGTTGAATTTTTCACACATCGTCTGAAGCCATTTGCCATTCTCGTCTGCCTGATCTTCTGCGCAGCCCCATACGGTAATCGTTGTACTGATTTTTTCAGCCTCTGTGCTTTTCCCCGTATCGGTACTGCCGCCTGTGCCTCCACAGCCTGTCAATGCTGTTACCCCAAGTGCCGCTGCTAAAAATGCGGCTGTCATTCTTCTTTTTTTCATAAAACCCTCCATTCCCCTGCTGTTTTCCTTTAAAACAGCAGAAACATTTTTGATAGTTTTATTATATTAGGTGTTGGAATTTTTTAAAATATCAGATATTTTAGATTCATGTTGATTTTTATTGACGTTTATAAAAAAAGACAGGCACCCTATTCCATGTGCCTGCCGCTTTCTATTACTCTTTAAAACGGATAAATCCGTAGCTTTCCAGATTTCTCATATACTGCACCAGCCGGTTGTAAAGCGGTTCTGCTTTTTCGCCAAAATGCGCTTTCACCTGTTCTGCAATATCGTATACCGTATTCTTTCCGTCCATTAACGGCCAGATAAAATTCCCCATTTCATCCAGATGAATCTGGGAAATCCGCGGCTTTTTAAAAACCACCTGGGCAATTTTGTTAAATACGCCTTTATTTTCCACGTAAACCGTAACTGCACCATTATCTGACACCGTATAGGAATACTGCTCATGATGCACCGGTATAAAATCCAGATAATTTCTTAAATCTTTTTTACTTGTTTTCTTTGCCATTCTTACTCCAAAGTGAGAACTTCAGGATGCACAGAATCATAACAACCATTAATACAACGCCGCCAACAATTCCTGTTGTAAAGCTGCCTGATAAATCAATCTTACCGGCTACGTTGACAACTGCGAGGATTGCAAGAAGGATACCTACAAGACCCTCACCGGCAATCATACCAGAGCAGAATAAGATTCCACTGTTTGCATCTTTATTTTCTTCCTTATCAGCCTTCTTCTTGTCAACGAACCAGCGGATAACACCACCAATCATAATGGTTGCGCTTAATTCCAGTGGCAGATATAAACCGATTGCTACAGGAAGTACGGAAATTCCAAGAATTTCAACAACAATTGCAATAAATACACCGATGAATACCAGCGCCCAAGGAAGATTTCCTTGCATAACACCTTCGATAATCATCTTCATTAAAGTTGCCTGTGGTGCTGCAAGCTCTGTTGTACCAAATCCCCATGCAGAATCCAGTAATACAAGAACGCCTCCGATAGTAACTGCTGAAACAACTGCACCAATTAATTCACCGATCTGCTGTTTCTTCGGGGTTGCACCAAGGATATAACCTGTCTTTAAATCCTGTGAAGTATCACCGGCCATTGCTGCGATGATACAGATAACAGAACCGATTGCAATAGCACCCTTCATGCCGTGTACACCTGTATCTCCTGTCACCTTTAAGCAGAGTGTAGAAAATAACAGAGTTGCAATTGCCATACCGGATACCGGATTGTTACTGCTTCCGACGATACCAACCATTCTGGATGAAACCGTTGCAAAGAAGAAACCGAATAATGCAATAATAACTGCTCCGAGCGGAGATACCGGAATTTCCGGTAACAGCCAGATTGCAATAATCATGATTAATACACCGATACCGATTACACGCATATCAAGGTCTACTTCTGTACGAACAGCGCTGTTGCTGTTTCCTGCACCCTTCATGCCCTTAATTGCATCTGCAAATGTTCTTACAATTAACGGAAGGGATTTAATTAAACTGATGATACCACCCGCAGCGACGGCACCTGCACCGATGTATCGGATGTAGCTGCTCCAGATTGCAGAAGCACCGCCTGCAGCATACATATCAGCAATCGTCTTTGTTCCCGGATAAAGGATTGTGGAACCGCCAAATGTAATGATTGCCGGAATGAGTACAAACCATCCGATTAAACCGCCGGCAAACATATAAGATGCGATCTTTGGTCCACAGATATAACCTACACCAAGCAGTGCCGGATATACTTCTGCTGAAAGCTCTGTCTTAAATGCCTTGAGGGGTGCTGTAATAACGCTTGGAATCACTTTGAGTCCATCCACTACAAACTTAAATAAGGCAGCAAGTCCCATACCTGCAAATACAGACTTCGCACTTGCGCCGCCTTCTTCACCGGCTAAAAGAACTTCCGCACAGGCTGTACCTTCCGGATACGGAAGCACACCGTGTTCTTTTACAATCAGTGCATTTCTTAACGGCACCATAAATAACACACCTAAGATACCGCCGAATAATGCGATTAATGAAATGGTAATCAGGCTTGGAGCCTCTGTAATACCTTCCTTTGACCATAAAAACAATACAGGAAGTGTAAAGATTGCTCCTGCTGCCAGTGATTCACCGGCAGAACCGATTGTCTGTACCATGTTACTTTCAAGGATTGAATCCTTTTTCATAATGACGCGGATAACGCCCATGGAAATAACTGCTGCCGGAATAGAAGCAGATACAGTCATTCCGACACGCAGACCAAGATACGCATTGGCTGCGCCGAAAATAATTGCCAGAAGAATACCCATAATGACAGATGTCACTGTAAACTCAGGCGTAATTTTGTCAGCCGGAATATACGGCTTAAATTCGTCTTTCTTCATTAGAAACCTCCAAAAATTTAGTGTGTTATTATGTTAACACACTATTATAAAAAAGAAAAGCAGATTATTTATCCAATTAAAGCAATAAAGCTATTTTTTTACTGATTTTCTTTATTTTGGAAAGTTTTTTTATACTGCATGTAAATTTTTTAAAGAAACGTCCAAAATCGGAGCGGAATGGGTCAGCGCACCGCTTGAAATATAATCCACGCCGATATCTGTCAGACGTGCCACGTTTTCTAACGTAACGTTGCCGGAACACTCTGTTTCTGCCCTGCCGTCAATAATACGGACTGCTTCTTTCATCATTTCCGGTGTCATATTATCCAGCATGATAATATCTGCGCCCGCTTCTACCGCTTCGCGTACCATATCCAGATTTTCGACTTCCACTTCAATCTTTCTGACAAACGGCGCATATTCCTTTGCCATAGTTACGGCTTCTTTGACACCGCCTGCGGCTCCGATGTGGTTATCCTTTAACAAAACACCGTCCGATAAGTTGTAACGGTGATTATAGCCGCCGCCGACCTTTACGGCATATTTTTCAAAAATGCGGTTGTTCGGTGTTGTCTTTCTTGTATCAAGCAGCTTTGTTTTACTGCCCTTTAACAAATCGGCTATCGAGCGGGTATACGTTGCGATACCGCTCATTCTCTGTAAGTAATTTAAGGCGGTGCGTTCTCCTGAAAGCAGGACACGGATATCACCCTTTACGACTGCAAGCAAATCACCTTTTTTTACAGCATCTCCGTCCTTTACGTAAAATACGACTTCTGTTGTTTCGTCTAAAAGCTCAAACACTCTTTTAAATACGTCCAAGCCCGCAATCACACCGTCCTGCTTGCACAAAAGCTGTACCTCGCCCTGCTGCGGGTGGCGCATTACGGCATTTGTCGTAATATCTTCGCTTGTAATATCTTCTTCCAGTGCCTGCATAATTAATTTATCTGCATTTAACTTCATTGATATACTGTTCATGTACCTTTTTCTCCCTTTCAATTTCTTCAAAAATTTCTGTCTTGTACTGTTTTTTCAATTCATCATAGCCGTTGTACTTCCGGAGTGCTGCCGCTTCCACGAGTTCCGGACAACTCTCTGCCATATCAAAGCCGTCTGTAATATGCTTTGCCGCACGTTTCGCAAAGACCAGACTTTCAAGCAGGGAATTGCTTGCCAGACGGTTTGCGCCATGCACACCGTTACAGCTTGCTTCACCGACTGCATATAACTGTTCCATAGACGTTTTGCTGTTGCAGTCTACATGGACACCGCCCATAAAATAGTGCTGTGCCGGTACAACCGGAATACTTTCCTTTGTGATGTCATAGCCTTCTTCCAGACAATGCTGATAAATATTCGGAAAATGTTCCATAATCGTCTTTTTATCTATATTTTCAAGTGACAGATGCACATACGGCATATCGTCTTTTTCCATCTGCTCATAAATTGCCCGTGCAACCACATCTCTTGGAAGCAGTTCATCAACAAACCGCTCGCCTTTCCTATTTAATAAAATAGCGCCTTCCCCACGTACTGATTCGGATATTAAAAATCTTCTTCCCGGCTTTTCGGAATACAGTGTTGTCGGATGAATCTGGATATAATCAATATTTTCCAGTTCGATATGATGGCGCAGGGACAGTGCCAGTGCATCACCCGTCAGATGCGGAAAATTCGTGGAATGTGTGTATAAACCGCCGATACCGCCGCATGCCCATACGGTATCCTTTGCCGAAATTGTAATCAGATGCGGCATCGCTTCCTTTGATACACGGCATACAATACCGTAGCATACATTGTCCTGTTCAACAATATCTACCATTTCCGTATTTTCAAGAATTGTAACATTCGGCAACTTCTGCACCTGTGCAAGCAGCTTGCTTGTAATCTCTTTTCCCGTAATATCTTCATGGAAGAGGATTCTCGGTGTGGAATGGGCACCTTCTCTTGTAAAACGCAAGTGTCCGTTATCATCCCGCTCAAAATCTACACCGTATCCGATTAAATCATCAATAATCTCACGTGAAGAACGAATCATGATATCCACAGACTCTTTTCTGTTTTCATAATGTCCTGCACGCATAGTATCTTCAAAATAACTGTCGTAATCATCTTCATTTTTTAATACACAAATTCCACCCTGTGCAAGAAACGAATCACTGCTTTCCAAATCCGCCTTTGTAATCATCACAATCTGCTTATCACGTGGCAGATTCAGTGCGGTAAACAAGCCGCCGACTCCCGTTCCTACAATCACAATGTCCGTATTAATATGTAACTTTACCTTATTCTCATTCATCTTGACACATTCTTTCCGGCTATTTTGCAAGCTCTAACATTCTCTCAAGCGGACGGCCTGACTTTTCACTTAACTCTTTTTCCACCGTTACGGCATTGCTCTCATTTTTTAAGACATCCCGTACTTTCTCTAATGTAATCTTTTTCATATCCGGGCAGATCTGATGAGCCGATGCCGGATAAAACTTTTTCCCAGGATTTTTCTTTTTCAACTCGTAAAATACACCTGTTTCCGTACAAATCACAAATTCCTCTGCATCGCTTTTTGTTGCATAATCAATAATACCCGAGGTACTGCCTACATAATCTGCCAGTGCCGACACTTCCGGAAGACATTCCGGGTGTGCAAGCACAAGTGCCTGCGGATGCTCCTGTTTTGCCTTTTTGACAGCTTCCGGTGCAATTGCCTTATGAACCGGACAGTGTCCGTTCTGGTATAAAAATTCTTTTTCAGGCACCTGCTCTGCAATAAAATGTCCGAGATTGTCATCCGGAATAAATAAGATGTGTTTATTCGGGAGTGCCTTTACAATCTTTAACGCATTTGAGGAAGTCACACATACATCCGCGTGTGCTTTTAACTCTGCCGTGGAGTTGATATAACAGACAACCGCTAAATCTTCATACTCTGCACGAAGCTTTTCAATTCCTGCGATATCTGCCATATGTGCCATCGGACAGTCCGCACTCATATCCGGCATTAAAACCTTTTTCCCCGGATTTAATACCTTTGCGCTCTCACCCATAAATCCCACACCGCAGAAAACAACGACATCTGCTGTTGTTTCCGTTGCAAGACGGCTTAAGTAGTACGAGTCCCCGATGTAATCTGCAATTTCCTGCACGGCATCTTCCACATAGTAATGTGCAAGAATGACTGCATTTTTCTCTTTTTTCAGTTGCTTAATTTCCTCTGTTACCGCGTTCATCATTTACCTCATTTTCCTGTATAAGTGCTAAATTTTTTGTTGGTAATTATATCACGTTTCTTTACAGGTGACAAGACAGTTGTAAAATCATTTTATAAAATGCCCGTCTACCGCCGTTTTAAGCCTGTTTCTGTGTGGTATAGACACGTGCCGGAAATGTAATTGTAATCGTTGTACCTTCGCCCTGTTTACTGTCCACCTTTAACGGATACTGATCCCCGTAATACAGCTTTAACCGCTCGTTGACATTTCTTGCACCATATCCGCCGGACTGCACCGTTAAAAAATCTGCCGCCGTCTGCTTATCCATGCCGACACCGTTATCCGATACCGTCAATACTACCAGATAATCTGTGCCGGATTCCACATCTGGTTCTCGGCGGGATTCTGTACCGGATTTCGTTTCGGATTGTGTGTCAGATTCCATATCTGTCCGGTGTGTGAACGGCTTTTGTGCAGGCTCCTGCCAGCCGCGGATTGTAATCCGCCCTCTGCCCTCTGTTTTTAAGTCAATTCCGTGATCAATCGCATTTTCAACCAGCGGCTGTAAAATCAGATTCAGGGATTCGTACTGTAAAATTTCCGCTGCCACATCTATTTCCACATCAAAATCCCCGTCATGCATAAGCTGCTGGATTTGCAGATAGGAGCGTACATTGCTTAATTCCTGCTCTAATGTCAATGTGTTTCTTCCTTTATTTAATGAAGTTCTGTAATAATTGGAAAGTTCAAGTGTAATCCGGCTGATGTCCTCCTGCCCGCTCTCAATGGCTTTCCAGTTAATCAGGGACAGCGAATTGTATAAAAAATGTGGATTTATCTGCGCCCGGAGTGCCCGCATTTCATATTCCTTCTGGTAAATCCTGCCCTCATAAACCTCAGTAATTAAGGTGCTGATGCGGCTGACCATATGATCAAAGCCGTTAATTAATGCACCGATTTCATCGTTGCTGTCACTATGGACACGTACTGTGAAATCGCCCTGCTCCACCTTCTGCATATTGTGCTGTAACAGCTCAATTCTCTCTATTAAAAAGCGCGATGTCGATATCAGTGCAAGCACTGCACCGGCTATAATCACCGTCACTGCCACAAAAATCATGCGCATCATCGGCTTTGCCGACTGGATAATCAATTCTGTCGGTTCATACATATAAATCGTCCAGTCCGTTGTCGCAAGCGGTGTACTGATAACCGTGTAATCGCCGCTGCCGTCCCGTATTCCACAAAAGTCTGCAAAATTTAACGCCTTATCCACATTTTCACCGGTAAAGCTGTGGAATTCATACACCTCGCTGCCCGCAGAATCGACAATATAAATCCCGTAGTTTTTCTGCGTATTTTCTTCAAGTGCTTCAAACACCTTATCATAATCCACTGAAATGTATAAAATGCCGAGTTTATTCTTCTGATAGAGCAGTGACATTTTTCGTGCCGATGACAGCGTATGCGCCGAGCTGTCCGCAAACCACTGAATCGTTGTATGTTCCTTTGACGTATCAAACCACGGTGCAGCTTCAATTTCAGACAGTGGGGCAAGCGTGGTATCGTGCTTTACCGTGCCTTCTGCGTAAATCGTCACCTGTTTCACGTCTTCGTGGAAATATTTAAGCGACGATAGCATCGGGTCAAACAACAGCACAAGCTGGTCGTACATTTCATAATCGCTTTTATAGTCGTAGCTGACAACCCGCGAAATCGTTTCATTAAAGGTGATGTAATTGGACAGGTTGTTATACACCTCTAACTTGGTATCAATGCCCGCTCCCGCCTGATTGACAAAATTCTGGATACTTTTCGTATCGCGCTCAATTAAAATATGCTTCATCTGCCCGTAGGAAAATGTAAACAGCACAATAACCGGCAGTACTGCCGTGAGCAGATAAATCCCTGCCAGCCTGTATTTCAACTTCATATTTTTTATATTCATCTTAAATTCCATTTCTGAATTTCTGAGGACTCACCCCGTAGCACTCGCGAAAACTCTGGCAGAAGTACGAAACATTCTGATAACCGCACGCTTCGCTGATATTTACAATTTTCATATTTGTATTTTCAAGCATATCCTTTGCCTTTTCCATGCGGTACTGCTTGATAAATTTACTTAAATTCTGTCCGGTTTCTTTTTTAAAAACCGTACTTAAATAACTCGGTGCCAGATACACCATATCTGCAAGCTGTTCTACGCCCAGTTCATCCCCGAAATGCGTATAAATATACTTTTTGACTGTTTCAATTTCTTTATGCTGTGTCTGCGGATTTTTTGCAAATGCCGCTTCCAGCTTATCAATATGGCTGTTGACAATCGACACAATACAGTTAAAATCCCCGGACTTATACAATGTATCAATTTCCTTATTAAATTCCTCTTCCCGCGTCTCAGGCAGATTCTGATAGAAATCTTTTAACAGATTAGAAAAAATAAATTTAATATAAATCTGTGAAAAATATGATTTTTTGCGGTACTTGGCACACATTCTGTCAAAATGCTCCCGGAGCGCCCGGATATCTTTCATCTTAATATCCTGTTTCATCTGCTTCATGAGCGTGTCGTCATCAATCTGCACCAGCACCGGCGTTTCCTCACTGATGTCCTCAGAATACACATACACATCGGGACGGTAAAACCTATTTTCCATCAGAGCTTCGAGCATATCCATTGTCTGCGGTATTTTTTCATAATCGTCAATTTCGCCTGAAATTGCAAAATGACAGTGTTCGCCGTATTTTTTGAAAACGGCATCATGCAGCTTTTGTGCTGTCTGCTGCAGGGTCATGTAATGCGGACTGGCATTTAATAAAAGCACTGCCTGCTGCGGGTTTAAGTTTAAATACTGATATTCTTCACTCATATTTTCTTCAAGTATCTCCGCCTGAAAATCAAGCGCTTTTTTCCCAAAAAATTCACGGTCAAACTCAAGAAATACAATCCGGTGGAAGTGATTCCAGAAATTTTCTCCCGCAAGATTTCCTGCCAATGTATGCACCTGTTCTGCACCGCCCCCATTAAATAAGGTATATAAAAGATATTCCCGCATATAGCTGCTCTGCTGCAGACGTTGTTTATTTTCAACATACTGCTTTTGCAGTTCCCCTGTAACCTTCTCTATGGTCTGTGCAAATTCCTGTGGATTAACCGGCTTTAAAATGTAGTCCGATACACCAAGGCGCACTGCCAGCTTGGCATACTCAAATTCATTATACCCGCTGAATATAATTGTTTTTAATGTAAACCCCTCTTCTTTGGCTGCTCCAATAAGTTCTATGCCATCCATAAACGGCATTTTTACATCGGTCAGCAATATATCTATCTTTTTTCCCTGATTGCGCATTGAACAAAGCTGCTCGAGTGCTGCTTTGCCGTTTGGTGCTTCATAGATTTCAAACGGCTCTGCCTGCTTCTTTAACAGAAATTTAATTCCGTTGCGTTCAATCTTTTCATCATCCACTATTAAAATTGTATACATACCATTCCCCATTCTGTCCATTTACTATATAGTCAGTATACCACACCTTCCATTTAATGTAAAAAATAACTGGCTTTTGAACTGCCAATATACTATAATGTCGCTATAGAAGTGCCTTTGCGCACTTCCCGATGATAACAGTGTGCTGTATATCAGACACAGAAATGAGGTCTTTATGAAACATATCTTACATATATTCCGCAAAGACGTTACCGGTCTTAGCCGCAATTTATTCGCTTTGGTGATTGCGGGCGGATTGTGTATTATTCCGTCCCTGTATGCGTGGTTTAACATTTATTCCAACTGGGACCCGTATGCCAACACATCTTCCTTAAAGGTTGCTGTTGTATCTGAAGACAGTGGATTTTCTTCAAAGGGAAGCGACCCTGTCAATATGGGAAATCAGGTTGTGGAACAGCTGCATGACAATACCGGTGTCGGCTGGGTTTTCCCGGAGGATACAGATGCTGCTTTAAAAGGCGTCTATGACGGCAGTTATTATGCGGCTATTATTATCGGGGACGATTTCAGCCGCAGCCTGTTTGACTTTTTAGACAACGGCATGAATCACCCAAGCGTGACTTATTACGAAAATTCAAAGAAAAATGCCGTTGCCACAAAGATTACCGACACGGCAAGCTCTACACTGCAGCAGACGATTAACACAGAATTTATTAACGTTGCCGCACAGACGGCATTAAGCGGTCTTGAAAGCATTACACAGAAGGATTCTTCTATTTCTGATAAGCTGATTGACGATATGAAGACCATTCAGGATAATCTGTCCGGTTACGCCGATACCATTGCCACCTTCCAGAACGGCAATGCTTCTTTATCAGAAAATCTGGAATCCATGAGTGCATTGATTCCGGAATTACAGGATATTTTAGAAAATTCAAAAGATACAACAAAGCTGACACAGTCTGCACTGTCCCGCTCTGTCGATAACATGACCGACCAGCTTGACACAACACTTGCCGCCATGGAAACCATTTCCGAACAGGTGCAGAAACAGTTAGACACAGCACAGAATAAAATCACAAACGATACACAAGGGGCATCTGATGCACTTTCTGCCGCATTAGACAGCTTAAACTCCCTGCTTGAGCAGAATCATAAACTGGATGACCTTTTAAACAAATTAGATGATCTGGAATATATTGACCATAACATTATTGCACAAATCCGCGGACAGCTTGAAGCGATTGCTACTTTACAGGACCTTGCAAAGAATCTGATTGACCAGACTTCTTCGATCGTAAAAGAAACACCGGAAATTGCCGCCGCAAAGGCAGAGGTGCTGCATTCCCTGTTATCCTCCTGCCTTGATAAAATGACACAGACCCAGCAGAAGTATCACACCATTGCTTCATCCGGTTTAAGTTCATTAAAAATCACCGTGAACGCAGCTGCGGATTCTGCCTATAAATCACTTGAAAATTCAGGCAGCCAGCTAAACAGCTTAGAACAGATTTTACTCGGAACCAGCAAAATCGCCCTGACGGCAAACCAGACCCTTGGCGATACCGGAACGATTATTTCGGGCATGTCCGATAAAATCCAGCTGATTTTAACTTCCTTAAATAATATTACGGATTCTTCGGCTTATCAGACGCTTTCACAGTTATTACATGCCGATGCGGTCTCCTATGCCGAATTTATTGCAACTCCTGTGGAAGTGGAACAGATTGATGTCTACCCGGCAGTCAACTACGGTACGGCAGTTACACCGTTTTACACAGCACTGGCGCTGTGGGTCGGCGGTATCGTACTCGTGGCACTGATGAAAGTACACGTTGACAATAATCCGAAGATGGAACTGATGGCGAAACCGCACGAACTGTATCTGGGCAGATTCCTTTTATTCTTTGTGATGGGACAGATACAAAGCCTGATTATTGTACTCGGCGATTTATATTTATTAAAGGTATCCTGTGAACATCCGGGGCTGCTCATTTTGACGGCTTCTGTCGCAAGCTTTGTGTTTGTCCTGCTGATTTACACGCTGACACTTTCCTTTGGCGATGTCGGAAAGACCATTGCCGTTGTTATGGTTGTTATCCAGATTGCCGGTTCAAGCGGTACGTTCCCGATTGAACTGCTGCCGCAGTTTTTCCAGAACGTGTACCTGTACTTCCCATTCCCGTATGCGATTAATGCCATGCGTGAAGCCATCAGCGGCATGTATGAAATGGACTACTTTATTTATATGGGAAAACTGCTGATTTTTGCCGCAGCTTCCCTTTTACTCGGACTGGTAATCCGCAAACCGTTCATTCCGCTCAATCATTTCTTTGAGGAAAAGATGAAAGAAACCAAAATGATGTAATCAATACATATTTGTTAGTGAGGTAGAACTATGACTTTAAAAAACAGCCCTGTGGCAGATGACCTTCTGGCAACACCCATAACACGGACTTCTGCCAGAAACCTGTCCGATTCCGGTTCACCGGATACGGATTTTTCGGACGGGACTTCGTCTAAGAACGGACGTGATGAAGATTTTAACACGACTTTAATGCAGATTCAGGAATTCAGCCATACACTGCATGAACGCAATCAGAAGCGTATTAAAGCGGGACTCTGGTGTATTGCCATTATCCCGATGATTTTCCTTATTTTGTTGCTGCATATGGAGAGTTCAAAGGTTGTGTATCTTTTATTATGGGTAATTTCACTCTTTTTAATTTCTGCATATCTGGTAACAGTCGCTTACATTGATGACCAGATGCAAAAAAAATTAAAACAGCTCGGACTGGATTTGAAAGAGGGACACGACCACCTTGTACAGGATTTACCATCCCGTCTCAATAACAACTTACAGTCTATTATCACTGCTGCAAAGGAGATTAAACTATGAAAAATATTTTTCTTGTTTTTATACAGGACCTCAAACGTATCAGTACCAATGTGGTCGCCATTGTTGTACTGATTGGTCTTACCGTCATTCCATCCCTGTATGCGTGGTTTAACACTCTGTCAAACTGGGACCCGTACGGAACGGAATCCACTTCCCGCATCAAGGTTGCTGTAGCATCTGATGATCCGGGTGTGACTATTGACGGTGTAACTGTAAACATCGGCGACCAGATTATTTCTAATTTAAAAGCCAATACAACCATCGGCTGGGTCTTTACGGATTCCACGCAGGAAGCCATTGACGGCGTGTACAGCGGCGACTACTATGCCGCACTGGTTCTGCCGTCTGACTTTACAAGCGATATGGTAAGTTTTCTTTCGGATTCCCTAGAACATCCGCAGATTCAGTATTACTGTAATCAGAAGAAAAATGCCATTGCGCCGAAAATTACAGATAAAGCCAAAAAAGCAGTCCAGTCACAGACCAATTCCACATTTGTCAATACTTTAACAAAGAGTCTTGTAAGCGCCAGCTCTGCTGCTATCACCGTGGATTTTGACAGTCTGACACTGGATGATACCACCGGAAATTCACTCATTGATGTCATATCCGGTAAACTGACCGATGCCTACAATGAATTACAAACATATAATGTGATGTTAGATTCCCTGATTTCCATTACACAGATTTCTTCTGATGTTTCCTCTCTTGCACGCAGTTCTTCATCGGACCTGCCGGAAACACTGGAAACGCAGGCGGGAGAACTTGCCACCCTGCAAAAGCTTCTGGATGCCAATTCGGTTTCTTCCCTGTCAGAGGTTTCCGCTTCACTTTCGGAAAATGTGTCCTCTATCCGCAGTGTAATGTCTTCCATTTCTTCTTTATATCAGGATATGGACGGCGACATGAACACCTTTACGGATGCGGTTACACAGGGACAGGAAAATCTGACACAGACACAGCTGACTTTAAATACACTGATGACTAAGCTTTCCGATTCTATTGAATTACTCAATAAAATCGCTTCCGACCCGGAATATGATTTTGTGAATGAGATTTTAGGCAGTGACCCGCAGACACTGGCAGACTTTATTGCCTCACCGGTAGAAATTACGACCAAAAAGATTTATGAAATTTCAGCTTACGGTTCTGCCGTTTCACCGTTTTACACGGTCCTTTCCATCTGGGTCGGCGGTCTGATTATGGTGGCTATCATTCATACACAGGTGAAAAAATCCAAACACCTGCCAGCCGGTGTAAAGCCGTATCAGAAGTTTTTTGGACGATACCTGACATTTTACTGTATCGGGCAGTTGCAGACACTTCTGATTGTACTCGGAAATCTGTTTTATATCCAGATTCAGTGTCCGCACCCGGTTTTATACTGGTTTGCATGTTCTGTCACCAGCCTGGTCTTTACGATTTTTATGTATGCACTGACGGTTGCCTTTGGCAATATCGGTGAAGCCCTTGCAATTATTTTCATGGTAGTCCAGGTTGCCGGAAGCGGCGGTACGTTCCCGATTGACGTCCTGCCAAAGGTTTACCGGATGATTTACCGCTACCTGCCGTTCCCATATGCCATGGATGCCCTGCGCGAAACGATTGGCGGCATGTACGGCAATTATTATTGGGAATGTATCGGCAGACTCTTTATCTATATTATCATTGCCATTCTCATCGGTCTTGTCCTTCGCAAGCCGTTTGAACAGCTCAATCACTATATGGAACGGAGTAAGGAAAATTCCGGAGTGATGCTGTAGATTGGGCAAAAAAACACCCTCACTTTACACACGCTGTGGGAGGCAAAAAAACAACCCGCATTTTCCACACGCTGTTTGACGGAAAATACGGGTTGTTTTTTGCCCTTGGAGGGGGCGGACGGAAAGATTATGGGTGATTTCGCCTTGGCGGGGACGGAAAGGTTTTGTGTTTTTTGCCGCCTGTTTGCTTTTTCCGTCTTACAGTTTCCAGATATCGGTGTTGTACTGACGGATGGTGCGGTCGGAAGAGAAGAAGCCTGCCATAGCGGTGTTTATCAGCATTTTTCTGCCCCATGCGGCTCTGTCTTTGTAGTCTGCAAGCGCCTGTTCTTTTACCTTTATATATTCCTTGAAATCCAACAGTGTCATGAACCAGTCTTTGCTGATAATTTCATGGTGCAGACGGGCTAAGTTTTCTTCATCACCATACTGCTTTAACGCATCTGAAACGATAAAATCAACACATTTTTTTATCATTTCATCCTTTTCATAAAGGTCCTTTGCACAGTAATCGGCATTTTTGTAATGCGCGATGACTTCGTCACTGGATGCACCAAAGGTATAGATATTGTCTTTGCCGACAAGCTGTGCAATCTCGACATTTGCACCGTCAAATGTTCCGAGTGTCAGTGCACCGTTTAACATAAATTTCATATTGCCCGTTCCGGAAGCTTCCTTGGAAGCCAGCGAAATCTGCTCTGAAATGTCGCACGCCGGAATCAGCTTTTCCGCCATCGTCACATTATAATTTTCCACCATGACAACCTTTAAATACGGACTGACATCCGGGTCATTTGCAATCAATTCACCCAGGCACAAAATTAAGTGAATAATATCTTTTGCAATCGTATATGCTTTTGCCGCCTTCGCACCGAAAATAACCGTAACCGGAGTATCCGGAATATTTCCGGCCTTAATCTCAAAATATTTGTAAATGACATACAGTGCGTTCATCTGCTGGCGCTTGTACTCATGCAGGCGCTTTACCTGAATGTCAAAGACGGACTGCGGATTGATTTTTACACCGCATTTTTCCTGCATATATGCAGCAAGACGTTTCTTATTATCCGTCTTAATTTCAAGCATGCGCGCAATCACTTTTTCATCATCTGCATATTTTATAAGCTGTGAAAGTTCCCCGGCTTCCTTTTTAAAATCTGAACCAATCAGTTCTTCAATATAGGCGGCCAGTGCCTGATTGCAGTGCAGTAACCACCTTCTGAACGTAATGCCGTTGGTTTTATTGTTAAATTTTTCAGGATAAATGCGGTAAAAAGATTTCAGTTCTTCCTGCATCAAAATCTCCGTATGCAGCTTTGCCACCCCATTTACACTGAAACCATAATGAATATCAATATGTGCCATATGCACGCGGTCATTTTCGTCAATAATGTAAACGGAAGAATCCGTATAACGGGCGCGTACATTTTCATCAAGGTAACGGATAATCGGAACTAACTGCGGCACAACCTCCTCAAGATAGTCCAGCGGCCATGTTTCGAGTGCTTCTGCAAGAATCGTGTGATTTGTGTATGCACACGTCTTTGTCACCACCTCTGCCGCCTCCTGCATCGTCATCAAACTGCCGTCAATGTCTTTCTGTGTTGTTAAAATGCGGATTAATTCAGGAATAACCATTGTCGGGTGCGTATCATTAATCTGAATCACCGCAAATTCATTCAGATTCTTTAACGTCTTTCCCGCTTTTTCACATTTCCTGCGGCACTCTGAAAGAATCAGCTGTGCGGCATTGCTTACCATAAAATACTGCTGGTAAATGCGCAATAACTGTCCGGCTCTGTCGCTGTCGTCCGGGTACAAAAAGAGCGTGAGATTCTTCTCAATCGCATTTTTATCAAAATCAATGCCGTCGTGCATCGGTATTTTTTCATCAACCGTGTCGATATCAAATAAATGCAGTTTGTTGACCCTGCCCTCGTAACCTGTCACATCAATGTCATACATTCTCGACATCACGGACAATTTGCCAAACTGTACCGGGTACTGCACCTCCGTCTTTGTCAGCCAGCTTTCCTTTTGAATCCAGTAATCCGGCTGTTCTGTCTGCTTATTCTGTGCAAACACCTGACGGAACAGTCCCAGATGATAGTTGATGCCAATGCCGTCCCCGTTTAAGTTTAATGTGGCAATGGAATCCAAAAAGCACGCTGCCAGCCGTCCCAGTCCGCCGTTTCCAAGTGACGGTTCCGGCTCCACTTCTTCGATTTGTGCAATGTTCTTTCCGTTTTCCTCTAATTCCTGCGAAACCTGCTCATACAGCCCCAGATTAATCAGGTTGTTTGACAGCAGCTTTCCAATCAGAAATTCTGCGGAAATGTAATACACTTTCTTGCCGTTTTCTTTTTCCTGCCGCTCCTGTGCTTCTTTTCTTTCTTCCGTGACTTTCTTTACCAGTGTCAGCAGTGCCGTATAGACCTGTTCGTTACTGCACTCTCTGATGGTCTTTCCATACATTTTGTTACAAATTTCTGCTATGCTCATACTTCTCTCCACTCCTATTTTTATTTCTGATTATTTTTCGATAATTCTGATTATTATTATATATTTCTAAGATTTTTTATCTTGCATAATTACCGCTTAAAATAATACAATACTATCATACTTTTATATCATGATACCAGGGTCAAAATATCTGAACCCACATGAGCTTGCTCATAGGCGGGTGCTATGTGCCAGTGGCACATGTTTAGCACGAAACAATCCATAGATATCATAGTTGAGGCTTTTGACCCCAACATCATATCATGATATACAAAATATATGAAATTGGTGTTTGTGCAGTAAATCTGCGGATTGGAGGGGCTATGCACATATTAGAATATGAAAATTACGAAGAAACAAAAAAACACTATGATACGGATTTTTCCTATAATACTTATCCTTGCTCGATTCCGCTGGATTTTCCGTGTGTGCCGATGCACTGGCACCGTGAAACGGAAATTATTTATGTAAAGAGCGGCAGGGGAATGGTCAATGTCGATGGTATTTCCTACCCGGTTGTCAAAGACAGCATTGTCTTTATTCTGCCGGGCAGGCTTCATTCCATTGCGCAGTATGAATCGGAAGCATTTTCATACGAAAATATCATTTTTGATATGCAGATGTTAATCCCAAAAGAAGGGGATACGATGTCTTTTAACTTTTTTCACCGCCTGCAAAATTTCCCCGAAGATTTTCCGGTTTTAATAGACCGGGTTCCGAAAGCGCACCGCGCTGTTCAAATCTGCCTTGACCGGATTGACGATTTGCGTACCACCTATCCTGCCGGGTATTATCTCGGCATTAAAGGCTGGCTGTATCAGTTGTTTTTTATTCTGGAATCAGAGATTCTTGCACCGGATAAAATGCGTGAAATTACAACGTGTGATTTACCGCAGCAAAAAAACAGTGCTGTTTCCTCCCGGAAAAACGGTTATTTTAAAGAAAATACGAAGGAAAAGCTGTGCCTGATTACTGATTATATTGCAAATTACTACCCACAAAAAATCAGTATTGAGCAGATTGCGGCAGTCTGCGGTTTCAGCAGCTCCCATTTCATGAAATTTTTCAAGCTGTATATGGGAAAGCCCTTTATTGCTTACTTAAATGAGTACCGCCTAATCCGTGCCGCGCACCTGCTGTGCGCATCAGATGATGACATTCTTGCGATTTCCCTGGAATGCGGTTTTGAAAATGTATCTTATTTTAACCGCTTATTCCTGCGCGAATATCATATGACACCGTCCAAATTCCGGCAGGCGCGCAGAAACTGATGCCGCTTTTATATCTTATGCACGTTTTTAAGATAATTTAAAAAACCTTTACACCCTGCCACCACATCATTCCATGTCTGTGTAAAATCCCCGGAATACCACGGGTCTGCGATTGATTTGCCGCGGCGGCTGATTGTCTGGCTGATTGAATTGCTGCTTTTATTTTTAGTCTGAAGCTGACTACCCACTTGAAGTTCGTCTGCATAATCTAACAACAGATGAATTTTTCCTTCGGTATCCGCGCCTGTGATACGCTCTGTATTACGGATGTTGTTGGTATCCGCACAAAGCAGGTAGTCATAGTGATGATAATCTTCTTTTGTCACCTGTCTGGCGCGCTTGCCCGCAAAGTTGGTGTATGCGGTCTTTCCAATCCCATGCTTTTTTAGTTCTGCCTGCGCCGGCGGATAGATTGGATTTCCTTTGCCGTTCCAGATTTCCTCTGTGCTGGTCGCCGCCGAAGCGATTTCAAATTGTTCTGTCAAGCCACGCTGTTCCACCATGTCTTTTAATACAAACTCTGACATTGGGGAACGGCAGATGTTGCCGTGGCAGATGAAAAGTACTTTTATCATAGTTTTGGTTCTCCTTGTTTTGCCCCGGAATGCCCTGTTTTGCAAGGGATTCTTGGGTTATTGTGATATGCTCTAAATTTACAGATTGTGGCAAATCAGAGCAAGATTGAGCAAGTTGTTACTACCTGTTGGTAGTAACAACGAAATAGCGTTACTACTTAGAATTTTCATCTTTTTCTTTGTCATCATCTTCTTTATCAGTATCTACCGTCTCTCCTGACATTCTGTTTATACCAAGCAAATTTGCAAATCGTTGATTTCGTTCAGATAACTCTCTTGCTACATCCATTGCTGGAGTATAAGCTATTTTACTTATTGGGGATAAATTATCCATCCTCTATGATATCAGAACCATGGTAGTAATACCATCATGGATTCTGGAACGTTCAACTCGCCAAAGAAGAGGTTCCAGGATTTCTTTCTTTTTTATTCTTTGATGACAGTATACCGGTTAATTCTGTAACAGGCAACTAGGTTAGTTGTAAGTCAGGCTGAAAGGGGCGCAACAGCAGTATCTAACAGATAAGCAGAGGTTTTCTGCTGACATAGCTGCACCTCACTTCTTGCTTAATACCCAATCCTGAAATAATCCAAATACGCTTTATACTTGTCCTGTGCGGTCAGGCAAGTATCGGTCAGATAGCCTTTTTCGTTGTCCCATTCCCTCAATCCACGGTAATAGAACATCTTCAGATTATCCTCGATAATGAACGGAACGATATTGTATTTCAAGCACTCCTTAAACATGATCAATCTGCCCACACGGCCGTTGCCGTCCTGAAACGGATGGATTCGTTCAAACTTCACATGGAAGTCCAGAATATCTTCAAAGGGCTTTTCTTCCTTGGCATTGTATTCTGTCAGCAACACTTTCATCTTATCGGCAACTTCTTCCGGAAGGGCAGTATCCATGCCGCCAACTTCATTCGGAAGTTTCTTATAGTCGCCAACAGCAACCCAATCTTTTCTGGAATCGCTGGTTCCATTCTTTAAAATTAGATGAAGCTCTTTGATGAACTTTTCCGTCAGAGCTGCTTTTGCATGATCAATGATCATGTCAATGCAGCGGAAATGATTTGCTGTTTCAATCACGTCATCCACGTTCAGCACTTCTTTTTCTACACCGATGGTGTTGGTTTCAAAGATATATCTGGTCTGATCGTGGGTCAGTCGGTTTCCTTCTATATGGTTGGAATTGTATGTCAAATCAATCTGTGTTTTGTGATAGATCCCGCCGGAGTATTTACTTGCCTTCTGATCTTGCAGGATATCCAACAGAGTAATCGGTTCTTCTTTTCTTTTGTTGGTGCGCTCCGGCTTTTCTGCATTTTCCGGAATGTTCCAAGTCTTTCCGGTAAGAAACGCACCATTCACACGCCCCTGGGCACAGTAATTTCTAACACTGCGCTCGGACACATCCCACTTTTTCGCTATTTCAGCAACTGAAAGATATCGCATCTATAATCCTCCACCATAAAATCCATCAAAAAACTACGTTAATTTATTACATAGTATACCACATTATCGGCAAAAATATCAATAGGTTCAAGTTTAATTATTATACTTTTTGCCGATACAGGAAATACACCTTCCGGATGCAGAAAGCCGGACTCCATAGAAAATGAAGTCCGGCAAGATAAGTCCAGAGCTGACCACATCTTGCAGCTACTGCAGTAATAAATCTAAGAAACTTAAGCGAATCTATAGCATCTGACAATTCTTTTACATCTCTCTCAATATAAGTGGACAAATAACTACTATAGAAAATCTGACTATTACTGTTAACACCACTTACAATTGCCGGCATAGATCCTTTATATATTCGTTCAAATCCTGATTTCTTGTATCAATTATTTTCTGTTCACTTTCAATAAGAAAAAAGCCTTTACTTCCATGGCTAATAATAAGTCTCTATTTTCAATACCTATTGTAAAATTATATCTTGTTTAAGAAAATATTTTAATTTTAAAGATAAAAAATTCTTCATCCTGCAATGCCTTATATTCTATATTGTAATTATTCAGAATATTACTTACAATATACAAGCCTAATCCATTACTATTTTCCTTATTTAAATCAAATTTTACATCAAATATTTCATCCATATTCTTAATTTTATTGTTACTGTATGAATTCTCTATATATAACCAATCATCAACTATCCCAATATTAATTACCCCATTTACATCGGTATATTTTATCGCATTACTAATCAAATTAGATAAAATAATCTTTAATGCTGTTTTTCCTATATAAATATTCTCATCTGATATATAATTATTGATGGTTATTTTCTTTTGATTTGCTAATATTTCGTATTTTTTTAATATATCTTCTAATGTATCATTTATTTTCAAATATTCTTCATCATTATTCAAATTTTCTATAGAATGAACTGATAATATTTGAGAAATATTTTTTGTTAAACTATCAACAATTTCAATACATTCATTAATATAAATATCTCTTTCTTTATATTTTCCAATATTGTATTTCATATTTTCCAGTATTATTTTAAGACTGGCAAGAGGAGTTTTAAGTTCATGGGATGCACCTTTAAAAAAGTCATATTTTAACTTTTCTAATTTTAAAATTTCTTTATTTTTAAATTCCAAATTATCAATTGTTCTTAATAAAGTAGAATACAAATCATTAATTTGTTGTTTTAATTCTCCAACTTCATCATTAGAGTTAACTTTTAATCGCGTTTCTTTATCAAGTTCCATCATTTTATCAGTAACAATTTTTATTTCCTGTATATTATTTTTTATTATTTTTGCGTAAATTAAAGAAATAATAGCAGAAAATAAAATTGATATAAATAAAGAATATGGTAAAAATTTAATGCTTAAATCTTTCGCATCTTTTTGCATATCAGCTGTAGAAACAAATTGTAGATTTATTTTTTCACCATCATTAAGCGTTATTTCTCTTTCTTCAATTATCAAAGAATTACTATCACTTTCTAAATTAACATTTATATCATCTTTGATTTGTATTTCATTTTTATTATTTTTTTCTTTTATAAATGCTTTTATTTCACTACTCTTCGAATAAAGCTCCAAAGTTTGTTCTATGTATTTTATTTCTTTTCCATTCATATTACTAGAAATTTCATTTGCAATATTATGGATCTTTTCTTTTCTTGTCTCCAAATATGTTTTAGGAAAGATAAAATAAACTAATGAATGAACTAATATAATTATTATTGCAAGAACAGAAAATATTTGTATGAACATTTTGGGAAATATCTTTATTTTTTTCATTTTCTCTCCAATTTATATCCTACATTTCTTATAGTAGTTATACAGTCTAATTGTAATTTTTTTCTAAGTTCTTTTATATATACATCTATTACCCGATCATAAGGAATTTCTTCGCTATCTTTCCATACATAATCAATAATTTGCATTCTTGTTAACACCTGTCCATTATTATCCAATAAACATTTTAATACTTCTAGTTCTTTTGCATTTACATCTATCTCTTCTCCATTTATTTTAGCTGTATAGCTATTAAAATTAACTGATAGATTCTTATATTCAAACTTCTCTAAATGTCCATAATTCTTCTTAATTAAAGAATCTATTCTGGCCTTTAAGACCGGCAATGAAAATGGCTTTTCTATATATCCATCTGCCAAATTAGTAAATGCATCGATTTTATATTCTTCATCACTAAATGCAGTCAGGATTAGAATTGGCAAATTGCTTTTCTTTCTAATTTCTTTCAACACTTCTAAACCATTAATAAAAGGTATTTGAATGTCTAAGATAACCAGATTTATATCGCTATTAAATTTTGACAATGCTTCTCTTCCATCTTTAGCTTGAATAACTGTATATCCAAATTCTGAAAGATATTCACTTATCCCCTCTCTTATTATATTATCATCTTCAACGGTTAATATTTTCATGTATACCTCCACTTAAGCATATTCGCTTATATTGTACAGCATATTATTGGGTATTGAAAAGCAAAAAATTTTTGGTGCTTTTCAGCACCAAAAATTTTATTTATTGTCAATTAATAATTCTTTTGGATTCTTTCTTAATATATTGAAAGAAGATATAATCAAAGATACAAGCAGTACTAAACTCATAAATATAACTACATAAATTATGAATTTAGGTAATACATTTATATCTAAACTTGATAATGTCTTGTTAAATCCTTCAGCTTCTGCACCACCACCTAATTGGCTAGATGCCGATTGTCTAGCTATTTGTTTAGCTATATCACCAGTAACCTTATTCAATATATTATTCCCAAGCTTATCAGCTGTATACCCAGCTAAGAAATAAGAACCAACGAATGCGGGGATTGATATAAATACCATCTCAATTAGGAATTGACCAAAAATTTCTAATTTTGATATACCTAATGATAGTAATACTGCTATTTCTTTCTTTCTGGCATTCATCCATAAGAATAATAATAATGAAACTACAACTCCTGCAAATATTAATGAGCCAACAAATAATTTATTTGAAATTGAGTAGATACCTGATATAGATTGTTGTAATGCAGGATAATTTGATGAACTTTTAATCAAATTATATGCTCTCCAATTTATATCTAATTTCCCAAGATCTTTTATTACACTATCAAGATTCTTATCACCTTTTACAAAGAATGTTGCATCTTGGTATACAGCTGTATCTTCTGTATTACCATAAACTTTAGCAGCTGTATGAACATCAGTGATTAATGTATTTTCGTATAGTTCTTGTGCTGCACTTACTCCACCGCTATTATGCCCATCGAATAGACCTTTAATTTCTACTTCTACTGTTTCGTCTGCACCTTTCTCATTATCAGCATCAAATAAATTAGATTTTATTTTTATCTTATCTCCAACTTTAAGATTATTTTTTTCAGCCAAATCTTTATGCATTAAGATTTTATTTTTATCTTCATTTTCTAAATGCTTTCCTTCTACTAATTTATATGCTCCTGATACAAATTTTGTTTCTTTTGATGAGTCGTTAACTCCGGTTAACATCACTGTTCTTTTAAAATTCTTCGCTCTTTTAGGCGATTGATTCGCAAGAGTCTCTTTAGTTTCAATAATATCATAATCAACTAAATCTGCAACACTGTTTATTCTTTTTACATAAGAGTCTATACTATCTGTTTGAGATATCTTTTTAATATCTTCACCTTTTACATTTCCCCCACCTCTAGGTGTTCCTGGATTTACCTGTCTATTTATCTCCATAGAAAAGCTATTTGTTATATTAGCAAATGTTTCTTTTGAAGCTCTGTCCGTAGCATCTTTAATAGATAAACTTATAAGACTTAAAGTTGACATAGCCAAAATAACTAACATAATAATTATTGATTTTAAGCTTTTTCTAGTTATATAAGCAAATGCATTTTTTATCATTATTCAACCTCCAAATTTATTTTATTTTACTTTTTTCAACTTTTTACCACTTAGTTCTAAAATGATATCTGCAGAATCTGCTACTTCCTTACTATGTGTTACAACTATTACACATTTATCTCTATCTTTAGCTAATGTCTTTAATATATTAATTATTTCTCCAGCAGTAACACTGTCCAGATTACCAGTAGGCTCATCAGCTAGTATTATTGGAGCATCTGATACCAATGCTCTAGCAATAGCTACTCTTTGCTGCTGTCCACCAGATAATTTCATAACATTTCTTTTTATTTGTTTTTTATCTAAACCTAGTTCAAACAAGATACTTTCATCTGCTGATTTATTTACTAATCTAATATTTTCAATTGGTGATAAATAATCTATTAAATTATAGTTTTGAAATACTAAAGATATATTATTTTTTCTATGATTACTATATCCTTTCTTTTGTATATCTTCATTCTTAAACAATATTTGTCCTGTTTGAGGTTTATCAAGTCCAGCAAGTAAGGAAAGAAGTGTAGATTTTCCTGCTCCTGACTTTCCCACTATCGCATAAAACTTCCCAAGTTCAAATTTTTGATTTACTCCTGACAAAACTTTTTCTTTAGAATTGGCATAACTATATGATACATTCTTTATTGCTAATATTTCCATAATTTTCTCCTAACTTATTTTTGATAATATTTCTTTAGGCTTCTTGATTAATATTAATGAAGAAGCAAATACAACTGATAAAACAATAATACTTATTAATATTAAATAACTTTGTCCAAGTGTTGTAATATTTAACATAAAACTACTATCATTTATTAAATTTCCACCAGAAATCATTGAGTTCTCTGAGTTAATGAATCCACCTGCAATTACTTTTATCAATACATTTCCTAAAAATAAGGAAGATATTATACTTGGTATCGATATGAATAATAACTCGAATATAAATTGCATTATAATTTGTATCTTAGATGTTCCAATAGATAAAAATATACCTATTTCATAAATTCTTTCTCTTAACCATAGAATCAAAATCAATGAAAGAACAATCATCCCGCCTAACATAATAGAATAAGTCATTATTTTTATCATATGTTTTATTCCACTCACTGACTCTAAAGACTCTTCAAATGCATTAGAATCTTTTTGAACAAAATACTTTGACTCATCAATCTTAAGCTCTTTCAATTTGTTTAAGGCTAAGTCTGTAGATTCTGCGCTACTAGAATACATTAAAATTTTATTTGCAATTTTGTTATTTTCTGATTTATTTAATATCTCTTGGCTTGTTGAATAATCTACAAACACCATATTTTCACTAAAATCAGAAGATAATCCTGTATATGTTTCTTGTTTTTTACCAGAAAAGATTCCTATAATTTTAAATTTATGACTTTTTATTTTTCCACTTTCTTCAATGTCAAGTAATTCAAGATTAACTTCATCACCTAATTTTAGATTATTTTGTTTAGCAAATTCTTCATGAACAATAATTGAATTCTTATCATTTTCTTCTATATTTTTTCCTTCTTTAATTGTAAACACTCTACTGCTAAACAAAATATTTCTTTTAGTATTATTTGTAGCTTCGAATGAAACAACATTCTTAAATTCGTCAGATAAATCTTCTCTATTTATTCTTTGTTCTCCGCTAACTACTTTAGCATCTTTTAGTTTTGCTAATCCATCATATTGAATTATTATTTTTTCAACTTCTTTTATTTTTTCAATATCTTTAAATTGATTAACGTTAAAATATTTACCATCTTTTTTTGTTATTGAAATTGAAGAATTAGAACTTTCATATAAAGTCTTTTCTATTTCATTGCTTGATTTCATTATTGTTAAACAAGAATACAAACAAGATAGAACTATAGTTAATATAATAAAAATTATTAAAGTTCTATTTCTCTTTCTTGTAATATATGCTATAGCATTTTTAATCACTTTACTAACTACTCCTTTCTATTTTCTTAGCATTTCATAGCTGCTTTCAATAACATTCTACACACCTTTTATGAAACGTTGATGAAATATAATTTTTTATTTTTCCAAACTACGGTATAATAATATAAGCATTATGCTTAAAGTTGTTCTTACACGATTAGTATATGATATCCACAACCATATCATCTGTGCGTCCATAAGGTACGAAGTAAATCCATTTTAGCAAAATGGTATTATTTAACCTCTCACTTGGAGATAACCTTTGAGGAAGTGTTTCTTCTGTAATCTTGAAGTTGAATACTTCTTGTTTAGGCTGAATATCAATCTTTTTTCTTCCAATTTTGTTAATACTTTTTCTAAATTTGAAAAAGTTCTTTTTACTGTATCAAAGCTCATATAGCCAAAGTCATTTTCTTGCCATGCTCGAATTGAATTATATGTCCAGTATTTCCCATCATGGTAATTCTTTTCCGATTTTTTATTTATTTCTATCCTATAATTGATCTGCTGTAGTACAAGCGCTTCGATTAATCCTAATTCTCTTGCAAGAGTTTTATTCGCGACTATAGGTTGTTCATCAAATAAATACATACCATCACACACTCCTTTCTTTTTTCAAATAAAAAGACGATAGTTTTTCTATCGCCTTTGATAACCCATTTATGAAATTTTTAACTTTACTGTCTGTAATTTATAATACTATTTCCCTCCATTTTCTAATTTTGTTCCTGAAAGTTTTAAAAGGAGCTACAGTATTCACATGAATAAACTTATAAACTTCCCACACTGCTGTTTTAGTCGCATCATCAGCCCATTTTCTCATATGTGGTTTAAATAATTCTTCATCACTTAATGAATCAATCATTACATATATAGAATTAATATTTTCATTTAATGTAGATTTTAACTCTTGCAATGATAAATAAGCGTAAGTATCTGTGAACCATTTATATAATTCACCAAGTTGATTCCATTTGAATTCATCCGATGGTATCTTTACTTGAAGCCCATTTCTTTCATCTTCTTCCCATTTAAGAACTAAAGTTGTCCATCACACCTGATAGGCAAGATTTTCTGCCGGCGTTATGTCAACTTCATCAATTCTTTTATCTTTTAAGCTTTCTGGAATATTATCAAATTCTGCAATATACTTCTCAAATGTTTTATTTATTTCAGTTTTGAGTTCTTCTTTATTTTCGTATACTCGCATAAAATTACCTCCACAACTCCTGATTTTTCTACCCCTACAAACCGGAAGTTTCCATTTATTTCTTTTTGCGGTATTTGGGTTCAATACCTACTACATACG
>ERZ791926.43-NODE-43-length-155048-cov-24.568161_pt1 | contig 155048 bp, 118 predicted proteins | sample MGYA00510131_ERZ791926 | MGnify/ENA primary metagenome ERZ791926 (study PRJEB30046, sample SAMN00792052) | human gut metagenome | study: EMG produced TPA metagenomics assembly of the A metagenome-wide association study of gut microbiota in type 2...
CTATAAAAATTACAGATAACTTCTTATTATCATTCATTTATTATAACATATAAATTTAAATATTTTTTATTAAAATTTAATTACTATTCAATTTTCTCCATCTAATAATAATGGAACAAAACTAATAAAAATTTTATCGATATTAAAATCCTCTGCTTATATAATTTGCAAGAACATTTTCCAATACCCCCTTTGAAAAAGTATAAATATGTTTTGTTACTTCTTTCGCTATTAATTTCTTATCATTTTGTGGTATTTGTAATATTCTTTTTATACTTTGATATTCCGATGAATTAATGTCCATGCTATGTATCTTTTCATTTAGTTGAGCGTAAAAATCATTTATAACAAACCCTTGCATTAATACAGCATCTCCATCTATATGAGTACCACTCATTTTAACATCAACATCGCCACCACTAAAACTTGCATCATTTAATATTTTTGCATTACCACCTATAGTCATATTGCTCATATCTATGTTTATACCCATATAATGTCCTCCACATAACCATATAATTATAACGTTTATTGCTTTACTCCCAGATTATTAAGTAATGTTGCATCACCTTTAAACTGACAACCGCTTAAATCTATTGAAATAGTATTGTTTTTTCCTATTCCTCCATCCGTTATAATCTTCTTCAATACATCCATTACCTTAGCCAGAAAACTTCTATCATTAAATATTAAAACCAGCCTATCTCCAGAATTCATCATTAAATTCAGAGCTATAGAATTCTTTCTTTCCTCATATTCCTTATACCATAAATAAATACCACCAACACTGCATATTACAATTATTAATGCTATCAAAACATTTAATCTAAATAACATAATTCCAATAATAAGAGCTAGTAATGTTATCCACGGAAATGGTGCCTGCTGTACCCCTTTAGCTGTAATATAAGAAACATTACTAATCTGTACAAGACAATCCTGCCATGACATTATATTCCCCGTAATATTTAAGTTCATAGTTTTTATGAACTTGTCCTTACTTTCTTGCAATAAATTATTCATACGTTATCCTCCTTAACGTTTTTGCATTGATACTATTATCTTATGTACTTCTATATTGACATCTTCTTCAGCAATATATTCAGCTATAACCTTTACATCATCACATAAGACTATCTTCAACCCTATTTTATATTATTTATAATTTAATAAGATAATCATATCTTTTGCTGCTTTTAGTTATACAAATAACAATGTTATTATATGACGTCAAAAAATGTTATAACATATGTTATGTTAGATATAATGTATCACTAACATAATCCTATAACAATAACGTCTGCAAAAAACGACTATAAATTGCAAAAAAAGACTATATTCTACAAATTTTAATTATATATTTTTATATCGTTATAATTTAATACATTGTCAAAAACACATATCACCTCAAATCCACAACCCACACCTGCTATAATCAACCGTTATCTTTTTATCCATAAATGAATCACTATCACTATTCTGTGTATAGTAATCTATTAAATCCATTATATCCTTACATACATTTCCCCGATTACTATATAATTTTTTGCCATTATCCATAACAGACTTATATTTATCTGGATTATTCATTACATTTTCAACTGTCTCCCTAAGTTCAGCTTTCCTGCATTTTATTACATAATCCATAGTGACATCAGCACATCTCGGTGGATTTTTATCAGGTATCAGCCAGTCAGTTACTGCAACACTTGGTTTTCCAAACATAAGAGCCTCTGCCATTACATTTGATTCATCGGACACTACCATATCACACATCCCAAGTGCAACCATGATACTTTCTTCACTTTCAATATAATAAAGATTATCTAATATACCTTCATGCATTTTCCTCATTTCATTGATGCTATCCGTTACCCAGCTATAAGACTCCGGCCATGATGCCTGCTTTACAACAAGATTAACCTTAAGAGAGGACAATGCCTTAATAAAATCATCCTCCTTGTTAAAATACTCCCATGAAGGTGCATACAAAATCGTATAATCATATTTCACATTAAACTTTTTCCTAAGCTCTTGTGTTCTTTGCTTTATTCCTTCATCATATACAATATCACTTTTGGGATAACCAAGTTCATATGCACCTATTCTTGGATTTACATAATCCATACATGCACATTGTTTTAAACGTTCTGACCATGATACTCCGGGCAGAATACCTACGTCAAACTTTGACCATCTTTCTATTTCCCATATATTAGGCCATCTATTATGTCCCTGCGCCATATCATGTAATAATATCATTGAAAACCGGGAATTCTCTGGGTAACACACATGCTGGCAGTATATTCCAATTTCTGCTTTTTCTTTAATATTTTCTGTATATTTAACTGAATATCCTCTTTTTACTGCTTCATCCCCAATGGGTTTTACATTATAATATTCACCTTTATCTGTATATATAAATGTGATACTCTTTGCTATATTTTTATTATTATATACTTCCTTTAATTCCTTAGATGACAGAACTTCTCCTCTAACCCTTTCGCCTACCTCTTCATACACATCCGGCATAATATCCTGTATTAATGTATAAAAAGCTTCTCTGTCCTTATTATATTTTTGTTTGTCATAATCAACTTGTAATGATAATAATCCCTCATTAATATACGCCATATTTGCATTCATTAATAACTGGAATAACAATGCCAATCTGTTAATCCTGTCTGAATTATAACAAGGTTCCTTCACATCTACATTTCTTATGTATTCTGTTGACACCATTATGCTTGATAACGAACCATATATATTGTCATTACAAATAATACTCTGCTCTATTATTTTATATCCTGAGTAAAATTTGTCATTCATTATATTTTTATACACAATATCTGGATGAGCAATTACAGTATCAGAATTTATATACTGCCATGAAGCATTTATTATCTGAATATCTTTATACAATTCCAGCCTCCACACAGACTTTGATATCTTAGATGGACTGCATATAGCATTATTTTCAAGAAACGTTATGTATTTACTGTCTGTATTCTTCATATAATCAATAATATCTTTATAACTATCTTCTTTAGTTGTCCTGACAATTTCATAATTGTTATAATTCTGTTTTTTAATAAAATTGTCTACTACATCATCTTCACAATTCATACATATAACAGACACCTTCGGACCATAATTATATAATATGTCTTTGTATTCTTCTATGAATTCATCTGATATATATACCTTCCCATACATTACAAATGCATCATATGCCTCATTGTAATTATCCTGTTTTAAAAGATTTATTATAATATCCTGCATTTCTTTTTTATATTCTTTATTATCCATAACATATCCTCTATATATAATATTTATTAACCATAAACGACAAGCCATCCGAACCATAACGGCCCGAATGGCTCTCACTGTCAAATACTAACATCCTGTATCATAACCGGCTTCTTATCATTACGGCACCTTTGCGCAACTGAACTTGCATCACCATAATATGCATCACACACCTCTATTGCTACGCGGAGTTCGTTATTTGCTACAATATAATCCCTGTACTTATCTTCTATATCCTTATAAGCCACCAGCAGTCTCTCATCTTCTGTGCTTAGAATATCTTTCATATCACCTTCAAACGAAAGCATACATACAACATTATCTTTATTTTCCATAAATACATCCATAGCTCTATGTATTTTAGATGCCATATCTATGCCATATTCCAAGAAACCGTTAATACCTATATAGTACAATATTATCTTTTTATAACTTCCATCCGGCTTTTTTAATCTTTCCTTCCATATATCTGACAACTTGTATATACTACTTACAACTTTAATATCATCCAGCCACTTATATCCATAACCTTGTATTTTCAAATTCCATTCTTCCTTAGATTCATCTCCAAAAAAGTCTGTTAATTTCTTTACATAAAGTTCTTTCATCGCCTCCGACTGTACAATAACTTCATCAGCATATATTACTCCCGGCATTGTTACATATGCATACATACTTCGATATGCTCTCATATCATTTTCATCTATCTCATCAGTCTTAAAGTAAGGAATATAGGTAAGCTTGTCTGTATACAACGCAAGTGTTTTCGCATAATAATCAGGATGAACCGTTCCTGCCATATTATTACCATCATATGGATTCTGAATAATAATCTCGTCTGGCATATCCTCTTTATAATCGTATTCTTTGTATGAGGTTATATTTATATAATCCGGATAACTATCAGTATCTATATACTCCTCCGCATTTCCATCATAATTTTTATAATAATAAGGCACTGGCACAACCTTTACTTCCACATCCTGCTTTTTATTATATTCATTCCACAAACCATCCATCATATACCACAGACTTGCCTTATATGGCATAAACACCACTTTTTTAACTCCATTATTTTTTGACGTGTGTTTTCTAATGCAGTTAATATTTCTCCTGTCACTAATCAGCTTCTTATAATTCTTATAATCAACATATGTGTCATGATATCCCCACAGTTCTAATCCTGCATCTGTCTTTAATATATCAACCTGTCTTATATAGAATGGATAATTATGTGAATCCCATGTATGAACCAGTTTCATATAGTCCCCATATTTTTTCTTTAATATACTGTCATAAGCATATGGAACTGGTATATCTATATTCTCGAAAGGAAGTCTTATTGATTTTTGATAATATTCTTTAGGGAGCTTATAACTTCTATTATCAACCCATATTGCCATTATTGTAATATACTCTGACTCTTCTTCTGTATATAATGAACTAAGTCGGTCTATAAGCACATTCATCTGTTGGACAATATCTTTATTTCTATCTATATTAATTCCGCATAACTGTTCAACTTTCTGAATATGCTCCTCAAATATATCCAGAATTTCCTTTGTTGCCTCCGTATCCATAGCATTTACTTCACGTCCAAACTGTGCTACATCATTTACTATCTTTATAAGCTCACACTGAAAGTCATCATCTTCTTTTGTTGGTGCTATAAAGTCAAGTGGAAATATATCTAAACCTACAGAAAAAGGAAATCCATTATATTTTTCAAGATACGCTTTATCTAATCTTATAGTCCTTCCGCTTATTATTCTTGTAAGCATATTATCATTTTCTTTATCACTATTAATATTAAATAACTGGTATCCCTCTGACATCTCTTTTTCTGCAATCTGCAAAAATCTGTTATAATCCTGTCTTTTCATACAGATATCCATATCATCATCCCAAGGAATATATCCATGATGACGTACTGCACCTAATAGTGTTCCCCATTCTGCAAAGTATTGTATATTATGCTTACGGCACACCTCATCTACATCTTTAAGCACTTCAAGCTGCGCTGCCCATGCATGCTTTATATCCGATGGTACATAGAAACCATCTCTTACCTCATCCTCAAAGTAACTTTTATCCAAATTCATTCATAATCTCCTGTTAAAACACATTTGTCTAAAATAAAAGCCAATGACTGACTTTGCAATCATTGGCCAAAAATATCTTATAATATAATCAATTACTGTAAAAGTGATAATACACCCTGTGTCTGCTGATTAGCCTGTGCAAGCATAGACTGACCTGCCTGCTGTAATATATTATTCTTGCTATACTCAACCATCTCTGTTGCCATATCTGTATCACGGATACGTGATTCTGCAGCAGCTGTATTCTCACTTGTTGTATTAAGATTATTGATTGTATGCTCTAATCTGTTCTGAATAGCACCAAGCTTAGCTCTCTGAGCTGAAACTGATTCTATAGCCTTCTGAATCTTACTCATAGCTTCACCAGCTTTTGAATTGCTTTTTACATCAAGCTTGCTTACGCCTATTGATGCTGCATTCATCTGACTAATTGATATAGTAAGTGTCTGTCCTTTATTAGCTCCTACCTGAATATACTTTCCCTTGAAACTTCCATCAAGAAGATTCATTGTATTAAACTGTGTTGTCGACTGAATTCTGTTAATCTCTGATGTGAGCTGATCCATCTCTGCCGATATAGCTGTTCTATCTACTGATGTATTAGTATCGTTAGCTGCCTGTGTAGCAAGCTCATTCATTCTTTGCAGAATTGAATGTGTTTCATTAAGGGCACCTTCTGCTACCTGAATAAGAGATATACCATCCTGTGAATTAGAAGCTGCCTTATCAAGTCCTCTAATCTGACTTCTAAGCTTTTCTGATATTGATAAACCAGCAGCATCGTCAGCCGCTCTGTTAATCTTATAACCTGATGACAGTTTTTCTGTTGACTTGGACATTGCCTCTGTCACTGTACCTAACTGTCTATTAGTATTCATTGATGAAAGGTTATGCTGTACAACCATATTATAATCCTCCTTGATTATGTAATCCTATAAATATATAAAATTTAATCCTCTTTATTTTATATCGGATTCTTCTGTAATTAATTAATAAGCTTTTGCATTTTCTTACATATTTTTTTATAATTACATGTGTATTTTATACTATATTTTAACAAATTGCAATCACGGAGGATATTGTAATGAAGCTTTCTACTGATAACACGAATGATAGTTCGACTAAATATACATACACTATTGATTTTCTTGTTCCATATGGCTCACATGGCGGCATAGAATCAGTCCTTAATGACACTGCTCTTTCATTATTGCAACAAAATATACGTGTACGTGTAATACAGCTTAGCAAAGCCAGCAACCGCTGGGTTCATCCTGATATTGAATTCTATACTATATCCCAAAGCACCCCTTTAAATGATGTTACTGAATATATTCCTCTTTGCAAGCAATATCTTATATCATTGGGAGCACCTGATATTATAATTGCCACACCTTTTCCTATGCTTACAATGTTTATAAAACTAGCACTGTTAGAAACTAATATGACAAGTAAAATAATAAGCTGGCTGCATGCTCCAATCAAAGCATATGATGATAATGCTGCTGGTGGACCAGAGTGTCTTAATTATGCCAACCTTGTACTTGTACTAAGCAGGTCGAATTATCATATAATACACTCATTTAATCCGGATATTAATATAAGGCTGGTTAAAAATCCGATTGATATTGATTCCTTACATTTCTATTCTCATTACAATACAAAAAGCAGGAATTTATATTATATAGGAAGACTATCTCAAGAAAAGAATATATCATTAATTATTAATGCTATTTCTAACACAACTGATAAATGGGAACTTACAATAATAGGCGATGGAAATGAAAGAAATTCTCTTGAAGATTTAACAAAGAAACTGAATCTTATAGACCAAATCCACTTTACAGGATGGCAGCCCAGACCATGGGACTATGTGCAATCTCCTGCTGCACTCGTGCTTTCATCTGACTATGAAGGTTTTCCTCTTGTATGTAATGAGGCTCTTGCCAGTGGAATACCTGTTATATCAACAAAGGTAGATGGAGTTGTAGATATAATATGCAATGGAATAAACGGATATCTATACGACTCCCAGAATGAGCTTACTGACATATTGAATTATATGGCTTTACATTCCATTCCCGATTTTAATCCAACAGAATGTAGAAATGCTATTCTTCCATATAACAAACCGGATGTTCTTAATGATATTACAAACACTATATTATCTATAATATGATTGTCAGAAAACTCAAATGGTTCTAAATCTTCCCCCAACCATTGACAAAGAATCACAAAGAACCCAAATATCAAATAAAAAAGAGCGGCAAGCCGCTCTTTTTATTATAGTAGTAATAATAATTAGCCGAGAAGTGAAAGAACACCCTGATTCTGCTGATTAGCCTGTGCAAGCATAGACTGTCCAGCCTGCTGAAGGATGTTGTTCTTGCTGTACTCAACCATCTCAGAAGCCATATCTGTATCACGGATACGTGATTCAGCTGCCTGTGTATTCTCGCTTGTTGTATCAAGGTTGTTGATTGTGTGCTCAAGTCTGTTCTGAATAGCACCAAGCTTAGATCTCTGTGTAGATACTGACTCAATAGCCTTCTGAATACTGCTCATAGCTGTACCAGCTAATGCATTACTAGTTACCTTAAGACCAGATACACCGATAGAAGCAGCATTCATCTTTGATATAGAAATGCTGATTGTCTGTCCCTTTAATGATCCAACCTGAAGATCACCTTTGAATGAGCCATCAAGAAGATTCATTGTATTGAACTGTGTTGTTGACTGAATTCTGTTGATTTCAGATGTTAACTGATCCATCTCTGCTGAGATAGCTGTTCTATCAACTGATGTATTAGTATCACTGGCTGCCTGTGTAGCAAGTTCATTCATTCTCTGAAGAATAGAATGTGTCTCATTAAGAGCACCTTCAGCTACCTGAATAAGTGAAATACCATCCTGTGCATTAGATGAAGCTTTGTTAAGACCTCTAATCTGGCTTCTCATCTTTTCTGAAATTGAAAGACCAGCTGCATCATCACCAGCTCTGTTAATTCTATAACCTGATGATAACTTTTCTGTAGACTTCTGTAATGAGCTTGTAATAGTGCCCATCTGTCTGTTAGTGTTCATTGCTGAAAGATTGTGTTGTACTACCATAATAGTTTCCTCCTTGAATTCTTGGTGGCTTCCTTGCCACCCATTAATTTTGTTTCAGGATTATCTCCTGTTATTTATTATATCGGACATTCAGTCATTAACTTTAGTCCTAATATAAACTAATTTATAAAAAATATCAGGCTATTTTTTCTTATCCATAAACTGAGGTTCATTACTTACTCTGCTCATATTCTGATAATACTTATTAGCCATACTCACACTGCGCTTGGCAGTCTTTGTTTCCTCTCTGAGCTGACGAAACTTTCTTTCTATCTGTACCTTGTTCCTTGATTCCTGTGCCTGTATAGTTGCACTTAATGACGATACTTCCCTGATAAGCTCCTGAAGTCTTTGTATGTCATTCTTATAGTTCTGCTTATACATCTGGATATCATCCCTGACTCTGTCATATACCGACTGAAATCCTTCATCCAGTGAATTCAGAATATCTATACACGCTGACTTTTCTTCCATATTCTTCTGAAATATATCGCCATCAAATTCTTTTTCCTGAAGAATATTCTCCTGTTGAATATTATAATCAACTATATCTTGTAAGACTTTTTTCTTCTTTTCAAGACTATCTATCATTATCTGAAGATAATTCTTTGTTTCCATATGCATCCTCAACTTTGAAATCTATAACTGCTGTTATAAGCAAGCTTACACCGGATAATTACTTACTTCCTGCGCGCTTCATAACTTCTTTCCAGGTATCACGCATACCTCTTAACTCATTAGTCGCCTGCTCAAGAATCTCTAAGTCTTTTCTCATATTGGCATCAACTAATAATCCATATATATACTTATAAAGCTTATCAAAATCTTCTGCTACAGGATACTTATGGTTAAGTGTTGCCTGAAATTCTTCTATAATCATCTCTGCCTTAACAATATTCGTGTGAGCCTTTTCCATATCATTCTTCTCTATCGCAACTGCTGCTATATTACAAAACTTAATAGCTCCCTCATAAAGTAAAAGCGTAAGTTCTGCTGGTGATGCAGTTAATACCTTATTGCGATTATACTGTTGAGCCATATTCTGATTATATATCATAACTTATCCTCTCCTGATGTTCATACATCCTTGTATTTATCAATATTGTGTGCATTACATATAATACTTATGTTTATTACATGTGATATGTTAAATTATATGCAATGCAACACAATGTAACATAAACGAATCATTCTAGGTAATATTATACATTAATTACCAATAAATTCAATAATATTATTATATATTTACTTATATTTTCATGTATATTTTTATATATGATGTTAAGGTTCAAATATATTTGTCCCCAAAGCTTTTATCGATATTATCAGCTTCCAAAAAGTCCCGACATAGAAGATGACTGCGAATTGAGCTTAGCAAGTGCTGACTCCATAGCTGAGAACTTACTATAGTAGTAATCTTCCCATGTTGATACCTTTGATTCAGCATCACTTATCTTTGTGTTGTATTCTGAATACTGTGTATTCATCTGCTTATCATTGTAAATCGTGTATGCACTGCTTACAGATGATGATGCCATCTTGTTACCAAGATCTGTATATAACTTGGTACATAACTGTGAGAAGAACGAAACTACTGTCTCAGGATCACTTGCAATAGCTGCTCTTAGCTTATCTTCGTTTCCTGATGTAGTTGTATCATCTTTATCACCATCTATATGGTACACACCCTTTTCGTTCTCGCCTGATGCGAAATATCCGAGTGTTGATATACCAAAGCTTGACAGCGCATAGCTCTTGCCATTAATAATAAATGATGACGCCATATCATTCTTTAATGTATTGGCAACACTGTTTAGTGTATCATCTTTTCTAAGAAGCGAATCCTTAATCTTTGTCTCCCACTTCTCAACCTCTGTATCAGACATAGCATCCTTTTCTTCATCTGTTAAAGGTTCATATCCCTTAGAGCTGTCTGCGTTATAAGCCTCATCCATAGACTTGATAAGCTTGTTGTACTCTGTGAACATGTCCTTAATAGACTTATATATAGCATCTACATCTGTGTCCGTTGTTATGGTAACTGATTCATCGCCATTTGTTTTTGCTGTGGCCTGAATTGTAAGACCATTGATAGAGAATGTACTTGTATTGCTAGTGAATTTAGCACCATTAAGTTCTATCTCAGAATCCTGACCTGATATTCTTACCGCTCCGTTTGACGATGCATATGATGACATCTTATTGTACATTTCATAACTATTTTTTGCTTTATTTTGATATTGACTAGTAATATCATTCTTTATTTTTTCATTTCTATTTTTAACTTCTGCATCTATAGCTGCTTTTTTATCGCCTGTTTCTGTACTACTTACGGCTGTTACAGTTTCATTACCTTCCGCATCAGTATTTATATTAACATATTTTTCATATAATGATTTATCTGTATCATTTGCAGTTTTATAGTCTTCTATTTCCTTACTCAAGCTGTCCGTTGCTGATTTCAACTCATTATACTTCTTCTTTTCTTCTTCATCCTTTATAAGATTTATATCGAATTTTCCGTCAGTTTGATATTTATCCTCATAATTTTTCGAAAGTTCCTCTTTATTATGATTCAGCATTCCTTCAGCCTGCTTCAACGCTGTATCACCATACTTTGTTTCAAAAGTATCATTATCAGGATTGAACTTTATATCAAATGCTTTAATTTTGGCAACTGTCTGATTATATTTATCTAACATTTCCTTAGCAACAGTATCAAAATCAGTTTTCTGACTTTCATATGCTGAATCAATTATATCTTGTAATTTTTGAGCATATGTACCATCCGAATTATAATAACCTGCCCACTTTTCATACTCAGCTATTTCTGGTGAATTAACTTCAGCACCATCTACAGTTGACTTTGATGTATATAATCCAAGTTGCTGAAGCGAACTCATACCATCCGTATCATTCGCCACAAGTGTAAAATCACCTTTTTCCCCTGACGTCTTCGAACTAATAAAGAACCTCTGGTTATTCTCATCAAAGCTAGCCTGTACACCAGCATCCTTTAACTTTACAACGAACTGGTTAACAGTCATATCCTCTGTCAGTTCTATAGTAGTACTCTTACCATCCACTGAGAGAGTAACACTTCCCTGTGATGTGCTTCCTGTTATGTCAGACAACTTAGATGAACCTGTAATATTAGCTTTGCCATCCTTCACTGTACCACCAGTAAGATAACCTGATGATGCAAGCTTCTTTACCTTAAGGCTCTGTGTACCTGCAACCGCACTTGAGCTTGCTGTTACTGTAGCTACTGTTGAATTAGATACTGTTGACTTCTTAAGGCTGTATGCGTTAGATAATCTTCCTGCTGACAGCTTTCCACTATAGAAGCTATATATACTTGTATTCATAGTCTTCCATTTTTCCTGCTTCCATGAAAGCTTTGTCTGTGCTTTGACAAGATTATCTTTTTTTAGCTTATATCCTGATACAAGTGCAGATACAAGTGTCTCTGTATCCATACCTGAAACCATACCTGATAATCTGATTGGCATATTATCCTTCCTTTCCCATTCGGTCGTTATCTCTTCTCGTCCACCATGATACCCGCAAGCTCCCATGCCTTAGCAAGCATCTCAAGTGCCTTTTCTGATGGTATCTCCTTGATAACTTCATCTGTATCCTTATCCTTAATCTTAATCGTAATACGGTTAGTTGGCTCGTTGTATCCGAACTCTGCTACTGTATTATGATTGATAACCTTCTGGATATCTTTAAGCTTCTGCATAGAAGCTTCTTTCTGTTCTTCCTGCTGCTTAAAGCTTGATTCCGCACCACTGTTGCCATTGTTACTGCTGTTGCTGTCTGCATTAGCTTTCTGTGATGTACTCACCTGCATAACTGCAGCTATATGTGCTGCGCTGTTTACTGAATCCTGTGAATTATTAGTTTCTGGTGCTGCACTAACCTTGTTAACCTGTGCAGCCTGCGTTGCCTGGCTCTGATAAGCTGCCTGGCCACTTATCTTCTCAATTCCCATTATCTTTCACCTCCGTGTGCGTATACATATACGAGTGACAGCTTTTCCACATCACCCATACAATCGTCGTAATATATCAAACCTTATGCCTTGCCAAGAAATCCTTTTCTTTGCATACTGGTCATTAGTTTCTATTTCTTATATCGGCAATACATGTAAAAATATAATACCTGCCTTTAAAGATGTTAGCATCAAAAAATATTTATCTCTGACTATTGCCTCTCTATATCTTATAGTTCCTCTGCCTTATATATTGCATAGCCTTCATAATAATAGCTGTGGTCTATGCCCTTCATATATACTTCGCGATCATCAACTTTATCTGTCAATGCCTTTTTTAAAATGTATTTTATTTCTATATCTTTAACCGGGCTTCTTTCCATTGCCATGAGATAATCTTCTTTGTCAACACTGCTCCAGTCTACAACCATATTCAGCTCTTTTTTAAGCATTAAGTCCAGCCATATTCTGGTGCTTCGTCCATTCCCCTCACGGAACGGATGAGCTATATTCATTTCGACATATTTCTCTACTATTTCATCAAATGTTGATTGCGGCATTTTCTCCACATTTTCAAGAGCAGCCTTTAAATACATGACTGGTGCAAATCGAAAATTTCCTTTTGAAATATTTACAGTTCTTATCTCTCCTGCAAAATCATATATCTCTTCAAACAAATACCTATGGATTGCTGAAAGCATCTTGAATGTTCCAGCTTCATACTTATCCAGATATCCATTTTCAAACAGCTGAGCAGCTTTTTTCTTACTTACCTTTTCTTCCATTCTTGCAAGCTCTGTAGAATCTGTGATATTTAATTTATTATCCAGTGCCATATTAAGCCTTTCCTAAGCAAATATTTTTATAGCGTATAGAATTGCATGAATTGCGTGGCAATATAGTAATCCTGATACATCAGTTAAGAGCAAAACACCTTTGTGTCCTAACATCGTTTTATAAAATAATAAGCACAAAAGTCCATCTGCTTTTTGTGCTTATCTATCTTTTTATTTTTCCTGTTTATCCTGCTTCTTAAACAAGTTATTAAGTGCAGCCACATCTATATTCTGTGAGGCTGCTTCTTTATTAGCATCCTTTATCTGCACATATACTTCTTTTCTATATATAGGAACAGACTTTGGAGCAGTAATTCCAAGCTTTACCTGATCGCCTTTTATCTCGATAACAGTAATCTCTATATCATCATTGATGATGATTGCTTCATCTTTTTTTCTTGATAACGCCAGCATACTACTCACCCTGCCTTTCCTTAAGTATATTGTATATAGGATATTTGACAGCATAATCTTCATTGTCAGCTATAAGCTGTACACCCTTTAATGTGTCCGCATTGACTATAATAGGTGCCTTAAGATTAATTGTCATCTTAGTAAGGTCTTCTGGTACTGTAACTGTACAGAATACTGCGAGGTTAGCGTTCTTAATATCTCCACCAAGGTTATTAAGAACTTCATCCTCAACTACAGGGTCATATCCCTTCATGATATACTCAGGCTTCATAACCGGAAGTGCCAGAGCCGACTCATCAAGTGACTGAAGCCACATAATAGCAGCCTCATCGCCCTTATCCACATCATATATCAGTGTGAATTGCTTACAATACTCGAAGCCTATTATTCCAAGGTCAAATGTAATTATCTTATTATCATCAATATCTACAGTCCCAAACCACTTAGTGTTAACCTGCATATATACCTCCTTGTTTTTGCGAAGCAAAAATCCGAACCCCTCTGGTGAGGAGAGGTATATTTGCCTCCTTGTTTTTGTGAAACAGTTTTCTACTCCGCCGTACAAGTCAAAGAAAGCTAACTGCTTTCTTTAACTGTCGGTCGTTCGTCCTATCAGGCAAAAGCCTTACAAATAACTTTGTGCAAGCGCTGTTCTTTATCAGGCTTTTGTCTGGCACTGCTCGTTGCTTACACACATTTTAACCTATAAAATCCAGCAATGTCTGCTGTACAACCTTACTTGCCGCAGAAAGCGCTGCATTGTATACAAGCTGTGCTGCTGTATAGTTTACAACTACCTCCTCAAGGTCGATATCTTCATTTTCTGACTTAAGACTTGTAAAGTTAGTCTTCTGCTCTGTAAGTCTTGACTTTGTAAGGTCAAGTCTATGTATTCTGTTACCTACATCGGCCTTTGCATTCGATATCTGTTCCTGATAGCCCTGCATCTGTCCGATACCCTTCTCAAATGCCTTTGTCATCTGGTCCTTTGCAAGGTCGTTCTGCTTGTTAAGTCCCTCAAGTATGTCATCGAGAGCCTTCTGGTCTTCTGTACTAGAATATCTTTCCTCATTTTTCATGCTCTCAACTTTTTTAATCTGATTCTCAATGTCTATGGTATTCTGAACAGCCGCCATAATATCATCTACATTTCTTCCAAGATATATATTAAAGCTTTCACTTGCCTGTGTATTAACCTTTAACTTCTGTGTAAAATTGACATTGTATTCAATATCTTCATCTTTTTTCTGATATACTATGCCAGTAACATTGTCTACGCAGTCAAAGTACATAGTTGGGTTAACATCGCCCTTCTTGAAGTTAGACTTATCATACTGTACTGAAAATGAGTTGTTAGTGTATGTATTGTTGTATACATTTTCACCAAGAAGCACTTCTCCAAGCTGTGTGTTGATAGTTATCTCATCATCACCCGGCACATAGTTGTCATCAGATGTAAATGTTATATTAACAGGATTACCGCTTCCATCATCAAGCGAAGCTATCGCATTGCCCTGACTGTCAACAACACTTACATTAGCAGTTCCATCATCATTCTTTGTCACTGTTGCAACATTGCCACTTGCATCTGTAATCTTAAATGTTCCATCTTCATCCACTTCTGAATAAGCAAGCTGCACCCTGTGAACTGTTGTAACATTAGGTGTTATTATGTTGCCGTTGGCATCCTTTTTTACATTAAGGTTAATGATATCTTCATTAGTATATGCATTAGTGTATACCTTCTTTTCAGATATGCCTTCCCTGTCAAACTTCTGTGTAATAGTATAATCCACATCTGCTGCCGCCGCATATGACTGGTATGTAAGCGGCTTATCTGTAGCATACCCCGTAAATACATATCTTCCGGCGTAGTCGACATCTCCCTGTATATAATAAGAATTCTTTAACTCATCAAGCGATTCTATAATAGTATTACGTTCAGAAGATGAATAAGAATCTGAAGCGCCCTGATTGCAGTAGCCATATAACTGGTAAACTATATCATAACCCTGGTCAAGTGCATCCTGTGTAACTGAAAGCCATGATGAAGCATCAGGTATATTTTTTCCTACATACTGTGTTACCTGGTCAAGACTGCTTCTTAATCTTAATGCTCGTATAGCTATAATAGGGTCGTCAGAAGGCTTATTTATCTTCTTCTGTGTAGATAACTGTGTATCCATAGTATTAATCTGGCTCTTATTAGCCTGAATGTTGGCTATAGAGCTGTTTATCATCATCTGGTTAGTAACTCTCATATATTCCACCTCTCATGTTGATATACTGTTAGTTTATAATTTTATTCTGCAATAAACACCATGTTTATTACGCTATAACTTCTCACAGCCTCCATATTTACTGCTGTTATAATAGCGTATCTGTCCATTGTTACTGAATATATCCTCTCAGCTTCATTTATTATAATCCTGTCTGGTTGATAAGCTTGTCATATATCTGGTTCATAACTGACATCATCTTTGAGTTAAGATTATATGCCTGCTGGAACTTCATAATATCCATTGCCTCTTCATCCGTATCAACACCCATAACTGAAAGTCGCTGGTTCTGGATAGTTGTCTTCATATTGTTGTAGTTAGACAGAAAAGACTTAGCTTTTCCTGCATCTATAGACATATCACTGACAATACTTTCAAGGAAGTAAGCTCCTGTACCACCATCAAATATTTTCTGTGACTGTAGTGCATTAAGCTTTTCCATAATGCTCGCATTACCTTCTCCATCACTTACCTCTGTCTTAGTTGCAAGCTTATTAGAATCCTCAAGGAGTTCACTGTTTACTGTTACTGTTGATGCTGTAAGCTTTCCTGAGCTTCCACCAACAACAAAAAGTGGAATACCTTTATTAGCCTCATCCTCTGTACTGGCATCTGACACATATCCACTCTTAAATATCTGGTTAACAGCTTCAGAAAATGTCTGTATAAACTGGTTAAGCTGTGTCTGATAGTAAGGAATACCTTTGTAATTAACATTATCTTCAGCCTGAGGATTAGTTTCTGTAATAATATTGCCGTCTTTATCAAGCTTATAGGAACCATCTTCATTAGTTGCCACTGACTCTATCTCGCCATTACAGCCATCTCTTATATCAACAAGAGCCTTAAGCTGTCCACCAAGTGATGAACTGTATATATTAAATGGATTGCCATCTGTCCACTGTACATCATATAATCCGGCTGCATCACTGTCATTTCTAGGAGTTTCTCTGGCAACCACCTGAAGTTTCTTATAATTATAGTTATGAACAAGTGACTGTCCATTTACAGTTATCTGGAATGATGTAAGTCCGTTTTCTATTGGCTCCTCACTTGTTGTTATATCAATATACTTTGAAAGGTCATCAACAAGTGCGTTTCTCTGATCTCTTAAGTCGTTAGCATCACCATAGCATGCTTCTATCTGATTAATCTGCTTGTTAAGCGCTGTTATATTCTGTGCAAGTGTATTGATGTGATCTACAGTATCCTTTATCTCATTGTTAGCATCTGTCTGCACATTTCTTAAGTTAGTTGAAAGAGTGTTAAAATAATCTGACATACTCTTTGCATTATTGATAAGCTGGTTCTTTGCCGACTCATCACCTGGTGTTATAGTAAGCTGGTTTACTGCTGAGAAGAAGTTACTGTATTCCTTTGAGAAACCATTAAGTATGAATTCATTCAGATAATCTTCTATCTGTGTCATATAGTTATTCTTAGATTCATACTGTCCATAATTAGACATATTATTTCTGTACTTCTGGTCGTAGTAACTGTCTCTTGTCTGATTAATCTCAACAACGTTAACACCAGAACCTATAGTTCCATATGTTGAAAATGTTCTTAAAGCATCTGAAGCCTGAAGAACCGCTGTCTGCTTTGTATATCCATTAGTATTTATATTAGACAGGTTATGTGCTGCAGTCGTTATAGATGTCTGCGCTGCCTGTAATCCTTTGTATGATATTGATAAGCCAAAAAATGTAGATGCCATATCTTTTTCTCCATTCTGCCGTTTTTTCGCAGCTTTTCATATATAATAGCCTTTTATTACTTCTTCAGTTAAGTCTGTCGTGCAGACACAAAATGATCTTCTGACCCTTTACCTCTGCAACATATTATCATCAGGCTCCTAATGATGTTAACAAATGCTCCATCATCTCACTGACAACATTTACATATCTTGATGCTGCATTATATGCATGCTGATACTTAATCATCTTCTGAAGTTCTTCATCTGATGATACACCTGATGTCTGTAATCTCTGATTATCATAGCCGTTTACCATAGTTGTCTGGTTATTGACAAACTTTGTAAGTACGCTGCCCATCGTAGCAAACTCACCTATGAAATCATTATAAAAAGTATTAAAATCCGCCTTTGCGTAGTCCTGTGGATTAAGTGAGGCGAACTTGTTGCTGAATGTATCTATAAGTTCGTTTGCCTTTGCAAAGTCTTCTTTTCCATGAATGGTTGAAAGAGGTATCTTTCCAACATTCTGTGAAGCTTCAGGATTAACTAAAAGATTGCCAAGTGTATAATCTATTTCATAACCTATTGCATTCAGGTTATTTCTTACATATGTTGTTGTGCCATCTTCACCTGTAATCTTTATGTATCTTTCTGTACCTTTTCTCTTAAAAAGTTCAACACCTACAGTTTCATCTTCATCTGTACCAAAGCCAGCCTTGTCCATATCAAGAATAAGATATGTCATGCTGTCTATATCTTCTGCTGTTGTATGCTGTTCATCTATATACAGCTTTTCTCCCGATGTATAACTATAAGTTCCATCTCCATTGTCAGTTCCCTCAACAACATTACCGAATCTGTCATAAAGTCGTCCATACTGTGAAGCATTATATACATACTTATCTGCCTGAAGAGGATTACCCTCATCATCTGTCATCTCTGTTGTTGTTTCGACTTCCTTTTCAGGACATAAAACATCATTCAGGGCTGTCACTATACCATTTACAAGCTTATCAAAGCCTGCTATAGCACTAAGGATAGCTGAAGGCTCTATATACTTATTGTAGTAATCCTGCTGTTTCTGGTAATCATCCATAGCACTGTTATACTGCGCCATACCCTCTGCTGTTGTGAGGTCATAATCTGACTTATCCGGCATAACAGGAACATCCTGATAATTCACATCTATAGTTCCTCTTGCAACAAGAAGTCCTTTAAGCTTTCCTTTATCATTATTGTTGGCATTGGATGCTGCTTTTTCAAAGTTGAACACATCCTTTTCATATGCTGTCCACTCTGGTATAAGCAGTCCATACTGACCTTCCTGTCTTACATCCATAGTATTTACTTCGCTCTTTGATACAAACGGAATATTCTCAGCTGATATGATAATCTGTCCATCTGTTGTTTCATAATAGTCGATATCAAGGTACTGGCTCAGTTCATCAAGTGCAATGTCTCTTGTATCTCTAAGATCATTGGCACGCTCAACTCCTCCTGCCTCAACCTTTGATATACTTTTATTAAGACTATATATCTTCTGTCCAAGTTCATTAATCTTATCTACCATACTGCTGACTTCTGTGTTCAGCGTTATCTGATAATCTTTAAGTCCTGAATATATAGCCTGCGATCTGTCTATAAATGCTGTTGCATTCTGTATAAGAGAGGATCTTGCTATTGTACTTGTTGGGTTTTTTGTAAGCTCATTTATTGAGTTATAAAGGTCTGTTATGTGCTGCTGGTATGTAACTCCCTGCATCTCACCAAACCAGTCTTCCACTTCATACACTGCATTTGCCTGACTTTCATAAAAGCCCAGTCTTGAATACTCAGTTCTATATGACCTGTCTATAAAATCATTCCTTACACGGCTTATTGCTCCTATATCTACACCAAGTCCGTACTTGCCAGGCACGATACTGCTGCTGAATACATTAGCATATGTCGTATCTGTAAATGTTACCTGTTGTCTTGTATACCCTTGCGTATTTACATTGGAAAGGTTATGTGCTGTTGTATTAAGTGCTGTCTGTGCTGACCTCAATCCTGAGGAGCCAACCATCAGCGATGCCATTCCGTTTGCCATAGTTCCTCCACTTTAAAAATCACATCCCCAAAGAACGATCCTAAACATTAATTCCAATAATTGCTTAAGTATCCCAATTCATTCCTTTGAAAATGTGATTCTTATATTATCTTTTATTTATTTGATAGCTATTCTTAATCTGCTCCAAAAAGCATATGTAAATATAGCTTATTACCTTTATTAGTATTACAAGCCTTAATCTGTATCAATCCTTTTCCTCAGATTATGCTTATATTCTGCTGCAAGCTTTTAACTGCCTCTATATATCCTTATATACACCACTTGCATATGTCACTTATCTTATTCTTTCAAGCTTATCAACTACTGCTTGGCATCAAAACCCGTTGCACCAGTAATCTCCGCTTCCTCATAAGCTGTTCTTCCATAGTTACCTGTCTGTGGCTTTAACACTGCATTCTTAGCCAGATCTAATTCGAACTGAATCATATCCATAGACTCTTTAAGTAACAGCTTATTATTCTCATTAACTGCCGTCAGCTGGTTAAGCGTTCTTTTAAGCTTAAGATATATGTCCTGAAGAGCATCATGCTCTTTCGCTTTTTTCTCAAGTATCTGGACTATATGTTCAACTCTTATCTCTTCATATGGAAGTCTTAGCACATTGCATATATCCCTGACATCTTCCTGTCTTTTATTTTCATATACATCTATCTCTTCTATGAGCTTCTGCTCCCTTATGAATATCTCCTGAAGCTTCTCAACATTTCCGCTGACTATCGCAGATGTCTTATCATTAGATAAGTCAAGGAGCTTCTCATATCCATCATTCTCATTAGTAAGATCTTCGATTAAACAATCTATTAAGCTTGCCATTCTGCTCCCTCCGTCTGCGTGTAATGTTAATATACATCCTATATCTTGTACGTATATCTCTTATCTTCTATATCCTGTTATATTAAAATGTTAATGTTGAAATGCTTTCAAGCATCTTATCCGCTACTGCCTCTGAACTTATATTATATGTTCCGGCTGCCATACGTGCCTTGATGTCATTGACCTTATCAAGTCTTACATCTGAAGCTTCATTAACTGCTGTTCTGGCTGTATTGTATACCTTGGCTGTATCTGATAATTCGTACTTATCCTTCTCAGTCTTCTTTACAGCAATACTTTTGTCCTTGGCATAAGCGTTTGTCTTATACACCTGACTGACAGCATTATAAGCATCTATACGCATACTAACCGCCTCTCTTTCTATCATAAAGCTATGCTTTTATCATTACTTTATTCTTTGCTTTTATTTCTTTATGATTAATGTATCGGTTGCTTACGGATATTCCTTAACCCCTTGTGTGGAAATATGAGGGGAATTAACGTAATAAAAAGCAGAAAAACACACCTTCCTCCAGTGTATTTCTCTGCTTTTATTGTATCTATAATATTTATAACATAATCCAGCTTTTTAAGCCATTATCTTATATATTATAGTTCTGCGTTATAGCACCATTATAAAAATAGCTATAACTCATCTCATCAACTCAGATTAATATGCCTTACCCCAGTAAACCATCTTCTTAGCTGGCTTGCCACAGCATACGCACACATCACTCAACTGCTCCTGTGCAAATGGCATACATCTTGATGTACAAGTTGTTTCTTCCTTAATCTTGTCCTCACAAGCCTGCTCACCACACCACATAGCCTTAATAAATCCTGGCTTGTTAGCTGCTGTTTCCTTGAACTCATCATAGTTAGTTGCAACATATGTATGTGCATCTCTGTGAGCTCTTGCTCTTTCAAGCATATCCTTCTGGATAGTATCAAGTATCTCTGGAAGCTTAACTGCAAGCTCATCTATAGCTACTGTAATCTTTTCTCTTGTATCACGGCGTACAACGATAGCCTGATTAGCTTCGATATCTCTTGGTCCCATCTCAACTCTTACCGGGATACCACGCATTTCCTGCTCTGAGAACTTCCATCCTGGGTTCTTGTCAGTATCATCAACCTTAACTCTAAGACCGGCTGCCTTGACAGCATCTCTTACTTCGTATGCCTTATCAAGAACGCCTTCTTTCTTCTGCATAATAGGAATAATATCAACCTGAACTGGTGCAACCTTAGGTGGAAGTACAAGTCCTGAGTTATCACCGTGTGTCATGATAACAGCGCCGATAAGTCTTGTTGTTGTTCCCCATGAAGTCTGATGAACATACTTAAGCTTGTTATCCTTATCTGTATACTGTATGCCAAACGCCTTAGCGAATCCATCTCCAAAGTTGTGGCTTGTTCCTGACTGGAGTGCCTTGCCATCATGCATAAGTGCTTCAATAGTGTATGTAGCCTCTGCACCTGCAAACTTCTCCTTATCTGTCTTACGTCCCTTGATAACTGGAATAGCAAGTACCTCTTCACAGAAGTCTGCATAAAGGTTAAGCATCTGCTGTGTACGTGCCTCTGCATCCTCTGCTGTTGCGTGTGCTGTATGTCCTTCCTGCCATAAGAACTCTCTTGAACGAAGGAAAGGTCTCGTTTCCTTCTCCCATCTTACAACTGAACACCACTGGTTATATACCTTTGGTAAATCTCTGTAAGACTGTATCTCATCCTTGTAGAAATCACAGAAAAGTGTCTCAGATGTTGGTCTTACACACATTCTCTCCTGAAGTGGATTGAGTCCGCCGTAAGTTACCCATGCAACTTCTGGTGCAAATCCTTCTACATGGTCCTTTTCTTTCTCAAGAAGACTTTCTGGAATGAACATAGGAAGATATACATTTTCTACTCCTGTTTCCTTAAATCTTCTGTCCATCTCATTTTTTATATTCTCCCAGATTGCATATCCAGCCGGCTTGAATATCATACATCCCTTAACGCTTGAATATGACATAAGCTCTGCCTTCTTGCATACATCTGTGTACCACTGTGCAAAGTCTACATCCATGGAAGTAATCGCTTCTACTAACTTCTTATCCTCTGCCATAAATATACCTCATTCCTGCGCTGTGCGCGCTTCCTGTTAAATGTGCCATAAGCCTGTAATTATGCCATAAAGTCAACTAATTATCAATGACCGTTAATTATACATTACAAACTCACATAATCTGTAATAGTCTAACATTTCCACCGATTATTTTCAAGGCATTTATTATAATCCATAACTAACCAAAACGGAAATTTTAATTATCCGCCAAAAGCCTGTTGGAAACTTTTTCCCACTCCACAATCAAAATTTGCATTCTAGTATTATTACTTGGAAATAAAAGTTTTAGATAATGTCAGTGAAATTCCCCTTCATTTTCGATGCCACATAATATCTCTGAGCCTTCCCACTAAAGCTTTTATTATGACATAACTCACCGGTCCTGTGATAAATCCAGGTATCCCATAGGCAAGCAGTCCAACAAATATAATAACCAGCATTGCAAATGGTGATATTCCTAGTCTGTCACCAATACACTTTGACTCCATAATCTCTCTTACAAAATATGTTATCACGTATGCCACAAGCAATACTCCTGCCGCCCAGTAGTTTCTCATAATCACACTAAACACAGCCCACGGAATAAGTATAGTTCCCGTTCCGAACACAGGTAGCGCATCAACTATACCCACAATAATTCCAAGCACTACCGAATAAGGACTTCTTATTATAAAAAATGCTGCCATACTTATAAGCGAATTTATAAGCATAATTCTTAATTCTACTTTAAAGTAAATGTTGATAAGCCGCTTCACTTCACCCCACAGCATATATATCTCTTCCACAAATACGCTTTTACGCACCTGCAATCTCACTTCATTCATATCCGCCGACAGATATATGACCGATATAAAGCCTACCACAAGTCCGCCTGCAACTATAAATACATTTTTTATAACTGGAACTGATATATGAAATATTTTTTCAGGCATTATACCTGCCACCTTACGCCCGCACATTATGAGCGTGTCCAGACAGCAGCCTCCCTCAAGCCCAAGGAATTCGTCCGTCTGAAGACATATTCTTGCTGTCTGCTGCCTTATTCCTATCGTATTATAATCCCAGTTTTTAAGAAAGCTGCTGGCCTCATTCGCACCCGTTATAACTGCGAGTATAAGAAGCACTACTATAATAATTGTAATAACAGACATGATAATTGTTGCTATAATGCTTTTTATTCGGTGCTCGGGATGTTTTTTATTTTTCTTATCGTTACTTTTATGCTCATTATAAGACCTGGCATTATTCTGATACATGCCGTTTTTATATGCATTATTTCTACTTTTATCATTCTGATTTATATTATTTTTACTATAATGATTTCTGTCATCAGGACATTTATTTATATCATTATTTCTACCACTATTATCACTGCCTTCTATTCCACCTTTATCTTTCCTTGTTTCATCTTTATCTTTCCTTGTTCTATCTTTGTTCTTTCTTACACCTTTATATATCCAGCCTGATATACTATTGACCGGTTTTTCTACAATAAGCGCGACAAGAACACCTAACACAAAAGGCCAGACATATACAAGCAGGTATTTAAAGCTCACGTACACTACAAGCGTTATTATAATTATCCCAACAAGATACTTAAGCTTCCTGCCATATTCATTATTGGCAGTTTCATTATCACCATAACCATTATTCCCATACCGGCACATAAAATAATCACCTCCGTAGAAGTATTCCACAGAGGTGTTAAGCATATACATTTAAAGTACTTTTTTAAATATCCTAAAATTCCGGTGACACTTCATATGTCCTGCCGTCAACTGTAAGGCTGACAGCGCACAGTGCGATACAGCCTCTCTTAAGGCGTGTGCCCTTTAGCTGCCTTACTGCCTGCAAAGCACGTTCACCACCATACTTTCCATCGCCAATGACTGGCATATTTCTTGATGAAAGCTGCACTCTTATCTGATGATGTCTTCCTGTTATAAGATGAATATCAAGTCTTGCTGTGTCCGTTTCCTCGTCATATGATAACAGCTTATAAAAAAGACGTGCCTCCTTTGCACCTGTCTTTCCTTTAGGAACAACTGATGACTCATTATTCTTAGCATCCTTTAAAAGATTATCAACAAGCTCACCCTCGGATGCCTCTGGTTTTCCACAAATAAGCACCTGATAATGTTTACAAAGCGACTCCTTCTGCATAAGTGCAGAAAGCCTAGCCGCCTCTTTCTTATTCTTAGCCATAAGCACAAGCCCTGACACTGGGCGGTCAAGCCTGTTTATGATAGCTGCGTAAGCCTCTTCACCTTTTGATTTGCGGTAAGCAAGCACCTCACTTACAATGTCAACCTCAAACGACTTTCCACTTTGTGACAACTGTCCTGCCGGCTTATTTAATATAATCTTATTCTTGTCTTCATACACTATATTGAGCATATTACAATCCTTTTGTCGTTTTATTTGTAAAATAAGCTGACGAATTAGCTATCTATCCACTATTTATCGAGCTTTAGTCCCTGCTTTCAAGAAAAAGAAGCTTATTTGCCTGAAGGCTTAACTGCTCATACTGCATCATCATACGGTCTTCACCATATTCTTCTGAAAGTACCTCATAACCCTCAAACTTAATAAGACATTTGAAATATTCTTCTACATCTGCTGTTTCTTTAATAACAACCTCACTATATGCAAGTCCTTCGCCCGACTCCTGATAATCAGGACGGAAAAAAAGCTCTCCGGTAAGTATATTCTCTTTGTCAGCCACAAGCACGGCTCTTGCATAATACTTATTACTGTCTGTTGTTGCAAGACGTATCTTTCTTAATGGTGCCATTGTCTTGTCATTCATTGCATTGGCTTTCTTAATTTCTTCTGCATCAAAATATTTCTTCTCTATAATCATAATAATCCTCATTTCTGCGCACTTTTTCGCGCATAACGGGTTTGTGTCAAGTGTGCGCAGGCACAAATCTCGCGCGTGAACATGACTATCTGTTAGTTAACGGTTTCCAAAATGATACATCCTGAACTTAAATAAAACTACTCCTACAAAAGCATCTTTAGGAGTTTCGCCAAAATATCTGCTGTCATAAGATGCATCAGTATTATCACCTAATACATAATATCCATCTGTTGACTTGTCAGCATAATATCTTTTAATTATTTCAGGTACATCATGCTCGAATTCAGGTATCTTTGATGTGTCAAGTATAATTACATCTTTGTCTTTAGGTGTAACCCATTTAGATAAAATAATATAATCGCCATCAAGAAATGAAGGCATCATTGAATTACCATGAACACGCCCTAAACAAAGCATTCCTGACCAACCTAATATAATAATAACAAGCGTAACTATCACAATAGCAGTCATCCACTTGTCAGCTTTCATTACTTCCAATAATTTTTTCATATTTTATCAAAATGCTCTATCTTACAACTTAAACCGATACCCAACGCCCCATATCGTTTCAATATACTGAGGCTTGCTTGTATCAAGTTCAATCTTCTCTCTTATCTTCTTGATATGGACTGTAACTGTTGCTATGTCACCGATAGAATCCATATCCCAGATTTCCTTGAACAGCTCTTCCTTTGTGTATACATGATTAGGATGCTCTGCTAAGAAAGTAAGAAGGTCAAATTCCTTCGTTGTAAATACTTTCTCCTCGCCATTTACAAATACTCTTCTTGCAGTCTTATCTATCTTGATACCACGTATCTCGATAATATCATTTTCAGGCTGCGCGCTGTTTACAAGTCTTTCATATCTTGAGAGGTGTGCCTTCACTCTTGCAACAAGCTCACTTGGACTGAAAGGCTTAGTCATATAATCATCAGCACCAACTCCAAGGCCTCTTATCTTATCGATATCCTCTTTCTTTGCAGATACCATAATAATAGGTGTGTTCTTAACTTCTCTTATTTTCTTGCATATCTCAAAGCCATCTATGCCAGGAAGCATAACATCAAGAATATATATGTCATAATCCCCGTCAAGTGCCTCTGCAAGACCGCTTGTTCCATCCTTACATGTAGTTACAGTAAAACCGCTTAACTCAAGATAATCCTTTTCAATATCTGCGATTGCTTCTTCATCTTCAACTATTAATACTTTACTCATATACATTTCCCTTTCATGGTTTTATTTTAATATTTACTTAATTCTGATGTTCATTTTCCTTATACTTAAGGAAGTTCAGATGCATCGTGGTTCCTTCGCCCTCGACACTCTCTGCCCATATCTTGCCTTTATGGTCTTCTACTATCTTCTTTACTATGGCAAGTCCTATTCCGCTACCGCCCTGCTTAGAATTGCGGGATTCATCAGTTCTGTAAAATCTTTCAAATATTCTTGAAATATCCTTGCCCGCTATACCCTTTCCGTTATCCGCCATAACAATATGGATGTAATCACCCTCATCATAAAGGTCTATATCTATCTTTCCCTTTCTTCCTTCTGCCATATACTTGACAGAATTACTGATTATGTTATTGATAACTCTCTTTAACTGTTCAGGGTCTGCTACAATTATAGCCGGCTCTGTTATGTGGTTTCTGTAGTTAAGCTCTATGCCTGCTGCATCAAGCTCTGTTCCTATCTCATCACAGCAGTCATCAAAGTAATCAGATATGTTAAGCTTTATAAATGTATACAATATCCTGTTGGCATCAAGTCTTGAATATATCGTAAGCTCATCAATAAGCTTATCCATGTCATTAACCTTGTTAGCTATCGTCTTAACATACTTTGCCTGCTTTTCCGGAGTATCTGCAACTCCGTCCCTTAAGCCCTCCACATAACCCTTAATAGCTGTAAGTGGCGTCTTTAAGTCGTGCGAAATATTTCTTATAAGCTCTTTTTCTTCCTTATCGGACTGTATTTTATCCTCTGAAGACTTCTTAAGGATAAGCCTCATTTCCTCAAAATCTTTACATACATCTCCAATCTCGTTATTAGGAACCTTCGGCATCTCAAAGTCAAAGTTACCTTCTTTAATATTGTCTGTTGCAAGCTTCAGCTTATTAACCGGCTTTATAATAGAACTGTATATCCACAGGTTCAGTATAAGGCTTGTAACTACAAGTATCACTATTATAATAAAAGCAAGCTGCCATAACATCTGCTTTATCTGTGGCACGCTCTGCTTAACCGATGTAATAATCGATACACTGTAAATGTTACCTAAATCATCAGAAAAATCAACCTGCTTTATAAGACTGTGATATGCACCACCTTTATATGTAGCAACATCTGTAACATTATTCTCATCTGTTTCATATTCTGGCAGAATTCTGGCAAGTTCTGTGTTAGAATACTGAGTTGAGTTATATGTCACATTATTATTCTTTCTTACAACAAGCTTTGACAGTCTTTCATCCAGAGTGTTACCTAAAGACTCAAGATATGCCCTGTTGTTAAATGAGGTTGGATTATCCTCTGCCTGCTCTTTTATCTGTTCATACACATCATCAGTAATACTTCCAAACAACGTCATAGGTGAGTAAAAGTACAGCAGTACCGTATCGCCCTCTACGTTATATGCCTTACATATGCTGTCTGACTGTATCTTAAATATACCTACAACAAGCACACAAAGCATAAGCGCCGGAAGTACAACCATAACGCAGAACGAAACTTTCAGCTTATCTTTTAACTTCATATACTCTCCATTCCTGCGTATTCACATATTTTTTATTGAATTTTTCTTATTCTGATACATCTATGCCAAAATATGTCTTGTTCTGTACATATATATGATATGAGGATCAAATGGTATTTTGACTCTTTAATCATCTTTACTTATATCAGTTAACTTATTTAATTTTAACACATTTTAACATAATATTTGTAAAAAAAAGATAAAAATATATAAAAACTGCGAAAATCATTATATATTCAATATTATAAAGCAAGCTGTCTAACATCCAGCCTTAATCATAATACTAAATATATATAATCTCCGCAGTCCTTATCTTATTAAATATGCATTTTTAATATACATTCTTGTTAATAGCTATATCTTGCAACTCATATAGATGCACATTCATTAGCCTATCTTTAACTTAAACTTCTGAAGCTCCCTTTCTGAGTCAACCTTTGCAATAACCGCGCCAAGTGCTGAAAGCTTACCTTCAAAGTCCTCATATCCTCTCTGGATATACTCTATATCATCTATCTCTGATATACCGTCAGCCGCAAGTGCTGCAATAACTAACGCTGCTCCAGCTCTTAAGTCGGGAGCTGAAAGCTGTGCTGATGTAAAATGCTCCACGCCCTCTATATAGGCTGTATTACCTTCAACTTTAATCTTAGCTCCCATCCGGTTAAGCTCATCTACATACTTGAATCTGTTTTCAAATATGCTCTCAGTTACCATACTTGAACCCTTGGCAAGCGCAAGCGCAACTGCTATCTGTGGCTGCATATCTGTTGGGAAACCTGGGTATGGAAGTGTCTTGACATTAGTACTTCCAACCTCTCCCTGTGCTATAACTCTTATCCAGTCGTCACCCTCTATAAGCTCGCATCCCATCTCATTAAGCTTTGCCGTTATAGACTCAAGATGCTTAGGTATAACATCCTTTATAACAATATCGCCATGTGTAGCTGCTGCTGCCATCATAAATGTACCTGCCTCTATCTGGTCAGGAATGATAGAATATGAACATCCATGCAGTCTTGGTACTCCCTTTATTCTTATAACATCTGTACCAGCTCCTTTTATATTAGCGCCCATAGCATTAAGGAAGTTGGCAACGTCAACAATATGAGGCTCCTTAGCTGCATTTTCAAGGATAGTTTCTCCCTCTGCCATACATGAAGCCATCATAAGATTAATCGTGGCACCTACTGTTACTACATCAAAATATATGTGTCCGCCAACAAGCTTTTCCGCCTTGGCACTCACAACTCCGTGGTCTATCTCTACCTTTGCACCAAGAGCCTTAAATCCCTTAAGATGCTGGTCTATCGGTCTGCTTCCTATATTACATCCACCTGGAAGTGCAACATTGGACTCGTTATACTTTCCAAGAAGTGCTCCAAGAAGATAATAAGAAGCCCTTATTTTTCTTATATACTCATACTCTACATTAAGGTCACATATAGAGCCACCATTTATCTGAACTGTATTATTATATACATACTTTACTTTTGCGCCTATTCCCTCAATTGCCTGAAGCAATACTCTTGTATCCCTTACGTTAGGCACATTCTCTATTGTTACTGTCTCATCTGTCATAATCGCTGCTGCCAGAATACCAAGTGCTGCATTCTTAGCTCCACCTATGGACACTTCTCCACAAAGTGGCACTCCACCTTTGACAACATACTGTTCCATACTTCGCACCTCAATTATCACTTACTTAATTATATCTATCACTTTAGTTTCTCAATCTTATTATAATGTGAGCCTCCAGATTCACTTCTGGCACTCACATTATATTATGATATCCTGCCACAAAGTCCAATCATATATTCCAAACAACTTCTGCCGCTGATATCATATATAGTGTCTATATTAAATATTATATACATAGCAGCTATATATACTGCATCATAGCTGGTGGCTTTTGGCACCAACATCATATATATCATTATATTCCAAATGTATCATAAGTAATCATCAATACTCAAAAATATATTACCAATGTATACTCATAATTGATTACTTTAAATAATGTTGATATTCAAATCAATATCTTAATGATTATATCATACCTTTTTATTATGTCAACGATATTCAGTTAAAAACAGGGCATGGATTGCATATCCACGCCCCTAATTCATAAGCATCCTTAATTCTTGTTCACATAATCAAGTGGATTAACTCTTCTGCCATCTATCCATATTTCAAAATGCACATGTGGCGTTGTACTGTCACCTGTACTTCCACTAAGAGCTACCTGTTCACCTTGCTTTACCTGCTGTCCTTCATTTACAGTAATCTGACTGTTATGCCCATACCTTGTGATACTGCCATCCTCATGTTGTATATCTACACAATATCCATAACCTGAATACCATCCTGCTCTTGTTACAACACCATCTCTTGCTGCTTTTACAGAAGTTCCTATGCTGCATGACCAGTCCACACCATAATGCATTTCTCCATCCCTTAAACCATATCCTGATGAAAATGTTCCACCATTAATTGGCTTAATATATGCGGGAGGAGTAAGTGTTCCTACCGCTATTCTTGCCGGCTTAGACTCTACTGTAACATTTTCCTTAGTTATCTGTCTGTCAACTTCCTTGCCATTCTCATAAGTAACTGTGGCAACTACTGAACGATGACCTGTAGTACCCTCACTAAGTACATAATTAGTTCCTCTATAGTTGTTGTTATCATCCATATACTGCGGCTCTGCCTGATAATCTTCCTCATATGAAAGCTGCTTTGTAGTAATAACTGTTATATCTGACTTGGGCACTGTTATAACAAGCTCATTTCCTGGAACTACAACTGTATCCTCGTCATAATCCTTATTGAGCTTTAACAGGTCATCTAAAGACATATCATGGTCTTTTGCTATCTGTGAAAGAGTATCTCCTTCTTTAACAATATAATAAGTATTGGTCTGACTTTCCTTGGTTATATCATTATATGCATCCTGCACTGTTGATAATTCAACTTTATCTGCATATACTGCATTGACTGATATATCCTGTGCAAAACCTATAGCCTGAATTTCGTCAGGTGTCTTCTTACTCTCACCATTAGAACTTTCACTGTCTTCAAAGAATGAGGCAACTATCTGTGTATCCTGAACTGTAGTCTCTTCATTCTTCTCTATAGCTACCATATATGTTCCGTCTGCTGCCGGGTCTGCCTTAATAACAGGCTCAAACTCACTTGCCCTGTTATATGGCTGTATAAGCTTTGTAAATAACTCCTCTACTTCCTGTTTGGATGAAAGATTGACTGTATAATCACCTATTCTTACTGTGTATGCAAGCTGGTCTTCTACATTAACTATACAATCAAATAGCTGGCTGTATATAGAACTCTCAAGCTCCTTTTCTGACATTCTTTGTGCTATCGCCCTGTTTTCCCTGTCAATCTGGACATCGCAGTCCATATATACATAATCATCAAGCTGCTGACTTAACTGTAATCTCGCATTCGCCAGCGCAACATTAACCTCTTCCTCTGTATTGGCTGCCCCAACAGGTGTACCTTGAATAGATATGCTGTAATATCCAACCTCATTGTTAAGCATCTTTTTGGAAACAAATGGAATACCAACCACGATTGCAAGACAAGCCGCAAACATAGTTGAGATAAATGTAGTTCTTATCTTTCTACCATATCTTGTGATGCGTGTCATACGTTCCTCCAATATATTGTATCAATAACAGAATTAATCCCCGTAATAATTCTGTAACATTTTTGTAACAAATTTATACTACCACGCATACATTTATTTGTAAAGCATTTTTCAGTACTTTAAAAAGGTTTTATATATATTTTATAAATACAAATATTCAGTCTATTATTTCTTTTTTACTGAGTATCCGAAACGTCCAAGATGTTCGCCCAATGCATAGTACTGACCATGTGAATATGACACAAGTTCGGCCTTTTCAAGATGAAGAGTTCCCTTCTTATCAAGCAGTGATTCATCGACATTAACTGCCACTACCTCTGCTATAAACATATCATGGCTTCCAAGTTCTATGATGTCCTTTACTTTACATTCGATATTGACAGGGCTTTCTTTGATAGCCGGTGCGTTTATCTTGACTGACTTTTCCGGTGTCAGGTGCATATCTGCAAACTTATCTGTGTCCTTTCCTGACCTCACACCGCAATAGTCGGTTGCACGACACAGTCTTTTAGTTGTGAGGTTTATGACAAATTCACCTGACTCTTTTATTATATTATGGCTGTATCTTTCTTTTCTCACCGATATTGACACCATCGCAGGGTCGGAACATATTGTTCCTGCCCACGCAACTGTTATAATATTGGGCTTTTCGTCACCTCTCTGGCAGCTTACCATAACTGCTGGAACTGGGTATAGCATATTTCCGGGTTTCCATGTCTGTTTACTCATATTGTATTACTCCTTGTCTTCTTTTTTATTGTTTTGTCTGATTGGCTTTCTTCTGCAATATTTGCGCTTTGCTAGCTTTTTTAACTTCCGCTAATTCACCGTGCAGGTTCAAGAAAGCTGTCGCTTTCTTGAACTGTCGGGCTGCGCCCTATCAGACAAAAGAATAAATAAGCGCTTTGTGCCAGCACAAGCGCTCCTTTATTCTTTCGTCTGGCACGGCTTGGCTTACACACAGTATACTACAAATTTTTTGAAAGTTTCTACTATATATCGAAGTATTCTTCAAATTATTTTCATATGTGCTTTAACTTTAACAAATTAATGAATTTCTTCAATTTATCAACGCATTTCAGTTGTATCATTGGCTTAATTATGTTAATATTATTTTAATAAAATATTCATAATGAATTGGAAGTCACGAGGGATTCTGATTCATATTTTTATTATTATTTATTATTTTAATTGGAGGACATTTATGTTAGGAAATGTTATCGTAGGACAGTCTGGTGGACCAACTTCCGTAATCAATTCAAGTCTTGCAGGTGTATTTAAGACAGCAAAGGACAGAGGAGCTAATAAGGTATATGGTATGCTTCACGGAATTAAAGGGCTTCTTGATAAGCAGTATGTAGACCTTTCAGAGAAGATTAAGACTGATATCGATATTGACCTTTTAAAAAGAACACCTTCTTCTTACTTAGGTTCATGTCGTTATAAGCTTCCTGAAATCTCAGATGACAGAGAAACTTATGAGAAGATTTTCGAAATCCTTAGAGAACTCAATATATCTTACTTCTTCTATATTGGTGGTAACGATTCAATGGATACTATCAAGAAGCTTTCTGATTATGCACTCCTTATCGGAAGCGACATAAAGTTTATGGGTGTTCCTAAGACTATCGACAACGACCTTGCAGTTACAGACCATACTCCTGGCTTTGGTAGTGCTGCCAAGTTTATTGCCGCTACTATGAAAGAGATTATACGTGATGGTCTTGTTTATGATTATCCAACAGTTACTATCGTTGAGATTATGGGACGTAATGCCGGATGGCTTACAGCAGCTTCTGCACTTGCAAGAGGCGAAGACTGTGAAGGCGTAGACCTTATTTATCTTCCAGAGAAGGTATTTGATATCGACCACTTCCTTGAAAGAGTTAAGGAGATAGCTTCTAAGGGTCGTTCAATGGTTATCGCTGTTTCAGAAGGTATCAAGGTTATGGACGGAAGATATGTATTCGAACTTTCAGAGCATGTAGAGTTTGTTGATGCTTTCGGTCATAAGCAGTTAGCTGGTTCTGCTAAGTTCCTTGCTAACAAAGTGGGTTCTGAACTTGGTATCAAGACAAGAGCTATCGAATTATCTACACTTCAGCGTTGTGCAGCACATATGACATCACGTACAGATATCACAGAAGCTTTCAACGTTGGTGGTGCTGCTGTTAAGGCTGCATTTGAAGGTGAAACCGGTAAGGTTGTAGTACTTAAGAGAGTTTCTGATGACCCATATATGTGCATTACTGAAACTCATGATGTTCATCAGATTGCTAACATCGAAAAGAAGGTTCCACTTGAGTGGATTACAGAGGATGATTTCGTTACAGAAGACCTTATTCACTATATCAGACCATTGATTCAGGCTGAACTCTCACCAATCATGGTTGATGGTCTTCCAAGACATCTTAATGTAAACATGGATTAGTATACGATTATATGCTTAAGAGCATATAATAACCTCGCCTATACTTTTCTATAATTTTATTGTACATAGCTATAGGAAACCGCCCCATATCTGGACATCCATTCAGATATGGGGCGGTTTCCTAGTTATTTTAGTCAGGAATAAGGTCAAAGATAAAAATTTTCCCAATTTCATGCTTCTTTATCATAAGCAAGGGAATATTTTCTATTATTTTATTAAATGTCAGATTCAACTATATCATTATTCTTTAGCAGCCTCTGAAAACACAATGCTGTACTGGTCTGACGGGCATACCTGATATATAAAAGAAGATAATAATGTCTTCGCATTCTCAAGCGCCTTATCATAAAGTCCATTACTTATAGCATCACTTAATGCATCATCTGTGAGCTGCTTAACCGCATCGTTATGTTCTATAAGTGTAATAGGTGTAAATATGCTTGTGCTCTCATGAAGCACTTTAAATGAGTCCAGGTCAAGCTCACAGGAAAGTGCTTTAACTTCTGGAATCTGCACATATATAGTATTCTTAGTATCTTCTGTATCACCAAAATTCCACACAACATCACTAAAGTTAATACCTGCTTTAATATTAGTGTTATATGTATATATGTACTTCGACTCAGTAAATGGTATAGATATATCAAAAAGCTTTCTATCCTTGGTTTCAACTCTCACAGAAGTCGTTGTAACCGACTGTGTGGCAAGCTCACCAATATTTTCAAAACCAAGCTGTGTTACTTTTCCGTCAGTCTGATAACTTACTGAAGCCGTTTTTTTAGTGTAAATAAGAGCTATCACAAGTGCTGCTATTATAACAATACTTATAACAGGACTGATACTTAAAAAGCTTATATGTAATCTTTTTTTATGTTTTTTAGGGGAACCTGGATTATCTGTATAATCATTACTCATATTATCCTCCATTTTCTGCATATAACATATATGGCTGCATTGGTGTAATCATTAGCATATATTATGATGTACGGAGCAAAAAGTATTTTGTCCATAAATGCTAATCTTTCGTGATTATAACATATAATCCAGAACTAAGGAAGAATGTGTATCATAAAATCAGCCTCTTCTCTTTCTTATACACACATATCCAAGTCCAAAAACTACTGCTGCACTTACCGCAGACAGTGCTGCATATAATCCCATATGTAATGTATCGCCTGTCTTTACAGTACCTGAGGAATTATCTGTAGAACCTGTGCTGTCTGTATCAGCATTTCCTTTTGTTGTCAAATCAGAAACTGTAGTACCATCTGTAGCAGAATTATCCGCATCCTCTTTAACAACCGGATTCTGGTTAGTATCACCAGCCCACTCTATGCTTAAGCTGTGAAGCATAGTTGAATTCTGCCATCCGCCTGTTCCTGTTGTTCCTGTGTGCTGTATAGCAACGCCTCCATAAGCATTGGCATCTATATCTGCTGTTAAGTCAACCACATGTACATATCCGGCTGCTGCCTGGTCTGCAAGCTGTGCTGTAGGTGTTTCTACGTGTGCTGTAAGCTTACCGCCCTCTGCCTTTAAGGTTATCTCACATCCAGTAAGGAAGCAGGATGCTATAACCTCATCTGATATATAAGATGTATTGCCGTTATCATATTTTACAAGTACAAATGTTACTGCGTTTGAAGCTGCCTTTGTCCTTACTATTCTTAATGCATAGCCTGTAAGTGTAGAAGTATCAAACTTAACGCATACATCCATATACTGTCCTGCACTACCAAAGCCCTGACCTGCTGTTTTGGCTGGGTCTGCAACAAGCTTTACAGTCATATCACCATATTCACCTTCAACTGGTGTATACATAAGTCTTGAGCCCTGTGTTCCCTGATATATTCCTGCACCTACTGAACCATTACCAGTTTCACCGTATACCCAAGGGGTATCAGTGTCCTCACCCTTCCAGCTTCCAAAGCTTTCTGTATCGGCTGGCCTGTAAGTATCTACAGTCCAGAAGCCCGGTTTAATCTCTGGCTGTTTAACTGTTGGGAAGTCTGAGAAATCTGTTGTATAGTTCTTTGTTTTAATATCCTTTGCACTTATTGCCTCGCTATATACCGTCTTTATCGCATCGCCTGAGTCACTTCTTATATTCTTAGGTGCAACCGTGGCACAGATATAATATCCTATATCACCTGCTGTAAGCGTGTATGTATACTGAGGATTATCCATAGTTGACACTGCCACTAATACAGGGTCGCTTCCATTTGCATCACTGCATCTGTACCAGTTGATAACGGACATATCTGCCCTGTCGCCAAGGTTAAGCTTATAATCAGCCTTAAGTGTGCCATCACCATTATTAATCACCTCTGGAAGCTTTGTCCATGAAGGTGCCGTAAGCTTGCTTGGCTTAACTGTTATGGCAGTTGCTGCACACAAACCACTCTCTGTAGCTGCTTCAATAATTACCTCTTTAGCCTCATCCTCATTATTAATACCTTCTACTACACAGTTTCCATCCTTGTTATCCTTTATTGAAACATATGCTTTATATTCATCTGCAACGCTGTAAGTAATCTTCTGGCTTGTATCTGTGTCACCATAGAAGTACTTGATATCTGCCGTAAGTGTGGCTGTTTCACTTCCCGACTCTATAGTATCCGCTGTACTTGTTATATTAAGCTGTGTAGCTATGCTGTCCGCACCACTCTTTACTGCTATATCCTTAACATCAAGTGGGTCCCAGTCATCACTGCCTTTTAACAGATTGTAAGTATTGTAATATACCTTGCCGCCATCTTCTATCCTATATGCGTTAAGCACCTGTTTTCCGGTCATATCAACTGTTTCAGCAGCATCTTTTCCTGCTATAATGATGCTTTCGCCATTGTGCGTTATATTGTACTGATAGCACTTAAGTGACTTATCTGGATACTTTGTCCATGCAATTCCGAAAGGAATACTGAAATTACTCTTATATGCGCAGTCTACTGCTGTTATTGTTCCGCCTTCCTTTGTGAAATACTGCATAGGCTCTGCCTCGACATTTAAGACGACACTGTTAAATGTACATCCTAAAAATGTAGAACCTGTGTTGTATGATGAATACAAAGGTCTGTTTCCATAGAAATCAAAGTCGCAGCCGACAAACACTGCATTACCATTAATGGCATCATCTGTGCTCTCAAAGTGGCAGTTATTGTAAAGGCTTCGTAAAGCGCCACCTATAGGGTCAAGATTAAGACGGCTGATAAAGTTACAATTATCTGCAAACATCTTATCACCAGACATATCTGCAAGCTGTGCCTGTGTGATAGTTGATGTTCTCTTGTCAACATTTAACTCTGAAAGAAGCGGATACTTAAGGTCAACGCTGCAGTAGTTACCTATGGTAATATTCTTAACTGTGAGCGCACCCTTACAGTTAAACCTAAACATCGTATAGTTACCATTAGAAGCGTGTGACTGTCCTCTGTTTCCTGCAAACACTACATTATATGGGTCTTTTGTAAGTCCCTCTATAGTAAGATAATCACTATCAATAATCATTCCATAAGGAACTCCGTAAGTCTTATCAGGCTGCATGGTATCTGTCGCTGCCGGGTCATCTATCCAGTATACATAAGGTGCGACATATACTGTCATCGGACTCTCCTCTGTTCCCTGCTTCAAGCTTTCACTTCCCAGCGCCTTTGTGATATCGTTGTATACATATGGATACTTGTCCGCAATCTCATCGGAAAGCGAACCGTCCAGATATATCGCCGTTTCTGACAACTCTATAGTCTGCGAATTATACTTAATATAAGTGCCACCAAACTCTATTGGGGCACTCTCGTCAAGTGACTTATAATTATCCTCGTCACTGTTAATATCCTTTACTGCTGTGTAAATGCTTCTTACCTGCATACTATCATCCTCCTGCGCCATAATATTACCCGGAAATGCTGCTATATTTCCAACAACAAGCAGTCCCGACATAACACCTGCCATGATAGATGAAACTAATCTTTTCCTTCGTATCATATCTGTTGCCCTTCCTTTCCTGATATAAATATAGTAAATCTTCATTCCCTGTTACTTTTTACGCCAGCAGAACTTATGAAGCCCACATTTCTGTCTCAATGATTTTATATTGTTCACGTTAAACTTATGTATTGATTATAACACACATTGTACTCATATTAATACATAAAATTTGCAGGAAACTTGTAAAAATACTTAAAATATGTTAGCTTGTAACATAATGCAGCTTAATAACTCTGCGTGGCTACCTACAAAAATACTTAAAATATGTTAGCTTGTAACTAATTAATGCTATGATGTTAGGATCAAAGGCCCAACTATGATACAGTTATTTTATGATACCAGGGTCAAAAGGTCTAAACACACACGAGCTTGCTCATAAGTGGGTGAATGACCTTGTGACCCCAACATCATTTTATTAGCAGAAAGGAAATACAACGATGTTCAGATTATGGTGTAAATTATTCGATAATTCCAATCATATGATTAAAGATATGGTCGCTGTCAATGACGACCCCGAACTTAACAGAACAAGAAAAATATTTGATGGCATAAAAGAAGCCTGCTATGAATTTGACTTAAGCGAGCCTATGTGGTTCGATTCAAATATAGCAGACTTCAAACGCCACTCTAAAGTACGCTTTACAAGCGATAACTTTATTGACGATATTGATTTTTCATATATGGAGATACAGGTTATCGAAGAGGACTAACCCTTTATTCATTAATATCAAGGTTTACTCCCTTAAGCCCGATAAATGCAGTATCATCAAGTCCACCTTCCGCATGTCCTATAAGCCACTTATTAGCAGCTGCAAGAAGTGCATCTTCACTTTCAGCAATGTTGTTATGTACTCTTGTATGCTTTGATGTAAGCGGATAATTAGTTCCTTTAGGAAGCACTACTGCAACCTGAAAACCATTTCCATCCACACCACAAGGTGCATAATGAAGAGTTGTTGCATATACCTCAACTGCTGTTCCTGCTGGCACTAAAAATGCCTTTACATTGGCTGTATCGTAAGTATGCTCCTTACTCACATCTGTCAGAAGTCCAAGCATAAGTATCATATCTGTAGCAGCTATATTAATCTCTGAGTCCCTGTGATATTCAAGGGCATTAAGCTTGCTGTTATGTCCATTGCAGTAACCTATCTGAACTGGCATTTCCCCGTATACAATCTGTGATATATCAAGTCTTACCGGAAGTGCTTCAAGCTCCTTTACTGCTGGTTCATACACAACACCTGCTGGAACTGGTGTCCTCTTTAATTCTTCTATAAGTGCTGTAAAGTCTACATTATCTACAACACGTCCATACTTTCTGAATTCATCATCATTCACTGATAATATCTGCATATTCTTCTCCTTCTAAAGCCCATTGTTTCTAAGTGTTTTTTAAGACATTTTAATTACATTTATTATGTTCATCCTGCTTCATTATCCTATAATTCACGCAAGCTTAAAACAACTCAAACCGCCATTATTCTACTGCATTTCTCTTCTCGCCCTTAGTAAATGCAACGATATTCTCATACACTTCATCCATAAGCCTTGTTCTTGCCTCAACTGTTCCCCATGCAACATGAGGTGTTATAACAAGCTTAGTGCTGTCCTTTATTCTAAGAAGTGGATTGTCTGCTTCTATAGGCTCTTTTCCAAGCACGTCAAGTCCTGCACCGGCTATCTTTCCGGCATCAAGCGCATCTGCAAGGTCAGCATCATTAACTATAGGACCACGTCCAAGATTAAGTAATATCGCACTTGTCTTCATCTTATCAAATGCTGCACTGTCGAAAAGATTATTAGTCTTATCATTAAGTGGTGCATGTATAGACACGATGTCCGATTTTTTCAAAAATTCATCAAGTTCTTTTCTTTCATAAGGAACATCCTGTGTCCTGCCGCTCGCAGAATAATATATAACCCTGCATCCAAAGTCAGCTGCAATCTTAGCCACACCCTTGCCTATAGTTCCAAGTCCTACGATACCCCATGTCTTTCCTGTAAGTTCGTGGAATACATTTGAAAAATGTGAAAAAATCGGACATTTTGCATATTCACCTGACTTAACATAATCATCATAATAACTCATCTTTTCTATGAGATATAATCCAAGCGCAAATGTGTGCTGGACTACTGAATCTGTTGAATAACCTGCAACATTGGCTACTCTTATATTCTTTTCCTTTGCATAAGCTACATCAATATTGTTATATCCTGTTGCTGTTTCTGCTATCATCTTAAGTGCCGGCGCTGCATCAATAAATTCCTTATCAGCCACTATCTTATTGATAATAACAACCTCCGGATTATACTCACTCACTCTTTTAAGAGCCTCTTCTCTTGTACTTGTGGAATAACTCTTAACCTCTCCAAGTTCATAGTACTTGTCAATATTAACATCATCACCATATGTAGATGAGTCTAACATAAGTATTTTCATAAGCTGCCTCCATTTCTTAAAAGCCTCAACTTTTAGTAATATGTATTACAAAACTTTTCTATCAACATTATACTTCCACAATATATATTTTTCAACGTATTTTTTCTTACATAACATAGCGTGTTTTCCTTGTTTTCGACAAATAATAATAGTATAATTATTATAATATTTGTACGATTAAAAGGAGGATATATATTTATGATTAATTGGAACAATCTGGATACACTTGCGTCTTTTAAGGAGCTTAAGGATACTAAAGCTGTAGACCTTGTATCTGCTATGTCTGGAGAGTCTGGCGCTGACAGGGTTAAGAGCTTTAACATACCTATGGCAGAGGGACTTAACTACAATTATGCTGCCAAGCAGGTAGACTCAGATGTATTAGACAAGCTCGTAAAGCTTGCAGATGAAGCACAGCTTGCTGATAAGTTTGCAGCTCTTTATAACGGCGAAGTTGTAAACACTGGTGAGAAAAGACTTGTTCTTCACCATATGACACGCGGCCAGCTCGGTGAAGCTGTAGAGGCTGACGGCGTTGACAAGAGAACTTTCTATAAGACACAGCAGGAACGTATCGCTGAATTTGCCAATAAGGTACATAGCGGTGAGATCGCCAATGCTGCCGGTGAAAAGTTTACAACTGTAGTACAGATAGGTATCGGCGGAAGTGACTTAGGTCCTCGTGCGATGTACATAGCCCTTGAAAACTGGGCTAAGAAGAACAACTCCTTCAAGATGGAGGCTAAGTTCATAAGTAATGTTGACCCGGATGATGCATCAGCAGTACTTGCTTCTATTGACGTTGCACATTCATTATTTATACTTGTATCTAAGTCAGGTACTACTCTTGAAACTCTTACTAATGAGTCTTTTGTTAAGGATGCTTTAAAGAAGGCAGGTCTTGACCCAGCAAAGCATATGATTGCTGTAACTAGCGAAACTTCACCTCTTGCAAAGAGCTCTGATTACCTTGATGCATTCTTTATGGATGATTATATCGGAGGACGTTTCTCTTCTACTTCTTCTGTCGGCGGTGCTGTATTATCACTTGCTTTCGGACCAGAAGTATTTGCAGCATTTCTTGATGGCGCTGCCAAGGAAGATAAGCTTTCTATGAACAGCGACCCACTCAGGAATCCAGAAATGCTTGATGCCCTCATCGGCGTATATGAGCGCAATGTACTCGGTTATGAATGTACAGCAGTACTTCCTTACTCACAGGGCTTAAGCAGATTTCCAGCACATTTACAGCAGCTTGATATGGAGTCTAACGGTAAGTCTGTAAACAGATTTGGTGAGCCGGTAGATTATCCTACAGGTCCTGTTATATTTGGTGAACCGGGTACTAACGGACAGCACTCATTCTATCAGCTTTTACATCAGGGTACTAACATTGTTCCTCTTCAGTTCATCGGCTTTAGAAACAGCCAGCTTGAAAATGATGTTACTATTCAGGACAGCACAAGCCAGCAGAAGTTATGTGCCAATGTAGCAGCCCAGATTGTTGCATTTGCCTGTGGAAAGTCCGACGATAATCTTAACAAGAACTTCAAGGGTGGCAGACCTTCAAGCATAATAACAGGTGATGCCCTCACTCCTGAAACTCTTGGTGCTCTTCTTGCACACTTTGAGAATAAGATTATGTTCCAGGGCTTCTTATGGAATATAAACAGCTTCGACCAGGAAGGCGTACAGCTTGGAAAGGTGCTTGCTAAGCGCGTGCTTGCACATGATACTGACGGAGCACTTAAGGTATATAGTGAGTTACTTAATATATAATTAAAAATTGACAAACGGATGATATAGAATAAGCGGAGTACATATACTGCACCCCGCTTATTTTATAATTAACTCTTTTTCTTTTGCGCTCATTATATCTTAGCTACTAATTCCTTAATAAGCTTAACCGAATTAGCTATAGCCTGCTTTTCAAATGTAGGATAATCCATTGTTGCGCTGTCATCTGCCTTGTCTGATATGGCTCTTAAGATTACAAATGGAACCTTATTAAGATAAGCTGCCTGTGCTATGGCTGCGCCTTCCATCTCTGTGCAATATCCATTAAAGTTAGATGATATTCTTTCCTTAACAGTCTTATCTGATATGAACTGGTCGCCGCTGACAACACGTCCGATATGTGTTCCTATCTCTGGAAGAACCTTTTTGCAGGCTTTATCAGCAAGCTCTATAAGCTTCTTATCTGCTTCAAATGATAATACTTCCATTCTTGGAATTTGTCCTAAAGGATATCCAAAGCCTGTTGCATCCATATCATGGTGAAGTACATCACTTGATATAACAATATCTGCTATGTTAATCTCTGCCTTTAAAGAACCTGCAATTCCTGTATTGATAACATAATCCACATTAAAGTCATCTACTAATATCTGTGTGCATACAGCAGCATTAACCTTACCAATTCCGCTCCTTACAACTACAACATCCTTACCATTAAGCTTTCCAGCCTTAAATGTCATACAAGCCTTGCTTTCTTCACGCTCAACCTGCATAACTTCCACGATCTGGGCTACCTCTTCATCCATCGCTCCTATAATACCTATCATGATTATACCATCCTTTTTCTTTAAATATTATGTACTGATTTACTCTTTTCTGGCTCTATACTCATAAATTCGCACTAACATTATTATACTAACACAGTAAATCTTTCTATTCAACTTCTTAAATTATATACCCTTATTTTATTATATCTGAAGTATAGTAATAAAAAATATATATTATATCATAATCATTAAAAAACATTTATTAATATACTCAATAAATAATTCTTAATATGACAGCCCCTTAAATAATCCCACCTCTATTTAATTCCTGCTTTACAATTCATATAATCCTCTCTTGTATGTTATCCTTTATAATGTTAAGATGTAAAGGTCTCAAGTTCAAAAGTCTTATTGTGCAGGCACGAAAGACTTTTTGACCTTTTGCACCTTACATCATGTTAATATATAACGATGTAAATAATTAATATCTAATATACAGAAAGGCGGAATATAATTATGAAGTATACAACAAAAGGCGTGTGCTCACGTTCTATAGAATTTGATGTAGTTGATAATAAAGTTACTGGTGTTAAGTTTGAGGGAGGATGTTCTGGTAATACACAGGGCGTTGCTGCTCTTGTTGAAGGCATGGATGTCAACGAAGCTATCAAGCGTATGAAAGGTATTAAGTGCGGTTTTAAGCCAACATCATGTCCTGACCAGCTTGCCAATGCACTTGAGCAGTATCTTGCAAAAGCTAACTAAAATTATACCTGCGGAATGGAGATAATATGGGTTCAGTAAGCCGTTTCAAAAGAATATATATAGAAATTACAAGCACCTGCAACCTGAAGTGTTCGTTCTGTCAGGAAACAAAACGTCCACCTCACTTTATGTCGATTGAAGAATTCGGACATATTCTTGATGAAGTCAAGCCGTATACGAATTACATTTATCTGCACGTAAAAGGTGAACCTATGCTGCATCCTGAACTTGAAACTATTCTTTCAATGTGCAGTGATGCCAATATGACAGTCAACTTAACGACTAATGGAACTCTGCTTTATAAGAAGCTTGACACACTTATAAAGCAGCCTGTACACCAGATAAATGTATCTATGCACAGTGCTGATGACAACGACTGCATAGATATGGACAACTATATTAATGAGCTTTTTTATTCCTGTGAAGAGATATTAGAAAAGACAGAAACCGAAATATCCCTGCGACTATGGAATACCAAAAAAGAACCAACACTTTTTAATAAGCGCAACTGTACAATAAAAAGACATTTATATGTCAATGTCCAAAGTCCTTTTGAATGGCCTGAGCTTAACAGCACTTACTGTAATGAGCGCGGCTTCTGTCAAGGACTTAGAACACATATCGCTATACTAAGCGATGGCACTGTAACTCCATGCTGTCTTGATGGCAACGGTGTTATGAAGCTCGGCAATATATTTGACACCCCGCTTAAGGATATTCTTGAGTGTAAACAAAGTGTCGAATTCATCAAAGGTTTTCATAATAAATACGCTGTAGAGCCTTTATGTAAGCATTGCAGCTTTAAGGAAAGATTTGCACATAAAATGTAAGCACCTCATATGAGTGCGCGGAAATGAGGATTAATAATGAAGAAAATAGTACTTACCGGCGGTGGAACTGCTGGTCATGTAACACCTAATATAGCTCTGCTTCCAAGCCTTAAAGAGGCTGGATATGAAGTATTCTATATTGGTTCATACAATGGAATTGAAAAAAGTCTGATTGAAAGTCTTGATATACCTTACTATGGAATATCATCCGGAAAGTTAAGAAGATATAAGAGCTTTAAGAACCTTACCGACCCTTTCAGAGTTATTAAAGGTTACTTTCAGGCAAGAAAGCTTATGCGCCGCATTAAGCCTGATATAGTATTTTCAAAGGGTGGCTTTGTGTCTGTTCCTGTTGTACTTGCAGCGGGTCATAAGCACATTCCCGTTATAATACATGAATCCGATATGACACCTGGACTTGCCAACAAGATAGCCATGAGAAAAGCAACACGTATATGCTGCAACTTTCCTGAAACTATCAAGTATCTTCCTAAAGATAAGGCCGTCCTTACAGGTTCTCCTATAAGACAGGAGCTTCTTCTTGGCAACAAGCTCGCCGGACTTGAATTATGTAACTTCACACCAGATAAACCTATTATTATGGTTGTTGGCGGAAGTACTGGTGCTGTCCATGTAAATGAAGCTGTAAGAAAAATTCTTCCTGAACTCTTAAAGAAGTTTCAGGTTGTACACCTTTGTGGAAAAGGCAAAACAGATGCTTCACTTAATAATATTAATGGTTATGTGCAGTTTGAATATATCAGCGAGCAGATGCGTGACCTCTTCTCCATAAGTGATATTGTCATATCAAGAGCAGGCGCTAACTCTATATGTGAACTGCTTGCTTTAAAGAAGCCTAATCTTTTAATTCCGCTATCTGCTAATGCAAGCCGTGGCGACCAGATACTCAATGCAAAGTCCTTTAAAGAACACGGATATTCAAGTGTTATATTTGAAGAAGACCTTACACCTGAGTCTCTTTTAAATGCTGTTAATGAACTGTATGAAAACAGACACTCTTACATTAACAATATGGCAAAGAGCAAAGAAAGCAACGCCATACCTATAATTATGGAACTTATAGAGCAGTGTTCTCTTCATTCTTAAATTACATTTTTATCTGGTATTATACAATGATGTCGGGGGCAAAAGCACCCAACTATGATACCTACGGATTGTTCTGTGCTACGCACTCCCACAATCCTACAATTAAAGAATTATATATAAAGCGCCTGCTATACCGTATATAGATAATATAGCTATGCCAGACCTGTGGCATGTTACCGGGGATAGGAATTACACCATATATCAGCAGCTTCCTGATACTTCAGCTATTGTTATAACGTATAATGTTAAAGCAGGCGCTAGTTTTTCTACTCCACAAAATATGCATCAGGATTGACAGGTTCTCCATATTGTGTGAGCTTAAAGTACACTCCAGGACCTTCTTCTATATAATATGCACTAGGGCTTGCCACGGTACCTATAAGCTGGCCTGCAACAACTTTATCACCTTTTCTTAGATTAACATTTTCTATAAGACCTGTTGTTGTTTCATATCCATTACCGATTGAAACTGTCACTGTTGTGCCAGTCTCTGAAAGTTCTGCAACATCTGTGACTATTCCAGAAGCCGCAGCTCCTACATTAGTTCCTACTTCTGAGCTTATAATAATTCCAGGACTGCATTTGTATACACCAAGGCTCTTAAAAAGCACAGTTTCATCCATACTGTAATCAAGAGTAATATGTCCTAATACCGGCCATGCAAGCTTATTGCTCTCATCAAAAGAAAAGCTCTTCATAGCCTCCGCCATAACCTCCTCTGATGACATTGTTGGCGGAACTGTAGGTTCTTCTGTCACATTTTCCTTAGTTGCAACTGTTGTGCTTTCAGTTGCAGATATATCGCTGTCCTCTGCCATTCTGCCTCTTGCGTTGGCCTCCTGTAGTATCTCTTCTGTTCCCAGCTCATCTATCTCATCGGTTACATCTTCTGTTTTTATCGCAACATTCTCTTCGGTTTCATTCAGATTGACTATGTTATTATTGCCCCCTCTGTTGGCATTGACACTTTTTATGACTGAAACAACGCCAATAATAAGCGCTGCAATTATTCCCAGCGAAATAACTGTAGACACAATCTTTACTGTATTCTTTTTACGCTTATCCATATTAACCTCCATTCTGCACATATAATGCACAATATAATAACCAAGCTGCTCACTACACTTATGCACTCATTGCTTGTGATGTTAATATGTTTTCCACTTATTCTGTTACTTATTCATATATATTGGGGATTATTTAAGATTGTTTAAAATTTACTACTGTTAATCAGTTATCAACTGATTTTAATTCATATAAAAACCTGATTTTATTATTATGATGTAATGGAGCAAAATATCAGAAAAGCCGTTTATGCTTGCATAATCAGGTATTGGACTTTTAGCCCCGCCTTGCAGGCCTAAGAACGCTTCCACTTTCTTAAGCCGCCGGGCATTCTACCTATAATCTTAAAGCCAAAAACACTCAGCTTTTCGTTATCTTTTTCTGATACAACTCGTTTTATGCACACTATTATGAGTCGAAATATCTCATCTTAGCTTCTGCTTTTGCTCTCCTTTCCATATTCTCTACGGCAGCATTAGACTCCCCATACATAGAGCCTAAGTTATTAGCCATCTTATTCTTACATCTTTCGCAAAATCTTCCTGATTTTATTGATACTCCACATCTCTCACATGTAATTCCGATAGACGAACCCTCAGTTATCATAAGTCTTTCCTGTCTTATCCACTGTTCTATCTGCCTTGCACTTACATCACATTCCTCTGATACTTCGTTGATAGTTGCTGCCGGATGCTCCTCTATATATTCCTTAACATCCTGAAACTTGTCCTCCATTCTTTCCACACAATTAGGGCATAAATTACGATAAGGTCCTGATCCACCTACAAAATTATATAACCTTCCACACATTTTACAGTTTCTTACTTCCATAATATCCTCCAATCCAGCATATTGTCACTTCTTCTGTCTGTATTCATATATGTATACAATATCAATTCCCACAAATGTATAGCCCTAATAAAAGCCGCTGTCATTAATTCTACAACCTGCTGTCTGCAACATCCAAAAATCAGTAAGCCCTAGAAACCATTCCCTATACACAATGTTATTGCATATACATTGTCTGTACCATACTCTTTAAGACACTTTGCACATGCATCTATAGTCGCTCCCGTTGTATATATATCGTCAACAATCAATACTTTATTATATCTTATACCATTATAATATATTTGAAAAGCATTTTGAAGATTTTTAACTCTTTCTATGTTATTAAGTTCCTTCATAGGGGTTGTTTTCTTAACGCGGATAATATAATTCTCATCGACTGGTATATGAAGTTTCTTTGAAAGGCTGCATGCAATAAGCCCTGCCTGATTATACCCTCTCTGCCTGTACCTTTCCTTGTGTATCGGAACAGGAATAATAACATCCGGCTCCCACATATTTATAACTATGCCACATTCCCTTGCAATCTCAGCAGCATACACATCTGCATACTCCCTTTTATTGCGGTACTTAAATCTGTATATGGACTGCTTTATGCCATCTGAATACTCATACAGGCTTATTGCCTGGTCGTATAAATGCCTTGTTTTCGTGCAGTCAGTGCAGTAATCTCTGTCATTATCCTCCAGTGCCTTACCGCACTTTATACAGGTTGGTTCCTTAACATACTTTATGTTATCATAACACCAAGGACATATATCCAGTCTTTTTCCACCTCTTATCACTCTCGGTTTTGAACAAATCGGACATGCAGGTGGAAATACAGCATCCTCTATGCCGTTTATTATATTTTTTATTACATTTTCTGCACCTTTATACGATGCACTATCTCCCTTAATACTAAGTATATCCCCTTTATTTTTCATTAATCCCCCATTAAGTTATACTCATTGCTAATATGCTATTAATTATTAAAACTCCATCCCCTGTGCCAGCTCACGTATACGCATATCAAGTGAGGTATATCTTCTGGCATCTGACTCATTGGCTGCCATCTGCATAAATATATCCTCCTCGCCTATCATACACACGCACTTTCTGGCTCTTGTGATGGCTGTATACAGAATATTGCGGTTCATAAGCATCCTTGGTCCTGTATACATAGGAATAATAACTGCCGGATATTCACTTCCCTGCGCCTTGTGCACAGTTATCGCATACGCAAGTTCAAGCTCGTCAAGATTATCAAAGCTGTACTCCACATATCTTCCATCTTCAAACCTGACAGTCATACTTTTGTTAAATGGAACTATCTCCTTAACTATTCCCGTATCACCGTTAAATACTCCACTGCCCTGTTCAATAACAATTCCGTTATTATTTCTTTTCATCCAGTCAAGCTGATAATCGTTTTTTATCTGCATAACCTTATCGCCTTCCCTGAAAAGCGTATCGCCATGCTTTTTCTCCATCTTTGCCGCACTTGCTGGATTAAGATATTCCTGAAGGACTGTGTTAAGCCTCTCTACCCCGACCGCCGACTTTCTTGATGGCGTAAGCACCTGGATTTCACTTACGTCCGCATCCACATACTTAGGAAGCTTCTCTTTCACAACAGTCTTTAATGCAGCTATTATCGCCTCAGCACCATGTCTGTGTATAAAAAGAAAGTCCTTGCTGTACTTATTAAGTGTAACCTGTTCTCCTTTATTTATCCTGTGCGCATTGGTTATTATTTCACTTTCTGCCGCCTGTCTGAATATTTTTTCGAGCTTTACGACATTAAAGCACTCAGAATATATAATGTCCTTTAACACATTTCCGGGACCGACACTTGGAAGCTGGTCAACGTCCCCGACAAGTATAAGTCTTGTTCCTACAGGAACCGCCTTAAGAAGCGCATTCATAATATTAATATCAACCATTGACATCTCATCGACTATGATGACATCCGCCTCAAGAGGATTTTCCTGATCCCTGTTAAAATGCATACCAAGCCCCGCTGATGCACTTCGTTTTTCACCATCAAGCTCTGCAAGCCCACCACCTGCTATCTCAAGAAGTCTGTGAAGTGTCTGTGCCTCCACACCACAGGTTTCTGTCATACGCTTAGCCGCCCTTCCCGTCGGTGCAGCAAGCCTTATATCAAGTCTTTCCATCTCAAAATACTTGATTATGGCATTAATAGTAGTCGTCTTTCCTGTACCGGGACCACCTGTGATAATCACAAGTCCATTAAGTGCAGCATCAACAACCGCCTGCTTTTGTATATCGTCAAGCTCTATATTTTCTGTTTTTTCAATGTCAGCAATTCTTTCATATACATTTTCAACATTCTCATCACACTGTATATTAAGTTCAAGCAGATTTTTCGCTACATTCTGCTCCATACGGTAATACATCGCCGAATATACATTCCACTGGTTATGCTCATCCTCATCTGTGGTATCAGAATTATCCTCTGCCACATTTTTCTTGATAACAATCTTCTTATCTATGGCAAGGTCACTTATAAAATGTTCATAATCTTCTATCTTAACATCTAAAAGCTGCTCTGCCTGAGTCTTTAACATATCATATGGCAGGTATGTATGCCCCCGTAATGTCGCCTGATTAAGACAATACAACATACCGCTTTTTATTCTGAAGTCCGAATTACCTTTAATTCCGACCTTCGTTGCAATAGCATCTGCTTTTTTAAAGCCTATACCCTCAATATCATCTGCAAGCCTGTATGGATTATCTGTGATAATCGTGTATATGCTGTTGCCGTATTTTTTGAATATTTTGTTAGCAAGATTCATCTGGATGCCATAATCCTGAAGATACATAACAGCCTTTCTGGTATCTCTCTTACCAGCATACTGCTGCGCTATATCCATCGCCTTGTTATAACTTATTCCTTTAATGCCTGCCAGACGTTCTGGTTCTTTGTCAAGCACCTCAAATGTCTGCTCACCGAATTCTTTAACTATTCGTTCAGCCATCTTTGCGCCTATACCCTTGATTGCACCAGAACTCAGATAACGCTTTACAGACTCCGCATCCGTAGGCGTTTTGAACTCATAAGAAGTTATCTTAAACTGCATTGTATAGTATGATGGATGTTTTACAAAATCTCCATCCGCAGCTATAAATTCACCTGTGTCAACACTGCTTAAAGTGCCAACACAGGTAACATCTTCACCTTTGTATTTTATTTCAAAAACTGTGTAGCCATTATCCTCATTACGAAAGATAATATTCTCTACAAAACCTTCTACATACTTAACAGACTCGTAATCCAATCTGCTTTTCCTCTCTTTATAACTTTTTATATAAGCTATGCCTCGTCCACTGAATAGTTACGTTTCATCTGCTCATAAAGTGTCTGTGCTATGCCAAGTCCCTTTCCATTGTTAGTTTCTGTAAATAACTGGGCATAATTCTTAATCATTTCATCACCGAAGTAGCTTCCAAGTGTGCTCATGGCAGAATCTGAATCTCCTCCTATAGAAGCCATACTGTTAAACAGTGATGTGCTGCTGTCATCATCGTCTGAATCTATCTTAGCCATCTTTTCCATGGACTTAAGCATCTGCTCTACAAAGTAACTTTCAAAGTCCTTGCACACACTCATAAGCTCATCATCTGATGCCTTTGAAAAGTCTGTGCCTGTTATCTTATCAGTAAAGTCTGATGAAGTTTTATCATATGTATCCGCATAACTTGTATTAATACCTGTCATATAATCCATAATAATCTCCATTCCTGCAAATGCATAGGCTTAATTACCTCTTAAGTGCGTTTGCCTGCTCCATCATAGTATCAGTTGTTGTTATAGCCTTAGAGCAGAGTTCGTATGCTCTCTGTGCTGTTATAAGGTTAACCATCTCTGTTGCAACTTCAACATTAGATGCCTCAAGATAATTCTGTCTTAACTCACTCTTCTTGCCAACATCATCTGTTTCCTCATTAAGTGGAATACCAGATGCATCTGTTTCTGCAAGATAAGTGCCTCCAAGCTTCTCAAGACCTGATGGGTTAGTGAACTGGAAAAGTCCTATCTTAATTCCGATATTCTCAAGATTACCATCATCACCCGGATACTGGATATTACCTTCCTTATCAACCTTTACCTTTGATGCATTATAATCATCTGTAAGTACTATTGGCTGTCCATCTGTACTTAATACAGGATAGCCATCTGCCGTACATAACATCATACCTTCTGTTGCTGTTGAGAAATAAAAGTTACCATTACGTGTGTATACTGTATCTCCGTTCTCATTCTGTACTGCAAAGAAGCCATCACCATTAATAGCAAAGTCTGTTGAACTTTCACTCGCATTCATAGCGCCCTGTGTATAATGAGATGTAACCGATACTACTCTTGAACCAAGTCCAACCTGTGCAGATACTGGCTTATTTTCACCATTGGCTGATGTTGTCTTCGCCTGAAGATTCTGATATAACAATGACTTGAATTCTGTTGATTCTGACTTATAACCTACTGTATTAACATTAGCAAGGTTATTCGATATTGTATCTACACTTGTCTGCTGCGCCATCATACCCGATGCAGCAGTCCATAATGATCTCATCATAGTGCTTATTCCTCCTGATTATCATACAAAGCAATTATACTTTATATATATTTTGTACGATATATAAACATTTTAATATATGACGTCTTAAGCTTAATTTAACTTCATCTCTTCCTTCCGGAATTCACCTAAAACACAACAACTACTTAAATACGTGGCACAATTCACTTCCGCCACACACAGCCTGTTGCAGCTACACATAAATGTGAGCTTACCTGGGCTGATATTTATGAATTAATCTGCATTATAAAGCTGTCCATTATAAACAGGAGCTACAACTCAGATATGCTGACCATCTTTCCTAACATCTCATCTATGGCGTTGACAATCTTCTGATTACTTTCATACTCTCTGGATATATTAATCATATCGACCATTTCTGTCACAACATTAATATTAGATGCCTCAATATATCCCTGATTAACTGCTGCTGTGGAATCAGTTGTAACTGCTCCGTCAACTGCCCTATAGAGATTCTCACCATAAGCCTCTATGTAGTTATAATCTTCAAAATCAACAATTCCAAATGTATCTACATACTGTCCATCCGCATATATACCTCCTGTCGAATCGACTGTAAGCTGCGATACATCTGTAGGAAGTTGTATAGGGTTGCCGCCTTCACCCAATACATAATCACCATCCTTGGTAACCAGATAACCCTCCTGATTCATCTGGAAAGATCCATCCCTGGTATAAAGTGTTGATGTTTCACCTGCTTTATTAGTAAATGAGATAGAGAAAAATCCCTGTCCTGAAAGTGCGAAATCGTAATCGCTGTCTGTGTTTCTAAGGGAACCCTGATCCCAGCTTCTGTATGTTTCTCCTATCTTTGCACCAAGACTCATGCTGCCTATACTCTGATTCATATAGCCAACTGTAGCATCATTAATCTTAATTCCGTATACAGAATCAAAGCTCTGTGTTGTAACGCCTTCCTTCTTATATCCGGTTGTTGTTGCATTTGCAAGATTATTCGACACTATATCAAGTCTTCTCTGCTGATTCACTAATCCTGTGTAAGCAGTATATAAACCTCTTACCATACCTGACCTCTTTTCCTAATCTTCTCTGTAACCTGCAAGGAATTCTATGAACTTACCTGTTCCTATGGCAACTGCTGTCATAGGGTCTTCTGCTGTCATAGTGTTAATTCCTGTCTTTGATTCTATAAGTTCTTCTAATCCTGAAAGGAGACTTCCGCCACCTGTAAGAACGATACCTCTGTCTGCGATATCTGATGCAAGTTCTGGTGGTGTCTTCTCTAACACACTGTGAACTGCCTCAACTATCTGTGATGTAGCTTCCTTTAAAGCTTCCTCTGTCTCTTCTGAAGTTACCTCAACTGTCTTTGGAAGACCTGTAACAAGGTTACGTCCTCTTACATTCATCTTGACAACCTCTGGACGTGGATAAGCTGAACCAATCTTTATCTTAATATCTTCTGCTGTTCTTTCACCGATAAGAAGATTATGCTTCTTTCTCATATATCTTACAAGTGCTTCATCAAAATCATCACCTGCAATCTTGATAGAAGTACTTACAACTGTACCTCCAAGTGAAATAACAGCGATATCTGTAGTACCACCACCAATATCAACTATCATATTACCGCAAGGTCTTGATATATCAATACCTGCACCGATAGCTGCTGCTATAGGTTCCTCAATAATAGCAACCTCTCTTGCACCTGCCTGAAGAGTTGCATCCTCAACTGCCTTCTTCTCTACTTCTGTAACACCAGAAGGCACACATACACTTATTCTAGGCTTCTTAAGCATTCTTCTTCCGATAGCCTTCTGGATGAAGTACTTAAGCATCTTCTCTGTAACTGTATAATCTGAAATAACGCCCTGACGAAGTGGTCTTACCGCCACGATATTACCAGGTGTTCTACCAAGCATCAGACGGGCTTCCTCGCCGATAGCCTTAATCTTATTAGTATCTCTGTCAAATGCGACAACTGAAGGTTCCTTTAAAACAACGCCCTTACCCTTTATATATACAAGAATACTTGCAGTACCCAAATCGATTCCAATATCAGTTGATAACATCTTTTCTCCTCCTAAATCTTCAACTTTCTATCTCTGTTATCGTCAATTATGTCTAATCTGCATATTAATATTGTCTTAATTATAATTCCACTATGATACCTACGGATTGTTCCGTGCTGCGCACTCCCACAATCCCCCAATATTCGCATATCGTGGGACTATCATCTCACTTTTATGCTCATATTGGGTCGGGTCACAAGGTCATTCACCCACCTATAAGCAGGCTCATGTGGATTTAGGCCTTTTGCCCCTGGTATCATTATATAAACATATGCAAATAAATGTATCTCATTAATATATTAGCAATAAAAAATACTTTTCATAGCTAATCAACATTATATACATAAATAAGGAATTTTAAAAGTACTTAATGAGAAAAAATATAATTTTTTTATAAATATTGGTGTTTAGGGATGGCATTGATAAGTGACTAACGGACGATATAAGACGCGGGGAGGCTGCTGCGGGTAATACTTCGGACACCAGAAAGCTGGCTGGCTGCTTTTAATACTTTCCATTAAGATTTTTTCCAAGGAAAGTATAAGAAGCAGCACAGACAGACATAATAAAGCTACACGTAGCTGGAAATACATCATAAGATGCGCTTGAAGTTCAATTGTGATATTTCTTAGACTTTTCTCTCACCAAAACAGCTATCCACAGACAAGGATGTCTGTGGAAGTCCGATATGGGACACGGATGTCCCGTATCGAATGGTAGCGTCAGCCGCCACCACCTATTATGAAAAGTCTTAGAAATATCCAATCGAAGCTTCTGACATCGTTGATGTATACCAGCTACGTGTAGCTTTATTAAGTCGTCCGTTCGCCAACATTATAATTATGAATGTATACTAAACGCCCCTATATTTTAAAGATACTTCTTAAGTGCATCAACCTTATCTAACTTCTCCCAAGGAAGGTTAATATCTGTACGTCCAAAGTGACCATAGCTTGCTGTCTGCTTGTAGATAGGTCTTCTTAAGTCGAGCATCTTAATAATTCCATTTGGTCTTAAATCAAAGTTCTCTCTGATGATTTCTACAATCTTCTCATCGCTTAACTTACCTGTGCCAAATGTGTCAACGCAGATAGATGTTGGATGTGCAACACCGATTGCATATGAGAGCTGGATTTCGCATCTGTCAGCAATACCTGCTGCAACTAAGTTCTTAGCTACATAACGTGCTGCATATGCTGCTGAACGATCAACCTTTGTGCAGTCCTTACCAGAGAAAGCTCCACCACCATGTCTTGCAGCTCCACCATAAGTATCTACGATAATCTTTCTGCCTGTAAGACCTGAATCTCCGTTAGGTCCACCTATAACGAAACGTCCCGTTGGATTGATAAATATCTTAGTATCAGCATCTACCATAGCTGGGTCAACAATTGCATCAATAACATACTTCTTGATATCTTCGTGAATCTGTTCCTGTGATACTTCTGGTGCATGCTGTGATGATACAACGATTGCATCAAGACGGATTGGCTTATTGTTTTCATCATATTCAACTGTTACCTGAGTCTTTCCATCTGGTCTTAAGTAGCTTAATGTGCCGTCCTTACGAACCTTTGTGAGCTGCTTAGAAAGCTTCTGTGCAAGCGCTGCTGAGTATGGCATATATTCTTCTGTTTCATTAGTAGCATAACCAAACATCATACCCTGATCTCCAGCACCAAGGTCGTCATCTTCTTTATCAATGCCTTCCTTAGCTTCAAGTGCCTTATCAACACCCATAGCTATATCTGCAGACTGCTTATCAAGTGCAACCATAACAGCACAAGTGTTACCATCAAATCCCTTTTCTGAACTGTCATAACCTATCTCAACAACTGTATCACGTACAATCTGTGGAATATCAACATTTGCCTTTGTTGTAATCTCACCCATTACCATAACGAAACCTGTATTTGTAAGAGTTTCGCATGCAACTCTTGAATATGGGTCCTGCGCATAAAGTGCATCAAGTACTGCATCTGATATCTGGTCGCAGATTTTATCTGGATGTCCTTCTGTTACTGACTCTGAAGTAAATAATCTTTTTTCCATTGTGTTAGTCATTCTCCTTCTCTTAAAATAAACTTCCATGTTACTAAGTATCTCCGATTATGCCTGATATAACACACCACAAAGCATAATACGACATGCTTATATCCTAATTCCGTATGGATGCATAATTATAATTTAAATTGTATGTCCGTTTTTTACATACATTTATATATATCTATGCATAGAAAAAGGTCCCTTGAAGGGACCCGAAATCTGCTTCGAAATCCTCTCATTGTTCGAATAATCTCGCTCAGGTTGGCACCTTCCTTTCTCATATATAAATGTGATACGGATATAAACATGAATTCATATCCACACATCACTTATAAGGGGTTGCCGGGCTTCTCAGATCCTATGTATCTCCACCGCTCTAAATAAGGGATATAATCATATATTCATTTATGACTACGCTGGCAAAACCTTTGACAGCCAGACTCATCTGCGTACATTAATATACCTCAAATGTCACTTAACCGCCTTGATATCTGACATACCATATAACTGATAATCCGTCAGATAATCACACCATCCGTAATCTACCACAGATATTACACAATATATTCTTCTACGTCAAGTAGAATTGACTTTTTACATTATTAATTTTATAATTATTTTATATTTAATTTAACGTGATACTGACAGGGCATAAAGATAAAAATGTTTTAAAACCATTTACTTTTTACAGCAGGTGGGCATTTTCTTTTTTATCGTATGTATCTAAAACGGGAGGTTTTTATGAACGACATTACTATATTTATATTTGATGCGCAGGCTGGAATGAAGCTTTCGCGAGACATTATACTAAGCGATGGCTCTATGCTTGCACCTAAAGATACTGTACTTACACCGTCACTTATTGCAAAGATATCAAGTCTGCATGTGCTTGAAATAAACATTTATAATGAAGAAGAAGATTCTGCTTCGCAGGCAGAAAGAAATGCGGCTTCAATCAATGGTGATAAGGAAAATACCAATTATTATGAAAAGGTGCGTAATTCTGAGGAATACAAACATTTTGAATCAGAATACAACCATAATGTTGACTCTGTAAAAGATAACCTTAATTCATTTCTGACATCGGATGAGTCTATAGATACTGACTCAATGGTATCGGATACTATGAACATAGTTTCCGAAGCCCGCAACTCTTTACAGATGTTTGATATGCTTCATGCTATGCGAAATAAAGATGACATTACATATGTCCACTCAGTCAATGTCGCCCTCATAGCTTCTATCATTGGTAAATGGCTTAACTTTAGTGAGGAAGATATTAAAATTCTTACTCTTGCTGGACTTCTTCACGATATAGGCAAGCTTCTTGTACCTGATAAGATTCTTAATAAGCCCGGTGCGCTCACCGATAATGAATATGAGATTATGAAACATCACGTTAATCTCGGGTATGAGCAGATTAAGGATAAAGACCTTCCACTTCCTGTTAAGGAAGCAGTTCTTTTGCACCATGAAAAATGTGATGGAAGTGGTTATCCTTTTGGGCTCAAAAGTGACGACATTCCTGTTATTGCAAAGATTATTACTATTGCAGATGTTTATGATGCCATGACTGCCGCACGCATATACCGTGCATCTATATGCCCGTTTGAAGTTGTTAAGATGATGTATCAGGATGCTTTCACTAAGTTTGACCCTGTATATGTCGTTCCATTTCTTAAAAATGTAGTAGCTTCTTACATTGGAACTAATGTCAAGTTATCCGATGGCCGCACAGGAAAAGTTGTTCTTATCAATGACAACGCACTCCACCAGCCTATAGTGCAGTGTGTGGATGAATATGTTGACCTTTCTAAAACCAGCGGACTTAATATTGTTTCGCTTTTGTAATTTAAGATTGCCGTGAGAATAGCATTTTGTTTATATACTATAAATATTGGGGCTTAATGACGTTTTGTTTGAGTAATTTAAAATATTGAACAAGTATGTCCTCGTTAGAAAATCAGATTTTTTATAATCTATTGAAACGTATCTTAAGTACAAACAAATTATTTTTGTGCATTTTTCTGTACCTGCTCATTTGTAGTTATAAAGATATGAGTTTAGTAATATTTTTTAAAATACAGCTCCGGATAATAAAAAATAACTAACACACACTTATATGCCAGAAGGTGTTTCAATGATAAAGCTTAACGCATTATCATTGAAACACCTTCTGGCATATAAGCAGATTTTTAACTATTCTTAATTCCCACAAACGCACTTATCCCCGGAAATACTGCTGCTGCTCCGAGCTCATCTTCTATTCGTAACAGCCTGTTATACTTCGCAACACGCTCTCCTCTTGATGGTGCGCCTGTCTTTATCTGCCCCATATTAAGGGCGACCGCCATATCTGCTATTGTTGTATCCTCTGTTTCTCCGGAACGATGGCTTGATATGGCTGTGTAACCGGCACGATGTGCCATCTTAACTGCTTCAATCGTTTCCGTAAGAGTTCCTATCTGATTAAACTTTATAAGAATAGAATTGGCACAGCCTGACTCTATACCCTTCTTAAGTCTTTCTGTATTCGTCACAAACAAGTCATCACCAACAAGCTGTATACGGCTGCCAAGTTTGTCTGTGATATACTTCCATCCTTCCCAATCTTCCTCGTTAAGTGGGTCTTCTACTGATATCAGAGGATATTTGTCGACAATTTTAGAGTAATAATCGACAAGTTCCCTGCTATTACGCTTAATATCGCCAGTTGGATTGACTGTGTCCGGCAAATCAGTAGAAACTATCTTATCCGGTTTATCTACATTTTCTGTACCATTATCAGATGAATTCCTGCACGAACATAAGCTTCTGTTATGTGATGCCTGATACTCTCTTGGAAACTCATATAATCCGCTTTCTGCATTGTAAAGCTCTGAAGCTGCGGCATCCATCGCAAAGTATATATCCTTTCCCGGTTCATAACCTGCCGCCCTGACTGCCTCCATAAGAAGCTCAAATACTTCAAATGCATCAGCCACATCTGGCGCAAAGCCACCCTCATCACCTACAGTAACCGCATATCCTTTCCTTGATAATATATCCTTTAACGAATGAAACACCTCTGTTCCCATACGGAGTGCTTCACGAAAACATTTTGCACCTGCCGGAACTATCATATATTCCTGAAAGTCACTTCCAACCGCATGTCTTCCACCATTGATGATATTCATCATAGGAACTGGAAGAGTTGTTGCCGCATTTCCACCTATAAACTTGTACAGAGGCATATGAAGTGATGCCGCCGCTGCCCTTGCACATGCTATTGACACAGCAAGAATAGAATTGGCACCAAGCCTTGACTTATCCTTTGTTCCATCCTCTTTTATCATCGCATTATCAATCCCGAAGGTATCAGAGGCATCCATCGCAAGAACTGTATTATTAAGTTCAACATTTATATGGTTGACTGCCTTAAGCGTGCCCCTGCCAAGATACCTTTTCTGGTTCATATCTCTTAACTCAACCGCTTCAAATGCGCCTGTTGATGCTCCACTTGGCACCATTCCGTGTCCAACTGTTCCATCAGCAAGCAGCACCTGTGCCTCCACAGTAGGATTGCCTCTTGAGTCAAGAATTTCCCTTCCTATAACTTTTCTTATCTCCAGCTTTCTATGCTCCATAAGTCTGTGGGCTGTAACACCCTCCTTAGTGATACACGGATTGTCAAGACAGCCCGCAACTATCCCCTCACTATAAGCATCCGATGCTGGCGAACAGTATCTTTCTGCCATCGGCTCATTCATAGGCACACCTCCCGCAAAATTGGATGACGTGTACTTAGAAGAGACATTTTCGTTATAATTATTGTCAGTAGTGTTGTGTGAATTATGCTGCGAACTGCTGCTATTGTTTTCTGAATTATATTGCATAAGTAGTATTCCTCCTGTCAATTACTGGACAAGTGTCCATCCGGCTCAACCTGATACCAATTAATAAATGTATTAAACACATTTAAAAATATAACTCTGACTATTGATGCCTTTAATTTATATAGTTGGCAGAACATTATTAAAATATACTTAAATGCATATATATTTTGCTGATGTTTTGTTGTGATATATCGCTATTGTAAATGATGTGCGTATTTTTCCTTAGTCGCCATACCTCCACGTATATGACGCTCCTGCTTGTTAATATCAAGTATTTTCCGCACTCTCGCCGCAAGTTTTGGATTAATCTCTAAAAGTCTTGTGGTAACATCTTTATGCGCTGTGCTCTTGCTGACTCCAAACTGCTTTGCAGCCTTTCTTACGGTTGCATTGTTATCTATTATGTAATTGGCAATATCAATAACCCTCTCTTCAATATAAGTTTTCAAAAATAAAAACCCCTGCATATCTGTTTGTACAGTTTATGCAGGGAATGGGAAAATATTCTGTTTGATTGTATTTGATTATGTAATCGATGTTAAGTTAAAAATTTTTGCTGCTAAATGCCTGCTGCTGATTACTTTATTGGTTGATAATTGATGTAATTGTTATAAATGAGTAAATTTAAAATATTGTACAATTATATCCGCTTTAGAAAAACATATTTTGCGTAATCTATTGAAATGTATCTCAAGCACAAACGAAAACAACTTATTTTTGTGCATTTTTCTTCATATGCTTATTTATAGATAATTATTTAACACCTAAATTACACATAATGCATGAAATATATCTTTTTTATTTACGACTTAACTTCTACAACTATAATTAAGTCACTTAAAAAATGCTGAAAAATAAGTTGTTTTTGTTTATTCCTTAGATATATTTCAATATATCATAATTCTCTCTTTATCTACCCTACACTCACGAACCCTCGCTTTCGCGCTCTTTTGTCCTGCTTCGCAGCCGCTTCCTTTTCTTTTGTACTCATTATATCATGCAAAATATGTTTTATGCGAAATGTACAATATTTAAAATTGTTATATATTATCTTACGCAAGTTCTTCTCTAAGCACACTTAACAGTCCTTCGCATCCAGCTTTTACATCTCTGTAGGTTGCCTCGAAATCTCCTGTATACCAAGGGTCTGCAACATCCATACCAGAGCCTGTAAATGTGAGCAGCTTATATATTTTTTCATCAGGGTCGCCACCTGATATACGCTGCATATTACGGATATTTTCTGTATCCATTCCTATAAGGTAATCATATTCCTCATAATCATTCAGTGTCATCTGCACTGCCCTGTGTGGAATAACCGGGATGCCTTCTGCCCTTAGCTTCGCCACAGTTCCATGATGTGGCGGATTACCTATCTCCTCTCGGCTGGTTGCTGCTGAATTAATATAAAATTCATCCTCCAGCCCTGCCTGTTTAACTAAATATGTCATAACGCTTTCTGCCATGGTACTGCGGCAGATGTTGCCGTGGCAGATGAATAAAATTTTTATCATTGTTTTTCTTCTCCTTATTTTGTTAAATGCTTGGAAATGTATCAATGAAATCAATCACTTAAACATCTTCTATTTCATCGTATTTATCAATTGCATTCTCTTTCCACTACTGAGGCGAATTATGGATATTTACCCATAAGAAACCTGCCCTCATAAGGCACACATAAAAATGGCGAAGTGCTTATCGTAACACTCCGCCGAAAGCCTAACTGGTTTGAGCATAAAATGCTTTATTAGGTCTGCTTTACTATTTTATGCATTTCTACCACATTTATATACTTAAATGTGCTTTCCAATCAGTTGGAAGATTCATTGCTGTAAGACTGATTACCCCCATATTATTCTGAATGAGCTTATCCAAAGCATCCACGAATACTGTCCACTCCTTATCAGACAAACAAAGATACTTCATCGCTAATAAGATTTGATATAAACCATTATGTACAGGTGGGGGTGTAACCTTATCTACATATAAAATAGCCGACTGTTTTTAATACCTTTTCGACATCTGACTGATTACCAATCTCCATTCCTGCATCTATATATGATTGTACTTGTTGGGATATCGTTAATATTTGTTTTGGATATTTATACATAAGACTCCCCATAAATAAAAAAATCCCACCGGGTTGCGCATAAAAAATCAGAGGCGTGGTGGGTTCTATTATTTTTATTATACAACTTTTACTGCAACTGTCAAGATTTCTTTTTTCAAAACAGACTATATTATATCCCCAACCCCCCAAGACACAAAATGTTCTCATTCTTACCATATTTTCTTCACCATTCCCCCCTACACTATAGATAATCAATAAAACAGCAAAACAAAAGAACCAGAGAAAGGATGAATGAATATGATTAATTTAAAGAAGATAAACAAATCGTGCGTTGCCGCAGTTATACTTGCGATGTGTCTTATGACATCAGGCTGCGGTTCACAGGCAGATACAAATAGCAGCACTGGAAATAATACCAGTACAACAGTCACTTCAAGCATTACAACAGAGAACACAAATGTAACCCACGCAGATGATGCAGATAATTATAAAACAGAAATAACAGGAGCATTTACTATTACATCGGGCGATGGTACTTCAGTAACACAGAACGGTTCTGTATATACAATAACACAGGCTGGTGAATATACTGTTTCGGGGCTTTTATCAGAAGGCCAGATTGTTGTTGATGCCGCCGATGATGCAGAAGTAACAATTACACTTAATGGCACATCCATCACCTGCTCAACTGGTTCACCTATATACATTAAAAATGCAGATAATGTAAAGATTAAATCTGAAGAAAATACTTACAACTGCGTTGTTGATGCAAGAGAAGAAGCCAGTGACGATGCATCCGATGATGCCGGCAATGCTGCAATATATGCAACCTGCGACCTTAAGTTTGTAGGAAAAGGCGCATTATCAGTAACTGGCAAATACAATAATGGTATTCAGAGCAAGGATGACCTTTCTATTAAAAATGTAACTATAAAAGTTACGGCTGTTAATAATGCAATAAAGGGTAACGATGCTGTTGATATTGAGTCGGGCGAAATAATCGCTATCTCTAAAAAAGGTGATGGCATAAAGACATCTAACAGCAGTCTTTCAAGCAAAGGCAAGCAGAAAGGAATTGTCACAATATCTGGTGGCAATATAGATGTATACGCAGCGTGTGATGGTATTGATGCTGCTTATGGAGTTGATGTATCTGGTGACGGCAATCTTAACATTTATACAGATACTTATTCTGAATATAGTGAAGAGGTTACAGACAGTTCAACAACAAACACAAGCTCTTCTAATTCAGGCAACAGTTCTTCAAACAGCTCAGGCTCATCAAAGTCATCTGCCAGCGCAAGTATGATGTCATACACAACAGATGGCACATCAACTTCTGATGTATCTGCAACTTACACTATAAATACTTCAAGTGACAACAGTTCAGGCATTACTCTGACTGCAGACACTAACAACCAGAACAATGGTAATATGGGTACTCCTCCGGATATGAATAATAATCAGAATAACGGCAGCATGGGCACTCCTCCAGATATGAACAATAATCAGAATGACGGCAGCATGGGCACTCCTCCGGATATGAATAATAATCAGAATAGTTCTGATAGCAATAATAACTCAGGTTTTGGTGGCGGCTTTGGAGGCGGAAATAACGGCAATAAGCCGGGTGATATGAATAACAGCTCTGGCAATTCTACCAAGAAGTCTTACTCTACTAAGGGAATTAAGGCTGACAGCGAAATAACTATATCCGGTGCAACTATTAATATCAGTTCAACAGATGATGGTATCCACGCTAATTCAGACTCAGGCGTGCTTGAAACTGGCGAAGACGGAAAGGGCATAATCACAGTATCAGGCGGTTCTATCACAATATCTACTGGCGATGATGGTATTCACGCTGACAAGGAACTTGATGTAACTGATGGATATATAAATGTTGTAACTTCTTATGAAGGTCTTGAAGCTATGATGCTTAATATAAGCGGTGGAAAGGTATATGTATATGCTACTGATGACGGACTTAACGCCTGCACTGGTGATGGCTCTACTACTCCACTTATTAATATCACTGGTGGCTATGTAGATGTTACAACGGCTTCTGGTGATACTGATGGTATTGACTCTAACGGTAATTATACACAGTCTGGTGGCATGGTTCTTGTAAAGGGCGGCAGCTCTTCAGGTCAGGTATCTGGTTCTATCGATGTTGATGGAACAGTCACTGTAACTGGTGGAATATGTGTAGCTTTAGGTGGTGTCTGCGAAACACCTGAGAATTCAGCAAATGCTTATGTTTTCAGTTCATTATCATTTAATACCGGAAGCTATTCTCTTAAGGATGCAAGTGGCAATGAAGTACTTAGCTTTACATTAACTGAAAGCTATTCAAACGGATGGATATGTGCATCTGCTCTTACAACCGGTACAGAATATACTCTTTACTGCGATGGTAACTCCGTTGCAAACTGGACACAGACAAGCGGCACTATGGGCGCAACCAATACTGGCGGCTTTGGCGGCGGTTTCGGAGGTGGCGACCGTGGTGGTAATATGAATGGCAATTCTAATGGCAACGCCCCTGGCGGTAATATGAATGGCAATTCTAATGGCAACGCCCCTGGCGGTAATATGAATGGCAATTCTAATGGCAGCGTCCCTGGCGGTAATATGAATGGCAGATAATTATAATGGTAGCGCCCCTGGCGGTAACATGAACGATAGATAATTTTAACTACAACATTAAATATAACTGTCCGCTTATATATAGATAATACATATTATGATGCAGCCAAAAGTAAATCTTTAAATCTTACTTCTAGCAATTATATAAACATTAAAACAACTTGACTGAACATTTCAGCACTTACTTCAAAAAGCAGCCGGATAATTGGAATAATAAACCATTATCCGGCTGCTTTATTTTAATATATCTGCATCACATTTATATAGTTCTACTTAGAATATGTAAGCTCCCTGTTATTCTCATCATAATCAAACAGACCATCATTCTTCTCTTCAATAGCCTTAATGATATGATAGGTGTATTCGTTGTAAGGTGTTGGTATTCCCAGTTCTTTTCCCATACGCATAAGTGCTCCTGAAAACATATCTATCTCTGTATGGCGCTTGGCATCAATATCCTGCAATGTTGAATATCTGGCTGTTGGTGGCACTGCACTTCCACGTGTTGATGTCTTTTCAATAACACTCATATCAATTCCTTTAGCCTTGGCGATTGCTTCAAGCTCATTTCTCAGACCATTACTTATCGCCTTCATATGTTCACTGTCTGTATAACAGCCGACTCCTGCGCCAAGTACTGCCTGTGGAAGATTATTGCTTACATTCAGTCTGAACTTACTCCATATTTCTTCTTTTATATGTTCAGTTATCCTGTAATTAATTCTGCCTGCTCCAAAAAGTGCATCTATAGCCTGTATTCTCTCACTCTGATAAGGCTCATCTGCCTCGCCAAATATAATACCTATTGTTGTTTCAGGATTAAAATAATATCCACTACCCTCCTTATGTGAAGCAACCTTTATAAGTGAATAAACAATGTGTGACATTCCTATCTTTTCAGCTATTATATCTTCACTGTCAACACCATTCATAAGGCTCATTACAATAGTATTTTCTCCTACTGCCGCTTTGATACTGTCAAGCGCAGCATGAAGTGCTCCATATTTTAAGGAAACTATAAGAATGTCTACTCCGTGTGCCTCCTGAGGTGTCCATACCTCTGGTCTGTAGACTTCATCATTTATAAGACAGCCTTCTTTCTTTAACCTGCTGGCACGCTCACCTTCCGCTATTACTCCAAGCTTTATATCCTTCACGCTGTTAAGTCCCCATATAACATATGAGCCTACTGCTCCAGCACCTAATATTGCAACTGATTTTATCTGCATAATATTTTCTCCATATTCTTTATTAATAACAAGGTCACCCACACCTATGAGCAGGCTCATGTGTGTTTAGACCTTTTGACCTTGGTATCATTATAATAATAATCAATAATATAGGCAACCGGATTTATCTACTCTATACACTTTTGACGGATGTCTAATGGAAAGCAGATTACATACAAATACAAATAATTATGTATACAAATAACCGCCTGGTCAAAACCTCATAATAACAACAAAGGGCGGAATTGAATTTAAACTCTCAATTCCGCCCTTATAACACTCCTATTTAGTGAACGTCAATTATTAGATTATGTCAGATAGTAATTCTAATATGCAATGCCATTAGATACCTCAACGTAGTAAATATTAACTCCTCCATCCTCTGATATAAGATAATATTCACCTGCATCCGGCACCCTGAATGAAACTGACTTAAGAGAATTGCCTGGAATTTTTGATGTACTTGTAATATCATTTCCATCCTTGTCAATTATCTTGATAAGTCTTGAGTCATCTGTGCTTGAACTTGTAGCATATACCTTTACCTTTGATTCACCAGCTGTCTTAAATGCAATAGCCCTGCCTCTTGTGCTGCCACTGCCAGAAAGCTTAATTCTTCTTGTAAAGTCTATACCCTTATATTCTTTGCTGCTCTTATCTACTGTTACTGTAGACTTACTGCCTGCAACAATCTTAAATCCGTCTACTGTAAGTGTTGACTTTAATTTTCCTGTACTTACATCATTGGCATTAAGAACAAGCTTAGTACCGCTTACATCCGAACTAGTTGTGTTTTCTGTTGTCTTCTCTGTTGCTTTTGTTGTGGCTTCTGTTGTCTTTTCTGTCGCCTTTGTTGTGGCTTCTGTTGTCTTCTCTGTTGCCTTTGTGGCTTCTGTTGTCTTTTCTGTTGCTTTTGTTGTAGCTTCTGTTACAGACTCTGTTTCTTTCTCTGTTGGCTTTACCTCATCTGATGATTTTCCTGTAACGCTTATAATCTGGTTAGCTGCATTAAAGTGTGCACCAAGAGTTGCATAACTGCCCTGTGTTTCATAAAGGTTGTTCATATTGATAGTTCCGTCAACATTTCTTAACTGCTTATCTATATCACCATTAAGATTAATGGAATTATCTGTATTCTTAAACATTCCAGTTACTGTAGCCGGATTATCTACAACTGTACCCTTCTTGTCACCATTTACAACAGGTGTTGGTAATACACCTGACAGTCTGAAATACTTACCTGAATTGTAATATATAGAGTCACTCATATTACCTGTAAACTTATCTGAGTCTATAGCATTTGCTGAAACAAGCCCAACATATACAGCTTCACTTGAAGCTCTGTAGCACAAGAAGTTACCCTTCTTTGCTGACTGTCCATTACCCCATGCTGTAGCATTTATAATTGTAAGACCTGATGGGTTGTTGTTATCAGTAAATCCTGTTGCTCCATTATTAAATGAAAGACAGTTAAGTACAACATGAGGTGTACCAACACCAGAACCACCAAGCTTGAAACCATTCATATCACCATTTGCATAATGAACACCATTAGACAGTGTTCCGTTACCAAATGATACACAGTTTCTTATAGTTATTACGCCGATAGGACCTGTAGCAGACTTTGCAAAAAGGTCCCATCCATCATCTGAATTACAGTATGATATACATCCATCAAATACATTACCTTCGCCGCATGTAAGCTTTGCTGCGAAACCATCAGCATTTTCACCTGTACCACCCTGGTCTGGATAATCGCAGTTATCAAACGCTGTACAGTTAATTATAAGGTTGTTTGATGGCCATAAATCCTTAGTTGCTGCTGTTGTGTCATATCTTGATATCTGAAGGCCTGAATCCCTGTTTGCCTCAAATACACATTTTTCAAAAATGTTATTGTTACCTGCAAGTAATACTCCGTTATCACCAGCTCCATAGAAGTTAATTCCCTCGAAATACCAGTAATCACCATCTACAACAACACCTCTGTTTGCACCATCAAGTGTCTGTGCTGAAAAGTCAAACTTAACACTGGCACCATCTGCTGCCTTAACAACTATGTAAGCACCATTCTTTCCATTCATAGCATTATTGATAACTATTGTGTCTGTGAACTTATAAGTTCCATCTTTGACAATAATAACATCTCCTGCCTTTGCACTATTTATTGCTGACAGAATTTCTGATGATGATGAAACATACTTTGCATTTTTAAAGCCAGAATCTTTCTTTGTACTTAAGTCAGTATAAGCGCCTGAATAATCAAGGCTTGTCTTATCATAACTGTTGTTAGTATCTGAATCTGAACCTGTAGTTTCCTTTTCTGTTTCCTTTGTTGCTTCTGTTGCCTTAGAAGTTGTTGCCTTTTCTGTAGCCTTTGAAGTTGTTGCCTTCTCTGTAGCCTTTGTAGTACTCTCTGTTGCTTTTGTTGTTTCATCTGTTGAAGGTTCTGGAGTTACTATGCTGGCATTAGTTCCGCCAACTGCTACAAGCTCTGTATTCTTATAATTAGTAACTGCAGCCTTTAAATCTTTATCTACAACGTATACTGTGTCGTCTTCATCGCTGAACTTCCAGTCGATAACACCACCGCCAAGACTTCCTGCTCCTTTTGAAGATGTAACAAGTGCTGGAACATCCTCTGCTGCTATAAGGCTTCCTGCCTTAACTCCAAGGTCCTTAGTTGTATCAAAGTTATCATATGATGTACCACCTGCTGCTGTCTTGTATGATGATGGTACTTTCTCACTTGCAGAAGAAGCAAGATATGCATCAAATGTTGTAGAATTGGCAGCTTCACCTGTAACTGATGCTGCATTGGCATATATGATACCTGTTGCACCAACTATCTCATTGCCATAAGCTTTGATAATACCACCATTCTCACCTGAAAATGTACCTTCGCCTAAAGCATCTGTACCCTGATTAGATGAAAGCATAGGATACTTGCAGTTTCTAAAGTAGTTGTTTTCTACATATATAGAAGAACCCATAGTTGAACCTACGCCATACTTTGCATTTCCATCATAATAATTGTTGTACATATGTACTGACATTGTTCTTACTCTGGCATGTCTTGAGTCTGAATGGTCAAACCAGTTATGATGATATGTGATGTAGTTAGGACCACTCTCACTCTTCATACCACATAAAGAACATTTTCCTGAGTCATAGAAATGTACATATGAAACTGTTATATACTGTGAATCACCCTTTATATCGATAGAACCATCACCCTTTGCCTGGTCAGCATCCCCACCAACCTTGCCGTAGTAAAGGTCTACATTATGTATCCATACATTGCAGTTTGCTGTATCAAGAGAAATTCCATCATCCATAAAGTTAAGAATTGAAAGATTTCTCATCTCAACATTTCCTGCATTTCTTAAAAGGAAACCGAATCCGCTTATACTTGCATCCTCGCCTATTCCTTCCAAAGTCATATTAAGATTAGAATAAGCACTTGCTCCCTTTATCTGCACACCCTCAGATGAGCTTGAGAACTTATCCATACCTGCATCTGTAAGACATCCTATTACCCTTACATCAAGTGCCCTTGTTTCTACACCCTTGCTGGCACTCTTTGTATATGCATCGATAATTGTCTGAAGACCTGTATACTGCTTTTCGCCTTTTGCTTCCATAATGCCGGCTGTTATAGTCTTTGCATTATCATTAGTTACATAAAGAACGATTGCATCACTCTTAAGTGTTCCGTCTTCGTTATATGCTCCCGAACCTGTCTTATATCTTGATTCAGAAGAAAATGCGAAACCAGACCTGTCATATGAGCTTACGCTGAGTACATCTGTCACCTCAGCTTTGGCAGTTACCTCTTTACCATTCTTTACTGGCACTACCTTAATAACATAGTCACCTGCCGCAAGACCAACAGCATCAACTCTATAGTAATTCTTATACTTTCTTATGAGTTCATTATCAATTCTTGCGTATGCTGAATCTGACTGTGAAGCTTTTTTGATATACGCTGTATATCCGTCTGCCTCTTTATCAACCGCCCATTCTGCATAAGCTGACTCAAGCCAGCCTTCTGCTGTCCCATTAAACTGTACTGCTCCAACCTCTGCCTTTGCGGTAGATATAGTTGTTGGAATAATGACACTTACAACCATCAGTGCTGCAAGTATCCATGCCCATCCTTTGCGGGCACTTCTGCTAATATTAGCTTTCATGTTATGCCTCCCAATACATTTATTTGTACAATATCCCTTGTACATATGATGTCTTACTCGCTTATATTAGCAATATTGTATAATAATGTACATACTTTAACGTGGTAAATTAGTACCATTTATAAAAACAATGTTGTTTATTTATTAAAAGTATATGAATATTTTGTCGCTTTTTATTATTATATTCTGCCAAAGACAGATATAAGATACGGGATAGCTGTCGCGAGTATTGCGTATGACACACTTGAAAGCCGGTTGTGCTGCTTCTTATATTTTGCATATTAATACTACTGCCATACAATACAGTTCAAACACGCTGTCTTTTGTGAATTCCGCCACTGTCAGACATAATATAAGCGGATGCCTGTACTATAGACATCCGCTTATATTATGTCGTCCGTCCGTTAATAACCTGACAACAACATCCATTATCTAACCTTATTCTTTATCTCTGTTTCAATCTTCTTAACAAACTCATCCAGCGCAAGTGTTGTAGTATCCTGCTCACCGTGAAGTCTGTAAGATACAGTTTCATTTTCCTGCTCATTAAAGCCAATAACAAGAAGATATGGAACCTTCTGAATCTGGCCTTCACGCATACGATAACCAAGCTTCTCTGCTCTGTCATCAAGCTCTACTCTTACATCCTTTTCAGCAAGAGCATCTACTATCTTATGGGCATAATTCATAATATCTTCATTATCAGTCTTAACAGGCATTACTCTTACCTGAACTGGTGCAAGCCATGTTGGAAGATTACCCTTTGTTTCCTCAAGTATATAAGCCATAAATCTATCAAGAGAACCAAGTATAGCTCTGTGAAGCACAACAGGAGTCTTCTTCTCGCCATCCTTGTCAACATATGAAAGATTAAACTTAGCTGGAAGACAGAAATCTAACTGACATGTTGAAAGTGTAATCTCATTACCAACAGCTGGCTTAACATTAACATCAAGCTTAGGACCGTAGAATGCAGCCTCACCAATTTCCTCTGTATATTCAATGCCAAGACTGTTCATAACATCTCTTAAAGCATTTTCAGCCTTATTCCACATTTCATCATCATCATGATACTTAGTCTTGTTCTCTGGGTCACGAAGAGAAAGTACACAACGGTAATTAGTGATGCCAAAGTCCTTATATGTGCTGAATATAAGGTCAACTACGCTTGATATTTCATCCTTAATCTGCTCTGGTGTAACAAAAAGATGTGCATCATTCTGACAGAAATGTCTTCCTCTTTCAATACCCTTTAATGTTCCACTTGACTCATATCTGAAGTCATGTGCAATCTCACCAATTCTTATAGGAAGATCCTTGTAAGAATGAAGTCTGTTAGCATATATCATCATATGATGAGGACAGTTCATTGGACGAAGTACAAAGCTTTCATCATCAACCTGCATAGCTGGGAACATATTTTCCTTATAATGATCCCAGTGTCCTGATGTCTTGTAAAGGTCAACTGTACCTACACAAGGTGTAAGAACATGCTGGTAACCAAGCTTTCTTTCCTTACCCTTTATATAATCTTCAAGCTCCTGCCAGATAATATAACCCTTTGGAAGATACATAGGAAGTCCACGTCCGATAAGGTCATCCACCATAAAGAGCTGCATATCCTTACCTATCTTTCTGTGGTCTCTTTCCTTTGCTTCTTCAAGCTCCTGAAGATGTGCTTCAAGTTCTTCTGGTGTTGGGAAACATACACCGTAAATTCTCTGAAGAACCTTATTGTTGCTGTCACCCTTCCAGTATGCACCTGAATGTCTGAGTAACTTAAAGTTACGGCATAACTTAACATTATCTACGTGAGGTCCACGACAGAGGTCAGTAAAGTCGCCCTGCTCATAACAAGAGATTGTTCCGTCTTCAAGATTAGAGATAAGGTCTAACTTATACTCATCATCCTTGAACATCTCCATAGCTTCTTCCTTTGAGATTTCCCTACGGACAATTCTCTTGCCGCTCTTTGCAACCTTTTTCATTTCCTTTTCAATCTTAGGAATATCTTCATCCCTTATAACATCATCGCCAAGGTCTACATCATAGTAGAAACCTTCTGCTACTACTGGTCCAACCCAGAACTTAGCCTGTGGATAAAGGTGCTTGATAGCCTGTGCCATAAGATGCGCACATGAATGATTTAATGTCTTTAACTGTTCGTCTTCTTTGAAATTAACCATTGTTTTTCTCCTTCTAATAATGTCCGATTTTTTCAATAATGCCAGAATTCACATATGCTCTTGTCTGCATACTTCTGGTGTAAATGCAACGAAAGCACCTTCAGGTAGGTACACTTTCGCCTGCCTAAGGGTGCTTTCGCACGGTTCCACCTTATATTTCACTTTAATGGTCTGTAACGTACACCACACGGTAACGCTTCAAAGTATATACTCACGTATATGCTTCTTCTACGCACAGCTCGGGAATGGTCTTCATATAATAGCTTCATAAGCTGCTTCCACCACACACAGCTCTCTCTGGATGTCGCACATATACTACTTTTTCCGTCAATGCTTTTAATTATTTGCTTTTGCTGGTTGTTATTGTACCACGGGATAATTTAATTAACAACACCTTTTTTAATCATTTTCTTTAAAATGTATCTCTGGAACTGCAACTCCGTCATAAGTAACATGTGTCTTCTTATGCATATGTGCGTGGTGGTCAGCATTATCTGCTGCCATATCTTCATTGCCTGCTGTGCCTGCTCTGACATTCTGTGCATTGACATCACCTGCGCCATCGGCACCTTCTGCCTGCTGCCCGTTTACCTTGTTATCACTCCCACCAGGCTTTGCATCTGCATTGCCCTTTATATGAATTTCCGGAATAGCCAGATTATCATACGAAAGGTCGTAACCCTTTTTAGGAGTGTTATCTTTATTACGCATTTTCTTTAAAAAATTAAACATAGCATTCCTCCTCATATTAATCTTAATTCCAACATTACATTTGCCTCTCACATTTTACAGCAGATTAATAAATAACGTAATAATCAGGCTGTTAAGGAAATCTGCAAACAGACTTCCTATAAGAGGAATTATAAGATACGCCTTGACAGATGGCACATACTTATCACAAAGCGCCTGCATATTAGCCATGGCGTTAGGTGTTGCACCCATACCGAAGCCGCATGTTCCTGCAACAAGCACTGCCGCATCGTAATCTCTTCCCATAACATTGAACACTACAAAATATGTATACAGCATTATTACAAGCGCCTGTGCCAAAAGCAGTATAACAAGTGGAAGTGCAAGTGCTGTAAGCTGCCACAGCTTAAGTGTAATCATCGCCATACCAAGGAACAGCGAAAGTGCTATACCACCAAGGTCATTAATCTCACCCATATGTATAGCGAAATTCTCATTGCTTGAGTACTCCGCAATATTACGCATAAGAGCTGCCGCAATCATCGCACCTATATATATAGGGAAAGTCATACCTGTCTTAGTAAGTGCCCATGAAAATATTGTTCCTATTCCTATTGCTATGATGAGCTGGAATACCGCCGCTGCATACATCTGTGTATGACGTTCGTGTTTCTTCTCATCCTCGACTAAAAGGCTGTCATCCTCAAGAATAGCTGTCTTTAAAAGGTCCTTTTTATCTATAAGTCTTTTACCTAAAGGTCCGCCTATGATACTTCCGAATATAAGTCCAAATGTAGCGGCTGCTGTACATATGGTTGTAGCACCCTGCACATTAAAATCCTCAAGTACAGGACCAAATGCGCCCGCTGTACCATGTCCTCCGACCATAGGTATAGAGCCTGTACACATTCCTATAAGTGAATTAAGTCCAAGAAGCTTTGAAAGTCCTACGGCAACAAGGTTCTGTGTAAATATAAGCACAATTACAAGTCCAAGAAATATTACCATAGACTTTCCGCCCTTCTTAAGCACCTTAAGATTGGCCTGAAACCCTACAGATGTAAAGAAAAAGACCATACATACCTCTTTTAATATATCATCAAACTCGAATTCAAGAATTCCTGTCGCATAGCATATGCATGTGAATATTGCAAATAAAAAACCGCCAACTACAGGTGCTGGTATACAGAACTTCTCAAGTATGCTTATTCTCTTTCGTAAATAACTTCCTAACATCAGAACTACTACAGCAACAGCCATTGTCTGATACATATCTAACTGAATTTTCATATATATCTCCATTTCATAAACGTATTAACTATACCTGCTATATATAACAGGTTTTTTACTGCTCTTTAATAAGTATCATACTTATACCCATAAACAGTCAGGGTGAAAATATCCGTTACGGTTACTGTCATTCTGTCTTAACATTAACACCCTGTTTAGCATAATACGCCGCCGCTCCTGCATGAAATGGAATATCCACGCCATTTGCTCCTTCCTTGACATCGAATAAAGCATCAAGTGAAGTTGCATTTTTAAAGTCTGAACTGTGTGAGAATATCAGACTTGTTATCTGTTCTGTTGTTGAGTCTGAAAGGCTTGAAGATGCTATAAGCACCGCCCTTACTCCTATCGTGCTTACAGGCTCATTCTGTCCCTGATATGTTCCCGCAGGAATTGTATATTTTTCATACAAAGGATAAGCTGTCAGAAGCTTTTCAATACATTTGTCATCAAGACTTATAACATCTATGTCACAGCTTTTTGATATCTGTTCTATTATACCCGTTCTTATTCCGGCTGTACAAATCATCGCATCTATCTTACCGTCAGCAAGCTTTTCTGCCGCCTCTGCATAGTCCATATTGACTGTCTTTACAAGCTCCTCTGTTATGCCGCTTACCTTAAGTATCTCCTCAGCATTTTTCTCTGTTCCTGACTCTGCTGCACCTATGCTCACTGTCTTTCCGACAAGGTCATCTATAGAGCTGATACCTGACTCCTTTCTTACGACTATCTGACATGCTTCTATATACAGTGACGCAAGTGCCTTATACCCCTTCTGGTAATCGCCATTTTCAAAGGTGCCCCTGCTGTTATAGGCATCACTAAGCATATCTGCCTGAACTATTCCAAGGTCGATATAACCACCTGATATAAGCCTTAAGTTCGCTACCGAACCTGCTGTTGTCTTGGTCTCAAAAGTATAACCGCTCATATCTTCGTGTGCTATCTGTGCAAATGTGCTTGAATATGCATAATACACACCACCGATATCAGCCGCACCTACTCTTATGTTTTTGCTTTTACCGCCGCAGCCTGTCATAACAAGCATAACAAGTGCAAGCAGCATCGCCGCTATTCGTTTCATAAGCTTCTCTCCTGTTCATTTTTTCTGGTTTATTCTGTCATCTGTGCACTCCCCGCACTAACCGCGAAGCATTAACTCCTTTTCAACAACCTTTCCATCCTGCATATATATTCTTGGAACTCTCTTACTTACTGCGCATGTCAGCTCATAAGGAATAGTTCCCGCAAGCTCTGCCATCTTTTCAATAGGATTGTTATCTCCAAATATCTCTACTTCACTTCCAACATCAACGCCCATCTTATCTGTCAGGTCTATCATACACATATCCATACATATCTTGCCTCTCTGTGGAACTAAGCCCTCACTTGTCATAAGCTCATATCTGTTAGAAAGGCATCTGAAAAATCCATCGGCATATCCATAAGGAACAACACCCATTCTTGTCTTCTTGTCTGTCTTATATATTCCGCCATAGCTTATAGCAGTTCCAGCAGGGTATGTCTTTATTGTGCTTACCGTTGTCTTAAGTGACATAACCGGCTTTAAGCCAAGTTCCTCTGCAAACTCACCATATCCATACAGAAGAAGTCCCGGTCTTACCATATCAAGCCATGTCTCAGGATACTTTGCAACCGCACCTGTATTGGCACAGTGTCTTATCTGAAACTTCTTTCCAAGCTTCTTTTCTACTGCATCTATCACACTTGTAAACAGCTCAAACTGGTGCTTTGTATAAGCCCTGCACTCTTCTCCCGGTTCATCTGACACTGCAAAATGTGTAAATATACCCTCAGGCATAAGTCCCGGAAGCTCACAGCCTTCACATATTCCTTCAACACCGCTGTCAAAGTAATCACCATCACAAAGATAACCAAGTCGTGACATACCTGTATCAACCTTGATATGTATCTTTAATGTGCCATTACATTTAACTGCCTCTTCGCTGTATTCAAGCGCCTTTGCCTTACAAGTTACAGCCTGTGTGATATTATTCTTTATAAGCTCTCCTACCTCTTCCTTAGGAGTATATCCGAGTATAAGTATTGGCATTGTTATGCCATTATGCCTTAATTCTATCGCTTCATCTATACTGCTCACTGCAAGATAATCTGCACCAAGCTTTTCAAGCAGCCTGCTTACCTGTACTGAACCATGTCCATATGCATCCGCCTTAACCACTCCTAAGAACTTTACATTACTGCCTATTCTTTCTCTTAATGTATTATAATTATGAGCAAGAGCATTAAGATTTATTTCTGCCCATGTTCTTTTTAATGTTGAATTCATATTAATCTCCATTTCTGCGCACGTTTTTTCTAAAGTTCTGCCAATATCTGCCAGTAAATAACAGCTTTTAGTCTATCTTTATTATATTCTGATTAATGCTTTCGCGCAACTGTTCTATACATAGAAAGTATACAACGCCCGTCAAGTGTATTAAAAAAGGCAGCTATCAGGATTACCCTGATAACTGCCGTAATTGCTTTGCGTGACTGTTCATTAATAGCGCAAGAAAAGTAAATGTCTGCTTCGCAACCGCTTCTTTTTCTTTTGCGCTCATTGTATCATAATTTATTTTTTCTTAATCTACGCTGCCACCGGTTCCAATTTACCGCTTCGCTTCAGATATATATACGCGCACACACATATAATAACCGACAACAGTGAGCCCGCTGGCGCTGCCAGTCCCATAGGAAAGAGCGTATCACCAAACAGCTTCGAGGCAAGGTATGAACCCGGCACACGCACAAAGGTTATTGATATAATATTATGCATAAATCCGATATATGACTTTCCATATGCTGCAAAGTAGCCGCTGAAACAGAAATGCACTCCTGCAAATATGCTGTCGATAATATATCCCTTCATATACTGTGTTCCAAGAACAACAACTGCCGCATCCTTTGTAAATAATGCAAGAAGTGGTGCCGCAAGCACCTGCATAATAACTGCCATAAATACGCCATACACACTTGTAATCATAGTTGCATACTTAAGTGTCTTCGCCGCCCTGTCATACTTTCCTGCACCTATATTCTGGGCTGAAAGCGCCGACACTGTAGCAAGCATAGATGATGGAATTATGAATATTGCACTTATCATTTTCTCAACTATACCAACAGCCGCAGCATCGTCAAGTCCTCTGTGGTTAGCTATAACTGTGATTATAATAAATGCCACCTGTATACATCCGTCCTGAACTGCAACGGGAATACCGACTTTAAGAATTTCCCCCAGCACTTTCCTGTCTGGTATGAAATCTTCCTTTACAAGCTTTATTCCTGTTTTTCTCTTTCTTATTGAAATAAATGCAACTATTACACTGAATGTCTGTGAAAGAACTGTTCCAAGTGCCGCACCTGATGGTCCTAAGTCACATAATCCTATAAATACATAATCAAGTGTTATATTGGTTACACATGATATACCTATAAAGTACATTGGACTTTTAGAGTCGCCAAGTCCTCTGAATATGGAACTTATTATATTATAAGCTGTTATAAATGGAATTCCGATGAAACATATTATAAGATACCTTACTGTTCCGGCAACAGCCTCCTGCGGTACTCCTATAAGCAGCACTATCGGCTTTGCTGCTATAAGAAACACTATTGTCATCACTATGGCAATTCCCATAAATAATGTTATTGTATTACCTATAGCCCTGCCTGCATTATCAAGCTTATTGCCGCCTATGGCTTTGCCTATTATAACCGTTGTTCCCATAGCAAGACCAACAATTATAACTGTAAGCATATGCATAACCTGACTTCCATTTGACACCGCCGTTATAGAGTCAACGCCGTTAAACTGCCCCGTTATGTAAAGGTCTGCCATACCATATAAGGTCTGTAAAAAATATGATAAAAGATATGGAAGTGCGAAATATATTATCGTCTTAAGTACACTTCCGGTTGTAAGATTTTTCTCCATGATATCTAATCTCCTGTTTCTCTATGATGCTAAATAGCCAGTCTTCAGGATGTATATCCGGACAGTTTCCTGTAGTACTCCGGTGACTGCTTATGACTTCCACAAAATCTGACAGATACACACATAGTTTCACCTTACATCACACTTCTACAGTTCTATACTCTTACTTGTAATCTCTATTTCAACCCTGTTAGTATTCATCTGCTGATTATTAACCTCCATAGTATATTCTATGGCTGCATCTATCCTGTCTTCTTCCCTTTTAATGTCAAGAACACTTGTAAATATAGCAATATCAATACTTCCATACGGCGTATTATAACAGCTTAGTGTTCTTTTGTTCTTAGCAAACTCCATACATGTTGTTATAGCGCCTTTTTTGCTCACCTCAATACTGTCATCAGTTATCTTTATAATAGTGAGCGACTTCTCACTTGCACCATCGTATACTTCCTCAAACTTAATATACTCCTTACCGTTGCGGCTTGTGTGCCTTCCCACACTTATAACCTCAACATTGTCCGCCTCCTCTGTGATACTTCCATCAACAGACTGTTCCTCCAATGCAAGTCCTTTTATCTTAATATACACTTTATCCTTCATATATTATTACTCCACCTATATTATAATTAATAATTTTGTCCGTATTACCAAAACTTTTTATTCTTATTCTAAATACTTATTGAGAAACTTCAGATACTTAAACCTGAAACTGACATTATCTCCCGACACTGTCCTATATTCATCTTCTGTGAGAACGCCCTTAAGTTCCTCCTTAGACTCCTCTGGAACCTCTCCATACACTGCATCCACGAAACACAATGGTGGATACAGCACACACCACCAGTTCCTGCCTTTGGCATCGCCTATATCGACCCTGAATGCCTCGTATTCTCCCGGTGGAAATGTCATATCCCCGTAAGTCTTCATCGGAAAATAACAATTCTCAAAATACACGCTCACATCACTTTCATCGCCAAGACTTCTAAGTGTATCAACTGCAACATCCCTTATACCGTCACTTTCATCGGTAAGAATTGCCCTTGACTCATCTACCGACTGCGACTTTGAAAGAATCGGACTTATATAATCAAGCACCGCTTCCTTAACCTGCATTTTAATCCACTGGTCTTCATCTGAGTCACTTTCCGCCCTCACATGAAACCTGATAATGTTTGATGCAATGCCTTTTTGTATATGTACTTCTCTGTTATCAATATACAGCCTATAGCCTGCAATTACAAGCATAATTGTTGCTAAAAATATAAATAGAATTCCTGCTGTGCTCTTTTTTGCATTACCTGTACGTCTGCCTTCTCTTCTTATATTTTCAATGCCCATTATATCCCCTCCGCTATGTCCAACTAATTATTAACTACATTTACATAGTTCCCATATAATGGCAATTTATACATATCTGCAACTAAGTAATAAAAACTCTTTCCACACTTTAACAACCCGTACAAAAAAGTTAATTTTAGATTTAATTATAATCCGATTACCCTGTACAAATAACAAAATATAATATCAGAGAGGCATACATTTAATATCAAAAACATCCTGTAACCAACACACACAATATAAAAAGCCAAAAAATAGCGGCACCATATGACTTACACATATGATGCCACTATTCTTAATTTCATCTATCCATCAGTTTTATTAGATATTAAGCAGTCTTATAATCCCCTTTTCCTGATTATTAACGTGCTGTCTTACTATAATCTTTGCCTTTTCAACATCCTTGTCGGCAAGCTGCCTGATGATATCGTTATGCTCACTTATAAGAATAGAATGTGTTCTTGCATCCTTTACATACTCAAGACGATATCTGTACATCTGCTCACTAAGGCTGTTGATAAGCTGGATGAGTCGCTGGTTATCTGTCATTGAATATATGATATTGTGGAATGCAACATCAGCGTTTACTATGGCTACTACATCCTTTGATACGATAGCTGCCTCAAACACTCTGTTGGCTGTCTTTAACTCATCTATATGCTCTGGTGTAACATTCTTGCATGCAAGTGTTGCAGCAAGTTCCTCAAGCGCTGAGCGCACCTCTAAAACATCTCTCATATCCTTAACTGTGATGTGTGCAACCTCTGCTCCCTTTCTTGGAATCATAATAACAAGACCTTCAAGCTCAAGCTTTCTTATTGCCTCTCTTATAGGTGTACGGCTTACTCCAAGCTTATTGGCAAGCTGGATTTCCATAAGTCTCTCGCCCGGTTCCATCTCTCCTGTAAGAATTGCCTGTCTTAATGTATTGAATACAACATCCCTTAATGGAAGGTATTCATTAACGTCCATCTTTAATTCGCCCTTCATCTTCTAATCCTCCATATGTATATCTGTTTTATTGTCTGTTATTATCTAAAATGTTTCCGTGATATATACCTGTCTTGCATCTTCCTGCGACTTTAAGTATTCCTTACAGTTAAGCGCAGTCTGCTCATCAGGAAATATTCCAAACACTGTAGGACCGCTTCCGCTCATCATAGCATTGTAAGCGCCATTGGCCAGCATATCGTTCTTAATCTTTGCGATAACCGGATACATCGGTATCGTAACGTCCTCAAGGACATTGCCCATACGCTCTGCAACTTTCTTGACATCACCTTCATTGATAGCTTCTATAATTCCGTCTATGTCCGGATGCTTTGTTATCGCACCTGAGTCAAGACTCTCATACACCATCTTTGTTGAAACATTGATAGGCGGCTTTGCAACTACTATATAACAGTGTGGCATCGGTGTAAGCTTGGTAAGCTTCTCCCCTATTCCCTCTGCAAGCGCTGTTCCTCTCATAATACAGTATGGAACATCAGCTCCTATCTTTACACCCTGCTCCATAAGTTCTGCATTGGATAATCCAAGATTAAAAAGCTTGTTAATTGCAAACATAGTTGATGCTGCATCTGTACTTCCACCTGCCATACCTGCTGCTATCGGTATAAACTTGTTGAGGTCTACATCTATTCCCCCACTAAAGCCATACTCATCCTTCATAAGCTTATACGCCTTATATATCAGGTTATTCTCATTGACGGGAAGAAACTTAAGATTGATATTAATCCTGATATCATCCTCAGGAATTCTTGTTATGATAAGCCTGTCATATATTCCAACAGTCTGCATAACCATCTTTACATCGTGATATCCGTTTTCCCTCTTGCCTAATACATCCAGTCCAAGATTAATCTTGGCTCTCGCCTTAAGTCTAATTGAATCCATATTTTTTATCTCCAGTTTTTTGTATACACAAATATTATATAAAACACATTGTACAAAATCAAGTACAAATCAAAAAATTCCCGAAGCCAGAACGTATAGGCCGGCATCGGGAAATGATATAAAGATATAAAATTGTGTCTTGGCATTATGTGAATTGCAAAACAATGAAGTAATCCATAAACATCATTTATTGGCAAAATACCCTTTTACCTTAACATAACATAATCCTATAAACTTACTATGCGACATTTGTCTTAGAAGCTTGTGCTGCTGCATTTTCCGTCTTCTCAATCTTAATAGTCGACTTCTTCCATATACCCGTCCAGTACAGTATATAGAGTATCAAAGCAGAAGTTGCATTACTTACAACAACGGCATACCACACACTCTCAACGCCCATTCCAAGCACATTGGCACACACCCAGAGTGTAAGAAATCTGAATATCCAGATACGTGTCGCATCAACTGCCATAGTTATCATCGTATGACCACAGCCCTGAAAAAGTCCCTGTGTTACATTATAAAATGCATTGGTCCAGCAGCACATTGCCATAATAGAAAGGAAGTCTGTTGCAAGTGGAACAACCTGTTCATCGGATGTAAAGAACCTTACCATAGGTTCTGCTATAAAACGTCTTGATAAAATCATACCACACACAAAAAGGAAAACAGCACCTATTCTCAATGCTATGTGGTAAGACTTATCAGTTCTTCTGACATCGCCAGCCCCCATATTCTGACCGACAATAGTTGATATGGCAGAGCCAATTCCGCTTGCCGGCATAGTTATGATACTGTTAATCTTGTTTCCAATACCATATGCTGTCATAGCTGTTGCCCCATAGACATTAACATTTCTAGACATAAGAAGAAAACCGAACTGCATTGTACTTCCACCGATTGCTGTAGGCAGACCTATCTTTAATATAGACATAACCTTATTCTTATCAAATCTGAAGCCCTTAAAGCTTATTCTTACAAGCTGGTTCTTTCCTGTAAGTATTACAAAGCCTATGATGGCACTTGGAATTTTCGCTATAAGTGTTGCAAATGCGGCTCCACCGATACCCCAGTTAAATACAACAAGAAACAGCGGGTCAAGTATAAGGTTGATAGTAACACCAAGTATATTCAGAAGCAGCGGTCTTACTGTATCGCCCTGCGCCTGCCTTACAGATGAAAACAGATTAATCATAAAAAGGAATGGAAGGTCCATTACAACTATTCTTATATATGTAAGTCCGTAATTATATATATCGCCTTCTGCACCAAGCCATCTGACAAGACCTGACGAACACAGCCAGCATATACAGGCACATATGACTGAAAATCCAAGCGAGGTTATACATATATGATTTGCCATTGAGTTGGCCTGCTTATCTTCCCTTGCACCTAAGTACTGTGATATAAGTATAGCTCCGGCTGTTGTTATTCCGGCTCCGAAGTTGATAAGTATATTCTGGAATGGGGAAACAAGTGTTATGGCTGCCTGACTTGTTGTTCCTATCTTTCCAAGCCAGAATGTATCTGTAAGATTGTACATTGACTGTATAAAACTGTTAAGCATAACAGGTATTGCCAGTGTAAGTATCGCCTTTACCAGATTGCCATTTAAAATCATTTCTCTTTTTCCTGCGCTTATTGGCTTTGCCATTTTTTCTCACTCACTTTCTGATATTTACTAATTCGCTCTTTATTTTTTACAATATATATGTTAGCATAAAAAGCAGTAATTTCTACTAATTTATATCTATATTAGCGTGAAACTACAGATATTTTTCCTTTTTAATCTTATGTGATGTCAGCATTACAAGGTCAGTTATCCTTATTAACCTGCCTATCAAGTAGATAATTGCGTAATGCACCCCAATAGGGCAGGACACCAACGCCTGTCAGCAGCAGGATACTTACCTACGACCAGACATCTGATATACAATTAAAAGCTGCCTAATATTAAGAGGCACAGAAATGAGGATTACTATGTTACAGGATATGCAGAAAGACTTTGAGATAAAAAAAATCAAGCGTTCAGCCTTCAAGATGAAAGAACCGCACTCACATCCGTTTCATGAGCTGTTTTATCTTGCCCGCGGGGAGTGCACCGCATTTATAAGCCACAATATATATAAGTTCAGCCGCGGCGATATCGTCATCGTTCCTGCCGGAACTATACACAAGACTGACTACACCGGAAAAGGTATCAATGAACGTATTGTTATAAGCTTCAAACCTCCGGTTACAGACTGGTTAAGCGGTATCGTGGGAACCGACATCGTATCAGAGGTTATGCAGGCCGGTGTTATCAATATTCCTGAGAAGAGAAGGGATTACATTGAGAAAATCCTTGATAAGCTTATGTTTGAAAATGAGGGGCAGGACCCGCTCTCTCCGGGCTTTGTAAGCGTGGCACTTGCAGAACTTATTCTTTTTATTGCAAGATGTAAGAAGTATGAAGAAAATGTAATAAAAGAGATTGACGTGGATAACCAGATTATGCAGGAGGTTGCCACTTACATATACACCCACTACAATGAAAAGCTTGTTCTTGAGGATATGGCAAAACAGTTTAACTTAAGCCGTTCATATCTTTCAAAGAAGTTTAAAAGTGTGACTGGCTTTGGTTTTAAGGAGTATATAATTAATGTCCGCATTAAGCACGCCTGCGAACTGCTGCTTAACACCAACAAGTCAATAACCACGATTGCATTTGAATGTGGCTTTAATGACAGCAACTACTTTGGTGATGCCTTCAGGCGGACTAAGGGCGTATCGCCTAATAAGTACAGGCGTAATCAGGAGCGTATCTGATTTATTTTATTAATTTTTGATATTCTGCCTGCTTAGTTATCCTGCAGACAGAATCGTATCTGATTACAGATATCCACTCCAATTTTTAAGTACGGGTTAATTATCCACAAAACTCTCCGATATATGATATATAACAAATGTCCAAGTGTGGTATATCAGATTACACATAACTGTGGGCATTATATTAAGAGCCACGGATGGCTTTTTTCCTGTGTATGTTTCATATATTCAACTTACTACAGTAATGGGGCATACATAGATGTCACTTATTAATTACACAGCCAGCTTATATAATGGTTAGAATGGAGGAATAATATGGAATTAAATGGAGTTAATTCTTATTACACAAGTTACGAAGCGGCTTCTAACAAGAAGACTGCCGTTAAAGACACCGACAACTCAACAGCTTCTAAAAACACAAGCGATGTTGCAGCTACTTATGAGTCATCTTCAGACAAAAGCAGCTCTTCAACATCATCTGTTAAAAGTAATGCTGCCAATCCAGCACTTGTAGCAAAGCTCAAGGCTGACTCTGACAATCGTATGCAGCAGTTACAGTCACTTGTAACTACTATGTTCAAGAAGCAGGGTATTACTATAGGAACTGCTGATGATATGTGGAAAGCACTTGCAAGCGGTAACTTTACTGCCGATGCAGACACTATCGCAAAGGCTAAAGAAGACATATCAGAAGATGGCTACTGGGGCGTTAAACAGACATCTGAGAGAATTTTCGACTTCGCACAGGCTCTTGCCGGTGATGATGAAGAAAAGATGAAGACTATGAAGGAAGCCGTAGAAAAAGGCTTCAAGGAAGCTACTAAGAGCTGGGGCAGAACTCTTCCTGATATATCACAGGATACATACAGTGCCGTTATGGATAAGTTCGATAAGTACTTCGCTTCAAAGAATACAGATAGCACTAATGCCTAAAGCTTTAATATGACACATACGGGACTGACACAGTATATTTGTGGCAGCCCCGTTTTATTTAACTAATTATAACTACTCTGCCACCATGCACTCCTTTATAAGCAGCAGCTTAGTCCCCCTTGGCACATCATCACTGTCAGAAAGCCTCTGCACAGGCGCATTATCCCTTCTTATTGCATCACAGGTCGTATTATACTTCTTTGCTATATCCCACATATTACATCTGCCATCCGATATGTAACCGACCATAGAAGGAAGTGAAGCATAATATTCCCCATCACCCGGTATATACTCACACTCCTCTATCGTTGAGAGCACTACCGGCTCAAAGCATATTGCATCAAGCGAAACAACTGCCTTGACTTCTATCTGCGCGCTGCTGTTCATTGATGCCTGCAGCTGTTCTATACAAGGTCTTATCATATACTCTATATTATCCTTATCATACTCCTTTATGGCTACTACACCTGTAAATGGAATGACAGCATTGACACTTCCCATAGGTGCATTATCATCTGATGTTATGTAGCATACATTTACCATAACAGCACCCGACACCTCTATGCCCTCAGAAGTATATTCGTAGTCATCTATCTGCACCCCTGCCGTGGCATTTACTATCTGCATAAGATTTATATAATCAGCAACCTTAATGTTATCGGCTACACGGCACTTGGTATTATTTCTTATAAGCAGCTTCTTAAGCTTCACCTCTGACTGCTTTATATTCATAATACTTCCCGGAACATATACATCCTTAAGCGCAGTCTTTTTACAGTCCCTGTAAGACTTGATATCCATATCAAGCACAAGCTCCACCGCTATCTCCCTGTTGTTTCCGTCATAGTCTGGCCTTACCTCCACATTTTTACCTGTAAGAGTAAAACCTACATAGCATATACTTTCAGGGTCGGCACCACTCACATCTATAACACCCGTAAACGGCACTGAAGTTTCATACCACTGCACTGACTGACCGTCATCATTGCTTATATACATAATAAATACACTAAGCTCACCACCGACACTAAGCCCATCCTCAGTCATACGTGTACTCATATTCTTTACATCCACGTCATCCCACACAAGCTCTGCCACATCTGCCTTGCCGTTAGGAAGTGACAGACTTTCCTTTATCCTTAAGTTGTCACGCATATTTACATCCATCTGTGCATACTCATAATCCTTATAGAGAAGCTGCAGGCTGCACTCCTCATCTGCCGTTATCTGCGATGATATGGCAACATTATTGATTTCCTCACACACTACAGTAAGGCTCACTATCGCCTTTACGCTTATTTTCCTTGAATTAATCGACTTGATGGTGAGGTCTTCTATACGCGCCCTGCAGGTCACCTCCGTATCAGAGGCATCACACGACAGATTAATATTTTCCAGAAAATGCAGGCTTCCCTCCATCTTTACAGGAAGAAAACTTCCCTCCTCCTGTCCCTTTCCTATGTAGAGTATCGCATACTTAAGACTGCCCTCAACCTGCGCCTTATCCTGATTGACCCTTATACTGTCAAGCACAACCATACCAAAATCTTTTACTATACTGTCTATATCCGGTTTGCTGTCCGGCACATTATAATCATCATCAAGAGTTATCTGGGAAGTATTTGAACACTTTACAGTGTATTGGTGAATATTGTCATACTTAAGCTCCAACTTATAAACCTCCTTATATTTATCAGGCACTTTTCCTTTATGTAGTATATGAACCAGTAATTCCAGATAGTACTTTATTTTATATTTCAATGTAAGTGTCCCCAGTAAGAAAGTCTTTTTCTGCCGGCATAAACGACTTTTATACTTTTGACACTTACATCTTAAATACTACCGGCTCATCCCTTTTTTCGTACTTGAGCACTATATAAGGTGTTGTAGCCACCTCATTTACAGCCTCATTTTCCGATGGCCCAATAAGGGCAAAATCTGCATATATTGCATCACCACTCTTATACACATCATTTACTTTTATACTGTAACCGGACGTTTCCTTTGTTCCAAAGCCGGCTACAACATATGTATAATCCTTTGTTGTGTATGTAAGCCGCAGTGTATTTTCCTTCTTGTTATCTATGAGCTTCCTAAGTTCTGCCGGGAGGTCTTCATTCTCAACCACTGTGTAATCAATAACTGTGTGCTCCTTTGACTCATTTTTACTGCAGCCCGTCATCGTCATAATACTTAGAAAGATAATGCATAACACGGCTGGCAGTATATAAATATATCTGGCAGGCGTATTTGCACATTTTTTTCTTCTTACTGTATCATGTGTACGGCATACACATTTATCCGCATACACCAAAGCCTCCTCTTTATTGCATACACATTTATCCACATACACTAATGGCTCTTCTGTACTATATCCACATATTCGCGACATAAAAAAATCCCCTTGTTAATAAGACTACTATCATCTTATTAACAAGGAGAATTGTTTATTCATACATATTTATGATACCAGTGTCACAAAGTCATTTACCCATATGATTTTACTCATATGTGGTGGTTGACCTCAACATCATAGTTACCCTGCTACATAGCCCTTACTCTTAATAACCTCGATTACTTCATCGACATAAGCTTCACACTCATCATGTGTACCGGCTTCAACCATAACTCTTATAACCGGCTCTGTTCCGCTCTCTCTTACAAGAATACGGCCATTCTCACCAAGTGCCTCTGCTACCCTTGCTACTGCTGCCTTAACATCCTCATCATTCTGTGCTGTAGGCTTGTCGTATACACGTACATTCTTAAGCACCTGTGGATATATATGAAGAGGCGCTGCAAGCTGTGCAAGTGTCTTCTTCTTTGCAATCATAACCTCCATCATCTTAAGGGCTGTTATGATACCATCACCTGTTGTCGCATACTTGCTGAATATGATGTGTCCTGACTGCTCACCGCCAAGACGGTAACCGTTCTTAGACATACACTCATATACATACTTATCTCCAACCTTAGTCTTCTCATAATCGATACCTGCCGCATCGAACGCCTTGTAAAGACCAAAGTTAGACATAACTGTTGTGACAACTGTGTTATCGATAAGCTTTCCTCTTTCCTTCATATAACATCCATATATATAAAGGATATGGTCGCCTGTTATAACATCACCATTCTCATCTACACAAAGACATCTGTCTGCATCTCCGTCAAATGCAAAACCTGCATCAAGGTGTTCTCTCTTAACAAGGTCACATAAGCCTTCTATATGTGTAGAACCGCAGTCAGCGTTGATATTAGTTCCATTAGGCTCTGCATTGATAACATATGTCTTGGCACCAAGTGCATCAAATACTGCCTTTGCAAGTGTCCACGCACTTCCGTTAGATGCATCAAGACCTATTCTCATTCCCTTGAAGGAATATATTGCAAGGCTCATAAGATAACCCATATATCTGTTACGTCCTGCTGTATGGTCTACTGTACAGCCTATCTTTTCCTTAGTAGCGTATGGAATATCCTTAATCTCGCCATCAAGGTACTTCTCTATCTCATCAATGACATCCTCTCTCATCTTCTCGCCCTTGCTGTTGATGAGCTTGATACCATTATCATAAAAAGGATTGTGGCTTGCAGATATCATAATACCGCAGTCAAAGTCCTCTGTTCTTGTTACATATGCAACACTAGGTGTTGTTGTTACATGAAGAAGATATACATCTGCGCCGGAAGCTGTAAGCCCTGCAACAAGTGAATACTCAAACATATAGCTGCTTCTTCTTGTATCCTTGCCGATTACAATCTTAGCCTTTCCATCTTCCTTTTCCTTACCATAAAACCAGCCAAGAAATCTTCCTACCTTAAATGCATGGTCTACTGTAAGTGTAACGTTAGCTTCTCCACGAAATCCATCTGTACCAAAATACTTTCCCATTATTCTGCCATCATCCTCTCTGTTGACCAGATCTCAACTTGATACTTATTAGCCTTGTTGTATCTCTTTCTAAGGTCCTTAAGCTGCTTAAGGTATTCAAGAGTAACCTTGCCTGAAAGCTTTGATTCACCCTCTGTTCTTTGCTGGAACTTGTAAGGTATCTCAACAACCTTCTTATATGAACCCATGGCAAGAACTTCTACCATAATCTTCCATCCGATAGGCTGAAGGTCTGCATGCTCTATTACTTCACGTCTGAACATAAAAAGTCCGCTTGTAGGGTCTGATATCTGTCTTAAGCAAGGAAGCATCCACTGTCCTATCTTACGTGCTGTTCCCGATACGAACTTTCTGTACCAGTTAAGTCCGCCATCATCTCCACCCGGAATAAGACGGCTAGGTATACAGAAGTCTGCGCCACTTTCCATTGCCTTATACATATACTTAAGAACGATAGGTGGGTGCTGTAAGTCAGCATCCATACATGCCATATACTCACCCTTTGCAAGCTCGAAGCCCTTAAGAACGGCTGTTGCAAGACCAGTTTCACCTGTTCTGTGCTCCATTCTTACCTGTGGGAAGTCCTTTGCAACCTCCATAATAACCTCTGGTGTATTATCTTTACTATCATCTACAAATAATATTTCGTAATCAATTCCCTTAAGTGCATCATTTATCTGTGTCACCAGATTTCTAATATTCTTTCCCTCATTAAATGTAGGTACAACTACTGATAACATATTTTTCTCCTTCTGATATACATAACTTTTGTACGTTACTTATTATTCAAAACAAAATCTCTCATATTCTAAAAAGCGTGTTAATTATAATACCTTTACGTAAAGTTCGCAAGTATTTTCACAAAGTATACACACTCGCTACATAAGCAGTCCGTCCCAGAAATACCACGCCGATATGCACACCACCTCAGCCACCGCAAGCAGCACCATAATAATTCGTCTGGTTCTTATTCTGACTGACAGCAGTATCTGCGTAATACCAATATATATAACAAATGAACCGACTATAAATCTTAACGTGCTCATAACGCTTGAAGTAAGCGGTATTATAAGTGCCACTATTCCAAATGCTCCGGCGGAATAATGCTTTCTCGCTATCATAATCACATACAGTAACAGTGCAAATACGCAGAACCAACCAAGTATTATGCCGTTTATCTGCTTGACATCCGACATAGAGCCGAGCTGTCCTGTACACGACTTGTAAAGCACCCCGATAACCGGAAAAAGCTTCTGTGTCCTCCATGCTCTCTGAACATGGTAAAATGCCCACGCATCACCGCAGAAGTGCTTAAGGAAAGTCATATACACAAATATTCCAAGAGGACATAATGCAAGTGATAAAAGCTTTCTGCCATCTTTTATAATGTCTTGTACTGTATACAGTATACGCTTTGACATCACTTCCTGTTTCTTATAACTATCTATATACATTTCTATGAGTAATACAACTATAAGAGTACAGCCGACTATTCTTGTCGCACTTGCAAGCGCCGCAAATACACCTGCCGTCATATAATTTCTCTTTCTGGCATTATAGAAGCACAGCACAACACACATTGTAAAAAGTGCTTCTGTATACATCGCTCCATAGTACACAGCACAAGGACCTGCAAGCATAAGAAATATGATTATATTTTCTATATCCTTTTTATCATACTTACCCTTATCCAGTTCAAGATATGCCAGCTTTACCGCATAATATACTGCCACTATTATACATATGTTAGATACCATCATGCCTATGGCATAGGTATTGATATGACCGCCTGTTATAATCCTCACTGCCCTGCATATCATAGGATACAGCGGAAAGAACGCCCAGTTAGCCATACCTGTTGACCTTGGGAACTTATATCCCGCCTCTGTCATCTCTTTATACCACTCTGCATCCCACGGATTCATATAATAGAGTATATTGTGTGGTGTGTCCGCCACAAGGTTCATAACCTGCACCATTATGAGCATTACAAGCCTTGAAAGCAGCCACACCACTATTATCTTTGTAAATAATCTGAACTTTTCATTATTCTTATAGTATCCCGCTAATACTGAAAACATTTACATCCCCAATACGTATCTTATATTTGCTATAATACTTGCAATAAGAGGCACTGCAAACATTACAACTGCAAGCACTGCTATAATAAACATATATATGCCGCCTGCGCACTTCTTCATCCATTCAGGTACACGTATCTTCTTATAATGATTAACCACCATAAGAATAATCATAACTATAAGTACAAGAACTGATATAAGCAGTGCTTTGTTCTTAGTCACCGGACTGAATGTAAATACTATCTCATTCTCACCCTCATTTACAGCTACTCCTGTAAATAAGCCTGCGATATCCTTAGTTTCACATTCTTTTCCATTGACAGTCACCTTCCAGTTATCGCTCTTGATAATAGGAACTATTGCATAATTGTCAGTCTTACTTCCATTGACCTTAACTGTAACCGAATTGTTAGTATATGTCACTTCACTCTGCTTATTATCATACATTGCACAGAGTGCGCTCATCTTATCAAGGTCTATTCCACCCATAGTAAATATGTATCTGTCAACCGATACATCGCCGTTATTATCAAGAGGTCTTGCAAAGTCAAGCTGTACTTCAACCTCTTCATCTGTAAATGTTCCGATGTAGATAAGTCCGTTGTTGTAATCAGTTGTGTAATACTTATTCTCTACATTTCCTATAGTCGGTATATCTATCTGTTTTCCATTAACTGTTATTGTAAGGCTTCTGAATAACTGTGAAACATTGGCATCAGATGTGCCTATATTGTAGTCTGCAACACTTACATATACTGCCTGACGGCCCTTTATAGTATCCTTGTAAGTCTTTACTACATGTGTCTGCTGTGTTGGTCTGTCTGTAGCTGAATTATCGCTTGCTGCATTGATATCCTCAACCTGGCTTTCACCCACCTGATATACCTTTGCACCTGCAAACTCTCCATACTCTGTGACAAGCTTTTCAGAATTGCCGCTTAAAGCACTATACATAAGGTTATGAAGATATATCCAGTCCTTTGTTGTAGTGTTCCAGTTATAATCGTTCTCAGTCGCATCACCTGAACTTATGGCATTAAGCTTTGTGTAATCCCTGTTAAAGTCTATCAGTGATATATTGCTGTTTGTCACCATGGCAAAAGGAAGCTGGTAATTAGCCTTATAAAGGTCGTACTCACAGTCGCCTGTTCCTTGCTTTTCAAGTGTATACAAAGAGCTGTCAAGCTTATTAACATTGACCGCCTCTGTTATATGTAAAAGTGCATCCGAGAACACTGTTCCGCCTGAGTCAAGCGCCCAGAGGAAGTACTTTGAGTGACCCCACCTTACTGTCTGCTTCTGTGTATCCTTCTGTAGTGCTGCTGTAAAGCTTGAAAGCGAACCTCTCTTCATAATAAGGGGATAGTTGGCATTAAGGCTTAAGTCAGGATTAGTTATCCTGTCTACCGGCGACTCACTTATCTCAAGGTTATTAGTGGCATTAACTGCAAGCTGCACATAATCTCCATACTGGTATGGCGCATATGTGTAGAACTTAGGAGGGCCTGTCATAGAAAATGCTCCTATAAACACCTCAACTGCCACAAGGCTTATGACAATGCTTATCTTATAGCCGTTCCTCATAACAACAACGCCCACTATATGTAATATGAGCATAACTGCAAATACTGCTATAAAGAAGATAAATGCTGCCACATATGAATTAACCGGAAGCTTATCATACACAACTGCCATCACAGCGCATGCAATAACTGTCACAACTGCTTGTATTACAGCCTTTATCTTATCCGGCTTATCGTATGCAAAAACCTCATCCGCATATGCACATGCAAGACATATAAGTGTAAATGCTATGATATAACCATTTCTTAATGTATAACCATTATATGAGCCAAAGTGCCATATAATGTTAGTACCCTCTGCTATAGCCTGTACAATAACTATAACTATAAGAGATATTGCATACCAGTTAAACTTTCTGGCTTCTGTGTTTCTCTTATATCCAGCAGCCTTCATTGTTCTGTGTATGCCTGTAAATATAATAACGAAGAATAATCCCATTCCATAGAACATCATTATTCTTTCAAACTCACCAAGGCTGAAGCTTCTGAACGTAGGATTAGATATCCATGAAAGATACTGGCTTGTAAGTGAGTCTGTATTGCCTGTTCTCTGCGACTGTGAAAGCTGTGCAAATACTGGTATAAGAACGAAAGCTGAAAGTGCTATTCCTGTAAATGTTCCAATACCTAAGTCCCACGCCTTTTCACGTCTCTGCTTTCTGTCACATCTGAATATAAGATACATTCCACCTACAAGAAGAATGTATACAAGTGACATCGCTGCAAGGTAGTAATTAATTATAAACATTACGGCAACCATAAGTATATAGAAAAGCTTCTTTCCAGTCTTTTCCAATACATCAAGTGCCATCATAAGCAGCGGAAACAGTGCAACTATATCCATCCATGGTGTAAAGCATGATGCATATAAAAGTACATATCCACAGAATGCGTATACTACTGCAAAAAGTGCCTTTACGCTGTATGACAGTTCATTATATCTTTTATTGATAAATGCATACATCGTCACAGACATTACAAATGTCTTTATGACAGTGAGTATTGATATGAATTCAAGTATATAATCTCTTGGGCACAGATATAAAAATATGTTAAACGGACTTATCATAGAGAATGCTGATATACTCATTGAAACATTGGTTCCAAGTCCTGTATACCAGTCAAACCATATGCTCGCCTTGCCGTGCATGGCATCCCACAGATGTGCATACAGCGGTGCTACCTGCTGCATATTGTCAAACAGGTCAATTCTGTTGCTTCCAAAAGGCCATATACCTTTAGCAGCAAGCACTATCAACATAACAAGTAGTGTTATTAATCCCGGAAAAAGATATCCTAGTATCTTTCTTCCATTATTTTCAGAACTGTTATTCATATTAATCTCCATTATTATACGTGTGTTATTATGCAGGTAGACTTGCCTTTAACTATGATGTTTCTCTTGCCTGCACTTATAAAGAAGCTTTCTCCTGCCTTAAAATGCATCTCTTTATCGTAATCATCTGTCTTAATAGTGCCTTCACCTTCAACAACGATTACCGATACGAAAGAAGTTTCATCCACAGGTATTTTTGCTTCATCTTCAACTTCATACTTGATTACTTCAAAATACTTGCACTGTACAAGTCTTCTTGCAATATAATGCTCATTATGTGTAAGCATTACATTACACTTATTATCTTTTTCGTACTTGACCGGATTGACAACATCGAGTGACTTCGCAACGTGAAGCTCTCTTGGATTGCCAAACTTATCTCTTCTGTCATAATCATACATACGGTATGTGCAGTTAGAGTTCTGCTGTATCTCACATATAAATATACCCGCGCCTATAGCGTGTATAGTTCCAGCCTTAACCATAACTACATCACCCTTCTTAACATCTATTTTGTTAAGAATTTCAGTTATTGTGTTATTCTTTATGCGCTCCTCTATCTCTTCCCTTGAAGAGTCCCTTGAAAGACCGCAGTAAAGATATGCACCTGGCTCTGCATCAAGCACATACCACATTTCATTTTTTCCGTATTCGTTCTCTTTTTCAAGGGCATACTCATCATCCGGATGAATCTGGATAGAGAGTGCCTGCTTCGCATCTATGAACTTGATAAGTACAGGAAATCTGTCCTGTGCCTGACATTTCCAGCCAAGTGACTCCTTGCCAATGATAGTAAGATAGTCATTAAAAAGCATGCCTTTGTAATAACCCTCTGCTATGCGGCTCTGTCCATCAGGATGTGCAGAAAGTTCCCAGCTCTCACCGATAACTTCATAGTCACACTTCTTGCCAAAGACATCCCTTATCTTTGTTCCGCCCCACAGATTATCCTTGAAGGCAGGGTCAAGCTTTACTATAGGACTGTTATCTGTCCTTACATAATTGCTCTCACTGCTTCCTGAATCCTGTGCATATATCTTAACAAGGTCATTCTCAAGGATGGAATCACCTATTCCTACTTCTATTATAACTACATTCTTGTCTGTCTTATTGGCTACCCTGTGCTTGACCCCAACAGGTACAAACACACTCTCATACTTATCATAATCCTTTGTTTCAGTGCCAATGGTAATAGTCGCTGTTCCCTCAACTACTGACCAGTATTCTGCCCTTAACTCATGCTGGTGAAGATTCATCATCATGCCTGGGAATACTGTGACCTTCTTAACCTTATATCCCTTAGAATAAGTGAGAAGCTCATGGATGCCCCACTCTCTGTAGGATATTCTGTTATAGTCAAAGTAAGTTTCATACTGATCCATATTGTCCCTGACTATCTCTTTGATATTGCCGGCAGAATTCTTTGATGATATATACACAGCATCCTCTGTATTGACAACTACCATATCCCTTAAGTCATTGGCAACTACGAGCTGTCTCTGTGCATTATTGATAACTGATACATTGCTGCAGTCATTCTTTATCACGTAGTCATTCTTGCCATCGTTGTGCTGTGGCCCTATATCACATACGTTATCTATGTCTTTCCATATGATATGTGCCTCAACAACCTTGAGCTTATCGCACTTCTCAAGTATAAGTGACTCTATGCTTCCACTCATAATGTCCTTCATAACATTTTCTGAGAAACGTATAGCCCTTCTTATGGCAGGAACCTTCCTCTTGGCTGTCCTGCATGCAGCATACAGCTCAGGCTGTTCCTTTCTTACGATATTAATCATATCGCCTGCGCGGAATATAAGCATACCACTGTTCCACAGATACCCCTCATCATAAGAATAGCAGTCTGATATTTCTGATAAATTATTATCAAAATCTACTCTTGGTATAAGCTTCTTTACATCGCAGTCATCTCTTAGTATATATCCAAGGTTTTTAGCCTGATATGCAGGCTTAACACCAAGTGCCACTATTGCACCCGACTTTGCCATCTCCTTGGCACTTATGATTGCATCCTTATAGCCGTCACCGTCTATAAAGTTGTCCGAATTCACTATAAGCACAAACTCTGTAGGATTCGCAAACATAGTTCCAAGTATAATAGCTGCCGCTGTTCCTTTCGCTGTTCCTTCAAGAATCAGTCTGTATCTGAGGCTCTGGAAAGCCTTCATCTGTCCGTTGACAATATTCTTATATGCCTCATTCGTAACTATGATAAATTCATCACAATATGGCATATTTCTTACTACTGTCTCCTGAAGCAGTGAACGCCCTTCCTTGAAGTTCATAAACTGCTTAGGGTAATTCTTTCTGGACAATGGCCACAAACTATCGCCACTGCCGCCTGCCAGGATAACACACTTCATCCGAATGTCCCTCCCAAAAATATACTCATTAACTTTATTATTATTTATCTTATTATTATTCCACCACCAAAGTCAGATTCATTGTCATCGGTTTTAGAATCATCACCACTGTCATTTTTGCCATTATTGCCGTTTCCACTATCATCGCTTCCACTATTGCCATTATTGCCGCCGTTTCCACTATCATTGCTTCCACTATTGCCATTGCCGCCATTTCCACTATCATTGCTTCCACTATTGCCATTGCCGCCATTTCCACTATCATTGCTTCCACTATTGCCATTGCCGCCGTTTCCACTATCATCGCTTCCACTATTGCCATTGCCGCCGTTTCCACTATCATTGCTTCCACTATTGCCATTGCCGCTGTTTCCACTATCATCGCTTCCACTATTGTCATTGCCGCTGTTTCCACTATCATCGCTTCCACTATTGTCATTGCCACTGTTTCCACTATCATCGCTTCCACTATTGCCGCTGTCGCTGTTTCCACTATCATTGCTTCCACTATTACCACTATCTCTGTTATCACCATCATCAGCTGCTGTAGTAACACGATTATCAGCGTTATTATTTTCCGGCACAACAACCTTCTTTGAACTTTCTGTTTCCTTCTGTGTAGTCTTATCCTGTGTTGCAGCTTCTGTTTCTGCAGTATTGTCTGAACTTTCCTCTGTTTTATCCTGCTTTGTTGTTGAAGACTGCTTTGTTGTGTAATACTGCATATCCTGATAGTCATAATCTTTGCTTACTTTTTTCTTGTTATTCTTACCAGCTATGGCAGATACGAATAATACAGAAACAAGTACTATGACAACCACACAGCCAACCGCCCATGATATAGCTTTACGGGCTGGAAGAGAAAGTGCCGGGAATATTTTTTTAATAAACATTGTAACAGAATTCTCCCTGTGACCACCAGCTCTCTTATATACAGAACTTACCGCCCTCTTCTCTTCATATGTATCATTGTAATCTATAGCTTCCTCATCATCCTGTAACTCTTCATGCTCTGGCTCTTCGTAAGCTTCCTCACCAGCCTCTTCACTATCCTGTGTCTGTGATAAAGCTTCTTCCTCTGGCGCTGCCGCTACAGCTTCATAACCTTCTATGACAGCTTCCTTGACACCTGCTATCCAGCTTGCTATATAAGAGCTGTCAACATCTGTTATTCTTTCTATAGTTTCCACTGACTGCATCTCATAGGCATACATTTCCATAAGTGCCATCTGTACCGGATTAAGTGAAGCGAATTCCTTACCCTCTTCATCAAATACCTTAGGACTTCTGAATACACCAGCCTTTTTCTTCATATAGCCAAGCAATTCTTCGTCCTCACGTATTCTTGAATAATTATATTCTCTCATAACATAATCATTCTTTAATTCATTCTCGTACTCACTTACCGCACTTACAAAAAAGTAAGCAGATACAATAGTTGCAACCTGCTTATGAACATTCTTTGACAGATTAATATCCTCAATGCGGTTGCATACCTCTATAAGGGCCTTCTTTGCCTGTGTCATGCTCTTTTCTTCATCCTGATATACTGGATACGCAAGAGCGTACACTTCCTTATATATCCTGTTACAAAGCTCCTTCTTTTCTGCATTGCCTGCTATAACGTCCTGTATAAGCACTACAATCTCATTATCCTGATTATTATTCATACATATCTCCCTGCTATTATGATACGATACACAGCTTACTGCTGCCTTACATCATCTATTATTAGTTATCTTTCTTTAGTAATCCGTGTTTACTCACACTTACTCTGATTATCCAATCATCTTTTTATTATAACACCTTGTCTGATAATTGTCACTATCACTATAAACGCAGTAAAACCGGGGCTTTACGAAGATTTTAACTTTTCGTAAACCTGCCCCGGTTCCAATATTTTACTTCTCAGCCCTGTCATTTTAAGCTGATTTAATAACATTTTTTAATAATACTTTCCTGCTAGAAGTTCGCATATATAAAGTCTGAAGTAGTGGCTGTACTTCCGTATATAAGTATGAACATTATAAATGCAATATATATAACCCATCTTACCACTATGTTCTTCTGTGCTATGGCCTCTCTTATATTCATTCCCTTTTCCTTAAGAAGACTGACAATGAATATGATCAGACAGCCCACACCAACTATAATAAGGTCCTGTGCGCTAAGTCCCACTGCCTTTACTGTCGCCATCGATATCTGTGACAGATGTGCTTTGGTAAATGTTTCTGCTAACATCACATTAGCTGCGTAAAGGTCTGGTGCCATATCAAAGTAGAATCCTATATTGACAAGTATAAAGGTTCTTATGATACAGAAGCCCTGATACCACCAGCTCTTAGGATTAATGTGAAGCTTCGTGTGTATCTTTGCATATACCGGCGCAAGCATACCGCTGGCTGCTATTATAACACCGTTATACATACCATACATTATGTACTTCCATGCTGCCCCGTGCCATATACCTACAATAAAGAATACCAAAAGATTGGCAAGGCTTACCGGCAACAGCTTTCCTATATTATTGCCAAATGTTTTCTTGCACCACTTACCGAACTTGTTCATACACTTTGACAGTGAGAAGGGATAGAATATGTAATCCTTCATCCATGTACCTAGTGTTATGTGCCATCTTCTCCAGAACTCACTTATAGAGCGTGAGAAGTAAGGCTGACGGAAGTTCTCATCCATAGTTATGCCAAACATCTGGGCAACACCGATAGTTATATCAATACCGCCTGAGAAGTCCGCATACAACTGTATACTGTATAAAATAACGCCGAACACATTAATCCAGCCGCCATAGTTCCAGTAGTTATTAAATATAAGTGTTACTGCCGCATTTACCCTGTCGGCAAGCACCATCTTCTTAAGCATGCCCCAGAGTATTCTCTGTACGCCAAACTGTATATTACGAAGGTCATAGGAATGTCCCTCATACAACTGGCTTCCCAGTCTTTCATATCGTCCTATAGGTCCCTGTAAGAGCTGTGGAAAGAACGATACAAACAGTGCATACTTAAAGAAGTTCTTCTGTGGCTCATGCTTTCCCCTGTATACATCAACAACATAGCTTACAGACTGGAATGTATAAAATGATATTCCAAGAGGAAGTGTCAGCTTAAGAACACTCAGTCTTCCTGTTGCCTTTGTCATAGCCAGTATTCCATTTATGTTGCCTATCATAAAGTTAGTGTACTTACATACTGCAAGCACTCCGAAAGAAAGAAGTATCACTAACAGAACAACTTTCTTTTTCCTGTGTGTTATATTCTTCTTAAATGCTTTCTTTGCCTCTCTGTCGGCATCCTTATCGGGCTTTAGTCCGTTGAGCCTTCCAAGCAGCACTCCGCCAGTGTATGTAACCGCTGTTGTAAGTATCATCATCCATACCGTTGTGACATGGTATGAGAAATAATATATATAACTGAGTATGAGCAGCCACACCCAGCGTACCTTTTTAGGAATAATATAATATACAACTAACGCAGTGAGTGCGAATAAGAAGAATTCAAATGTTGTAAAAGACATATTACTCTCCATTCTTTATCATCATCAATAAGACTTCCACTCTAAGCCTGTGGTATTCTCGTAATCCGCAACCATAGAGTTATACATGCTCTCGTATGAGTCGTAGAAGTAATCACTCTCATTAAGAGTACCTGCTGCAGCCTTATCAAGTACCTCTGCAAGCACCTCTGAGTAGCTTTCTGCAAGCTCTCCATACATATGGCCTTCCGTATCAACATATGAAGAGTCATCTCTTGGAAGCACTGACATAAGTGTCTTATTGAAATCATAGTAAGCTATTCCATAGCTGTCAAACAGTGACTTTAACTTTGTAACTGCCTTATCAACCTCAGCATCCCTGAATGCATCCGGTGTTATAGGTGACTCCACGCACACTATTTCAATGTCATTGTCCCTGCAATAGCTGACAAGCTGTTCAAACTGTTTTATAACTGTCGCATCCAGCTCTTTATTGGCATTACCTTTCATAGTTTTAATATACTCTGGATTGCCCGGAACATCATTCATTTTATATCTGAAGCAGAAGCCTTTGCCCATATAAGGGCCGCCCGCTGTCGCAAAGTATCCGTCCACATCAAGCCCTGCTGACATATCATAATTCTTATAAGCCTCTGTGTTCTTAAGCTTTATATTAGTCTTTGCCTTATCGAGCGTACATTTCCAAGTAAGACGTCTTGAGAACACATTTCTTATATCTATGTATTCCTTATTCTTCCACAGATATTCCGCCTTAAGCGCAGGGTCACTTATCTGCTGGTATATAAAAGACCTCGAAAAATGGTTCTGCGACTGACCGTTCATCCAGTAATAATAGTCTACATCTATAATAACCTTCTTAACCTTATTGTCCTTACATACAGACTTTAAGACATAGTACATATCATCGACCGTCTCACCAGGGATACCCATATTAAATGCATGGGCACCTGACATAATATCCATATAACTTACATCTATACTGCATCTTGTGTGCGATGCGCCAAGAACTATCGTATCATAACCTGTATCTGTATCCGCATTTTCTGCCTTTACCTGATTAAATATAAATCTTATGTATCCACTCTCCGCAAACAGATAATCACATACGCATATAACTGCGGCAAGAACACATAAAAATATTACGCTTCTAATGTGTGGCCATAACTTTTTCATACCACGCCTCGTTTCCTTTAGTTTCTTAATACTTCTGATATACAATCAACCGCATTTTCATGCACCATGACCGTACAAGTATAGCTGATTATATCACCGATTAAAACTCTAATTGTTAACAATATGTTAACTCTTTTTGAATTTCCTGCGAAATATAAACACGCGTAAACAAAAGCTGACCTCCGCATACGTTATTACGGAAATCAGCCTATCAGGATGATGTAAAAGTCAAAAGCCTTATCGTTCAGGCACGAATGGTTTTCTGACCTTTTGCCCCTTACTTTACATTAATTATAGCAACTGCAAGATTAAGGTATGCCGCAAATGTTACCCATAAAAGATATGGAACCATCATCCATGCTGCCACTTTATTGACATGGAAAAATCTCCACACTGTAAATATAATAAGCACCCACAACAACATAAGCCAGAAAAACGCCAGCCAGAAGGCTCCAAAGTCAAAGAATATGACTGACCAGCCTACATTTACAAAAAGCTGCACACCATACAGTATAAGTGCTTCCATTCTGTCGTCATCCCTTGTTTCGCACACGATATAGGATGCAATTCCCATAAGCACAAAAAGTATTGTCCACACAATAGGAAAGACCTGCCCCGGTGGTGACAGCGGCGGCTTCTTGATATTTGCATACATTTCCATGGAATTGCCCGTCAGCAGCCATGATATCACACCTGCTCCCAGACTCACTACCAGCGCCAGTATCAGCCTTTTCCAGTTAATTCTCATATTTCCTGCCATAAACTACTCTCCATTCCGCATATAAGCAGCTAATTATTCTATAGATATCTTATCTATGTAAGACATCTATTATATATTTCAAAATATAGTTTATGCAGTTATATGGAATTCATACGCATTTATAATGGTCAAAAAATCAAAAGTCTTATTATGCAGGCATAAACGGCTTTTTGACCTTTTGACCTTTGCATTATATTAATATGAAATAAATTATTCTTGTAATAAATCAATCATAGTAATGCTTAAAGTACACTCTGTTAAATATTGCCCATGTATCAAAAAATGCCTGTATACAATCCTTAATTCCTATTCTCTTAGAGCCCTGTTCTCTCACAAACACGACCTCAACGGGCATCTGTGCTATCTTAAAGCCTCTTCTGTGAACTGCCACTAAAAGCTCTATATCATACGCAAAACCGGAAGTTCTTATAAGATGTCCGACTGGCTTTATAGCCTCCGCCTTAAACACCTTAAGCCCTGTCTGTGTATCCTTTACATTCAGGTGGAAAAGCACAAGCAGCATTATGTAATAGCACATACTTATCACTTTTCTCTTAAATGGATACTTAAGCTTTGAGTCCTTATGAAACTTACAGCCGATAACGACATCGACATTATCGGTAATCATCTTTTTAAGATACCCTTCAAGCTGTGATGGATTAAGTTCAAGGTCTGCATCCACGAAAGCGATATACCTGCCTTCTGCCTGTGACACACCGGCTATTATGGCATTGCCCTTGCCCCTGTTTTTATCAGAAGTTACAAGCCGCACTCTCTTATCTTCTTTCTGTGCCCTTATAATCTCAGCTTTGGTATTATCCCTGCTGCCATCGTTTACTGCGACTATCTCTATATCTTTTACAAATGCTGAGACTATATCCAGCGTTTTCATAATGCTTGAATATATAAGCTTCTCTTCATTGTACGCCGGCATAACTATCGACAACATTCCATCAAGCTCTAACATATATCATCCCCCGTTGATAAAGTATTCCATCTGATGTTTTAATCAAATCTATAAAGGTTAATTGTACACTAATACCGCAAATGTATCAAGCACGATGCGGTCTGATACTGTCACATAATCATCAATTCCGAATAATATCCATATCCGCAATTTTATGGTATACATAATCTTCTATAATGATTATATGCCTGTCATATTAAAATCATCACCACAATAAAAATATATATTAAAAAAACAGACCCCTCTTACTCAAGAAAGGTCTGCTCTTACATAGTGCCGGCAACGGGAATCGAACCCGTATGGGAGTATAAGTCCCGCAGGATTTTAAGTCCTGTGCGTCTGCCAGTTCCGCCACACCGGCTCTTTTGTATTTTAATACATAACATATACTTGGCGCAGCCTAAGTATTGCTTTACTGCCAGCAAGTCTGTGCTATGTAGAATGGGCGGAGAAGGATTCGAACCTTCGAAGGCAGTGCCAGCAGATTTACAGTCTGTCCCCTTTGGCCACTCGGGAATCCACCCATTTATCATAAGCAAACATACATAAATATATTTGCCAACGAAACTTTTTGAAGTGTACCATATATAATCATTCTTTGCAAGTCTTTTTTTGCATTTTTAATATAAGCAGCACAAACTCACTAATATCTCATCTCTATCGATGTTATCCTGAAACCCTTGTACTTCTTAAAGTTGTCGTTTCCGATACTGTTCATATAATTGTATATATTTACTGTTTCCTCTGGAACAAATGTAAGCTTTACAAGTCCGTCCTCACCGATTGCGCTCACAGGAATAGTAAGCACATTGCAGTTATTATTTACCTTATCTTCCCTTATTCTGTCACCATATTCATTCTTATGATAGGTTACAGCCTCCTCTGCCTCATCATAAGCCGCAATAGTTCCTATATAAGTATCATTGGCATACACCTTTGTAGCAGTATTATAACTTGCACCATATACATCAAGCACAACATCCGATGGCACATTTACAGTAAATCTATAGTAAAGAGAAGCCTCCTTGCTGTCTGTTGTATATATGCCTGTGTGCAGTGAATAAAAGCCCTTACTATATCTGTATGGAATGTGAAGGTCGACAGTCTTTTCACTGCTGTCAGTATCAGTGTCCGTATCCCCTGCCTTATCAGCAGCATTATCCTGAGAATAACTGCTCTGTGCAGCAAGCATTTTCTGGAAATACTTATCTATGGCTGAATCTCTGTTAGACTCGACTTTATCCTTATCAGACTCCTTATCATCTGCCTCATCGCTCTCATCACGGTACGATGGGTCGCCATAGAGCTTCTCCTCCTCTAACAGCCTTTTATACTCATCAAGCTTTGATGTATCATATATGTCAACATCGCCAAAGCTGTAGTCAAGCCCGTGTTCTCCCGGCCATCTTGACAGCTCATCGTCAACATAATACAGGTCGTACTCCCTGGAAACCCCACGTTTCTGACCTAATACAAGAGTAGCAAGATAAAATACTGCAAGTGCAGCCGTAATAACATAACATATTCCATTAATTATCTTTTTATTCTTCATATATAATCCTCATTTTTATCAACACCTGTGGTTTTACGTTAAGCTGTAAATGCGTTGACACCAGCCGTAAACCACAACCATATAAGAAACGCCTCCATAACGACAACAAGCGCTGTTGCACAAAGCTTGATGTCCTTCTTATCTGCAAGATAATCATATATACCTATAAATATTACATAGCTTCCAACGATAAAACGGCACATTGACATAACACCGCCTGTTAAAGGAATAACTAAGGTTATGGCTGCAAATACAACCTCCTCATAGTATCCCTTCTTAAGCATATATATGTATACAACTATTGCCATGATAACGACAAGCGGAATCCAGTATCTTTCCGCATATATATTATTAAAGAAGTCCCATATCATATTGCCGATATAACCTGCTCCATCTTCTCTCCACGCAGCCTGTACGTGTCTGAATGCCCACGCATCGCCGCTTACCCAGTAAAGGTGCAGCATATTTACAAATATTCCTGCCGGACATATAAATATCTGAAGAAGTCTTACAGGTGTACACAGTATGTCACGCACAAACAGTCCGAACTTCTTAATACTTATCCTGCCGCTATACGAGTCACGGTACATCCTTACAACCAGTGGGAATACAAGTATAACCCCGACTATTCTTGTACAGCTTGCAAGCATCGCAGCTATGGCTGGTATCCAGTAGCTGCACTCCTTATCGCTCTCTTTTTTCAGATAGTAAAAGAATATTGCAATGAGCATCATAAACAAAGTTTCTGAATAAACACAGTGAAGATAGAAAGTGTATGGTCCCATATATAAAAGCACTACGGCTATATATCCTAATCTTCCCGGCTTATACAGCCTTACTGTCTTTACCAGATACAGACCTGTCACATATGTAAATATAGAGCTTAACAATATTCCTGCCTGCTGGTAGTTAAGAAAAAAGAATATATACTTAAACCATCTTATAAGTACCGGAAACAGCGGGAAGAACGCCCAGTTAGCCTGTCCATCCCCTGCTTTTATGCTCTCGACAAGGCTGTAGCCATTCTCTGCTATCTTTATGTACCAGTCTGCATCACCACCAAGAAACATCTTGGCAAAGGTTATATTATTGCCAAATGCTGAGTTGGTAACACAGCCTATAAATATATAGAACAGTTTGGAAACAAGAAGGATTACAAACACATCACATGCAAGTTTCCTGTTTTCTTTGGTAGTCAGTCTGCCCAGCTTATCAGATATTTTCTCTTTCATACATTCTCCATTTCTACAAGATTATACTTCCTTTTTAAGAAGCTCTACATATCTTCTCGTTGCATCCTGCCATGTTGGAAGAGGGGTAAAACCGTTCTTTACAAGCTTACTCTTATCAAGTCTTGAATTAAATGGTCTTGCTGCCTTAGAAAGACCATACTCTTTTGTTGTCACAGGAATAACCTTAGTATCAAGTCCTGCCTGCTTATATATCTCGAGTGTAAAGTCATACCATGATATATATCCACCCTCGTTAGTTGCGTGATAATATCCGTACTTGTCAGTTTCTATCATATCAACAAGAAGAACCGATAAATCAAGTGTATAAGTTGGTGTTCCTATCTGGTCGTTGACAACTCTTACTGTATCGTGAGTCTTACCCACATTAATCATAGTCTTTATGAAGTTCTTGCCATTGACACCGAATACCCACGCTATTCTTACTATAAAGTACTTATCAAGAAGCTCTGATACAGCTAATTCTCCTTCAAGCTTAGTCTGTCCATATACATTAAGCGGCTTATAATCCTTACAGTCCGGCTCCCAAGGCTTCTCGCCCTGTCCGTCAAACACATAATCAGTACTTATATATACCATCTTGCAGTCAAGCTTCTTAGCGGCCTTTGCAATATTTCTTGTACCTCCGGCATTGACTGCACGCACCTTCTCAACCTTGTCATCATCCTCTGCCATATCAACCGCAGTCCACGCAGCACAGTGTACTATAACATCCGGATTAACGCGTGTTATAATCTCATCAACTGCCTTTTCATCTGTAATATCCATCTGGACATATTCCATATTAACAACGGCAGTATTATCATCAACACCGCTGTACTCTGGTGCTATGTCGCTTCCTACTCCTGTGTATCCTCTCTTTGCAAGTTCATTCATCACATCATGTCCCAGCTGTCCTGAAACACCTGTAACTAATACCTTCATAATTAATCCTCCGTTTTTATAAAATCATATACTATCTTTCCCAGTCTTTCTGGCTCGTAGCGGTGTACAACCTCATCATAGGCTGTTTCATCCACATTTGCATTATAATCAGACATAATGTGCGCAAGGTTCTCTATCTGCTCCTGCTCACTGCACCTTAAGTCAAATGTATTGATATTACCATCTGTTATCTCATCAAATATAGGCAGGTTGCTTGCTATTATAGGCTTGTTAAACCTCATAACCTCTATGACAGGCATACCGAAGCCCTCCGCCTTTGACGGAAATACGAAAGCTGACATTCCTGCATACAGTTCATGCTTTTTATCGTGTGAAACATAATCAAGATAAGATATATCCTTATCCTTAGCCATTGCACTCTCAACAAGGGAATTAATATCCTCCTCCTGCATCTTTCCACCAAGTATAAGCTTCTTTGTTCCACCTGATTCTTTATACTTAAGATATCCCTTTATAAGCAGGTCTACGCCCTTACGCTTTTCCATATTGCCAATATAAAGGAAATAATCTCCATCCGTATTAACCCATTTTTTCTTAATGGGATTGGATATTATATAGGCATTGACATTCTTTATCTGCTTAGCCTCCGGAAAATATTTTTCTGTCGTGCGCTTTGTCTGCTCTGAATTATAAAGAATCATATCTGTATGCTTAAGTGTCTTTTTAAGATTGTGCTTAAAGTACAGATTATACACTCTTCCAAAGTATTCCACATATTCTATAGGAAACATATCGTGTATGGTTATCATAGTCCTGTAATTTCCTTTTAAGTCTATAGGAATTATGGTATTTACCTCCCAGAATATATCTGGCTTTATAATATCAAGCTGTTTTTTTACAAATGAAAAATAAGAATACACACCAGCACTCCTATATACCTTTTTGCCCTGTGTATACACTTCTATGCCTTTATTCTTAAATGACTTTATATACTCACTCTCCGCCACATCTGATATAAGCACAAACTCTATGTCCTTATACTTTATAAGCTGCTTAAGAAAGTCATTAAGATACATTCCAACACCACTCGGTCTGCTGCCAAGTGTCCTTGCATCAATCGCTACCTTCATACCGCTCCTCTGCTTCTATATACTACACACCTGCACTTATCAGCCTGCATATCTGTCAAACAGCTTCACAAGCTCTCCTGCCGTTTTTTCCCATGAATACTTTCCAAGCACAGCTTTAGCTGCCTCTTTTTCCTTTACTGCATCACTGTTATCAAGAAGTTCATCAAGATTGACCTCTGGCTTATTACAGTTGATATACAGCGCAGAAGCCCCATATATCTCATGTAACACCGGTATGTCGCCAAGCACTATGCGCGCTCCCATACACAGTGCCTCCATAGGAGGAATACCAAAGCCTTCATATGTTGATGGAAATATAAATGCCTTACAGTACTTCATAAGTGCCCTTGCCTCTGCATCCTTTGCATAACCGATAAGCACTATGTTAGGCATTTTTTCTATGCCGGACTTATCGCCTAATGCACGTCCTGCAACAACATATGTAACCTCCGGGTGCCGTCTTGCATTTTCAAGTATCCAGCGGAGATTTTTGTTAGGCGCAAGAGAAGCAAGATAGAAGTAATACTTACCCCTCTTTATCCTTGATGCATATCTGTCAAATATGCCTTCATCCACATAATCTATATTAAAATGCTGCCATCCGTTTCCGGCAACGACTATATCCTTATTCTTAAGCCTGTAGTTGCCAAGTATCTCATTCTTTGAATACTCACTTACTGTCATTATGGCATCAGCCTTTTTAAATGCTTTATCATACATAAGCTTTCTGAACAGTATTTCATGCCAGTCACCAGGCTCCGTAAAAAAGCCCGGATGGGTCTTAAATGCAATATCGTGTACTGTAACTATTCCATTTTTCATAAAAAGTGACACCTCATTGCACAGATACACAGGTTTTGCCTTCTGCCTGTCTACATAGCGCTGGAATGTGAGCTGCTCCCACTTTCTTCCTGCCCTGCCTTTTAGTATCACTATCTTTATGTTATCATACTTAGTCTTGTAACTGTTAATCTCTGCCGAAGTTCCCTCAGAATCTATCTCTGGAACTGCTATCTCAACGTCATATGGCTTGTCCTTTACCATACCATCAAGCTTTTGTGTTATTTCTCTTGCGTATCTCTGAACTCCCAGAACCTGTCCGTATAAAAATCTTCCATCAATAATATACTTCATAATAGCCCCCGATTCGTGCTTCACAACCGCTTACTTTTGTTTACTGTCAAAGATTACTTTCGTACATCCGGCTTATATGTTGGAACAAACTCTTTAACAAGAGCCTTTATTGCAGCCGCATCCTCATCATATGCAGTTTCCTTAAGTATCTCAAGCTTCTTTTCAAAGTCCTTCTTCTCAAATTCTATCGGCTTACCTATATGAATAAGCTTATTTTCTGTATCCTGAAGTCCTTCCTCCGCCATAAGAAGCTCTTCATACAGCTTCTCACCCGGTCTTAAGCCTGTATACTTAATCTCCATATCAACGCCTAATGTATAACCTGAAAGACGTATAAGGTTCTTTGCAAGGTCATCTATCTTTACAGGGTCGCCCATATCAAGGATGAATATCTCACCACCTTTGGCATAAGCTCCAGCCTGTATAACAAGCGATACCGCCTCAGGTATAGTCATAAAGTACCTTATGATATCAGGATGTGTGACTGTAACAGGACCGCCTGCTGCTATCTGCTTCTTAAAAAGTGGTATAACCGAACCGTTACTTCCAAGAACATTACCAAATCTTACCGCAACAAACTCTGTCTGTGATATGCCGTTATAATACTGGATAATCATCTCACATATACGCTTTGTCGCACCCATGATATTCGTTGGATTAACAGCCTTGTCCGTACTTATCATAACGAACCTCTTTGTGCCATACTTATCCGCCATACGTGCAAGATTCCATGTACCTGCAACATTATTCTTCACTGCCTCATTAGGGCTGTCCTCCATAAGAGGTACGTGCTTATGCGCTGCCGCATGATATACTATATCAGGTCTGTAGTGTGAAAATACCCACTCTAACCTTGTAGTGTTTCTTATTGAACCTATAAGAGTGACTACATTGGCCTCCGGACAGTTCATCTTTAATTCCTGCTGTATATCATAAGCACTGTTTTCATATATATCAAATATAATAAGACACTTTGGATTATGTCCTGCAAGCTGCCTGCAAAGCTCTGAACCTATAGAACCGCCGCCGCCTGTTACAAGCACTGTCTTTCCTGACACATAACCTAATATCGACTCTGTATCAACATTTATAGGGTCTCTTCCTAAAAGGTCGTCCACGTCTACATTTCTGATGTCCTGAACATTAATCTCGCCGTCCATCATCTGGTATACGCCCGGTATAATCTTTAAGTTACAGTTAGTTTCCTTACAGATGTTAAGTATTTCTCTTTTGGTATCCTGTGAGGCTGACGGAATTGCAAATATAATCTCATCTATATCATAGTATCTTGCATATTCTTTTATCTGATCTCTGTTACCAACTATCTTTACGCCTCTTATATACTTTCCAACCTTCTTAGCATCATCATCAATAATACAGACAACCTTTGAATTATCAAGGTATCTTGAGTTGGCTATCTCTCTCATAAGGACATTAGCTGCCTCTCCGGCACCTATTATCATTATCTTAACCTGTTCTGATGTGTGTCTGTACTGCTGGATAAGTGTTCTTAACATTCTGTACATAAAACGGCTTGCGCACATTGACACAAGAAGGAACACTCCTGTCATAAAGTAACAGGCTCTTGGAAGCATTTCTCCCATAACTGCTGTAAGGCATATATGCATGCCCTCTGCCACTATACACGCCTCAACTATCTTATACAGCTCTGCTATACTTGCATACTGCCACAGACTGTGATACATCCTGAAACACCAGAATATAATAAGTGTTATTACCGTAAAAGGAATCCATGTATCCTTAAAGCTCTCTATATACTGCGGCTCAATCGCTGCAATATCAACATTAAATCGCATAACAAGCGAAAGTATAACACTGCCATTGATAAGGATAATATCAGTAATTATAAGAAAAAATCGTCTTACAATAAGCTGAAGTTTATCTTTTCTTGTTTCTCCCATAACTAACCTCTTCCCTGCTTATCCATAAGTCCCATAATCGTTCCTGCCCCATAGCTTATATGCAGCATAAGGAATAATACAGGAAGCAGGATATTCGTTATATTTCTCTTACTGCCAGCCTTTATAGACGATACAGCCGCCATAGTACACGCAAGCGTTCCATACAGTGCCCACATAACTATAGTAAGTGTAACCACTATATTCTTAAGCTTCTTTATAACGCCTCTGTCATATCTTTTCCTGCCATTTCTTTCTGTGCATTTATCCATCAGACCATCAACGCTGCCCAGCCCTGTTATGGCAAGCAGTGAAGCTATAATAGCACTCACAAATGCAAATGGCACAAAGTGATATATGCTAAGACACTTAGGACATACCCTGCTTGTCTTTCCTATCCAGAAGCCATTGGCATACTTCTGCTTAAGCATTGCCTTAAGGCTGCTTCTTGTATACTGGTACGATATAATATCCGGGTCAAAGCAGAGCTTATACCCAGCCTCTCTCATTCTGTAATGTATCTCATTGTCCTCTGTTCTTACAAGGTCTTCGTTAAAAAAGCCGACCTTATCAAACACTTCTCTTCTGTATGCCGCATGAAACAGTGACTTTACATAAGTCCTTCCCGGATTGTTCCTGTAATCAGCTATGCTTGAACCAAACATACTGCTCTCCGCAAGCAGCAGTGTTTCCTTAAATGGTGTTGGTTTATCTATTATGTTAGGTCTTTGTCCGCCACAGATGTACTCTCCTGTATTAAGGACAGCCACATTTTTACTTACAAAATCCTGTGGTATAACTGCATGCGCATCCACCTTTATGATTGCATCGCCCTTATATTCTCTTAAAGCAACATTCCATCCGCTTGGAAGTGTCTTCTTTGGATTATCAAGCACAACTATCCTCTGAAAGCTTCCTTCGTTTTTCTCTGCAAACTCAAGCATAACAGACTTTGTATTATCTGTTGACATTCCATCTACTAAAACGACTTCCATATGCTCATGTTCATAATCCTGCTGGTTTATACACTCAAGTATACCCCCGATGCTGTTTCCTTCATTGTATGCAATCACACACATAGTTATAAACAACTTATCCATCTCTCGTTATTCCCTTCTTGCACAGCCATACTCACACACTGCGCATATCAGTACTATCTTTTCCTTCCTGTCCTTCGTGTAACAGAAAGTCTGTCATTACCAACTACTGATGCAAATGTATCCCACAATACCCTGCAGTCCTCCTTAAAACCGAACTTCTTTAAAGCCTCAAGATTATACATCATCTTGGCAGGAAGCACTTCATTGACATACGCCTCTGCCGGATTAGCAGCTCCTGCTAATATCTTGTCCTCATCTTTATAAGCTATGCTTGTCCTTGATGTAAGTCCTGCCGGCAACAGAAGTGTTGCATACATTTCCTTTGTATATTTTTTAACATATTCTGGAACTTCCGGTCTTGTACCTACCAGTGTCATATCTCCGTTAAGAATATTAAAAAGCTGTGGAAACTCATCAGCCCTTATCTTTCTTAACACACGTCCTACCCTTGTTATCCTGCTGTCATTATCCACTGTTACCGAAGCTCCAAGCTTTGGCGCATCGACAACCATAGTACGGAACTTATATATCTTAAATATCCTTCCATACTGTGTGACTCTTTCCTGCCTGAAAAATACAGGTCCTCTTGAATCAAGCTTTATGCATACCGCTATGACAAGCATTGGAATTGCAAGAAATATAAGCATAATTGATGCTACTACCACATCAAATACTCTTTTTAACTTAAGTGAACCCTGACGTCTTTTTATAATATTGTAGTACTTTCTGACTTCCTTTGTTTTCATAACATCAGGAAGTGAATTCCATCTTCTAAGCTGCATACCCATCTCCATTTCTCCTGTGACACCCTCATCACAGAAACTATACAGTCTTTTTAATGTTGTTAAAGTTCTCTATCACATATTCAACCTGCTCATCTGTAAGATTAGTGTGCAGTGGAAGTGTAACCTCATTGTGATACATTTCGTATGAATTAGGATAATCCACTATATCAAAGCCTAACTCCTTATATGCTGTATGCATAGGAAGCGGCTTATAATGTACATTGGTGGCTATTCCGTTCTCAGCCATCTTTGTTATAAATGCATTTCTTACATCGCTGTCCTTTCCTAAGAGCCTTACAAGATAAAGATGTCCGCTTGATGTATACACATCTGTGTAATGCTCTAAGTACTCTACATCATCTGCCTTAATACCATCATTATACATACCAATTATCTGTCTTCTTCTTGCAAGCAGACCCGGATATCTTTCCATCTGGACAAGTCCTATAGCTGCCATAATATCTGTCATATTGCACTTATAAAGCGGTGCAACGATATCATACTCCCACGCACCAAGCTTAGTCTTGGCAAGTGCATCCTTAGACTGTCCGTGAAGTGACATAAGCATAATATTCTTATATATATCCTCGTCATCTATTCCGGGAAGCTCTCTCCACACAAGACCGCCGCCCTCGCCAGTAGTAAAGTTCTTGACAGCGTGGAATGAAAATGATGTAAAGTCAGCACATTCACCACTCATAAGTCCTTGACGGCTCGCACCATATCCGTGTGCTGAATCGGCAAGTATAAGTACTCTTCCAAGTGCCTCCTGATACTCTGATGCAGGCTTAAAAAGGTGCTTTTTGCTCTCCACAATCTTTCTTATTCTGTCATAATCGACCATAACACCAGCAATATCCACAGGTATTACAGCCTTTGTCTTCTCCGTTATGGCTGCCTCAAGTGCATCATAATCAAGCTCATATGTTCCCTTCTTAACGTCTATCAGCTTAAGCGTTGCACCTACGTGGCACACTACGCTTGCTGAGGCTGTGTAAGTATATGCAGGAACAATAACCTCATCCCCTGCACCTATCTTAAAAAGTCTTAATGCTGTTTCCATACAGGCAGTTGCCGAATTAAGGCACGCACCTCTCTTAGTGTGTGTGAATTCTGCCATCTGTCTCTCAAGCTCTTTAGTCTTTGGACCTGTTGTTATCCAGCCTGACCTTAGTACTTCACCAACCGCCTCTACTTCTCTCTCTGTCATATCTGGTGGTGAAAATGGTATATTCATCCTTTTTGTCATTATTAACCTGATACCTCTTTTCTATACATATCTTATCCAACTACATTGTTTCTTAAATTGATAGTTAATGTACTACTTAGAACCTGCTGTTGTGGCATTAGCTGCCGTTGGCTCTGCCGCTGTAGGCGTTGTAGCAGTCGGTTCTGTTGTTGATGATGTCTTTGTCATCGCAGGGAATGAATATGTCATATCACCTGCTGTATTAGGAATAGACACCGTGTAGCTTACATTATTATATCCATTCTGTGACAGCGTAATCGTCTTGTTACCGCTTGTCTTACTGAATGTGCAGGGAATAATGCCTATGTATACACTGTCAACATACAGTGCTGCCCCCTCCGGCGCAGTTATCTTGACATTATATCCGCCTGTAAGACTTGCCGCTGTCGTCTTAGTCGTGCTTGATGACGTACTTGTAGTGCTTGTCGCCGTCATATCTATAACCATCGTCTTATAGTCTGAATTAACAACAAATGTTTCTGTATAAGTAGTGTAGTGGTTAGCCTGAAGTGTAAGCGTATGTGTTCCATAGCTGAGGCTCACCGGACTTGAATAATCCACTTCACTTCCATCAATCGTCATAATAGCGCTTGTCGGTGTTACAGAGAAGTTGACAGTTCCCTTCTTTGTCGCTGGGATAATGTACTCAGAAAAGTCAAGCACAGTTGTGTCATCCTTTCTTATTGTAACCTTCTTTGTCGCCCTTGTATCTCCGTTCTGGATTTCCACATCATACGTACCTACTGGCGCTGTCACCATCATATTGTCAGTCACCTTGTGGAACAGCCTGCTGCCAAGCGTGATATATCCTCCTACAAATGCTTCTATCCCTGTAAGCTCAAGATATCCGTGTCCATTCGCAACATCTATTGAATACAGCTTATTTCCTATGCCTCTTAAAGTAAGCGTGTCCTCCTTGACAATCTGAGCAATACTTATCTTACTGTCACCTGATGTCACCTGAAGATAATTCGTATATGTAAGCTCTGTCTGACCTAATGTAACACTCTTTTTTGTATCATCAAATGTTATATCTGATACATCATTTCGCTCCCACGCATCCTTAGAACCATATATCTTTAGCGCCTTGCCTGTCTTGCTGCAATACACATCATATATCTCACCCGGCTCCATAACTGCCGCCGCCTTTATCTTGCCATATGCATCCTGTATATCTGTCGCTCCTGTGTATATCACAGAATACTCAGTTCCCGACTCCACATCAATAAAATACATATTCTTAAGGTTAGTATCAACCGATACAAGCATACCGACAAGTGTCCTGTCATTATCATTACCGCTTATATCTGATATATTGCCCTGCTTTGGCGCTGGTGTTATGGCACTTCCCGGTATAACTGTTCCACCCGTGTCAGAAGATGCACATCCACTGCCGCATACAACAACAATGGCAGCAAGCATAAGTGCTGCCATCCTTTTAACAGTCCTGTCATAAAGGCTGTATCTTTTACGCATATTCATACGTACATTATTCATTTTTATATATATATTATCCATCTTAATTACCTGTTAACAATCCTGATAAATACTCTGAAGTATGTTATGTTTTTAACTATATTGTGATGTATCCTGTGTCTGTCATATCCCATACAAAAAGCCTTTTCTATCAGTAAAAACGGCTCTTTATATCTCTGACACCTGCATCAAAATATGATATACCTAGCTGAATTCTACCACACACAGCATATTTTATCAATCAGTTCTCTTTTTCTTGAATTCTGGTCTATGACTTTCCTTAATTTCTCCACATTTTTATCAGGTATCCACGACTTGTTTGCATTGATGTACTGGTTGATTATCTTCCAGAACTTTTCAGGATACGAAAGCAGTACCATAAGCAGCTCCATCTCCTCATCGCTAAGTGGACATATTCTGTCATACTCATCCACAAGCCTGTAAAACACACGGCTCTCCCAGTTATACTTTTCCATAACTTTTCTTATAAACTGATACAGGTCATTAATCTGACATTCATTCTTATACCTGTCAAAGTTCACAACAAATGTATCCTTCCCATCAATCAGCACATTATGATATGTATAGCTTCCGTGTGACAGTTCCATACTCTGTGCTGCTCTTTCAAGCCTTTCATTAAATGTAGAGCTCATAAGCCTTTCACACGCCCTGCACGCCTCCTCATAAAATGCTTCAATATTCTTATATGCCATTTGCTCAAACAACTGTCTGCTCTTTTTCTGCTTAAGATAATTATAAGCCTTCTTTAACTCCCTTGTGTGCTTTGCATACACACCCCGCAGCTCGGTTTCCTTCTTTTTCTGGCAGGCGGCAAGCTCTGAGTGCTTTCCCTGCTTTCTTTTTGCGGTATTGTTTTTTGTGTATATATTGTTTTCTGAGTATTGGTAATCGGCTGTATATAAGTCATTTCCAATATAAATGCCGTTTCCTGTATATATATTGTTTGATGCATTATTATTCCGGCTGTTTTTATTGTTTCTTATATTGTCTATATAATCATTATCTTCAATATTTTTCCCGTTTCTTATACTGTCTGTATAGTTATTGTCCCTAATATCTTGGCTATTTCTTATATTATCAGGGTAGTCATTATCTTTAATATTTTCGCTGTCTTTTATTCTTATGTTATCATTTGCATTATTGTCTGTATTTTTATTATCTTTTGTATATACACCATTCCCAGTGTATATAATACCTGCACCCTGCGAAGCTTCATTATCCGCATACAACATCTCCGGCGTAATCTGCCTAAGTGCCATATGCATATAAGCCATTGCAGCTACCGCCCTGCACATATCGTCCTCATCCCTTACGCTGCTCTCCTTCGCATCGTACCAGTTCTTAAGTATATACTTTCTTCCGTCCTCATCCTCCGATATAAGCCCTCCCTCATTATTTCGCATATAAGTATCTGTGCAGCTATACCCCACTTTGCTTAACAGACTTGTTATCCTGTTCTCCCTCTCATAATATTTGTCCGCCTTTTCGCACTGGATAAAAAGCTTATATCCCTTATCTGTCGACAGGATAATACCCCCGCGTCCCCTTGTCATTCTCCTTATTCCTATATCATACTGTTCTAATACCTTTTCCGATTTTTCATTCACAGACCTAAACCTCCAATTAATCCTACTTATCATATGTACCAAATTCTTTAAAAATGCATGTCCACACTATAATTTCCACCATGAGCCTCACTGGACGTTAATACATTTTTTTGATAGAATGATAAAATGTTGTGGTCAAAAGCCCCCAACTATGATACCTACGAATTGTTACGTGCTACGCACTCCCACAATTCTACCCAATATTCGCATATCGTGGGACTATCATCCCACTTTTATGCTCATATTGGGGCGGGTCACAAGGTCATTCACCCACATATGAGCAAGCTCATGTGGGTTTAGACCTTTTGACCCTGGTATCATAAAATAAATTTTACTTACCGTTATGTGCACTTATTCGCTGCACAGGATTGGAGATTGTATGAGCGATATATTATCAGAAATGTCTGACACACAGGCTTCTCCTCTGACAAATGATTTTAAAATAGACCTGCCGGAAGATGTTTCATTTATAATAAACACTATTGAAAAAAACGGACATCAAGCTTACGCTGTAGGCGGATGTGTACGTGACACTATCATGGGCATTACCCCTAACGACTGGGATATCACAACCAATGCACTTCCAGAAGAAGTCAAGTCTTACTTTACAAAAACCATTGACACCGGCATACAGCACGGAACTGTCACAGTTATGCTTCACTCAACCGGCTACGAGGTCACTACATACCGAATAGACGGGGACTATCTTGACGGAAGGCATCCATCCTCTGTCGAGTTCTCTGACCGTCTTACTGACGACCTTTGCAGACGTGATTTTACCATAAATGCTATGGCTTACAATGAACGCACCGGTCTTGTCGATGAATACGGCGGAATTGATGATATTAACAACAAGGTTATAAGATGTGTCGGCAGACCAGAGGAACGTTTCACAGAGGATGCTCTCAGAATGATGCGTGCAATCCGTTTTTCTGCGCAGCTTGGATTTACTATAGAAGACAATACCTACAAGGCTATTGAAAAGCTGAGTGCCAACATACAGAAGGTCAGCATGGAGCGTGTATGTGTCGAGCTTAAGAAAACTCTTATGTCTGATAATCCTGACTTCTGCAGATTATACGGCACAACTAATCTTTTTAAAGATATTCTTCCACAGCTGCACGACAGCTTTACCAAACGGCAGTCAAAAAGGATACTTCTTACATGTAAGTATTCCGAAAAGGAGCTTCCTCTAAGACTTACAGCCTGCCTTTCAAACGGCACTCCTGCACAGGCAGAAGACACACTCCGTCACCTTAGAATGGATAATAAGACTATAGAAACTGTTGTTAAGATACTTACTTTTTCCAAGGATAATATCGAAGAAACCGAACCGGCTATAAGAGAGGCACTTCATAAGTGCGGACGTGATATATTTGAACTTGTCATAAAGTATGATTTTGCTTTCGTCAAAGCGAGCGAGGAAGTAACATTTATAAGCAACCCAGCCAGATACAACCACCTTGTGACACTTAAGCGCATGGCGGATGAAATTCTTTCCCGCGGCGACTGCTTCACTATCAAAGACCTTGACATCACAGGTCTTGACCTTATCGAATATGGTCTTAAAGGTACACAGATTGGAAGTACGCTTAACTACCTGCTGGATATAGTTATCGAAAATCCTAAGTTAAATGATAAGGCTACTTTGATTGGGCTGCTGGATATGAAGTAAATCAATGATATGATATACATTTGTATAATTCCGATAAAGGTCTAATTGTGCAAACGGACGACATAAGATACGGGGTGGCTGCATGGAATATAGCTTCGGACACCAGAAAACCGGCTGGTTATTTCTAATACTTTCCATATAGATATTGTACACGGACGATACCGCTCAGACGCGCCGTCCTGTCGCGGCTTCGCTGTCGGGTACATCCTTGTACCCTCCTATCTGGATACTTCAGGAAAGTATAAGAACTAACACATCCGGCTTTCAAGTGTGCCCTTCGCATTATTCCACGCAGCCACCCCGTATCTTATGTCTGACCTCTGGCAAAATATTATATTTACTTATATCTGCATATTCAAAGCATTTAGTTCTAAACCTTCCCCCTTTGACAAAGAACCAAATATTTATACATTACAATTAAAATACCGTCACTGTCAGACGTAATAAAGCTACAAGCAGCGGTGTATAATCGGTGATGTATACACTGCTGCTTGTAGCCTTATTACGTCGTCCGTTCGTCAACACAATATATATTCAGCTTTTACTTCTTATTCTCATTATAAGCCTTCTTAGCCTCAGCCACCCCAGCCTTTATTCCTGCAACTCCGGCTTTGGCAACCTCTTTGCCTACTTTGGCTGCTTCCTTGCCTATACGTGAAGCCTCTTTAGCAACTTCCTTGCCAACCTTAGCTGCCTCAGTTGCTGCTTTCTTAGCTTTCTCCTTTATCTCTTCCACATCAATATCAGCAGCTATTCCATCATCCTTACCTTCCTTATCAATGTCTGGATTAGATAATGCAGCCTGCGCAGCGGCAAGTCTTGCTATAGGTACTCTGAATGGAGAGCAGCTTACATAGTCAAGTCCAGCCTTGTGGCAGAACTCTATACTTGATGGGTCGCCACCATGCTCACCACATATACCGCACTTAAGCTCTGGACGTGTCTTGTGTCCCTTTTCAACTGCCATCTTAACAAGCTGTCCGACACCATTCTGGTCAAGTCTTGCAAATGGGTCTGACTCATATATCATACTCTTATAGTATGAGTCAAGGAACTTTCCTGCATCATCTCTTGAGAAACCAAATGTCATCTGTGTAAGGTCATTCGTACCAAATGAGAAGAACTCTGCCTCCTCTGCCACTTCATTTGCAAGAAGGGCAGCTCTTGGAATTTCTATCATAGTACCTATCTTATACTTGATTTCTGAATTCATCTCTTTCTTGACAGCTTCTGCTTCCTCTATAACAATATCTTTAACATACTTTAACTCTTTCTTCTCACCAACAAGAGGTATCATAATCTCAGGAGTGATAGTGTAACCTTTCTCCCTTGATACTTCTATGGCAGCCTCCATGACAGCTCTTGTCTGCATTTTAGCTATTTCTGGATAAGTTACTGAAAGACGGCATCCCCTATGTCCCATCATTGGATTAAATTCATGAAGTGCATCGCACTTAGCTTTAACTTCCTCAACAGTAATTCCCATATCCTCGGCAAGTGCCTTTATATCTTCTTCATCTGTAGGCACAAATTCATGAAGAGGTGGGTCAAGATATCTTACAGTCATTGGTCTTCCTTCAAGAGCTTCATACATCGCCTTAAAGTCAGCCTTCTGGAATTCTCCGATAGGCTTAAGCGCCTCAACCCTCTGCTCTACTGTATCAGAAAGTATCATTCTTCTGAACTTAGGAATTCTGTCCTCGCCAAAGAACATATGCTCTGTTCTGCAAAGTCCTATACCTTCTGCACCTAACTCAACAGCTTTCTTTGTATCTGCCGGAGTATCTGCATTAGTTCTTACACCAAGCTTTCTATATTCATCAGCCCAGCCCATAAGTCTCTCAAAGTTGCCACTTATAGTTGCTGCAACTGTCTTTATATCACCTTTATATATCTTACCTGTTGAACCATCCAGAGAAATGTAATCTCCCTCCCTGAATGTATATCCACCAAGTGTAAATACCTTTGCTTCTTCATCTATATTGATGGCACCGCAGCCAGATACACAGCATGTACCCATACCTCTTGCAACAACGGCTGCATGTGATGTCATACCGCCACGCACTGTAAGTATGCCCTGTGCAGCGTGCATACCTTCTATATCCTCAGGTGATGTTTCAAGTCTTACAAGAATAACTCTCTCACCTTTGCCACCCTTACCAAGCTCCTTGGCTTCATCGGCTGTAAATACAACTTTACCTGCTGCCGCACCCGGAGATGCTGGAAGTGCTTCTCCTATCACCTCGCCGCTCTTAAGTGCCTCTGCATCAAACATAGGATGGAGTAACTGGTCAAGCGACTTCGCATCTATTCTCATAACAGCTTCCTGTGGAGTAATCATACCCTCATCAACAAGGTCACATGCTATCTGTATAGCTGCCTGTGCTGTTCTCTTACCATTACGTGTCTGTAAGAAGTAAAGCTTTCCTTCTTCAATAGTAAACTCCATATCCTGCATATCTTTATAATGCTTTTCAAGCTTCATGGCAAGGTCCATAAACTCTGCATAGCACTCTGGAAGGTCCTTTTCAAGCTGTGTGATAGGCTGTGGTGTACGTACACCTGCAACTACATCCTCGCCCTGTGCATTGATAAGATATTCGCCATATATTCCCTTTGCACCGGTTGATGGATTTCTTGTAAATGCAACACCTGTTCCTGATGTTTCGCCCTTATTACCAAATACCATTGTCTGTACATTAACTGCTGTTCCCCAGCTTCCCGGAATATCGTTCATTCTTCTGTATACAATGGCTCTTGGGTTATTCCATGAACGGAATACCGCCTTTACAGCCTCCATAAGCTGTACCTTAGGGTCCTGTGGGAACTCTTCACCCTTTGACTCCTTATAGAAAGCCTTAAATCTTGTGATAAGCTCCTTCATATCCTCTGCTGTAAGCTCTGTATCATACTTAACGCCCTTAGCAGCCTTTACTTCGTCTATAATCTTTTCAAATTCAGACTTTGATACTTCCATAACTACGTCTGAAAACATCTGGATAAATCTTCTATATGAGTCATATGCAAATCGTGGATTGCCTGTCTTAGCGGCAAAACCTTCAACTGCAACATCATTAAGTCCAAGGTTAAGTATTGTATCCATCATACCCGGCATAGATGCCCTTGCACCTGACCTTACTGATACAAGAAGCGGGTCGCTGTTATCTCCGAACTTCTTGCCATTGTACTCCTCTAACCATGCAAGTGCCTCAAATATCTGACCCTGTATCTCCTCTGATATTGTCTGGTCATTATCATAGTAGTTGGTACAAGCCTCTGTAGTAACAGTAAAGCCCTGTGGTATCGGCATACCAAGCCCTGTCATCTCTGCCAGATTAGCTCCCTTTCCTCCTAATAATGCCCTCATTGAAGCATCGCCTTCTGAAAATCTGTAAACCCATTTGCTCATAAGTTTCCCTCCGTTCATAGCTATTATTTTAATTGTTCCGTACATTATTCTATATCTCTGTTAAGTTTGTTAAAATTATAACACACTTTAACTTATTAAGCAATAGACTTGTACGCATTTTAATACACACAGCACCCACCCTGCCTTTATCCAGCCAATCCATATGATTGCAGGCTCTGCTGTTTTATACATATAATGATATGAGGGTCAAAAGGTATTTTGCCCCTCATTTATGATTAATCAGATTACTCCATGCTCCGCATTCCCGTAATCTGACTCCACCTCGAAATCCGCTAATTTACTAGCTTCGCATAGTAAATTGCTACTTTCTCGGTGTAGTGCAGGTCACTAAGGTATACATCGAATTGCATGCAAGCATGCATCGATGATACCTTTTGACCCTTTAATCATATAATATGACTGTTTATGGAAAATTATTCATATTTATTGTACTGATATCAGCTTCTGCCTAAATATTCCATTCTAATAAATATATTCTTTAAAATTGATTACCACAAATATTCTGCCAGCATGAAGTGAGAACCTGAAACAGACATAAACCAGAGAACAATTATTACAAATAATGCATAGGACACACTTAAAATTCAACTAAACTTCATATTAAATAAATAACCACACTCTAATATACTGACAGGTCACATTACTCAACAGTCAGACATAATATAAGCGGGTGCCTGTAGTGCCGGCAGTGTGAGATGCACTTGAAGTTTAACTGTGCTGAGTCTTAGACTTTTCCTTCAATCCCCAGCTATGCGGGTACAAGGATGTACCCGCAAACGAAGCCACGCCACGGATGGCGTGTCTGAGTGGTAGCGTACATAACCACTACATATATGAAAAGTCTTAGAGTCAGCCAGCTAAAGCCTCTGGCATTGAACACCGCCGGCGCTATAGACACCCGCTTATATTATGTTGTCCGTTCATTCATATGACTACAAACCTCTGTCAGCTAACTTCTTTATTATTACCTATCTTAACAGCGTCCGTCTGTAATCACATTTCTAAGCTATTTTAAACCATTAACCTACTCTGCCACATTCCCCTCATTCTTTGCATGCTCCCCACGCGTAAGCATCCAGGCCGTCACAACCGCCACTGCCGGCACCGTCAGTATAACCCCGATACTTCCCGACACGCCCTGCATAATCTCAATCCCGATATTATAAGAATTAATAATCTGTCTGAACGGAAGATTATACGCATAATTAATAACCAGCTCACTCACCGCACTTCCGACAAATGCAAGAATAAGAGTATTTGACATAGTTCCCATCATATCACGTCCAACATTCATACCACTTTTAAACAACTCCAGACAGCCAAGCTGCGGTGCTTTGTCATGAATTTCACTTATTGCCGAAGAAACCGACATAGCAACATCCATAACTGCACCAAGAGAAGCTATGAGAATTCCTGAAAACAACAGCCCGCCTATCTGTATATTAGTTATCTGCCCTACATAAGCAAGCGTTTCAATGTTGGACACATTATATCCATCAATATCCGCTACACGTCCAAACAGCCACGCAGATAATCCGGCAAGAAGTACGCCTATGACTGTTCCCAATATTGCACATAAAGTTTTTACAGCAATGCCGCTGATAAGATACATAGTAACTATTGTCGTTATAATTGTTATGATTACCGCAGCCCAGAATGGCGAAAAACCTCTGTATATAAGCGGTATATATATCATAAATATTGCCACGAACGTAAATACAAGACCAATCACCGACTTAACGCCATTCTTTCCACCTATAACACATATAAGCAGAAGAAATATTCCTACAAATGCAGCTACAGCCACTATTCTGTCCTTAGAATATACGGAAACATTTTTAGAGTCGCCCGATACACTCATATGCACAACCACTGAATCGCCCTTTTTACATACCGCACCGAACAGGTTGCCCTCAGCACTTGTGGCATTTACTATTTCTCCCTTATATTCACCGGATGTAAGCTGCACCTTTAACATCTGATATCCCACTCTCACGCCGTCAGGTGACAGATTATCCTCCACCACCTCTATTACCTTTGCATTCTCGTAAGAATAACCAAGCGTTGTGACTATCGGCTCTTTGTCTGTAACTCTTAATCGGTCTGCCGCAATTATAAATGCTGCTAAACATACCACAACAACTACAGCTCTGATAATTATATGTTTCTTATCTGACATTTTTATATTCCTTATATATAGCTTTTTTCAATATTACTTTGATAACTTCTTTTTCTTTCTGTCTACAAGTATCACACCTGCTGCACCCGCCATAGAAAGACCTGCTACTGTATACCATACGGCTGCTCTTGCTGTATCACCAGTCTTAACCTTGCTGTCAGAAGATGATGCACTGCCTGAATTAGTGTTACCTGTAGAACCGTTCTGGTTATTTCCTGTATTTCCGTTATCTGTAGAACCGTTCTGGTTATTTCCTGTATTTCCGTTATCTGTTGAGCCGTTCTGGTTATCTCCTGTACTTCCGTTGTCTGTTGAGCCGTTCTGGTTATTTCCTGTATTTCCGTTATCTGTTGAGCCATTCTTGTCAGTATCTGTATTATCCTTGTTTTCTACAACTGCAAGTCCCTTAACTGCATCCTGAAGTGATGTTACTGCACTTGCAACGTCTGTTGATGTGCTCTCCTCATTTTCTGAGATTACCTTTGCTGCTGCGATTGTATCCTCAAGCGCCTTTACTGACTCTTCTGTGTAATTGCCTGCTGTCTTGGCTGCTGAAAGTGCCTCTTCTGCCTTGGTAAGCTCATCTGCAAGTGCTGTCTTATCAGCCTGCTTAACGATAGTATAAGCTGTCTTAACGCCGCCATCTGCCACAAGTTCCTCGTTAGTTGCAGCATCATAAGTCTTTACAGTAAGTGTTGTATCAGTTATATCAATAACAGAATATGTTGGTCTCCAGCTCTGGCATCTTGCAGCGATATAATCCTGCTGTGTACCAATAAGCTGATAGTATTTACTACCTGTTGCTGAGTTTGCCTCAAAATAAACTGTTCCCTTAGGGTCTATCGCCTTAGTTGTATCATCACTTCCTGTTGTAAGTGTGTAGCATAGGTTGTCCTTAAGGTAAGATGAAAATGCTTCTGCATCTGATGAAGATGGTGCCTTTGTATATGAACTATGCTCTGAACCATCTGATGTTATCTGATATGTTCTTGAATATGTATGGTCATGTCCCTGAAGAACTGCATCTATATCATACTTATCTATAACAGGAGTAAGCTGTGTACGAAGAACGATACCATCTGAATCTGAATGGTCATAACCTGAACCATATATATCCTGATGGAACATAAGTACTCTCCACTTTGCATCCGGATTTTTTTCTGTAGCTTCTTTTATAACATTTTCATGTGTAGAAACATTATAGTTATTAGTATCAATACTTATGAACAGTGTGTTGCCATATGTAAAGTAATAATCTGTACCAGCCGCTGTCCTGTCGCCGCTTGACTGCTTGTTAGGATAGTTAAAATGATTAGAATAATTAACTGAACCTGAATCGTGGTTACCGATTGTTGTGGCAACCGGAAGGCTTCTAAGCACTGAAGGATTAAGGAAACCTGCATATTCTATCTGCTGTTCAAGCGCATCTGCTTCCTTTGAAAGGCTTCCTGACTGGTTAATCTGGTCACCCGCTGACATAATGAAGCTTAAGTTTGGAAACTTGCTTACTGCGTTGTTAAGTGTGTGATACCAGTTATAAGAGTCGTTCATTGCATAATATTCTTTATTCTGATCGCCAAGCTGGTTAGTTGAAGCACCTATCTGTGGGTCACCTACATACATTATAGAAAAGCTGTCTGTTGACTGTGTCTTGTAATCATATGTGTCAGACCACGCACCATTTACATAATACTGATATTTATATGAAGTATTTTCTGCAAGACCTGTAATTGTCACTTTACATGGATATAATGTGTAAGTTGTATCCCCATCCTTTACTGTCTGCACATCAGCACTTGTTGACTGTACACCGGTGTATGTCTTAATCTCATTGCCGTTTACATCCATAAGCTTAACCTGTGGAGTTTCATCCTTAGTTGTTGAAACCCAGCCTGCATTAAGCATTGTTGCATCCTCGCCCGGTGTTAATGCTATCTGACAGAAGTTAGTTCTGACACTTTCCCACTTTGTCTTCCACGCTGCCCATTCTGCGCTGTTTGCATATACATTAGACTTAACATTATGTGCATCTGTCTGGCTGTCATCTTCTACATAACAGGCATCCCTTACCTCTGTTTCTGTATCTGCTGACTCTGCCGCAGCATTATTCCACGCTGCTCTCTTTGAACTTCTCGCCCATGTTTCTGTTGTTCCCATCGCAAGACTTGCTACCATCATAGCTGTAAGTGTTGCCGCAGCAACTTTTTTCATTCTTCTCATATCTTCCTCCTGATATTACGTTACTGCCATACTTTTTAATCCCTGACAGCAACAATGCTATTCCATATTTTGCCGGATATATTCCATATTCATCCCTGTTTTCCAGCAAAAAAAGCAACCTCCGGTTAACTCACATTTACCATCTGCGGTATGTATTGTGCAGACCTGCATAAATGTTTATTAATCAAAGATTGCTTATAATATAAAGAGTATTCTTAAAATCTATATGCTTCTTCAAGTAAAATATCAGTAAAGAATTATTAATCGTATGTAATGTTTATTCTTACGTCACGCACTCTCCCCGACACTGACTCCACTATAAAATGTCTTTAAAATATCTTCGTAGGATGCACCCTCCTTTGCCATATTCTGAGCCGTGTATACACTCACTCCCATTCCGTCACCGGCACCTATTGTCGTCACTTTTACGCCGCTGTCCATATATTCAAGCTTAAAATCTGACGAATCAAGTCCTAATATCCTTGCAAATGTACTTCCTGTCATAACGATATTGCCGACCTGCATCTTGGAAACATATCCCTCTTTACTTGCTGACACTGTCTGCACCTGCTTATCAAGGTCTTTTTTGCTAAGGCTTAATCCATCGTACATTTTTTCAAATGCATTTATAAATTCCCTGCTGCTTATCGTCTTAACTACAAGATACCCCTCTGCCTCCTTATCCTTAGGACACTCCACCGCTGTAAGATACGCATAGTTTTCTCCTAACATTTCCTGACCTGAAAGTGTTGAACCTGCCGATATGTAAGTATATCTTGCATCAATATACTGCCCGTTATATGTTATAGTCATTCCGTTAGTCGCCGCCACGCAGTCATTTATGAGATTGTAATTATCCGAATAATCCTTACTCCACTTTTTCTTCATCTGGCTTGTTGTAAGATAAGACATTCCAAGCTGCTCACAGTCTATATTCATCTGTTCCCCCATCATCCGGTATATATCTGTTCTTATCATAATACTTTCCGCCTTGAGAAGTTCAACCTCATCACCCATATACAGCCTGTCAGCAAGCACCATTGCTATGAATTTCTCAACATCAACCGACTGTGTCGCATTTTTATAGCTTACTGTCACTGTCTTTCCGTCTGTAATCTCCTCACTCACAACAGTGTCAACAACCCCCGTAAGCCTCATCGTTATAATAGTCGGCACTAACAAATAAATGGCGATAAATATCATTACCGCCATACATTTTCCTGCTATATCACGCCTTACAGCCTTTCTTATTCTGTTATCCTCTGTACTGTACTCCTGATATATGTCATCCTTTTCAAATCTATTGTTTATGTATACACTATTATCCGGACTTTTCTCTTCTTTCGTTCTGTTACGGCTGCGACTGCCTTTGTTGTAATAATTATAATCCCTGTAGTCGTACTCCCCTGCCTCGCAGCTGCTTATTACATAACCCCCATTATCTTCTCTTTTTATTATGCTGCCTTTGTTACTGCCGTAGGTTCTTGTGCTATGTTCTCCTGAACCTGCCTTATATATTATGCCGTTTGCCCCGTTATATTTTTTCCCACTATCTGCTTTTCTCTTATGTGTTTTGGGGTCATAATTCATATTTGCATAATATGCACTTGTATTAACTGCATTTTCTTTATATGCACCTGTATGCTTCCTTCTTGCCTTCTTATAAGCCGCATACTGCTTGTCTGTGACCACCGCATCTATGTTATCCTTTACCGCCTGTATACACTGTATTACAATCCGTGGCAAAAAAAATCTATCCAGTCTCATACCCCTTACCTAGCCTCCTAGATAAAGTGTATGAATACCGGATAGATATTATTCTACATTATTTATTTTACTTTAACTTAACTGGTGTCTTTGTAAGCTTCCAGATGTCTGTAGCATACTCTTCAATAGTTCTGTCTGATGAGAACTTACCAGCTTTGAATGAGTTAATCATAACTGTCTTAGCCCAGCTTGTTTCATCTCTGTATCTTGCATCAATCTTCTTCTGTGCATCAGCGTAAGAACAGAAGTCCTTAAGTATGAAGTAAGTATCTGCCTTTCTTCCTTCCTGAGTATTAAGAAGTGAGTTGTAAATATCCCTGAACATTTCCGGGTCTTCCTTAGAGTACTTACCGTTGATAAGCTCCATAAGAACCTCTCTGATATCCTGGTCATTGTTGAAGATTTCCATAGGGTCATATCCGCCCTCGTTCTCGTAACGTATAACTTCGTCAGAGCTAAGACCGAATATTACTGCATTTTCTTCGCCAACTTCCTGAACTATCTCAACGTTAGCACCATCCATAGTACCAAGTGTTATTGCACCATTAAGCATAAACTTCATGTTACCTGTACCAGAAGCTTCCTTAGATGCTGTTGATATCTGCTCAGATACATCTGCTGCTGCAAATATAATCTCTGCGTTAGATACTCTGTAGTTCTCGATAAATACTACCTTAATCTTTCCATTGATAGACTCATCATTGTTGATTACGTCAGCAACATTATTGATAAGCTTTATAGTCTGCTTTGCAATCTTGTATCCTGCTGCTGCCTTTGCACCAAAGATAAATGTTCTAGGAACCATATCCATATCAGGATTTTTCTTAATTTCGTTGTAAAGGTACATAACATGAAGAATGTTAAGGAGCTGTCTCTTATATTCATGAAGTCTCTTAACCTGAACATCAAATATAGAATCAGGATTGACATCTATACCATTATGTTCCTTGATATACTTAGCAAGTCTTACTTTATTCTTATGCTTTATCTGCATGAATTCCTGTCTTGCCTTCTCATCATTAACGTATACAAGCATCTTCTCAAGCTGCTTAAGGTTTGTTATCCAGCCATCACCAATCTTGTCTGTAATCCAGTCTGCGAGAAGTGGATTAGCATGAAGAAGAAATCTTCTCTGTGTTATACCATTAGTCTTGTTGTTAAACTTCTCAGGCATCATTTCGTAGAAGTCTTTAAGCTCCTGCTTCTCTAATATTTCAGTGTGAAGCTTTGCAACACCATTAACTGAGTAACCGGCACATATAGCAAGATGAGCCATCTTAACCTGACCGTCATAGATAACAGCCATCTTTCTAACCTTTTCCTGGTCTCCTGGATACTTAGCCTTAATCTCTTCTACAAATCTTCTGTTAATCTCTTCTACTATCTGATAAATTCTAGGAAGAAGTCTTGAGAATAATTCAATAGGCCACTTTTCAAGGGCTTCTGCCATAATAGTATGGTTAGTATACGCAACTGTCTTAGTTGTGATATCCCATGCTTCGTCCCATTCAAGACCATTCTCATCCATAAGAATTCTCATAAGCTCTGCAACTGCAACTGTTGGGTGTGTATCATTAAGCTGGAATGTTACCTTTTCGTAAAGCTTTCTCACATCACCATTGTGCATATTCTTATATCTGTCAACAGCTCTCTGTACTGATGCTGATACGAAGAAATACTGCTGCTTAAGTCTTAATTCCTTACCAGCATAGTGGTTATCGTTAGGGTAAAGAACTTCTACGATATTCTTTGCAAGATTCTCTTCCTCGATAGCCTTCTGATAATCACCTTTATCAAATGAGCTTAAGTTAAATGTATTAACTGGCTCTGCATCCCATATTCTGAGTGAATTAACTGTATTGTTGCCATATCCGATAACTGGAAGGTCATAAGGAACAGCTATAACTGAACGGTAATCCTCCTGAACGAACATATCACGTCCTGTTGCTTCATCCCTGTAAGAACGTACATATCCACCAAACTTTACTTCGTACTTGTATTCAGAACGCTTAATTTCAAATGGATTGCCATCCTTTAACCAGTTATCAGGAACTTCAACCTGATATCCATCTTTTATTTCCTGCTTGAACATACCATACTTATATCTGATACCACATCCGTAAGCTGGATATTCAAGTGTTGCAAGCGAATCAAGGAAACATGCTGCAAGTCTTCCAAGACCACCATTACCAAGGGCTGCATCTGGCTCCTGATCCTCGATAACATTGATATCAAGACCAAGTTCATTTAATGCTTCCTTTATTTCGTGATACTTAGTAAGGTTAATCATATTATTACCAAGCGCACGTCCCATAAGGAACTCCATTGACATATAATATACAACCTTTGGGTCTTCCTCATCGTATGTCTTGTGTGTAGCTATCCACTTATCTATGATAAGGTCCTTAACTGCATATGCTACTGACTGGAATACCTGCTGCTTATCAGCCTCATCAATATTCTTTCTGTAGAGAGACTTACAATTACTTACAACTTTTTTCTTGAATTCTTCCTTGCTAAAAGATGCTTCTGTACTTGTCATCATTAATTCTTCTCCTCCTTAAATATAGATATATCGCAAATGTATATATTATACATAATATTAGGGGGAGTGGGTCACAATGTCATTCACCCACCTATGAGCACGCTCATGTGGGTTCAGACCTTTTACCCCCTGATATCATAATATTATAGCGCCATAACTTTCATTTCAAACACATATAATAGTTAAATTATACACGATTAATAAACTTATTGCAATTTATTTCCATATTATTCAAAATTCTCACTAAATAACAGTTCCTTTTTATAACTTTATTCAAACCACCTCCAATTTAAGACATATAGACATATAAACACTGAAATATTCAAACCCTCCTAAAAAAAATCACGGCTCTAAACTTCCCTTACAAGGTACATTTAGAACCGTAATTTTCTTAGATATTGTCTATTAAACAAACATATTAGTTCTTCTCAACCGCAAGCACAACCTTCTCACCATTGATATCCCAATCCTTAGTGAATCCTGCTGTCTTACCTGTTTCAATAGAATTAGCAAGAACAACGTTCTTGATCTGCTCTGCATTCTTAACCATAAGGTCTGCTAACTTGTCATTACCATCTACATATACAGTAATCTTGTCCATAACCTCAAATCCAGCGTCCTTACGCATAGTCTGGATCTTACTTACGATTTCTCTTACGAAGCCTTCCTCGATAAGCTCTGGTGTAAGATTAGTATCCATAACAACTGTGATACCCTTGTCAGAGCTTGCAACAAAGCCTTCCTTCTGAGTCATCTCTATAAGAACATCATCCTTCTCAAGAACGATATCTTCACCATCAGCATTGATTGTAAATGAACCCTTAGCGTTAAGCTCGTCCATAGTTGCATTGCCATCAAGTGTTGAAAGTGCTGCTCTGATAGCATTAAGATGCTTGCCATACTTTGGTCCAAGTGTCTTTAACTGTGGCTTGAATGAGTATGAAGTAAATGCTCTTACATCATCTGTGTACTCAACTTCCTTAACATTAAGCTCATCTGCTATGATAGCTGTAAAGTATTCGTTTAACTTCCAGTCAGCCTTGATGTACAGCTTGCCGATTGGCTGTCTGTTCTTGATGTTAGTTGAGTTACGGCATGCTCTTCCGATAACAACAGCATTTAATACATCTTCCATATTATCTTCAAGTTCCTTGTCAATCCATTCTTCCTTAACTTCTGGGAAGTCGCAAAGGTGGATACTGATAGGAGCTGTCTTATCTATACTGCATACAAGGTTTCTGTAAATGCTTTCTGTCATGAAAGGAATCATAGGTGCTGCTGCCTTGCAAAGTGTTACAAGTGTTGTGTAAAGAGTCATATAAGCATTAATCTTATCCTGCTCCATACCCTTTGCCCAGAATCTTTCACGGCATCTTCTTACATACCAGTTAGAAAGCTCATCTACAAAGTCCTCAAGTGCTCTTGCTGTTTCTGTAATCTTGTAGTTGGCAAGATTGTTATCAACAGTCTTAACAAGAGTATTAAGCTTAGAAAGAATCCATTTATCCATAACAGGAAGCTTATCATACTCAAGTGTATACTTAGTTGCATCAAAATCATCTATATTAGCATAAAGTACAAAGAATGCATATGTGTTCCAGATAGTTCCCATAAACTTTCTCTGACCTTCTGTAACAGCCTTGTCATGGAATCTGTTAGGAAGCCATGGTGCTGAATTCTCATAGAAGTACCAGCGGATAGCATCTGCGCCGTGCTTCTGTAATGCATCAAATGGGTCTACCGCGTTACCCTTTGACTTACTCATCTTCTGTCCGTCTGCATCCTGAACATGTCCAAGTACGATAACATTTTCATAAGGTGCTTTATTGAAAAGAAGTGTTGATATAGCAAGAAGTGAGTAGAACCATCCTCTTGTCTGGTCAACGGCTTCTGAAATGAACTTAGCCGGGAACTGCTGTTCAAACACTTCCTTATTCTCAAATGGATAGTGGTGCTGTGCAAATGGCATTGAACCTGAGTCGAACCAGCAGTCGATAACTTCTGGAACTCTCTTCATCTTGCCCTTACACTTAGGACAAGTACATGTAACAGCATCAATATATGGTCTGTGAAGCTCGATATCATCTGGGCAGTTATCAGAATGTTCCTTTAATTCTGCCTTACTTCCGATAGATAACATTTCTCCACAATCCTCACATACCCAGATATTAAGAGGAGTACCCCAGTATCTGTTACGTGAAATTCCCCAGTCCTGAACATTTTCAAGCCATGCGCCAAAACGTCCAGTTCCGATAGTTTCTGGAATCCAGTTGATTGTCTTATTGTTAGCTATTAAGTTAGCCTTAACTTCTGGGTCACTCATCTTTATAAACCAAGACTCTCTTGCATAGTAGATAAGTGGTGTATCACATCTCCAGCAGTATGGATAATCGTGCTCGAACTTAGGAGCATCGAATAACTTACCTTCCTTATCAAGATCCTTAAGAACCTCTGGGTCTGCCTTCTTAACGAAAAGTCCTGCATATGGTGTTTCCTTTGTAAGCTCACCCTTTCCATCAACAAACTGTACGAATGGAAGGTCATACTTACGTCCAACCTTGGCATCATCTTCACCAAATGCTGGTGCAATATGAACGATACCAGTACCATCTGACATAGTTACATAGTCATCACATGTAACAAAATGTCCCTTCTTGTGCTGCTTAGCTGCAACATCTGCCGCACACTGGTATAATGGCTCATATTCTTTATATTCAAGGTCTTTACCCTTGTAAGTTTCTAATACTTCGTAGTCAACGCCTGCACCACTTCCAGCTTCCTTACCTTCTTCAATAGCTGCTCCTGTTACTGTCTGGCCGGCCTTAACTGCAAGTCCTCCAAGCACCTTATCAAGAAGTGCTTCTGCCATATAGTAAGTATAGCCGTCTGCTGCCTTAACCTTTACATATGTTTCTTCTGGGTTCACGCAGAGTGCAACGTTAGATGGAAGTGTCCAAGGTGTTGTTGTCCATGCAAGGAAATATGCATCTTCGCCTACACACTTGAAACGTACTACTGCTGAACGCTCTTTAACAGCCTTGTAGCCCTGTGCTACTTCGTGTGATGAAAGAGGTGTTCCACAACGTGGGCAGTAAGGAACAATCTTAAAGCCCTTGTATAAAAGACCTTTATCCCATATCTGCTTTAAAGCCCACCATTCAGACTCGATGAAGTTATCATCATATGTGATATATGGGTTATCCATATCAGCCCAGAAACCAACTGTAGATGAGAAATCCTCCCACATACCCTTGTATTTCCATACGCTTTCCTTACATTTCTTGATGAATGGCTCAAGACCATACTCTTCAATCTGTTCCTTGCCGTCAAGACCTAATTCCTTCTCAAGCTCAAGCTCAACTGGAAGTCCGTGTGTATCCCAGCCGGCCTTACGTGGAACCATATAACCCTTCATTGTTCTATATCTTGGAATCATATCCTTTATAACTCTTGTAAGAACATGTCCGATATGTGGCTTACCATTAGCTGTTGGAGGTCCATCATAAAATGTATATGTCTCCCCCTTCTTGCGGTTATCAATACTCTTCTGGAATATATCATTATCCTTCCAGAACTTTTCAACCTGTTTTTCTCTGTCTACGAAATTCATATCTGATGAAACTTTCTCGTATACCATTGTGTTACTCCTTTCAAATCATTTACTTAATCGTAACGATGTTAGCTTGCTTTATTGGTGCTGTAACAAATGTCGTTACACACGCAAAAAAGCCCCTGCCGTAATACGACAGGGGCTGAATCAACTTAACCTATATCAATTACGACATACCATCATATGCGTCCCTTGTAACGGTAGGATTACCGTCCTTACTTACTTTTCGTAATACAATACTATCTTAATGTTACCCATAATATTATACTGCAAAGTTCTGCAAGGATGCTTGGAAGTGATATTCAACTATGACCTACTCACACCGGCTTCCACCATCCCGGCTCGCTATCGCTTTCCTTCATAATCTACTGTCTTCGTCATCGCAGATAATGTGATTGTATATAATTGATCTTAAAATGTCAATAATTAAGCTGTATTATTTATTATAATTTATCACAAAATTTCCTGTTATTGTGTTATATGCGTTCCTTTAGCCCTGCTATGCCCGTCCTTTTCTGCGTTCAATTCCTTTTTCCTTATAATATCGCGCTTTATCGGCATACATTTTCTCCTCTGCCTCACGTAACATTTTATCAAAGCCTGTTATTACATTCTCACTCCAGATAACACCTGCTGCCATATTCACAGAACGCTCATTCATTAGTTCTTTTAACTCTGTTATACACTTTATTAATGTATTCTCATCTATCTGTGTACAGATTACAAGGAACTCATCTCCACCTATACGAAATACTGCATCCACTCCAAACACGTCTGTAAGGCATCCACATGCATTAAGAATAAGTCTGTCGCCTGCCTCATGTCCCATTGTATCATTCACATATTTCAGTCCTGTAACATCACAGTAAACAACACCTATACTCTGTTTTTTATCTATGCTCTCTACACAGTCACTCATAGCGAAACGGTTTCCGATTTTGGTTAAAGCATCCTTATAGCTCATATCTTCAAGCTTTCTCATCATATTCCTGCGCTTTATACATGATATAATAAAAGCACTCATAATCTCTAGTATACTTAAGGCATATTCGAGTGTAAGCAGCGGTGGATTGTCTATTCCCATAAATGCAATAACTTCTCCTTCGTTATATATAGGAATTACAATTATCGAATGAATACCCTGTCTTTTTAAATTATCATATTGAAGTGGATCACTCTCTTTTATTTTTTCAAGATCCTTAATCACGATATTTCTGCCATTTTCAAAGCACTTATACCAGTTAGCACACACCTTCGGAGACAGATTCTGAAGATTATCCTTCTCTGGACTTACTCCCTCTGCCGTCCACTCGTATGTCTTATCATCTCTTCCATATATATTTTTTTCAAATATATAGGTTCTTTCTCCATTAAGTGCTTTACCTATATACCCAAGAAGTGTGTTTATCGTTTCATCAGGTGTATCTGCTGCTAGTGCCACTCTTAAGCCCTCATTGACAAATGCTTCAGTTTCTCTATACTTCTGGATAAGCTTATCCTGTGCAAGCTCCTCACTTATATCTATGCCTATTTCCAGCCTGTATTTTTTGTTTCCTTCGCCCTCTATCAGTGTATCCTTTATTATCATATATTTATCTAATACAGGATTATAATAACGCCATTCCTCAAAGGCTCCTGGTAAAAGTCTGCTGTTATTGCACATCCCACATTTAACAGAAGCTTTTTGTAATACCTCATAACACTTCTGGCCTTTTATATCCTCTATTGATTCTAAGCCATACGCTTCCAATGCTTTATGATTCATATATACAATCTCATTGGTTTCTATATCTGTTGCATATACATATTCATTCAGATTTATAAAAAAATCCCCTATTTCTTTTATATTTTTCATACGCATGTCTCCCTTTATTATTGAATCTGTGGTATTCCCCATTCCCCCATTCATCAAACGAATCAGCATATTCTGTATATAATCTCTCCGTAACAGCCCCTGTTTCTTTTGCATTTTATATCACTTTGTTATTTTTTTGTCAATATATAGTGGGATATTTTTATTAATTTTTCACTTCTTTAATATATAACTCTCACAGCTTACCTTTCTATAATACAGCTATGCTTCTTTGTTTTTTTATCATAATTAATCCCAACAAGTAATATATTATCTGTATATTTCTTAACAGCCTCCGGATATTTCTTCTCTTTTATCTGATTAATGGCGGTAACTGCTTTTGAAATGCAATTAATTCATTCCACTCTGTTTTTTTAGTAGCAAGAATAAATTCCTGACGAATTTCCTCATTAGGTATATACGCCATTTGATACGTGCTGTCATATGCCAGATATCCAAGATGAATAAGCAGTGTCAACACATCGTCCTTTCCTGCAAAACTCACCATATCATTTTGGAACGAATTGACATCAACATTTATTGAAGCACCTGCTACCATCTATATTATTGCCGTTTTAAGACCATCGAAATTCATATTAATTAACGGAATAATCGCCTCATATGTTCCCATTTCCGACCAGTAACTCCTGTACTCTCCCCACAGCATAACATTGACTACTGCCTTAGGATTATATATGTGGCAGTTTCCAAGCTTATAGCCGTCATACCAGCTTTTTACCTTATCGTAGTCCCTTCCAAATCTTTCACACAATCCCTTTACATCCTCCTCAGTAAAGCCTGTATATTTATCCAGAACCTTTGCACTTATCATTGTATATTCATCAAAGTTATTAAGTGCCGACTGTGTTTTTATTCTCTTTATTGGAAGAATTCCCGTAAGGTATGCCAGTTGTATAAACTTCGCAGGCTCACTTTCCTTAAACATACCTCTTAAGAAATTAATGTATTACATCATATTTATTAAGATTGTCCTTATATGACGAACTTTTGCTTATCTCCAGCTTGTCGAAAAGTTCCTCTGAATTACAGCCCTTGCTATAATACGCAACAAGCATATCTGCTGTAACCGACTTTCCAAATCTTCTTGGACGGCTATTGCATATAAATGCCTCCTAATTTATTAATTCTTTTGATACTCTAATTATCCCACAATTCAGACTTTAATAAATACATTTCACAGAATATTTGCAGGACTTTCACATTCTCTATATTTCCACCACTGGAAACTTCATCTCAACAACAAACTCATTCCCCTCTATCCTTGCACTTATATCCCCATTCATACGCTTCACAAGTTCCTTTGCAATCGACAAGCCCAGCCCGGTTGATGTTCTGCCCCTTGCCACATCTGCCTTGTAAAATCTCTCAAATACGTGGCTTAAGTCAATATTCTCAGGATGTCTGGTGTAATTACTAATTTTAAGTACAACTTGATTATCATAACTGTCCAGCTCAATACTTATATTCTTTTCTCCGTGGTCAAGTCCATTTTTTATTACATTCTGGATAACACGCCTCAGCCCCTGCTTATTGCCCGATATATACAGCATTTGCTCAGTAATCTTAATATCAGGCTTAATATCAAGCTTTACCCATTCGTCATAATAAGAAAATACCGTTTCCTTAAGAACTCTGTTAATACAGCAGGGCGTAAGCTCCAGATTATACGACTCATTTTTAAGCTTCGTAAATGTAAAAAGCTCCTCAAGCATTTCATTAAGGCTGTGAATTCTTTCACTGATTATATTAAGATACCGCCTCTCATCATCCCTGTTATCGCACTCTTCTATAAGCTGGAAATACCCGTCCAGCGAAGTAAGCGGTGTCCTTATATCATGCGAAAGATTAGTGTAGGTTTCCACTATCATCTCCTCTTTCTTCTTGTAATCACGCTTTTCCTTTTTGCGCAGGTCAAGAAGCTCATTTAACTTATCCGCAAGCTGCCCTATTCCGCCAATATCTATTTCACGCTGGATAAGCATATTACTGTCGTGTTCCATAAGAAACGACAACTGGCGGCAGATGTCTTTAATCTGCCGCTGGTATTTCCACATAATAAATGCCTGTATAATAATTATTACCTCTAATATCCCAATAATAATCTTCATCCGTTAAATATCCCTTTTCTGAAAAATGTAACTGCTTAATGTCAGCATTATAACAATAAATGCGGCTGCCACGCACATTGAACTTACTACATCATTTGTACTTACATTCATAGGAAGCATCGTCATTTTTCCAGTTATTGTGTACTTATATATATCAAAGTTATGAATTCCAATTTTATATATGGCATAGCTGATAAGATCATATATAATGCTCATCATATTCATTGTAAGACATACTGACAATGTCATACTGACAACATTATTTTTAATGATAACCGCCATCGCCACACATATTAGCACAAATGCATAATTAAGTACCAGCTGTGTCAGGAAATATGGAATAATTACTTTCCAATCGCCCCATACTACACTTTTAAATACAACCATATTTGCTGCCGCCTGAAATAAAAATATTCCTGCAAGCGTAATCACTGTAAATAAAGCCAACGCAACTGCCTTTGAAACAACTAACACTCCCCTTCTTGGTACCTGTCCCCCAATATTCTTAATATAACCGCTTTTAATATCTGCTGTTGAAAACATAACAGCAAATATTATAAGAAACAGCGCATAAAATCTTCCCTGTGCATTAGAAAAGAAAACATCAAACACTGTAACCGGCTTACCCGGTTCGGTAGGCATGGTTACTGTCATTCCCAAGTTGATATTATCGTTTTCCTTCTCCCCGATATTACCATTTTCTTTCTGCGCAGATAATTCTTCTGTACTGACCATATCGCCAGATTGTTCTTTATTAGCTGCCAGATTTTCCTGTCCTGTAATCTCCTCAATTCCAGTCTGTCCTGCCTGTACATTTTCTTCTTTACTGACATCCGTCTGCACTGCCTGCTCCTGCTGTTCTTCCCATTCCTTATTAACTGCATCATAGTCTATTTTCGCAAGAAATGAAGTAAATAACGAAGAAGCCAGCAATATAATCCATATTACATACAGGCTTTTTGTATGAAACATTCTGTAAACATCCATTTTTATCATATTAAGCACGATTATCACCTCCTGTAAGCTTTAAGAAATAATTCTCAAGTTCTTCACTTGTAATAGATATTCCTCTGACTGGAATTCCCGCCTTTGCAATCGCCATATTCAAATCAGCACTTTCGCCTAATCTTTCAAATATATAAATGTGCTCCTTATCTATCACCTGATAATTGCTAAAGCCCATAGAGTCAAGCACTGGAATTGCCTGCTTTGGATTGTCCAGCGTAAGCTCCATTCTCTCACTGCACCTTTGCATAAGCTCATCCCTTGTAAGCTCCTGCAAAAGGCTTCCGTTATGGATAATGCCATAATCAGTAGCAATCTTTGATAACTCCTCTAAAATATGACTTGAAATACATATTGTCATATTATACTCTTTTTGCAGCTTCTGTATTGTTTCACGGACTTCCACTATTCCCTGTGGGTCAAGTCCGTTAATCGGCTCATCAAGAATAAGCAGGTCAGGTTCTCCAACAAGCGCAAGACCAATTCCTAACCTCTGCTTCATACCAAGTGAAAAATGTTTTGTCTTTTTATTTCCGACATCACTAAGACCGACTGTCTTTAATATTTCTTCTATGTATCCTTTTTTCTTAATTCCAAACAGCTTACATTTTATGTTCAGATTGTCATATGCTGACATATTGCCATAAAGTCCAGGCGCTTCTATAAGACAGCCTACTCTTGAACGTACCTTCTGCAAGTCCTTTCCCTCATACCCAAACATTGCTATTTCACCATAAGACGGCGTTGACAGACCACTAATCATCTTAAGACAGGTCGTTTTTCCTGCACCATTTCTTCCTATAAAACCATATATGGCACCCTTTTTAATGTGCATATTTACACCATTAACCGCCTTGTGCGTGCCATACTGCTTGGTTAAACTCCTTGTTTCCAATAATAATTCACTCAAAGCTTTCATCTCCTTTTTCTTATCTGCTCCTATCATAAAAAATAAATCCTAATCAATCGCAAATAAATAGTAAAAAAAGAGTAAATTATTCGTGCAGACGGTATCCAATTCCCCAGATTGTTTCAATATATTCATCCTCTGTAACTGCTTTTATTTTCTTTCGGATATTGCTGATATGCACATCTAAAGTCTTAGTTTCGCCCATATACGGCTCATCCCACGCATACTCAAATATGTCTTCCTTGCTGAACACCTGCTTTGGGTTTTTAAGAAGCAGTTCCAATATTGCCAATTCCTGTTTAGTAATCTTAGGAAGCACTCTGCCGCCAATACTCACCTCAAATGTAGAGCGTGTAAATACCATATCCTTAAATTTAAGTGAGTCCTTTGATTGACTATCTTTTATCCCGGCTTCTTTTATTTCTTGTGTTTTATCTTCCGTATTTCTTTCTATTTCTCCCTCTATATGCCTAAGCTGCACCTGAATACGCGCCAGAACCTCCCTTATATCGAAAGGCTTTGTTATATAATCATCTGCACCGTCCGTTAATACTCCGATTTTATCATCCAGACTATCCTTGGCAGTCAGCACAATCACTGGAAGCTTTCCCTTTTTCCTTATCTCCTTTAAAACATCCTCACCGCTTGCACCCGGCAGCATTAAGTCAAGCAGCACAAGTGTGTAAGCATTTTCCTTCATATTCAGAAGCAGCTTCGCCTCTGTTCCTGAAAATGCCTGCTCACACTCATATCCCGACTTGGTAAGCACCTCACAAAGCAGATTATTAATATTTATATCATCCTCTACGATTAGTATATTCGGCATTATTTTTACTCCTTTACTTTATGAGAAATGGCATTAAATAAAATGGTTTTAACATTAGATTTTCTTCTTTTCCAACGTCCTTTTGCGATATTAAATATATTTTATTTACATTCTTTGAAAATTTCTTATAAAATTGTTTTATAGATTCGTGCTTTCCTGCCCCTGATGACTTAATTTCAAAAGCATTTACTTTACTTCCCTCAGAAATAAGAAAGTCAACTTCATAATAATGTGTACTTTTGTCTTTTTCCCAAGTGTGATAATAAAGTTCCCTTCCTGCTGCTGTAATCATCTGTGCAATAAGATTTTCATACAGATAACCAAGATTAGCCGGCAGTTTATCAGAAAGTAATTTTGCATACACATCATTTTCTGTGACTGGGCGGTCAATAAACATTAATGTAATAAATAATCCTGTATCCGAAAGATACAATTTATAACTGTCAAAATCTTTTGTATCTGTCAGGCTTACCCTTGGATTGGTTGAATTATAACAAGGTAAAACCGTCTTTGAATCAATCAGCTCGTATAATAATTCCTCTGACTTTGAATTATTCTTTTGTCCTATTGCAGTAGTAATCCTGTATTTTTTGGAATCTTTTGCAAGCTGTGCGGGAATTGAATGATATAATGCAGATATCCTTCCAGACCCGTCAATCTTTTTAAAATCTTCTTCATACAATGATATAATCTGTCTTTTGACCATATCAATCTCAGAAAAATTTTTACCTTCTATATAAGCTTCAACTGCCTGTGGCATACCACCTACAGCCATATATATTCTTAAATCTCTCATTAATTTACGGTTAGTTGCCTGCCCAATAGCCTTGCCTGTATCATATATCTGCTTAAGAAGTTCATAACTTCCACCTGTCGCATCACAGAATTCCTGATAATCCATTGGATAAACCGGTATTTTCATTTCTTCTGAGGGAATTAAAATATCATTAACATTCTTCTTTATAGAAATTAGTGAACCAGTTTCCAGATAACTGTATCTTCCGTCAGCTACAAGATGTTTTATTGCCTGTCTTGCCTTTGGAAAAAGCTGAACCTCATCAAATATAATAAGTGATTTATGCTCATATAATGTTATGCCTGTTTCCGCCTGCAATCTTAAAAAAAATATATTCAGGTTTGCTATATCATCGAAACACTCCAATATATTAGTTGTTGTTTTGGAAAAATCAATAAGAATATATGAGTCATATTCATTTTCTCCAAAGCTCTGTGCGATTGTAGACTTACCAACTCGTCTTGCCCCCTCTAACAAAACCGCATATTTATCTGAATACTTCTCTTTCCATTCTAACAATCTGCTATATACTTTTCTTTTAAAATTCATAACTGTCCCCTTTCAGAACTAAACAATTGTTACTGTTTAACACTAATCTAAAAATGATGCGTATTCCCTTATTTATTCCCTTATTAATGTGTATTTCTATAGTAAATGTCATTTTCTTCAAGATTATTATCTCTTATTTTATCCATTTCTTCAAGATTAATTCAGGCGGTTTTATACGTTTATTCAAAGTCAATTTAGTCGTTTTAGTACGTTTCTTCAAGATTATTTTTAGCTATTTTGTCCGTTTCTTCAAGGTTTTATTACTTTCATTACAATTTGTCACAAAAAATTTTTTTATATCAACATAATCCAACACAAAAAAATAACACGCCCTCTGCTGGTTTACCCCAAAACAGGACGTGCTATCTCTTTCCGGTTTATATACCATTTTTAATATTTCCAAAAATATTTAATTAAATCAATTCCTTTGGCTGTAATATTTCAATATAAATATTTTTTTCATAAATTTTATTCTCATAGGTTTTTTTGAATAATTCTGGATTATCTATTATTTTTTCCTTATCATAAATGTAAAAAAATATATTCGATGCACCATAATGTGTAATATCTGCCTCTATTTCCTCTATAAGCTTCTTCTGGCTCATAGAAGGGCGTGAACACTTAGTTTCTAACACCGTTCCCTGATTTATGTAAATATCAGTTCTGACGGTTTCATAACCTGTATCTTCTGGAACTTCCATTCTGCACAATGGATATATCGGTTTTAAATATGAATACAGAATATACTGTAAATCATACTCATTATTTATCTGGAACTTCTTCAAGCCGTCCATATCGATAGACGACTTACCGTGTGGCTTTCCTCTGAAAAATTCATACAGAAACATATCAAAATTTTTTAAAATCTGAAGTAACAGTTTATTACTTTCGTTTTCTTTATTGCAGTTTTGTAATAATCTTATATATTTTTCTATTCTGTCCTTATATTTTTTTAATTCAATTTCTGGCACACCATATGGATTGCTTGAAATATGTAACAAAATGCTATTACGTTCCATAGTTTTTCCAAAATCTTCACTCTGCCTTAAATCATCTATCCATTGTTCATATTCTTTCTGCAATACTTGTAAATCTTTTATATCAAGCAGCTTCTGCCCCTTACTTATTAACTCCACTCTATTCATCTTTTTTCCACCTCATATAAAACAAAAAATGATTATCCAGTATATGAACTGACTCATCTTTCCATTCTATAACATTATATAAACTGCTTCCCTGTGTTTCTAATATTTTCATCCAGTTTTTTAATGCCGACTTTACCTTAGTGTTATTTATTTTATTGGCATCCGCCATTATATTTCTGACACGGTTTGTCAAATCTGTTATTCCTATTTCAATTAAAGGCGGATTATCGGCAATAGCTTTCAACAGTAAGTCATATATATCACGTTCTGTATTATCCTTTAATATATATCCCAGTCTTTTCTGTCCGCGTGATGGCGGACCTGCCTTAAAAAATCTTACAACATCCGCATATGGAAGATTAACACTTGCAAGATAACACGCCGACTCTACTATTTTTTCATTGATTATAGTTTTTTCTGTTGTATCCGGAAGTAAGCCTATATTTAAACAGATTGCCTGCATTAACTGAGGTGAACAGATACTTTCAACTGCAATTCTTTCCATAATCTCTGGTTTTACTTTTTTGTTTAATTCTTTAAAACCTTTTCGTGCAATTTCGCATAAATCGTCATTTCCCCACGCATCAATTTCTATTACGGATAATCTTCCTGCAAGGTCAGGATTTAATCTGATTGCATCGTCACAACGATGTGGAAGTGAAATAATAACAGACTGAAATCCCAGACGTATTGCTTCCTTTAGCTGACACGCAATTTCATACTGGATATCGGCTGGTGCATAATGAAAATCATCCAATACAAGAATTTTATTATTTTCTATGAAGTACTTTATTATTTTATCTTTATTGTTAATATAATTCTTTGTAATAATTGAGGCTTCCTTTGATTTATCGTTGTAATCTTCTGTTTTATCTGAAAAAGATGATGACATTTCAAAGCCAATCTTTTTACCTACTCCCTGCCAGAAATCACTTATCTTTGTAAAATCATTACCAGACATAGATACCATACGTTCAGCACCTATAACTTTTTCACATAATACAGTTTTTCCACATTTGGAAGCACCTACAATGTATGTCAGATACCCTTCAATCGAAAGACTTTGTAATAATCTGTCTTCATATGTATATCCTAGTATCTTCTCTTTTCTTGAAACATAGGTTTTTTCAGGATATGTTCCCGGTTTAAATACTGTTTTATACCTGCCATCCATAATTATCACCTCTCAATACATTTTTATATATTATAACACCTTTTTATACTTTTTAATACCTTTTCATATATTTTTATAGAAATGTTGTATTAAAACAGCCTTTTTCATACTCCCCCACAAAACAAAAAAGCACCCCACCCGCATACAATCCAACCAGATACCTAAAATATCCGGTTAAACTATATGCGTGCAGGCTGCACATTTAAATTTATAATAATATATGATGCCAAGAGCAAAATGTCTAATCCCACATAAGTCTGCCCATAAGTTGGTGGAAAACCTTAAGCCCCACCTCAATATGAGCATAATAATAGGATAACAATCCAAATATCCATTAACACAACTTACTATCTCTGCACATCAAACGAAGCATTATTCATAAGTCGCCTAATCTGGTCAACGCTTGTGATGTTTGTATCGCCACGGATAGCGTGCTTCATTACTGAAGAAGCTACTGCGAAGTTCACGATATCTTCGTGCTTCCATCCATCCTGCATAAGAGCATAGATAAGACCAGAAGAGAACGCATCGCCGCCACCAACACGGTCAACAATCTCAAAATTGAGAGTCTTGCTCTCGTAAGTCTTTCCGTCAGCATAATAGAAAGCCTTAAGTGAATTATTACTTCCTGAATGAACATAACGTACAGTTCTTGCAATCGCCTTCATATGGTACTGCTCATCAATAGCCTTGAATACTCTGTCCATATCCTCAAAAGATGGGTCCATAGTAAGACCATCCTTTACATCTGTTCCATCTGCATTGTATACATGGATAGGCTCAATACCTATAAGTACATCTACATATGGAAGATACTTGCTAAGTACATCCCTTGCAGTTTCAAAAGACCATAAAGTACTTCTGAAGTTAGGGTCAAAGCTGACTGTAAGTCCAAGCTTCTTAGCTGCCTTGATAGCCTTATCTATAAGACGGCGGCAGTTATATGAAAGAGCTGGTGTGATACCGCTTAAGTGTAACCAGTCATAATCCTTTAAGATATTCTCAAAGTCTACATCCTTATAATCATACTCAGCAAATGCTGAACTTCCTCTATCGTATATTACCTGTGAAGGTCTTACAGAAACGCCCTCTTCAAGATAATAAAGTCCCATTCTTCCATCAGCCTTGATGATGTGCTTAGTGTGTACATCATTAGCCTTAAGGTAGTTGATACATGACTTACCAAGGTCAGTGTTAGGTAATACTGTAAAAAATGTTGAATCAACACCAAGGTTAGCTAAAGAAACAGCTACGTTTGCCTCAGCTCCACCGTAATTAACGATGAAATTGTGAGTTGTAACTATCTTCTCATAGTTAGGTGGTGATAATCTTAACATCAATTCGCCGATTGCTATGAACTTCATACGTGCCTCCATCTATCATTAAACTTTTTAACCTAATATTAAGTAATATTTTATATGCATTAACAATAAACTGCATTTATTGCTCTGTCCAAAAAATAATACTCCATTAAATGATACTACTCAGCCGATAAAAATGCAAACTGTATTTTTTCACCTTTCATTACCTTGCATTTCCTTTCGTTACCTTTCATTACCTTTCAAAACTATAATATGAATTTCCTTTTGCATATTTATTCTTTCTCTGACTTTCCCGATTCCCTGCATAGCTGTCTGCATAACTATATGTATAACTATCTACATAACTATTTACATAACTACTTACATAACTACTTATATAACATCTGCATAGCTGTCTTATCTCTATATCTTAAAATAATCTATACTATCTGCCAGCATTCCAGCTATCTTTCTTAGCTGTTCTGCACTTTCTGATACCTGCGTAAATGAACCGGCAACCTCCTCAGTTTCCTGATGGGTTTTTCTTGTTCCCTCAACATTATTCATAGCTATCTCTGACAGTTCATCAACCGCTGATACTACATTGTTACGGGATACCTCCAGCTTATGTGTACTAGCCTTGATACTGCTGATACTTTTCATTGAACTTTCAATCTCATCAAGCACCTTTCCCACAACCATACGTGTTTCCTTCATGCTTTCGCTCTGGTTCATTATTATATCCTGCATCTGCTTCATAAGCTCAACCGCCTTTGTAGAATCCTGCATAAGTGCTCTTGCAGTATCATCTATCTCCTGGCTTGATGTATTCGACTGTTCTGCCAGCCTCTTAATCTGTTCTGCAACTACCGCAAAGCCTCTTCCACTCTCTCCTGCCCTGGCAGCCTCAATAGAAGCATTAAGACTAAGAAGATTGGTTTCCTCTGCTATTGAAGCGATAAATGTGGTAGCATCCTGTATTTTCTGTACTGAATTGTTAGTCCTGATAGTCTGTTCCTTAACATCATTTATTATACGTTCAACATCACCGTTAATTACACTCAGCTTTTCAAGTGTATCTGAGGCCTGTTCACTTGACTGCTGCATTGATGCCGCATTGACATCCAGTGCATCCACTTCCCTTGAGGTTTCAGTAATATCTTCTCCCATAGCCCTCATATATTCAGATGTATTCTGTGAATTCCTTGCCTGGTCACTTGAATTATCAACAATCATTGTTACAGCCGTTCTCACCTGAGCCATCGTGCCATTTGTCTTATCTGCAACCTCCTTAAGTGCATTTCCTGCATCAAGAAGTGCATTTGCATTCGCTGAAATATCCTTTATTACAGTCTTTGTGGCATCTCGGAGTGTAATCGTGACTCTTGATAAATCACCTATTTCATCACTTCTTTTTAAAAGCTTTTCATCGACCCAGACATCAAGATTACCGGCTGAAACCTTTTCAACCACTCCAATACTTGTTCTTATGCTCTTAGTTATTGATGAAGACATCTTAATTCCAAATGCAGCACATATAAGCATTATGACAAATACCGCTGTTCCTATTGTAATCATAAGATTATTGATTACCGCATCCTTCTGTGCCCTATTAGTTCCAACAAACACCATTCCAACGATACTGCTGTCACTTCCATTCTGATATACGGGCATAAAATATCCATAGTTAATAGTACCATCCAGCGATACATTCTTACTAAAATAATTCTGTCCGTTATTAAGAACCTTATCAATAACAGTATCACCTGCTGGTGAACCAAGAAGCCTGTCGCCATTTTTATCAACTGCTGAGGTCATAACTCTCTGGCTTCCATAGAAAAATGTAACATCCATTCCTGTATTCTGCTTAATTCCATCAACAAGGCTTTCTGACTTAGATACATTATAGCTGCCCTTCCATATATCACCATTGCTTGCCTGTATATAATCACCTGTATTCTGATCATATGCAGCCAGCGTTGCCGCCGCTGTTCCCTTAAGTGCATCCTGTATCTCGTTAACCATGGCACTTTTAACTCTGGTAAGAGTAAATATAACTGATATAATTCCCAGAGTTAATATAGGACCAACTATCATCGCAAGTATCTTCTTTTTAATGCTCATACGTTTCTCCATTTCTGTGCAGCATAACCGCACGCTATCATCACTCAATCACACTTACCGTCTTAAAATACCAGTTTATACCACCTGTTATTACAGAATCCTCAAGAGTTTTTCCCGCCGTTCCTACTGTTGCTCCTGTATTCGTTTCTATAACACCATCAAACACACCATTCTTTCCACTAAGAATCTGCTGCTTTGCTACATTAACCTTCTCCTGTGTTGTATCAGCCGCAAAATCTGCGACAGGAGTGATACTTACAAGATTCTCATTCATGCCTCCATAATAGTTACTTCCATCCCATGTTCCATCGATTACACTCTGGACTGCTGATGTATAATATGCACTCCAGTTCCATATAACACTGCATAAGCACGCTTCCGGAGCTTCCTTACTCATATCTGAATTATATCCTATGCTGTACACCCCCTTCTCCTGTGCAAGTGTCTGAGGATATACAGTGTCACAATGCTGTGCAATAACATCACAGTTCATATTAAGCAGTGTTTTCGCTGCCTCCTCTTCTCCCTTAGGGTCATACCAGCTGTTAGTTACTTTTACATATACTTTTGCATCCGGATTAACAGAATATATTCCCAGTGCAAATGCATCTATTCCACCTGTTACCTCCGAATTATCCAGCCCCATAGCAGCAACATAACCTATTTTATTTGTTTTAGTGTTAAGTCCGGCTGCTATTCCGCTAAGATATCTCGCCTGATATATTCTTCCAAAATAATTATTAAAGTTTTTACCATTGCTCATATATCCTGTTCCATGAGAAAAATATACATCCGGATATTCTTCTGCCATATCAGCCGTAGTCTGCATATATCCCCAGCTAGTAGTAAATATTATGTTACAGCCTGCATCAATGCATTCCTGTATCGCTTTTCTTGTCGCAGCCTCATCAGTATCACTGATATTATTCTTTCTTATAATCTGCGAATCAGAAAGTCCCAGATTCTGCTGCATTCCCTGTATGCCTATATCATGTGTATATGTATAACCGCTGCCCTCTGCCGGATCTGACAAATGTATAACACCAACCTTTATCTTATCCTTTGCTATACCTGACGTTCCTCCGCCAGTATTCCCACTGCCTGTGTTCTTAGAGCTGCTGCCCTTCACCTCATATCCTTCATTCACCGCATAATCATCAGGGCTTGCATGAACTGCACAGCCTGCCATAAATATGCTGCACATAATAATCATAAAAATATATAATAATCTCTTAAATCCCATACCAATCCCTCCTTTTATTTTATATACAAAACATTTTATCACTCATTATTTAAAATGTAAATAAATTATCTGGATTGAATATTTTAAAATGACCGTTGATTGAATATTTGCGTGTATTCCCGATATATTTTTACAATTTCACTGTCCTATGTCTGACAATTCCACCACCATGTGACTGGCAATTCTGCTGTCAGATAGCTGACAATTTCACCTTCCTGTAACCGTCATTGACTTAACACACTTTCAAATATATAATTTTATAACACATATGAATTCGTTGATTGCTTTGCAATCCACACAATTATCATCGTATATAAGGAGGATTTATTATATGAATTCACCTCAGAAGGACACTGTAAAAGATGGCGGAATTAAAACTTTAACCAGCCTGCCACATATCTATGCTATTGTTTTAATGGGATTATTTACATTTGTTTTTTTAAGTGTTGAATATATGTTTGTAAATGAGCTTTCTCTTCTTGTATCAGAACAAAAAGCCACTCTTTCCCAGAATTATGTACTTGGTGTCAGTACAGCAGGTTTTTTATTATATCCTCTGCTTAAACATTTCTTAAGCAGGAGACTTCAACACATTCTGATGATTTTAGCAGGCTTACTCTCTGTTTTTTTAACAATATTCATTACATTCAGTAAGTCATTTGAATATATATTTCACGGAGGGATCATTCTTTTTATACTTCTTGGTCTTGTTGGAAGTAATGTATACTATGTGTCTGCATGTATGATTGAAAAAAGGCATTTGGCAAAAACAGTCGGCATCTCATATTTTTTTGGCATTCTGCTTCAGTTTATAAACCATAATGCTATTCATATAAAGACAATACAGCTTATTATATTGTCAGCATCTATGCTGATGCTTTTTATCTTGTTAATATGGAATGAACATATTTTTAACCGGTATAGCTGGTATAACACCAGCAAAGATACTACTGACAATATAATCGAAAAAAATACAGACAATAATGTAGATAAAAATATAGGTAAAATAACAGATAAAAATATAATAAAGGGAAATAAACATTACATTCCTTTATTTATCAGTATTGTAGCCCTTGTAATGCTGATGGCATGCTTATTCAGCACTCTTGATAGTGCAGTAACGCTTATCCATTCTGATGGAAGCATCGATATCGGGCAGGGTGCCAGAATTCTGCTGCCTCTCAGCGGCCTTGCTGCCGGCTTTATATTTGACATTAACAATAGAAAATATACCGGAATCATAATGTACTGCATAATGATTCTTTCAACAATGTGTATTGTACTGCTTGAATTTTCCAAGCCTTTTACAGCTGTACTTATTGTTTTCTATCTGTCTGCTGGATTTTTTGCTGTTTTCTTTACATCAGAATTCATGGAGCTTTCCTGGTATGCCCGAATTCCTGAGCTTTGGGCAGGAATGGGACGTGCTGTTAACAATATTACAGCTGCTGTTATTGCCGGCTTTGTTTTACAGCTGCTTTCATCTGATAATAATCTTTTAAAGATTATTCTTATACTTGTTTTATTTGTTCTGGTAAGTATTATTTCAGTTGTATATACATTTGAAAAATATTATTTTATACAACAGTTTACAATGTATACAGATGAAGCAGCAGATGAACATGACAAGCTTCACATATTATCAGAAAAATACTCTTTTACTGAAAGAGAAAATGAGGTATTTAACTACCTGGTCACTACCGAAGATAACATCCAGACTATTTCGGAACATATGCACGTATCAAGACGTACCCTTGAACGATATATTTCAGCTATTTACGAAAAGACAGGTATTAAATCACGCGTTGGACTTGTTAATCTTTATAACAAATAATTCTTTTATTATTTATATGTCTTATATATCCTTTATTTTTCAGTTTTAGGCAGCGTGGCGGAACTCCGCCACGCTGTTTTAGCATATTGGCGGACTTCCCTTATATACTTTTTTAATAATGTTATATATAGTATTAACAACATATACAGCTGATATGTACGTAATATTATACGCTCCATTTGATTCTTGGAGATTTGTGTGAAACTCTGATTTTCGTACAGATTTTGCACAGAAATAACCAAATAAATAAATGATAATTATTATCAAGAAGCAGGAGGAATGATTTATGGTGAAAAATAAAAAATGGCATATTAAAAAAATAGCCGCATTAGCAGGAGCAGCCGTACTCGCAGTATCATCCGCAGTTTTATATACTGCACCACAGGTAAAAGCTGCTAATGGTCCATGCGATACTGGCGATTGGGCTTATGCTTATATTAATGTTAGAACGGGAGAAGATAGTAGTACTACTATATTTTCTTCACAAGGAACTAATTCCATCGATGGAATATCTTATGACAGAGAAACCAATACACTTACATTAAATAATTATAAAAACAAGATTGCAGGAATAGCTACTAATATGATGGGTGATGATTTCAAGATTAACCTTATTGGTGATAACGAAATCGGAGGTATAGGTTCATATGGTGATGCCTGGGGCGGTTCCATCAATATATGTGGTAATGGTTCCTTAGTTATTAATGCTGACAGGGCAGGTGATTATGGTGTAGCCTTCTTTGCTGAGGGAACTAATTCCGTACTTTCAGTTGCAGACACTTGTAATGTTACAATATATTCTGGTTCAAAAGCTGTAGTGTATACAAGTAGTAATCTCACTAATAGACCAATCAAGGATAATGGAACTTTAAAGGAAAATGTAACATATAATGTTTCACATCCACTGGAAATATCAAGATTATATGCCAGGTATTATGAGTACGACCCATATACAACTAATACAGTATATAAGAACGAGTCAGATAATACTTCATTATATTATATTAAGGAACTGACATATGTTGAATCTGGAAAAGTAACTTATACAATATACAAGCTTACCACAAAGAAAGCTCTTGGTGACGTATATTATGCTGACAAGATAGGTGAATATGATAATATCCCTGCTGGATATACAAAAACCACATTAGACAATCCTATTTCATATTATGAATCAGATGGCGGAAGTGGTGGAACAAGCCAGGTTATAATAAATGCAGCTACCGGTGAAAAATATGTAGATGCATATGCGTATGAAAACGGAGAATCATTTTATAAAATATGTAAGCTTCTTGAAAAGCTTGGTGTAGATGAACGAAGCAATGATGAAATATGGCTTGTTGATTATAGCAATCCTGTGGCAACATATAATCCTGTATGGGGAAATGATAATCTTCCAGACGGATACAAATATGACGGAACAGAGATAGAAAGTCTTTATAATGTAGAATGTATAGCAGACAAGCTTACATTTACAGCTAAATCAGCTGGTGACAGTACAACAGACAACCCATCTGAGAAGCCAACTGAAAAGCCAACTGAAAAACCAACCGAGAAACCAACTGAGAAACCATCAGTTCCAGACAAGGATTCCGATAATATAATAGTAGATGTATCCGACGGCAGCACAACTATTAAGGTTGATGAAATCAGAAAGATTATAGAAGATAATAAAACAAATGATGTTGTTATCAAGTCTAACAATGATGTTACATTTACATTTGCCAAAGGAACTATGTCAGAAGTATCACAGGTTGCAATCTATGACTTTTCAACAGCAATTACTTCTGATATAAAAGAAGCTGGAAATATGCCGGCAGCTGTAACAGATGATATATTTGTATCTAAGATAGTATACAACTATTCTGGTACACTTCCTGCAAAAGCAAGCATTAAGTTAAATGTTGGAAAAGCGTATGCTGGTCAGACACTTTATTACAGCCAGCTCTTAGATGATGGCACCATAATCAGCATGATGTCAGCAGTAGTCGATAATGATGGCTATATGACAGTAGAACAGGATCACTGCTCAACATATCTTATAACAAAGCAGCAGCTTACAGGCAATTCAACAGATACATCAATATCACCTTCAACCTCTGCTTCAACAGAAAATGTAGCTGAAGCTGCTGACAATAAGGTTGAAACACCACAGACAGGTGATAACAGCAATATTGTACTCTGGCTTACACTACTTATAATTCTTTGCAGCTGCACAACACTTTATATATTTGCTGTAAAGACAAAAAAAATGAATAGATAATTGAATGAATAATTAATTGATAGCTGAAGCTGTTATGTCATAATTCATGCCAAAATACTGCACCTTATTTTATAACCGGTAGAAACTAAAAGTAGTTTAAAGTGGTTTAAAGAGGTGTAGTATTTTGTTGCATTAACCCCTATTGTAATATATAATGTAATTAGTTTTTTACGTTAATTTTATATGAAGGTGAGTGCTTTTATGGACATTTACGAATCATTAAACTCTATACTTGTGACATTGTTTAACGATATTATGAATATAGAAGAAAAGGCTTTAATTACAGACAAATTCAAGGATATTTCTGTTACAGATATGCATATTATAGAAGCTATAGGTATAGATGAACCTAGAACCATGAGCATTATATCCAAGGCTCTTGGTGTTACTATGGGTACTCTTACTGTTGGCATCAACGGACTTGTCAAGAAGGGCTATGTCATAAGAACGCGTGGCGAAAAAGACCGCCGTATTGTATACGCCTCACTTACAGATAAGGGTGTGGCTGCATATAACCACCACAAGAAGTTCCATGCGGATATGATTAACTACATAACCGATGGCTTAAGTGAAGCTGAAGCCGTTGCACTTACTAAGACCTTTACAAGACTGGAAGAATATTTTAAGAGCTTTTAAAAAAACTTAATATTAATTTGCATAAACAGCCACTCTGGTAGCACTTATTCAGCTTAGCTGAATGATGTTAAAGGAGTGGCTTCTTGTATACACTTTCTGCCACTTAATATACATATATAAAAAAGGGGCTGTGAAAAAAGATTAGTCCCGAAAAAAAGAAAGACCAAGAGTTTAT